>Ga0233425_10002107_pt1 | contig 40602 bp, 36 predicted proteins | sample Watercolumn_Towu_2_FD_181712 | JGI IMG/M metagenome (GOLD analysis project Ga0233425, IMG submission 181712) | Freshwater microbial communities from Lake Towuti, South Sulawesi, Indonesia - Watercolumn_Towuti2014_140_MG | ecosystem: Environmental > Aquatic > Freshwater > Lake | place...
TGCTTCTCTAAGCTTCATCGGCTCCCCCAAGGCTGCGGTGTTTCTGGCTAATTCACCTTAGCACAGGAGTGCCGATGAGGCTTACTTTTTTAAAATCAACTCCTATGTGACTTTTGCAAGAGGCTCAAATAAGAGGCAGAATCCCGCCTCTTTTTTTCTGCTCCCAGGCTCGCCGGATCACCCGGGCGGTGAATGCGGGCAGGTCGAGTCCAGCCAATGCCGACAACGGATAGAAACGGGCCGCGGTGATGTCCGAGCCGGGCCGTAACTCCCCCGCCTCATAATCGCAGAGAAAATCCACCAGCACATAGTGGTAAGGAATGCCGCCCTCATCATCCCGGTAAATCCGGTCCAGGACCGCGGTGACGCCCAGGATTTGCACGGAAATTCCCACCTCTTCCGCCAACTCCCGGCGCAAGGCGTCTTCCATGGTCTCCCCCAACTCCACCAAACCTCCGGGGAGGCTCCAGGAACCCAAGGCCGGCTCCTGGCCCCGCAGAACCAGGAGGACCTCTTCGCCCCGGAAGATGACGGCGCCGACGCCGACGAGGGGTTGCTCTGGATAATGACGTTTCATGGGAGTGAGCAATAAGCAGTAAGCAGTGAGCAATATTGGAGTGAGCAGTGAGCAGTAAGCAGTGAGCAGTAAAGATGTCGATAATTCAAGAGGTTATCGCCTTATTTTGCTGGCAATGGATTTTCTCAAACCATATGTCATGGCAAGGCATTCGTCCAATAATTTACTGATGTTGTTGTATTTATCTTCTGGAAGATAACCTAAGCGGCAGGACAGTTCCATTTGGGTATCAAGTTCATTGAGAGAGCCGAGAGCATTGGATAAAAAGTGGGAGAATTGCGCCGGGGTTCGGTCTGCTGCACCTTCGGCAATATTGGAGGGAACTGATAGAGCTGCACGGCGTATTTGAGAACTAAGAGCATACAACTCTCTATCCGGAAAATCCTGGGTTAATCTGTACACCTCAATAACTAAATCCATCCCCTTTTGCCATGCCATCAAATTCCGGTGTGGCTTTTGGTCTTTTACGCCCATAGTTCCAACTCCACCTGATGCCGGCTTTTCTACTGCTTACTGCTCACTGCTTACTGCTCACTTTCTTCACATTTCCACGCGCAACGAACGTTTCACCCGCACCGCGGCCGCGCCCCCCACCGGACAGACATGCTCGCAGTGGCCGCAGCCGATGCAACGGTCCTGGTGGACCACCGGGAGTTTTACCTTCACTTTTTCGCCCTGGAGGTTGGGGACTTCCTCCTCAATGAAGGTGATGGCCTTGGGGGAGACCGGGCAGTGCTCTTCGCAGACCAGGCAGTCCGCGCCTTCGGTGTAGGGGATGCAACGGCTGCGGTTGATGAACGCCGTCCCCAGGATCAGGGCCTGTTTTTTGTCCAGGGGCAGGAGGGGAATGGCCCCGGTGGGGCAGACCTGGCCGCAGAGGGTGCAGGAATGGGCGCAGTAGCCCATGCGGGGGATTAACCTGGGAGTATAAAACCCCTCCAGCCCGGCTTCCCAGAGGACGGGCTGAATGCCGTTGGTGAGGCAGACCTTCATACACTCCCCGCAGCGGATGCAGCGGCTTAAGAACGCGGCTTCGTCCTGGGCCCCCGGTGGGCGGACCAGGTATTCATCAGGACGTTTGGCCAGGGAGCCGAGGCGCAGCAGGGGCACCGCGGCCACGCCCGCGGCCAGGGATGTGATCAGTTGGCGGCGGCCCAGGTCCAGGGGGCCCCTGGGGGCCTTGGAGCGCCGGAGGAAGAGCACCCGGTTCCCTTCCTTGCACTGATCCAGGCAGCTCAGGCAAAGCTGGCACTCGGAAGTCAGGTGGCGGGCCGGTTTCCCCGGGGTGAAGGCCGCCATTTTGCAGATTTGGGTGCAGTCGCCGCAATCGGGGCAAAGCGCGGTAGGCCGCCGCCTGAGCAGAGAAAACCGGGCCACCAGGCCGTATAAGGCCCCCAAGGGGCACAAGGCCCGGCACCAGAAGCGCCGGTCCACTCTTTCTGCGGCCACCACCAAGGCAAAGAGAACCAGGGTGAGAAAGGGCAGGAGGTAAACCAAGGGCTTGAAAGGCAGCACCGTGGCCTTTAACGTCTGGTAAACCGGCTCGCTCACGTAGGTGAAAGGCTCGCCCAGGCGGTACAAGGTGAGCCCCGCCTTTTCCACCCCGTAGCCGAACACGGGATAAAAGACGATGGCCAGGGAGCGGTAGAGCAGCGACAGGGGGTCGAAGAGGCCCGCCAGGTTCAGGGAGAAGGGCGCGGCCGCCAGCAGGGCGATGAGCAGATAGTATTTGCCCCGGCGCCAGCGCGCGGCCACGCCCCGATCCTCCCGGGGCCGAAAGAGCAGGCGGCGGCAGCCATCCAGGACGGTGCCCATGGGGCAGACCCAGCCGCAGAAAAATCGGCCCAGGATCAGGGTCAAGGCTACAAACAGCAGAGACCACCAGAGGCCGGCCACCATCGGGCTGAAGGTAAGCAAGTGAGCCGCCAGGACCAGGGGGTCGAAGCGGAAAAAGAGGTCCACCGGCCAATACAAAATTTCCCGGCCCACGTATTCGGCCTTGAGAAAGAGAAAGACGAAAAGGGCGAAAAAAAAGATTTGGGAGAAACGCCGCAGGTTAATCCAGCGGCCTAATAAGGACTTCTTTGGTTCCATGGTTGGTTCCGATTAGTTCAAAGTTCAAGGTTGATGGCACTGTAAAAAGTCGAAAATATGCTGATTTTCCCTAATCGCTCTCAATAAAATCAGTCATTTAAAATGCTGATTGCGGGAAATTTCGACTTTTTACCAGGGCATCAAGGTTCAAAGTTCAAAGTCAGGGCCATCTCTCGTAGCGAACCTTGGGTTCGCCCTGGTCGTCCGGGGCGAACATAAGGTTCCCCCCCCACATTTTAACTGTTTGACTGTAACTTGATTATTATTCCGTACTTAAAAGAGTGCTCCCTTCAACGCTATCAGAATCACCCCGCCGCACATCAACATGACGCCGATCAATCTGGGCAGAAAGGGGCGTTCCTGAAGCCACATGCCTCCCAGCAGGACGCTGAACAACAGACTGAGGCGCTTCACCGAGATCATATAGGCCGCGGGGGCCAGGGTCAGGCCCCGGGCCACGGTCAAGATGCTGAGGGCCACGAAAAATCCCAGGAGCAGGCCCCAGCCCCAGATGGACTTGAGGCCCAGGCCCCTGGGGGCCCGCATCAAGGGATAGCCGCCCACCATGACCCCGCTCAGCAGCATAGGGTAAAAAACTCCGAAAAAAGCCGGGTCCGAGTGCAGCACCGCCTTTTTAAACATCGCCGCGGTAAAAGAATAGATCAGGGCCACCCCCAGCATCAAGCCGGGGCCCCGTTCCCGGGCCAGGGCCTTAAAGGGCGCCCAGAACCCGGTTCTTTCGGTCCCCAGGCTCAAGATATAACTCCCCCCGGCGATGGCCACCACCCCCAGCAGCCCCCAGCGGTTCAGGCCCTCCCCCAAGATTACCTGGCCGGTGAGGATCATGAATACCGGCGTGAAGGCCAGGAAAGGGATGCACAGGGACAGATGGCAGGCCCGCAAGGCGCGCATGTACATCAGGGTGGCGGTCAATTCCAGGGGCACCATGGCCGCCACCGTCCACCAGAACGCGGCGTCCAGCGCCGGCCGGCTGAGGCCCAACGCCACCAGGGCCAGAAAAGGCAGGGCAAAGAGAAAGCGCGCCAGCCCCATGGCGTACGGGGACAGATGCGTCAGATGCCTTTTGGTCACCGCATCCGCGCCCGCGTCCCCGATAGCCGCGGCCAGGCCGAAGAGGAGCCATATGCCCATGCCTAAGAGTAGTCCTTTGAGAAGGTTGTTGGGTTAGATGGAGATAATAGTGATCAGTAATCAGTAAAAGAAATGACCGATAGCCAAGATTTTTCACTGATTACTGATTACTGATCACTGATTACTCTTACTCCCCTCCCCGATAGCATTACTTAACGCCACAAACTGGGCCACGGAGAGCGTCTCCCCCCGCCGGCCCGGGTCGATCTCCAAGGCCGCGAAAATAGCGCGCAACTTGTCCGGGGCCAGGCCGAAATCCGCGGCCCGGCTCACCAGGGTATTGTTCAGGGTTTTGCGGCGGTGGGCGAACGCGGCCTTCACCACCCGGCTGAATAATGCTTCATCCTTGGCCCGGGGTTCCGCCTGCCGGGGAGTCAGGCGCAGCACCACCGAATCCACCTGAGGCGGCGGATAAAAGTTGGCCGGGCCGAGGGAGAAGACCCGCTCCAGGGCAAAATGGTACTGCATCAGAACGGAAAGCACGCCGTAATCTTTGGTCCCGGGCGGGGACATAAGACGGTCCCCCACTTCCTCCTGCACCATAAACACCGCCCGGGCCACGGCCGCTTTGGCCTCTACCAGTTTGAAGAGCAAAGGCGAAGTAATCTGATACGGCAGATTTCCCGCCAGGGTCAGGGGCCGCGCCGCTTCCCGGCTGCATTCCCGGAAATCGAAGTCCAGGGCGTCCCGGCAAAGAATCCGCACCCGGGGATTATCCGGGAAAAGCTCATCCTCCAGGAATCTCGCCAGGGCCGGGTCCCTTTCCAAGGCCACCACTTTTCCGGCTTCCCCTGCCAGGAAAACGGTGAGGGCTCCCAGGCCGGGGCCGATTTCCACCACCGTCTCCTCCCCATGCAAGTCCAGGGCCGCGACGATGCGCCGGGCCTGGTGCGGGTAAAGGAGAAAGTGCTGGCCCCAGGCCTTCTTAGGCTTCAGGCCCAGGCGACGGAGCAGGATTTTGGGGGAGGTGAAAGCCACCGGCGGCCTTTCGGGCCTTCTGCTGCCTATAGCGCTTTACGGCCCAGAGGGTGAGAAAATAGGAGACAACGGCTGGAGGAACGGCGATGAGCAATCCCCCCATCTGCAGGGCCAGGCCGCCCCGCCATAAAAGGTCCAGCGCCGAGTCCCAATCCCATGCCGCGGGCAGGTGCAAAGGGCCGCTGGGGAAGAGCAAATGTTCCCCCACCTTATAGGCGAACAGGTAGAGGGGGGCCATGGTCACCGGGTTCATGATCCAGATGCCTAGGTAGGCGGTGACCGGGGAGATCCGCAAAATGGGAGCCAGGGTGAGGACTGTAATCGTGTGAAAAGGGAACGTGGGAGTAATGCCCACGAAGACCCCCAGGGCCATGCCCCAGGCCAGCTTCCGGGGGTCGCCCTGGAGACGTCTGAATTTCAGCCACTGGTAGCGAATAATGCGCTTTAGGCTCATGATTTCCCCGGAGCTGAAAGCGTTGAGGTCCATTCTTCCCGGAGCACCCGGCGCAGCACCTTGCCCACCTGGCTTTTAGGCAGTTCCGGGCGGAATTCGATGATTTTGGGAACTTTATAGGCGGCCAATTGGGGCCGGCAGAAGTCCCGGAGTCCCTCGGCGCTCAGGGGGATGCCGTCCTGGGGCACGATCACCACCTTCACCACTTCCCCCCGGTAATCATCGGGCCATCCCAGGGCCACGGCCTCCTTCACTCCGGGATGCTGGTACAGGACCTCCTCCACCTCCCGGGGATAGATGTTGTAGCCCCCGGAAATGATCATGTCCTTTTTTCTTTCCACGATATAAAAATAGCCGTCCGCCTCCATCCGGGCCAGGTCCCCGGTATAGAGCCAGCCGTCCCGGAGGGCCAAATCGGTTTCCTCGTCCTTTTGCCAGTAGCCCTGCATGACCTGGGGGCCTCTGAGGACCAGTTCCCCGACCTCGCCCATGGGGAGTTCTCGGGCGCCCGTTTGTTGGTCCATAATCCTGACCGCGGTGTTCGGCAGGGGCAGGCCGATGCTCCCCGGAGGCCTTCTCCCCTCAATGGGGTTGATATGGGTCACCGGCCCGGCCTCGGTCAGGCCGTAGCCTTCCAGGATGTGGCAATTGGTGAGGCCCTCGAACCGGTCCCGCACCTCCAGGGGCAGGGGCGCGGAACCGCTGATACAGGCCCACAGGGAGGTGAAATCGTAGCGGGTGATCTCCGGATGGTTGATCAGGGCCACAAAGAGGGTGGGCACCCCCGGCAGCATGGTGGGCCGGTGTTTCTTCAGGGCTTTTAGAAACATGCCGAGCTCGAAGCGGGGCAGGACAATAATCAGCGCGCCCTGGGAAATGGGCCAGTTGAGGCAGACGGTGAGGCCGAAGGAGTGCGAAAAGGGAAGCAGCCCGATAAGCCGCTCTTCCCCGTAACGCACCTGGGGCAGCCAGGCGTTGATCTGGGCCACGTTGGCCAGGAGGTTGCCGTGAGTCAAGGCCGCGGCCTTGGGCACGCCGGTGGTGCCGCCCGTATAGAGGAGAACCGCCACATCCCCGGGGTCCGGCAAGGGTGGAGTTTCCAGGGGCGGGGATTGCAGCAATTCCCGCCAGGACAGGCGTCCGGGAGCGGCTTTAAAGCCCACGGCCTGTCCCTGCCGCCGGGCCTTGAGGGGGTAAAGCCAGTTTAAGGGCCAGGGCAGGTAGTCGGCCAGGGAGGTGACGATCACCTGGGCCAGGTCCGTTCCGGTCCGGGCCGCCTCCACCTTGGGCAGGAGATGGTCCAGGACCGCCAGGCGGCGGACCCCGGAATCCCGTAACTGATAATTGAGCTCTTTGGGGCTGAGCAGCGGGTTCAACGGCACCGCCACCGCGCCCAGGCATAGGGCGGCCTGATAAACCATCACCAGTTGGGGACTGTTGGGAAGCAGAAAAGCGACGCGCTCCCCGGGGGTGACTCCCAGGTTGCGGAGAGCCTGGGCCAGGCGGGCGGTCCGGTGGGCCAGGGTCCCATAGGACATGGTCCGCCCGAAAAAGGCCAGGGCCGGAGCGCGGGGTGATTTTTTGGCGGCCCGGAGCAGCAATTGGGGAATGGTGCCGGCAACCGGGCCGATCTCGGCGGGCACTCCCGGGTCGTAATGCTTTACCCAGGGCAAGGTCATCGATGGCAGTCCTCCGGGCTCAATGCTGGGTAGGCCCTCCTCCGCAGCCACAGCCGCAGGAGGGTTCGTGCTTGAAATCCTCCGGGGTGGCTTCCCGAACCCGGCGCACCGTGAAGGAGACCTCGAGTTCCTTCCCCGCCAGGGGGTGGTTGAAATCGATGACCGCCGTCTCGGGGTGCACTTCCTGAACCACGAAAAAGACCGGGTGGCCTTCCTCGTCTTCGGTTTCGAATACCTGGCCCGCCTTCAGCTCCACGTCGGGCGCGAAATCCGAGCGGGGGACTTCCATGATCAGTTCCTGGTCCAAATCTCCATAAGCCTCTGCGGGACTGAGGCGCACCACTTTCTCGATGTTTTCCTCAAGGCCCAGCAGGGCCTCTTCCAGACCCGGAGGCATCACCCCCCACCCCATGCAGAAGGAGATTTCCTCCGGCCTTCCGTCCGGCGGATAATATTCCCGTTCCCCCATACGGATCAGGTAGTCTATGGTAACAAAAGAGTTTTTATCTATTTTCATTTCCATCTCCCGTTAAGAATAGTTCCGAGTTCCAAGTCTAATGAGTTTGGGCCGGCTGCTAAAGATCAGTTGGGAAAAGGCCCCCCCAGCCCTTTTACCAGATTATATAGAAAAAGCGCAAAAAAACCCAAAGGAAGTTAACGGCTCAAATGACGGCAAGGAGGGAATTGGGGGAATGTCCCCGAAGCCGGCCCTCTATCGGCAAATGGAGGGGATAGGAGGAGCCTCCGGGGGACGTTGGGCAATTTCTCGGAGTTATGGCATCCTCCCCTTTCCTTCTCCCCCCATAGGGGAGAAGAAAAGGCCGGCAGGTCCAGAAAATATCGATTTTGGGTATTGCAAACCCCGGGAGAGGCAGCCGGGATTCGCCCTTTATTCTTCCTTGGTGGCCATAATGATGCGGCCGGTATTCATCAGGTTGCACTTGACGGCCCGGTTCACGGTCATCCCCACTTCCCGCATCACCCGGATCACGTCCAGGTCGGTGGTAAAGCCGATGCGGACACAGACGGGGGCGAGCAGGTCCTCGATTTTTCCCAGGACCCCGCCGTTGGGGCTGCGGGTGTGATTGATAATGATGATCTGCCCCCCGGGTTTCACCACCCGCAGGATCTCCCGGCACACCTTGTGGGGGTCTTGCACGGTGGTGATGACGTATGCGGAAATGACCGCGTCAAAATGGTCATCCGGGAACTCCAGGTTGGCGGCGTCCATCACGCTGAGCTCGTAGGTGCTGCCGCCGTTAAGCTGGGCCGCTTTTTTCTGGGCTTCCTCGATCATGGCCGAAGAGATGTCGATGCCCACCAGGTTGGTATAGGCAGGATATTTTTCCAGGGTGGAGCCGGGGCCGATGCCGATTTCCAAAATCCTCTGGTGCGGCCTGCGGTCCAGATAATGAAAAGCCCGGCGACGCCCGGGTTCCAGTAATTTTCCAAAAACGTAATCATAAAAGGGGGAATAAAAGGAATATAGTTGCTCCATATAGCTGGGGTTAACTCGACATTTCATAGCCGGTCCTCGTTTTGCAAGATGAATTTGCTTGATCAGGGAATTGCTGCGTGGATGTTGCCCCAAATGTCCTATTGTACCGCAAACATTTTCCAAATGTAAACTGAATTTTTTCCGGGGCTAGCCGCAGGGCGGACGGGGGGCGCAAACCCTCACTTCCCAGGAATCGGCGGCGCCGTGGTATTCCAGGAGATAGACCCGGCCGTCAGTCGCGACTACCTTAAAAAAAAGAGAATCCGGCCCATAGCCGCGCTCCAGGACCTCCCGCACTTCCAGCCGCTGCCCCTGCCAGGCGAAGTTCAGGGGGCGTTCATGGAGGCGGGAGCCGGAATAGGTGGATACCTGGGCGCTCATTAAATACGGCTCTCGTTTAGAATAAAACTAGAGAAGTCGCAAGGTTCTAGACAAACCTCGGTGGATTTTTTAGTACCATAGCTATTCCAGGCGGGGATTGCAACCCTTACCGTAATGGCCGCACTTCCCTAACCGTATTGCCGCTGTTTTCCCTCCCCGGAGGTTGCCGGTCGCGCCGGAGCCGCGTCGGAATTAGACATTGCAATAGTTGCCCGGGTAATTTAAAATGCCAGATATACTCTGGAGTTGGCCCCTGACGCCGGCTCTTTGGAAGATCGGAAGTTCCGCTCTCCTGTTCCATTTTCTCAGGGAGGCGGAGACGACCGAGACTTCGCATTGAGGATGGAACCCACGGGTCCGCCAAGCCTCCGGAGGCTGCCGGCCCAAGGCCATAAACCTGAAAGCCGCGCCCCTGAGGAGAGGTCAGGGCTGCCTTGGCTTAATTCTCCCGGCCCGTGGAGGAGGTTGATTTTTATGTCCGAGAAGAAAAATCTGGACTTGCGCCGGGTGGTGGTCACCGGCATGGGGATGGTCAATTCCCTGGGCACCGATGTGGCCACGGTCTGGCAACGCCTGCTGGCCGGGCAATCCGGGGTCCATCGGGTCACTAATCTAAGCAGCTACATGGATTCATTCATTATCAACCACCCCCTCCCTGAAGATTTTCCCTTGATCGCCGGGCAGATCGTTGATTTTGACCTGAAAGAGCTCCTTCAGACCCGGAAGAAAAACCCGTCCAAAGAAGATATCAAGCAGATTAAATATACCGACCGTTTCACCCAGTTTGCCCTGGCGGCCAGCCTGGAGGCGGTTCAGGACTCCGGCCTGGACCTGGAAAAAGAGGATCCCGAGCGGGCCGGGGTCATCATTGCCACCGGCATGGGCGGCGTCGGCTCCTGGGAGGAGCAGATCATCAAACTCCTCAACGAAGGGGTGCGCCGGGTTTCCCCGTTTCTGGTGCCCAAGATGATTCCGAACCTGGCCGCTGGCAACGTCTCCATCAGTTTCAAGGCCAAAGGCCCCAATATGGCCTTGTCCACAGCCTGCGCCGCCGGCGCGCACGCCATCGGCATGGCCTACCGCTCCATCCAGATGGGGGAGGCGGACCTGATGGCCACCGGGGGCACGGAAGCGGCCATCACTCTCCTGACCATGGCCGGCTTCTATCGCATGGGGGCCCTAGCTACGGGTTGCAATGACCGCCCCGAGGCGGCGTCCCGGCCCTTCGACACCGGGCGCAACGGTTTTGTCATGTCGGAAGGCTCGGGCGTCCTGGTGCTCGAAGAATTGGAGCACGCCCTGGCCCGGGGAGCCAAGATTCATGCGGAGATCATCGGTTTCGGGATGACCGGCGACGCCCACCATATCACCGATCCCCACATCGAAGGGGCCAAGCGCTGCATCAAGTTGGCCCTTCATGACGCCGGCATTTCCCCCGGTGAGGTGGATTATGTCAATCCCCACGCCACCGCCACCCCGGTGGGGGACAAGAACGAAGTCCGGGCCTTGGCGCAGATCTTCGAAAAGGTCCCCCGCCTGCCCCTGGTCAGCGGCACCAAGTCCATGACCGGACACCTCCTGGGGGCCGCGGGCGCGGTGGAGGCCATTTTCACCATCATGGCCCTGAAGCAGGGGATCATCCCCCCCACCATCAATCTGGATGATCCGGACCCCCAATGCGAAGGATTCGATTTCGTTCCCGACCAGGCCCGGAAGGCCGAAATTCGCCACGCCCTGTCCAACTCCTTCGGTTTCGGGGGCACCAATGCCTCCCTGGTCTTTAAAGCCTTTGAGAATTGAGGCAGGCAAGGAGAAATAACCTAAAGAAAAAAGGAGCCTTTTGCAAAAGGCTTTTCTTTGCGTCTCAAAGGTGAATTAGTTTCTCGCCAAGGCGCCAAGGACGCAAAGTAAAGAATATCAAACTTGGCGCACTTTACGTCTTTGCGAGAAACTAATCACCGGGTTAACACCTTTTCCGACCGCTTGGGCGCGGCTCCCCGCATTTCTTGACTGGATACCGATGGCTGACCGGGCCGAGACTATTCGCATTGCGATCATCAATGACCGGGGGGAGCCCCCGCTCCCCGCGCTGGCCCTGCCTTTCTCGGTGGCGGGGATCATTCCGGTGCAACTGGAGTTTTTCACCGCCGAAGACGCCCGCTCCCGGGAAGAACTGCGCCAAGACCTGTTAAACCGGCAGCCTCAGGGTTTCGACCTGGTTCTCGATGTCCAGGCTCCGGCCCCCGGGGCGGAGGAGCGGGCCATTTCCGGCCCCGCGGCCCGGGCCGTCCAGGACCTCCTGCTCCAGCTCCGGGAACTACGCCGCAAGCAGGACATCAATGTCGGCATCATCAACAGCGCCGCCGACGCCATTATCACCATCAACGAAGACCACGTTATTGTCGGCTTTAATGACGGCGCGGAAAAGATCCTGGGCTATACCCGGGAAGAAGCCCTGGGCCGGGACCTGAAGCTCATCATTCCGCCCCCCCATAAGGACGTGCACCGGGAATACGTGCGCCGCTACGTGGCCACCAGCAGCCCCCGGGTCATCGGCAAGCACGTGCGCCTCACTGCCCAACGCAAGGACGGGACGGAGTTTCCCATGAGCATCTCCTTTTCCGTGGCGGAGGTCCGGGGCAACCTCTATTTCACCGGGGTTATCCGGGACATCACGGAAGCCAGGGAGATGGAGGACCGCCTGCTCCAGTCCGAGCGCCTGGCCGCCGTGGGCCACACCGTGACCCACATTACCCACGAAATCAAGAATCCCCTGTTGATCATCGGCGGTTTTGCCCGGCAACTGATCAAGGCCACCGCACTGGACGGCAAGGCGAAACAGAAACTGGTTATCATCGCCGAGGAAGTGGGCCGCCTGGAAGGCATGGTCGCGGAAATGCGGGACTTCGTGCGCCCCCCTGCGGCCCAGAAATCACTGGGGGACTTGGAAACGCTTATCAACCAGGTGGTGGAGTTCTTTCAGGATAATTTCCAGGAGCACCATATTCAGGTGCGGCTGCGGCAGGACGGGCCTTTGCCCCGGGTGAGCTTCGATCCCAAACAGATCCGCCAGGTGCTCATCAATCTTTTTAAGAACGCGGTGGAGGCCATGCCCCGGGGCGGCGAACTCGTCATTACCACCCGGGTCCTGGGCAACAACGTGGAGGTGGGCGTCACCGACACCGGGGAGGGCATGGCCCCGGAGGTGGCGGCCAATATCTTTACCCCCTACTTTACCACCAAGGAGAAGGGCACCGGCTTAGGGCTGGCCATCTGCAACTTCATCGTCAAAGAGCAGCACGGGGGCTGCATCATGGTGGAAAGCACCCCGGGCCAGGGTTCCACCTTCACCATCCAACTGCCCCTGGCAGAGGCGTCTCCAGATTGACCCCTATAGGCGTTAACTTGAACAATATTTATCATTCTGAACGGAGCGCAGCGGAGTGAAGAATCTCGCTTTTCCCATAACCTTCGAGATTCTTGGCGGCCCCCGGAATGACAAAAGAGCCTTAGGTTAGCGCTATGCCATTATCCCCCCAGGCCAACTCTCCTTTACTGCAAGTCAAGGACCTCCAGGTCCGTTTCGACACCCCCGCAGGGCGCCTCCGGGCCGTATCCGGGGTGAGCTTCGAGCTTGGCAAAGGGGAAACCCTGGGGCTGGTGGGGGAATCGGGCTGCGGCAAGACGGTGACCGCCCTCTCGATTTTGCGCCTGCTCCCGGCCGCGCACGCGGAAGTTGAAGGGGAGATCAGGCTTGCGGGCGAGGACGTCCTGGCCCTGCCCGAAGCCCGGCTCCGGGAGATCCGGGGCGACCGCATCGCCATGATCTTTCAGGAGCCCATGACCGCGCTCAACCCGGTCTTCACCATCGGCGAGCAGGTGGCCGAGGCCCTGCGGCTCCACCGGGGCCTGGGCCGGGAGGCGGCGTGGGAGGCCGCGGGCCAGGCCCTGGCCCGGGTGGGCCTGGCGGACGCTAAGCGCCGCCTGGCCCAGTACCCCCACCAGCTCTCCGGCGGCCTGCGCCAGCGGGCCATGATCGCCATGGCCCTGGCCTGCGAGCCGGAAATGCTGATTGCCGACGAGCCCACCACCGCCCTGGACGTCACCATCCAGGCCCAGATTCTGGCGCTTTTAAAACGCCTCAAGGAGGAAATGGGCCTGGCGGTGCTCTTCATCACCCACAACTTAGGCATCGTCGCCCAGACCACGGAGCGGGTGGCGGTGATGTACGCCGGGGTGATCATGGAGCAGGCCGCGACGCCGGAGCTCTACAAAAACCCGGCCCACCCTTACACCATCAGCCTCCTGGCCGCGGTGCCTAAGCTGGATTTTCACCACGCCCCCGGCGAAACCCTCCCCGCCATCCGGGGCCAGGTCCCGTCCCTGGAATCCCTCCCCCAGGGCTGCCTCTTCAAAGACCGCTGCCCCGACGCCCGGGACCAGTGCCTTCAGGAACCCCCCTGGGTGGAGGTGGGCAAGGGCCATTGGGCGCGGTGTTGGAATTATGGGTGAGGGACAGAATTTAATGCGGCGATCGTTAAACTAAACCCCTCCGAGAGCCGATCTTTCAATAACATCTCCATCAGGCCTGAAGCGCAGTTATAACAAACCGGATAACTATCTAAAATAAAAGGGTGCCCTCCATGAAACCATTCGTGAAGTGTGTCATCGCGGCTGGAGTTCTGTCGGTCCTCCTGCTCTCCGGCCTGGCATTGGCCGACTATCCCAACTTCGGGCCTTACCCCACCCCCATGGGTACCGCCTTTCAAAAGCAAGGCACCTATAATGCGGATGGCACCCTCGCGGCCAATCCGGTCATCGACGCGGGCACGGTCAGGTATAGGAATATCGTCTATGAGCTGAAAAAATTGACCACCGGCGATAGCCTGACCTTTAACGGGACCAATTACCTAGTTTATAGCGCCATTCCGAGATTTATGACCATTGACCTGGCCTACCGTCGAACCGCTGCTCAATACGACCCGCAGGCCCTCAGCAACATTGATTTCGTCATCCCCACCACCCTTAACAACGGCCGGCGCACTGCCGTCAGCGCCACCTCGAGTCTCAGCCCTTACACCAATGAGAGGGTGTACCTGACACAACCGAGCGCTGACTCTGCATACTTTATTCCGAACCTGGGCAACACCGCCGGCAAGCATAACGGCCTCACGGAGCATGTTTTCTGGACGGTGGACGCCTATATGGGTAAACCCGGGTATCAGCCCAATGGCCCCGGATATCACCTGACCGGCTATGGGTGGGCCCAAGAATCCCAGGAAGTGAACCAGCCCTTCGAAATCTACCAACTGCCCATGGATGGCGGCGGGCCTTGCAATCCCCAAGTGGTGCAAGCGGCCGCGCCTCCCTTTAATTATTGGCTGCAATTATTTTCGAACCAGGGCGGCGTTAGAACCAGTTGTTATAACGCGATTACCGCCCTGGCCACTTATCCCTTCCCGGACCCGGTGTGGCTGCAAAACGGCATCTTCACCCATTTTCAGCCGATGCCCGGTTTTCAGAGGAATCTGCTCCGTTATTACACCGCCTGGGGTTCCTTTAATCTCCTCGACAATACTTCCGGATTGTTCGTCAGAAACAACGGTGCGGTGGAGTTGCCGGCGTATCGGGATGGCAGAACTTATAAATTTTATCCCCTGGTCATCCAGAATTGGGATGCAACCCAACGCTACACGGTTATTAATCAAACCAACAACGTGATTCCCATGGCCTACACCGATTACCCGGGCCAGGAAAAATACTTCGCGTCCAATACCTTTCTCCCCGGCAAGGCGGGGGTATTGCCCGCTTATGCGCAATACCAGGTCTATGACGATGTCGGGTTGGACCCCCGGCAGACGGACCTCTTTGTCGGCCTCAAGGGCGACCGCCCCCAGGATGTGATGTTTTGGGACCAAGCCCCGCAAGGCAATCCGCCGGTGGCCACAGAACCCGGGGGCCAGGCCAACAAACCTTATATGATGGGCGCGGACAGCAGCATCAGGGGAGGTCTCATGACCTACACCTGCCGGCTGCAGTCCGCCAACAGCTTCTTCGTCGCCAGGCTCGCGCAGACGCAGGTTCAGGGCAAAGTTTACCAGGCCGAAATCTACGTGGACGAGCAAGGAACCGGCAACTGGGTACTCGTGGCCAGACTGGGTTATCAATGGCAACCGTGGACCATCAGTGACGCGGGCACCTGGCAGGCCAGCCCGGATAATCTGGGCGCCGGAGTGCCGAGTATCAGCGCAGTCAATCCCACGTATATGAACTTGATCAACACCTCGGTGGGAACCTCCTGGAGCCCCGCCGGCAGAGCCATGGGGTGGACCGGCCGCCTTTACCAGACGGGTGATGCCAATAGTTTAGGGTCCGCGCCCCAAATTTACACCATTTCCCTGAGTTTTAATAATCTTCCGAACGTCAGGTGCCTGGTGGTCTACAAATAGTCCGACGCAGGCGCCGACCGATCTTCTCCTTGACGATTAACGGTGCCGGTGCCGGGTTAGCAAGCACCAGGGGCAGACGCCGGGTTTGCCCCTGGTGGCATCTCCGGCCGGAATCAGGCAGATGAAATCTCCCCCAAAAAACTTCGCGGCCCGTCCCTTCACGCCGGTCCTTAAGGCGAGGGGGCTTGCCCAAGGCGTGGTCCTTTGGCAAGGGTTTAATACCGGGATTGGGCGGCAGCCCGGGCCGCCGGCGGCCGAAAAATGATTTTGGGGACCTTTCTCCCCGGGTTTGGCCCCAAAATAATCACTTTTTCAATAAAATCCAGGGAGGGAAGAGCCGACCGGCACTTAACAGTAATGCCGCACTGGGAAAATGGCGTGGCTTGACGTGTATTAACATATATGTTAATAGGTCTTTATGTCATGGAAGATCGTCTATTACAGCGGAGCCGTTCGAAAGTGGCTAGACGATCTGCCGTCGGGTCTGCGGGCCTATTATGCCAGGATTACTGAGCGCATGTTAAAATACGGCCCGCATCTAGGGATGCCCTAGGTGCGGCCTTTGGGTAAAGGCCTTAGCGAGATTCGGGCCATTGGTAAAGAAGGCATCGCCCGGGTCTTTTTTGCTACCAGGTCCGAACATATCGTCATTCTCCATGGGTTTGTGAAAAAAACCGAAAAGACGCCCAAGAGAGAGTTGGACACCGCCCGGCGCCGGTTGCAGGAGATTGGGGATGAAAACGCATGAAGAAATGATGGCCGATTGGATGAAGGACCCGGAATTCAAGGCGGAATATGACGCCTTGGAGGAAGAGTTCTCCATTTTTGACGCCCTGGTGGAGGCGCGCCAAAAGGCCGGTTTAACCCAGGAGGAGGTGGCCAGGCGGATGGGCACTAAACCACCGGCCATCGCCCGTCTGGAATCCTCGGGCGGGCAAAAGAAACCGTCGCCGACACTGAGCACTTTGCAAAAATACGCCAAGGCCTTGGGGTGCCGGTTGGAACTCAGGTTGGTGTCCAAGAAAAATGAGCGCTCCACAGCTTGAGTCGGAGTCACCTCGGGCTGGAGGAACCCCTCTCGGTAGAAATCGTTTTGGGGCACTTTGGATGAATATAATTTGGTAGCTTTTATCTAAAATAATAATGCCTGAGAATCTTCTAGAAACCCAAGACCTTTCCCGCTACTTCCGTCTCGCCGGACCTTGGGGCCGGGGGCCGGTGCTCAAGGCGGTGGAGGGGGTCAATCTTGACGTTCGGGCCGGGGAGACCCTGGGGTTGGTGGGGGAGTCCGGCTGCGGCAAGTCTACCTTGGGGCGGTTGGTGTTGGCCTTGCTGGCCCCCACCCGGGGCCGGGTCTCCTTCGGGGGCGAAGAGGTGACCGCGCTGCCCAAGGCCCGCCTGAAAGAGCTGCGCCGGCAGATGCAGATCGTTTTCCAGGACCCCTACTCTTCGCTTAATCCCCGGCTGACGGTGCGGCAGATCCTGGAGGAGCCTTATGTGATCCACGGCCTGGGGGCCAAGGGGGAGCGCCGGGCCTGGGTGGCGGAACTGCTCCGGGAGGTGGGTCTGGGGGAGGAGCACCTGGAGCGCTACCCCCACGAATTCAGCGGCGGCCAACGCCAGCGGTTGGGCATCGCCCGGGCCCTGGCGTTAAAGCCCAAACTCATCATCGCCGACGAGCCGGTTTCGGCCCTGGACGTCTCCATCCAGGCCCAGATCTTGAACCTCCTGGAGGAATTGCAGGAGCGCCACGGGCTGACCTATCTCTTCATTTCCCATGACTTGAGCGTGATTTCCCGGATCAGCGACCGCATCGCGGTCATGTACCTGGGCCGCCTGGTGGAGCTGGCCCCCCGGGAGATTTTCGACACCGAGAGGCTGCATCCCTACACCGAGGCGCTGTTGGCCGCGGTGCCGCTGCCGGACCCGGCGCGGCCCTTCAAGCCCCCGGAGCTGAAAGGCGACCCCCCCAGCCCCATCAATATCCCGTCGGGGTGCCCCTTCCATCCCCGCTGCCCCGAGGCCCAATTGCCCGTGTGCCGGGACGTCTTCCCGGAATACCGGGAAACCGCGGTGGAGCATTGGGTTTCCTGCCACTTCCGGTAGTCCTGCGTGGTCTATCCGAACATCAAAACATCCGGCCGGAAGATCAGCAAAAACCCGAGAACCAGCATCAGGAGGCCGCCGATGAGGTTGGAGGCCCTTTTAAATTTAGTGGAGATGCCGGTTACCTGGAGAGTGACCATGGCCGCGAAAAAGACCAGGAGGTCGTCCAGCATAAAGATGGTGACATAAAGCAGGATGTATAAATAATACTGCCACTTGGCCAAGGGAGTTAAACTAAGAATCTGCAGGTAGACCACCGGAAAGCCCGCGGAGCAGATCACCTCCACCACGTTGACGGCAAAAGCCAGCAGGATAATGCCCCCCAGGGCCAGCCAGAGGCTTTCTTTTTTCACGAATTCCTGAAGTCCGCAAATGATTCGATGCCTCCGGCCACCTTTGCTGACCTTGCAGACGCCGGCCAGGTTGGTGAAATATTCCCAGATGTTGTAAAAACCCGCGGCCAGGGCCACGCAGGCGATGCCCAGCCTGACCCAGAAAAGGAACCCCAGGAAAAGAAAGAGGTTCAGCCAGGCGCACATGATGAGAAAATAGACCGACGCGGACGCGGCCACGAAGGTGGACCCCATGATCCACCGGCGCCGGTTGTTGTCCATGCCCAGGAGAAACCCCAGCAGGAGGATCAGGACCCACATGGCGCAGGGGTTGAAGCCGTCCAGGGCGCCGATGATCACGGTCAACAGGGCCAAAGACAGGGTCCGGGTATCCAACTCGCCTAAGAGGGGTACTTTAATTTTTTCCGGAATCACCTTTTTCTCGTCCGCGGCCGTGACCGGGGGCCGGGCCGCGGCCAACTCCGCCAGGACGTCCCCGCCGGGACGGGCCAGGTGTTTTTGGATGGCGGCTTCCAGCGCCGCGCCGCTGGTCTCTTCCGACTGCCAGCCGATGAGATAATCCCGGCCCACCACCGTGAACGGCACCCCGGGGACCTCCACCCGGAGGGTTGCTGCCACCCGCTGCAGCAATTCCAGATTTTGCCGGTCGCCGCTGACTTCAAAGGCATGAATCCTTAAGGCGGGATATTTTTGCTTAATTTTTTCCAGGAAGGGTTTTTCCTGGAGGCAGTGGGGGCAGCCTTGGCTCCAGAAGAAATAGAGGTTTAATATTTTATTTTCACCGGCTGCGCCATTGGCGGCAAGCGGGGTGATTACCCAGAGCAAAAGTAGCAATAGTAAAACTCTCCTGATTGTTAAGGAGAAGGGTCGAAAGAAAACCAGTCTTTCTCCCCCTTTTCTAAAGGGGGCGGGGGGGGTTTTATAAGGCATTGAAAATCCCCCTAAATCCCCCTTTAAAAAGGGGGACTTAAAAAGCAGTTTTGGAAACCTGGGGGGTAATAATTGCCGCACTGTTTATGAAGCACTCCAATAGCTATTTTGCGCCTTTCTTTGCGTCTTGGCGTCTTTGCGTGAGGCCTATCTTTTCAATTTCCTGGCCTCATTGTTCCCAGAGTATTTTCCCGCAATCCTGCAAATCATAGCCGCCCAGGGCTAAGGCCCCGTCCTTAAAGGCCGGGGAGCGGATCACCGCCAGCAGGGTCTGGAAGCGGGGGTCTTGAAAGGTGGTTTCCGGCACCACCAGGTCGTAGCGTTCCGGCAGCAGGGGAATAAAATCCAATCCCAGGACCCGGGCCGCGGCCAAAATGCCCAGCCCCGCGTCCGCGGTGCCGGAGAGCACGTTCACCGCCACCGCCATGTGGGTGTATTCTTCCCGCTCATACCCCTGGATGGCCCCGGCCGTAAGCCCTTCCTGCTTCAGGAGGTAGTCCAGCAGGACCCGGGTGCCCGCGCCCCGCTGCCGGTTGATGAAGCGGACGCCGGGCCTTGTCAGGTCGGGGATACTGCGGATGTTCTTGGGATTGCCCGGCAGGACCATCAACCCCTGTTGCCGCCAGGCCAGATTGATGAGTTTCAGCGGCAGGCCGGGGAGATGGCGCTGGATATAAGGCACGTTGTAGGTATCGGTCTCCTCGTCAAAGAGGTGGCTCCCCCCCAGGTGCGAGCGGCCCTGGCGCAGGGCCATCAGGCCGCCGAGGCTCCCCACGTGGCCGGAAGACAGCCGCAGCCGGGGGTCCCGGCGGCGGAGCAGCGTGCCTAACAGGTCCAGGGTGTTATCATGGCTCCCCAAAACTACCAGGGTGCCCTCGATGTCCTCCACCGGCGCCAGCAGCTCCGCGGCCACCGGCCGGTCTTCCTCCAGGCCTTCGCTCAAGGACGGCACCTTGAGGATGCCGTCGGCCCGGACCAGGGAGGTGATCACCCCCGCGCCCCGGGGGAGCGGCGTGGCTATGACCTTATCCCCCACCCGGCCCAAAGTCACCCGGATATACTCGGTGAGACCGGGCTTGGAAGGGAGATTCTGGGCCGGATGCACCATCAGGGTGGGCCGCGGAGCCGGGCGCAGGCCGGCCAGGCCGGAGATCAGGGGGGCCGCGAACTCCTCGAAGGAGAGGACCGCGGACACCGGATAGCCGGGGTTGCCGATCACCGGCTTGCCGTCTACCACCCCCAGGAGCGTGGGTTTGCCGGGCATCATGGTCACCCCGTGCACCAGCACCTCCCCCAGGGAGGCCACCGCCTGGTAGGTGTAATCCTCGGTGCCCGCGGAGGAGCCGGCGTTAATGAGGACCAGATCGGCTGCGGCCAGAGCCTCCTTGAGGGCCCGGGTCAAGGCCCCGGGGTCATCGGGGACGATGGGCCGGACCTCGGGTATGCCTCCGGCCTCCACCACCAGGCCCGCCAGGATCACGGAGTTGAACTCCGGCAGGCGGCCCGGGGGGGGCTCCGCGGCCAGCTCCGCCACCGGTGTCAGCTCCGAGCCGGTGGGAATGATGGCCACCTTGGGGAGACGGCGCACCATGAGGCGGGTCACCCCCGCGGCCAGCAAGGCCCCCTGGTCCCAGGGGGTAATGCGGCTGCCCTCCGGCAGCACCATCTCCCCGGCCACCAGGTCCTCCCCCACCCGGCGCACGTGCTGCCAGGGGAAGGTGGGGGCCTCCACGGTAATAGGGTCCGCCGTGGGGTCCGGTATCTGCTCCACCATGATCACCGCGTCAGTGCCCGGCGGCAGGGGGTGGCCGGTATTCAAGGGGAAGGCCTCCCGGCCCGCCGCCAGCAGCCGGGGGGACTCGGGCGTGGCCCCGAAGGTGGCCGCAGCCAGGACCGCGAAGCCGTCCATGGCCGCCTGGTGCCCCGCGGGCGAGGACCAGCGGGCCATGGCCGGCGCGGCGGTAACCCGGCCCAAGGCCGCGGCCGTGGGGATTTCCTCGGGGGGCAGCATGGTTTGCAAATCGAAGCGGGACAGGAACAGCTCCCGGGCCTTTTCCGGGGATTCCATGCGTAAGTAGATGTGTCGTTTCATAAGATAGTCCTCAGATTAGAAGCCCCCTGTTTTTATAGGAGAAGTAGGGGGATTAGCTGTCAGCCGTCAGCTATCAGCTGTCAGCTTAAAGAAAGATACCAGAGTTTGGCGCTTGTGATATTCAACCAGACTTCCGGCATTCGCCCTTTGACTCCTTTTTTGAAAAGCTGAAAGCTGACCGCTGAAAGCTGAAAGCTAATGCTTCAGCTTTCAGCTATCAGCTTAAAGAAAAATACCAAGTGTCCGGCGTTAATGGGAATTAATCCTTTTTCTTGACGTTCGCCCCGGCTCTCGGTTTTTAAAGCTGAAAGCTGATAGCCATAAGTATTTGGCAATTCAACCCGAAACCACCCTCCTCTCCCTCCAGCCAATGCTAAACGGAATTGAGAGCATCAAGTATCCCAGGGCGGCCACCCCCAACCAGCCGGCCCGCTCATAGGCCAGGCCGCTTAAGGTAATGCCCACGGAGCCTCCCAAATAATAGAACAGAATATACAAAGAATTCCCCCGGCCCCGGCTGGCGGTGAGTTTGCGGTTGAGCAAACCCGCGGCCGCCGCGTGGATGGAGAAAAAACCGAGACAGACCCCGGCCAGGCTGCCGGCCACGGCCCAGATGGAGCCAATCAGGCTGAGGGCGATGGCCAGGGCGAAAATGATGGTGCCCCCCGCCATGGTGGCGCCGTTGCCGAAGCGGTTGCTTAAGTTTCCCGCCACCGGCCCGATCACCACCCCCAGCAGGTAGGAGAGATACATCAGGGTGATGATCTGGGTGGGGGCGTTAAAGGGGGGCGCGGCCAGATAAAAGGGCAGGTAGTTGAAAATGGAAGAAAAAACGAAAAAGGCCGCAAAGGGCACCAGCAGCAGGTGCCGCACGTCCCGGCGGGAAAGGAGCGAGATAAACCCCGGCTCATCTTCGTGAATCTCAATACTGCGCCGCTCCGGCGGCAGCCAGCGCAGGGCCGCCAGGGTGGCGCTGAACAGCAGAATGGAGGTGGTGACAAAGGCATAGCGCCAATGCAGGGGCGGATGAATCCATCCCCCCAGGAGGCGGCCGCTTAAGCCCCCGGCCACCGTGGCCGAGACGTAGGTTCCCATGACCACGTTGAGGCGCTCCAGCGGCAGGCTGCGGCCCAGATAGACCACCACGCAGGTGGAGAGCGTGGGGATGAACAGGCCCTGGACGAAGCGGGCCAGGATCAGGAGCCGGAGGCTGGAGGTGGCCGCAGAAAAAAAGCCGCAAAGAGTGATCACCACCCCACCCAGGAGGATGATGGGCCGCACCTTTGCCCGGTCCGCCAGGCGTCCCCAGGGCAGATTCGCCAGGGCGATCCCCAGGATCACCGCGGAGACGGACAAGGAGGCCTGAAACTCGCTGACCCCGAATTCCTCCTTCAGCACCGGCAGCACCGGCTGGGTGATGTACACCGTGCTGAACGCGGCCACCACCAGGGAGAAGACCAGGGCTTGGAGACGGAGCGGGCGGTCTGTTGGGGTTGGGTTCATAGAATCAGGGGCCAGGGGTCAGGGGTCAGTAGGGTGCGTTTTACGCAACCATTTTGGGCTGCATAGGCGAGAGACCTGTGTACCCAAAACGAAGACAGCCATTCATGGTCCTTCGGGGCCATCCGTAAATAATGAAAATTTCGCAGCGGGCGTCTCGCCCGCCTGCAAATCCGCCCAGGCAGGAAAGACCATATGTACCAGTCCTTACCTCTCTCAACTCAATTCATCTCCTGCCAAAAATCGCGGTGCCCACCCGCACCAATGTGGCCCCTTCCTCCACGGCCACCTCGTAATCCCCGGACATGCCCATGGAAAGTTCGGGGAGCGGCCCCAGACCCAGTTGCTCCAGCCGGTCCCGGAGTTCTCTCAAGGCCTGGAAATAGGGGCGCACCTCCTCTGGCTCCAGAAAGGGAGGCATGGTCATCAGGCCTACTACCCTTAAGTGCGGCAGATGAGCGATCTCCTGAAGCAGTGCCGCCGCGGCCTCCGGGGCAGTCCCGGATTTGCTTTCCTCCCCCGCCAGGTTTACCTGCAAAAGGATTTCCTGGACTTTTTGTTGCTGGCCAGCGGCCTTCTCCAGGGCCTGGGCCAGCTTGAGGCTGTCCACCCCGTGAATCAGCCCGAAAAGCTCCACTGCGGCCTTGGCCTTGTTGCTTTGCAGGTGGCCGATGAAGTGCCAGGCCAACCCCGGCCCTAAGGCCGCGATTTTCGCCCTGGCCTCCTGGAGATAATTTTCCCCGAAGATTTTCTGCCCCGCGTCCCGGGCTTCTTTAATGCGGCCCGCATCTACGGTCTTACTCACCGCCACCAGCTGCACCGCGGCCGGATCCCGGCCGGCCCGGCGGGCCGCGGCTGCGATTTGTTTTCTCACTTCCTCAAGATTTCTGGCAACTTGGCTCATGTCGGCTATCTTTTGCCGGGGATAGCGGTCAGCAATCGGCTATCACTCTGAATAATAATCCAAATAGGTGAAAGGCGAAAGGATTCTGTTAAGGCCTCGGGGCAGCACAACAACTTAAAAGAATCGGTGTGTATCGGCGTGCATCGGCGGCCAAAATTTAACCGCCGATAAACGCAGATGAACGCCGCTGATTAGGATTCTTTGTTGCACGTCAATGGGAACCGGAGATTATTCCCCCAAAACATCCTTTTCCTCCAGGCCGAAGGCCCTGAGGCTGTTCTCCCAGGCGGCCCGGGCCAGTTCCTCCAGGCTGAGTTGCCGCACTTCCGCCATCTGCCGGGCGGTGGCGGCCACGTACGCCGGTTCGTTGCGTTTGCCCCGCCAGGGTTGGGGGGTGAGATAGGGGCAGTCGGTTTCCAACAGGATGCGGTCCAGGGGCGCTTTTCGGGCCACGTCCCGGAGGTCCCCGGCCTTGGGGTAGGTCAGCGGGCCGGCGAAGGAGAGATAAAAGCCCAGGTCCAGGAAGGCCCGGGCCTCCGGCCAACTGCCGCCGAAGCAGTGCATCACCCCGCCATGCAGGAGGTTGCGGGAATCCCGGAGAATCTCCAGGGTGGCGGGCGTGGCTTCCCGGGTGTGGATCACCACGATTTTTTTCAGATCGAAAGCCCACGCCAGTTGCTGCCGGAACCAGTGTTTCTGCACTTCTTCCGGGGAGCGGCGGCGGTAGAAATCCAGGCCGATTTCGCCGATGGCCACCACCTGAGGGTCCGCGGCCAGGGGCGCCAGGGCCTCCAGGTCACCGTCTTTAAGGGACTGGGCCGCGTGGGGGTGGACGCCGATGGTCGCCCGGAGGCCTGGGTGTTTCCGGGCCGTGGCCAGGACCTGGCGGGAGTTCTGCAAGCCGATGCCCACGTTGATGATCAGTCTGACCCCGGCATCCCGGGCGCGCTCCAGCACCTCGTCCTGATCGGGGAGGAGTTCCGGAAGGTCCAGGTGGGCGTGGGTGTCGGCCAGGCGGATGGTCATTTCTTATGCTTATGGACGAATAAGGGTTTGCATGGTAAAATATCCCAAATTTCGCCGGGCTGCAAGGAGAGGCGGTGGCTGCCAGGATTTTGGCCTTGTTTTTGATGTGCTGGGCGTGGCTGGGAACGCCGCTGCTGGCAGGGGAGTGGTCCCACACCACCCCGCAATGGCGAATCTTAGGGCGGGGCCTCAGTTTTGCCGAAATCCAGGTGTCCCGGCAAAATAAAGTGGTGGACACCCTGGCGGTGGTCAAGGTGGACCCGGTCAGCAACGCCTTTCGGGTCCGGCATCAACAGCCCCGGGACATCAGGGCCTGGCAGCAGGAGTTGGCCGCGCCGGTGGTCTTCAACGCCAGTTATTACGGCAAGGACCTCCTCCCTGTCGGCCTGATCTTAAGCGACGGCAATGCCATCGGCCCCTGGCGCAACCCGCAGATGCGGGGCATGTTCGTGGCCGAGCCCAAGGGCCTCTCCCCCGACCTGCCCCGGGCCACCATCCTGGACCTGACCATCACCCCCATCAGCGCCAAGAACCTGCCCTGGACCCAGGGAGTGCAATCCTATCCGCTGCTGTTGGATTACAAAGGCCGCATCCGGGTTTATAATACCCCGAAAACCGCGCAGCGCACGGTCATCGCCATCGACCGCAGCAGCAATATCTTGATATTTAATACCAATGAGGCTTATTTCACCCTCTATGATTTCGCCCAGTTTTTAAAAGCCAGCACCCTGGAGATCGATTCAGCCCTCAACCTTGACGGCGGCACCGAGGCGCAGCTCTATATCAAGACCAAGGACTTCGAGAAGTTCCACCCCTCCTCCTGGGAAAATCGCCTGCGGAATTTCCTGGACCATCAGAAATTTTTGTTGCCCACGGTGGTGGCCGTTGTCCCCCGTCCGGATTAAGGAGCATGGCGCGTTACCTGGTTCTGGGAGCGGGAAAATTCGGGCGTTTGGCCCTGGAACGCTTGGGGGGGGAGGACGGCCAGGCTGAGTTCCTGGTGGTGGACCGGAACCCTGAGGCCCTGTCTCAAGCCCGGGGATTGACCCCGGCCCGGGTGGAAGTGGTGGAGGCGGAAGCCGGCCTCTTTTTGGCAACGAATCTCCAAGAGGGTGCCCCCTGGGATTGGATTATTCCCGCGGTCCCCATCCACGTGGCCGTCTCCTGGCTGCGTTTCGGGGTCCTGGGGGGACCGGATTGGGAAGCGGCGGCGGTCCCCCGGGAGGTGGCCGCGCTGACGCCGGTGGCCCACTGGGGCCGGGAGGGCGAACTCTATCTGAGCCGGGCCCTCCACCTCTGTCCGGACGATTGCCCGGAGCCGCAGGTATGCCCGGTTACCGGGGAGCCCAGGGAAGTTCCTTTATTCGAAGAATTGGCCGCCTTAAAAATCCCGGGTTGCCAAATCGCGGTCATCGCCAGCCGCCAGTTGGCCCCGGGAGTGGGGGGCTATTCTCCAGAGCGGCTGCCGGCCCTGGGCCGGGATGTAGCCGGGCGGGAAGGAAAGATTGTGCTGGCCACCGCCTGCCGTTGCCATGGGGTGGCGCATGGTTTTCAGCGGCGAGCGAGGCGATAAATTGGGGTTGGTCTTTCCCGGAGTTGCAGGCGTATCCGCCAGTATCCGGGAGGTAATGCGCCTCCTGGAATTGGTGGCCTCCGCGGACGCCACGGTGCTGCTGCTGGGGGAGACCGGAACCGGCAAAGAACTGGCGGCCCGGGCCATCCACGACCACAGCCCCCGGGCGGATAAGCCCCTGGTGGTGGTCAATTGCGCGGCCCTGCCGGAGCCCCTGCTGGAGAGCGAACTCTTCGGCCATGAAAAGGGGGCCTTCACCGGGGCCGCGGGCCGGAGGGAGGGGCGGTTCCTGCTGGCGCACCAGGGCACCCTCTTTCTGGACGAGGTGGGGGAACTCAGCCTGCCCACCCAGGCCAAGATCCTGAGAGTCCTCCAGACCCGGGAGTTCGAGCCCCTGGGAAGCAGCCGCACGCAGAAGGTGGACGTGCGCATCATCGCCGCCACCAACCGGGACCTGGAAGCAGAGGCGCGCGCCGGGCGCTTTCGGGAAGACCTGTATTACCGCCTGAACGTCTTTCCCATCACCTTGCCGCCGCTTAGGGAGAGACGGGAGGATCTGCCTTTATTGGCCGCCCACTTCCTTAAGCGCCATAGCCAAAAGCACCGCAAGGAGATCAAAACGCTGGCCCCGGAAGTGATTGACGCCTTTCAGGGCTACGTCTGGCCCGGCAACGTCCGGGAACTGGAAAACGTGCTGGAGCGGGGGGTCATCCTCTGTCAAACGGATACCCTGACCCTGAAGGAGTTGCCTCCGGCCATGCAGACGGTTGCCTCCCGGCCCCGGGCCGGGGAAGAGGCCGCCGCGGCCTGGCCGGACCTGGAAAAGGAACTGATCCGGCGGACCCTGCAGAAGGTGGCCGGGGACCGGGTCCAGGCCCGGGACATCCTGGGCATTTCCCAGGAGGAATTGGATTTGAAAATCCGGACCTACTGCCTGGATTGCTGAGAGAGGGAAATCATGTTTTTTCCACCCCTGATTTTTTTGCTGATGTTCATTTTCCTGATTATTGCCGTGGTGCTGCTGCCCTTCCTGATGGTGGGGATGATGGGAACGGCCTTCATCAAACTGGGCCTGCCCCCCACCTCCATGTTCTGGCTGCTGATCCTCACCCTGGTGGGGTCCATGATCAACATTCCCATCCGGGAGATCGAGAGCCACAACCTGGTGAAAGACCAGATGGTGTCTTTTTTCGGCATGCGTTACCGGGCCCCCGTGGTCCGCACCCACAAAACGGTGTTGGCGGTCAACGTGGGCGGGGCGGTCATCCCCGCGCTCCTCTCCCTTTATCTCCTGACCAAAATGGAGATAACCGTGGGGGTGCCCCTGGTAGTGGGGCTGGTGGCTTTGGTGTCCAACCGTCTGGCCCGGCCCGTGCGTGGTCTGGGGATAGCCTTGCCCGGATTGATTCCCCCGGTGGTCGCGGCTTTGGGGGCTTATCTTTTTTGCCCCCCGGAACTCAGGGCTCCCACCGCCTATATCGCCGGCACCATGGGCATCCTGGTGGGCGCGGATCTCCTGAAATTAAACGAGATCGGCCAGTTGGGGGCCCCGGTGGCCTCCATCGGCGGCGCGGGCACGTTTGACGCCATTTTTTTGAGCGGCATTATTGCGGTTTTGCTGAGTTAGGTTTAGAAAATGTAGGGGCGAACCTGGTGTTCGCCCCGAGGCTGGGCGAACACCAGGTTCGCCTCTACAGGCTGGGACTCGGTATCGGAAATAAAAAGAGCCCGAGGGTTTCATCCCGCAGGCTCTCCATGGTGGCCAGGAGGAAGAGAGATGAGTGAAAAAAGCGCCGGATTAAGCGGTTTAAGAGGCAAACCCGGAAATTTTCTGCGTCCCGGAGCCGTTCTAGTCGTCCTGTTGCTGCTCCCTTTGATTATGGGAGGGGCCTGGGAGAGTATGACCGGTAAGACCATTAATCCCCGCTATGTGGAGCGCATCCAAAACGGCAAGACCACCAAGCACGAAATCCTGCTCTACTTCGGCGACCCCCAGGAAACCCAGCGGACCCCGGACGGCTTGGTCTGGGTTTACAAGAGCTTCAAGGATGCTCCGGCCATGCCCTATCGGCACGAAAAGCGGGATATCAACCCCCAATCGGACCAACTGATGTTCGTCCGAGATGAGGACAAGAAGATAAAAAAAGCTCCCCTCAAGACCGAGGGAAAGATCTTGCACAGCACCTTGACGGTCCGCTTTAAAGCCGATGGAGAGACGGTCATGAGTCATGAATATAAGGAACACAAAGATAAAGAATAGTAACCGGAGAGATTGATGGCGGCTTTTACCGACCTGACCCGGGCCACGGCCTGGGTCTTTGATTTGCAGAAATTCGGCATCAAGTTCGGGCTGTCTTCCACCATCAACCTCCTGGAGCGCCTGAAACTGCCTTTTCAGGAGGGAGAGTATCTGCATATCGCCGGCACCAACGGCAAGGGCTCGGTGGCGGCCATGCTTTCGGCCGTCCTGACCAGGGCCGGATATCCCGTGGGCCTGTATACTTCCCCCCACCTGGTGTATTTCAAGGAGCGCTACCGCCTGGGTGACCGGGAAATCACCGAAGCCCGCCTGCTGGATGTGATCAACCGGGTGCGGGCCGCGACGGACGAGTCCGAGCCTCCCACCTTCTTCGAGTTCGCCACGGCCATGGCCTTCCTCTATTTTCTCCAGGAGGGGGCCCGCCCCATCATCCTGGAGACGGGCATGGGCGGGCGGCTGGACGCCACCAATATCGTCCGGCCCCTGGCCGCGGTGATCACCAACATCTCCCTGGACCACCAGGAACACCTGGGGGAAGGGATAAAAACCATCGCCGCAGAAAAGGCCGGGGTCATCAAGGCGGGTGCGCCCCTGGTCACCGGCGCGACGCAAAGAAAAGTGCTGGACCTCTTCAAGCAGCGCTGCCGGGAACTTAACGCCCCCCTGTTCTTGCGGGGCCGGGATTTCCAGGCCCGGGGCAAGGGCAAAGGAAGATTCGACTATCAGGGGCTTGCCGGGGAATATCATGACCTCCGCCTTAACCTGGTGGGCCGCCACCAATACGGCAACGCCGCCCTGGCCCTGGCGGTGGTGGAACTCCTGAACCGCGCGGGGATTGAGGTCCCGGAAACTGCCGTTCGTGAAGGTCTATTACGCACCCGCTGGCCGGGGCGCCTGGAGCCGGTGGCCCAGGACCCCCGGGTATTGCTGGACGGCGCGCACAACCCGGCCGCGGCCCGGATTCTGGCCGAGACCCTGAAGCAATCCCGGGACCACGGCCGTCTCGTCCTGGTGTTGGGGGTCATGGCCGACAAGGACGTGGACGCCATCCTGGCCCGGCTGCTGCCCCTGGCCCAAACCGTGGTTTTCACCCGGCCCCAGTATTTCCGGGCCGCGGAGGTGGATGACCTGGCCGTCCGGGCCCGGAAATATAACCTGGAAATTATCAAAATCCCCCAGGTGGCCGGGGCCATCCGCCGGGCCCAGGAACTGGCCGGGCCTGAGGACCGCATCGTGGTCAGCGGGTCGCTGTATACGGTGGGGGAGGCGAAAGAGTATTTTGAAGGAATCGTGGGGGAGGGAATCAAGGTCTGATAAGGTGAGCAGTGAGCAGTGAGCAGTAAGCAGTAAACAAAGTCCTACTGGGTCGGGTTTTTCTACTGCTCACTGCTCACTTGCAAATAACCGGAGGTAACCATGCACATCTTCGTATCCGGCTCCCTGGCCTACGACCGCATCATGGACTTTCCCGGGCGGTTTCAGGACCATATCCTGCCGGAGAAGATTCATATTCTGAACGTCTGTTTCATGGTCAACGGCTTGATCGAGCGTTTCGGGGGCACCGCGGGCAATATCGCCTACAACCTGGCCCTGCTGGGGGAAAAGCCCGTGATCCTGGCCACCGGGGGGAAGGATTTCCGCCCTTATGAGGACTGGCTCATCCAATTGGGGCTGCCCCTTAACGGCATCAAGCCCATTCCCCAGGAATTCACCGCGGGCGCGTATATCACCACGGATAAAATGGACAACCAGATCACCGGCTTCAACCCCGGGGCCATGAAGTATCCGTCCGAATATACCTTTGACAGTGTCAACCCCAAAGAAACTCTGGCCATCATCGCGCCGGGGAACCTGGAGGACATGCTGGCCTACAGCCGGGCCTATAAGAAGGCCGGCGCGCCCTACATCTTCGATCCCGGCCAATCCATCCCGGCCTGGGAAGGCCCGGACCTGAAAGAGATGGCCGACGGCGCCCTGGCCTTGATCGTCAATGATTACGAACTGGAGATGTTCCGGAAAAAGACGGGCCTGGAGGAGGCCGCGATTTTGGAATTGACCGGCACCCTGGTGACCACCAGGGGGGAAGAGGGCTCGGTGATCCTGACCAAACAGGGGGAGGAGGCCGTCCCCGCGGCCCGGGCCATGCAGGTGGCGGACCCCACCGGCGCGGGTGACGCGTACCGGGCCGGGCTGATCAAGGGGCTGATCCTGGGGCAGCCGTGGGCCGTGGCGGCCCGCATGGGCGCGGTCCTGGCCAGCTTCTCGGTGGAGCAGCAGGGCACCCAGGAGCACCAACTGGAAGCGGCGGATTTTTGGGAGAGATATGCGGAAAACTTCGGCCCGCCGCCGGAATAGGGCGGGTTGTTATCAATATCTGCGTATATCTGCGTGCATCTGCGGTTAATTTTAGCCGCAGATGCACGCCGATGAACGCCGATATCCGCCTCTAGGTTAATCCCAGACGATGTCCTGCCGGGTATAAGTGCGGCCGGCCAGGCGCTCCAGATTGAGTTTCGCCGCGGTATAATGGGGATAGCGGGCCAAAGCGGCCCGATAATATTGTTCGGCTTCCCGGCGATTGCCCGTGGATTCGGCTATCCCCCCCAGGAGGTTCAGGGTCTCCGGCCGGTCGGGGTTTAGGAAAACGGCCTTTTGGGCATAGACTCCGGCGACCTCGAAGTAACCTTCCTCGATCCTTTTTTTGGCCAGGGCCAGATAATCCCAATAGCCTTGCGCCTCTCCTTTCTTTTCCAGGATGCGAGCCACCATCTCCCGGACCTGGTTGGCGTCGAAAGGTTTTTGCAGGAAGTCCACAGCGCCCAGCTTCATGGCCTCCACGGCCAGGTCGATGGAGCCGTAGGCGGTGATGATGATGACCTTGAGGTCCGGCAGTTCCTCAGAGACCCGGCGCAGCACTTCCATGCCGTCCATCCCCGGCATCCGCAGGTCCAGGAGCATTAACCCATAATCGCCTTGGGCCAGCTTTTCCAGGGCTTCTTCGCCGCTGGCCGCGGCCTCCACGGGGATCTCCAGCTTTTCCAGGGACATGCTTAATGCCAGGCGGATATTTTTTTCGTCGTCCACGACTAATATGGGTTTGGAACTCATGCGCAACTCCTTGCCGCCTCAATCGGCTACGGGAATGGTGAACGTGAAGTCGCTGCCCTGGCCCGGCACGGACTCTAGCCAGATGGTGCCCCGGTGGGCCCGGATCACTTCCTTGCAGATGGCCAGCCCCAGGCCGCTGCCGCCCGCGGCGCCGTCGCGTTTGACCTGGACGAACTTGTCGAAGATGCGGGATTGGATGTCGTAGGGCACCCCTTCGCCGTCATCGGCTACGGAGATATGCACCTGGTCGCCAACACGTTCGCCTTTGACCCGGATATGGCCCCCTTCCGGGGTATGGCGCACCGCGTTGGCCAACAGGTTGACGATGACCCAGACGATCTTGTTGGGGTCCACCTTCACGTCCGGCAAGTCCGGGGGAGCTTCCAGCTTAAGTTCTAGGTTCTTGGCCTCGGCCTGGGGCTTCACCACCGCCAGGGCCTGGTCAAAGAGAAACGCGGGCCGGACCCGCTCCAGGGCCAGTTCCAGTTTGCCGGCCTCAATCCTGGAGAGGTCCAACAGGTCGTTGACCAAGGCCCGGAGGCGCTGCACGTCTTCATGGCAGGCCGCCAGCAACTCCCTTTCCTTGCCGGTCAATTTGGTTGCGGCCGACTCCATCAGCAAATCCACGGCCATGGAGACGCTGGTCAAAGGAGTGCGCAGCTCGTGGGACGCGGTCAGGACGAATTCGCTCTTCAACCGGTCCAATTCCCGCAGGCGGGTGATGTCCCTGAGCAGCAGGACCACCCCCTGGATGGCCTGGGCCGGCGAGCGCATGGGCATGATGGAGAACTGGAAGTGCCGGCTGCCCCCTTCCGAGGGGATAGTGAAAATCTCCTCTCCTTCCTTGAGGTGCGGGGCCTCGCCGGACTCCACCGCTTGCTTGAGGAGGTGAAACAGCCGTTCGTCCCGCACCGCTTCGAAGAAGTGTTTCCCTAACAGACTATCCTTATGCACCCCGAAGATGAGAGCGGCTTTCGGGTTGATATTATTGATGATCAACTGGTCGTCCACCACCACGATGCCGTCATCGACGCTTTGGATTACCGCCTCGCTTTTAAGTTTCTCGGCGATGATCTGGCCGATGTTCATTTCATGGTATTTTCGCAGTTTCTCCGCCATTTGATTGAACTGCTCGGCGAGCAGGGCCAGTTCCGCGGAGCCGGCCGCCGGTACCTGCACCTCGTAATTGCCTTCCGCGATTTGCAGGGCTGCTTTCTTCAATTCAGTCACCGGCCGGGAAATGAGCCTGGAGAGAAAGAGGCTGAAAATCACCCCGATGATCACCGACAGGGAACCGATGACGCCCATGGAGAGCACTGCCTGGAGGGACAGACGGCCCGCATGGTTGGAGGCGGCGTACATGGTTTCGTGGTTGATCTCCCGCAGATTGACACAGGTGTCTCTGGTGGACCTGAATAAAGGCAAGATCGATTCATGATAGAGATTGACCGCGGCCGGCAGGTCGGACGCGCCCCGGAGATGGAGATTGCCTACTTCCCCCAAATACCGGGTGTAATTCAGCTCGATGGAGTCGACAATTTCTTTTTCCCCAGGAATGGTGATATTATCCCGGGCCCGGCCCAGCCACTGGAGGAAGGCGGTCTCGTTTTCCCGAAACTCCTTGAGACCCTGCTCCCGATATCCCAATAAATACAAGAGGGTCGCGGAATCCTGCCGCTCGATGGCGTCGATCATGTGCTCCGCGGCCTGGATGCTGCGGTAATTCTCCCGCAGGATCGACTCGGAGGCCTTTCCCAGCCTGAGCATCATGAACATGGCCCAGCCCAGGATGAGCACCATTAACACCAGGGAGGCCCCGTAGCCGATGAAGATTTTTTGCCGGAAGGTGCGCATGAACGGAACTTTTTATCCCATTTCGGCTTTCAAACTATCACATTGATAATCTCTGTCATTTTACCGAAAACCGAAAACCGAAAACGGTCTTACAGTTCCACTTGGCTGCCCAATTCCACCACCCGGTTGGGGGGGATGCCGAAGAAGGTGGTGACGTTCCAGGCGTTTCGGGAGAGGAAGGCGAACAGCTCCTTGCGCCACAGGGCCATCTCCGCTTTTCCGGAGCTCAGAAGCGTTTCCCGGTTCACGTAAAAGGTGGTGGAAAAGATGTCCATCTCCAAGCCCTTCTCCGTGGCGATGTCCACGATGTCCGGAACATTGGGAGTTTCCATGAAGCCGTAGGTGGCGATCAACCGGTGGAAACCCTGGCCCAGGTCGGTAATGTCTACCCGTTCCTCCCGGTCGACGTAAGGGGTGTTGGCGGAGACGATGGACATCAGGACCACCTTCTGGGGCAGGGCCTCCGTGTGTTTCAGGAGATGGAGCAGGGTGATGGGGGTGCCCACGGGGGAGACGGAGAGGAACGCGCCGGTTCCGGGGGTGCGCACCAGTTTGTAGCTTTGGATGTCCTGTAGGATAATCTCCACGGGCAACCGGGAGACCTCGACGCGCTTGGCCAGCAAAGCCCGGCCGTCCCGCCAGGTGACCATGATCACGGTGAGGACCACGGCCACGCTCACCGCGAACCAGCCGCCGTCCACGAACTTCAGGAGATTGGCCCCGAAATAGGAGAGATCGAAGAAGAGAAAGACCGCCGCCGGCAAAACTGACTTCCAGAGAGGCCAGCCCCAGTTATAGCGGGTGACGTAGTAGTAGATGAGGGAAGTGATGGCCATGGTGCCGGTTACCGCAATACCATAAGCCGCGGCCAGGCGGCTGGACTCCTTAAAGGCCAGGGCCAGCCCCAGGCAGCCGAGCATCATTATCGTGTTCACCCAGGGCAGGTAAATCTGGCCCTTGGTTTCGCCGGAAGTGTGCACGATCTTGAGCCGGGGGCAATAACCGATCTGGATGGCCTGCTGGGTGAGGGAATAGACCCCGGAAATCATGGCCTGGGAGGCGATGACCGTGGCCGTGGTGGCCAGGGCTACCATGGGATAGAGGAGAGCCCTGGGCACCAGTTCATAAAAAGGGTGGGCCGTGGCCTGGGGGTTTTCCAGGAGCAGGGCGGTTTGTCCGAAATAATTGAGTAACAGCGCGGGAAAGACCAGGGCCAGCCAGGACACCCGGATGGGGCCCCGGCCGAAATGCCCCAAATCGGCGTAAAGGGCCTCCCCTCCGGTGATGCAGAGCACCACCGCGCCCAGGACCACCAGGCCGTGCAGGCGGTTGACGGCGAAGAAGCTCACCGCGTAGCGCGGGTCCAAGGCCCACAGGATATCAGGTCTCCTGAGTATTTGGGCCAGGCCCAGGGCGGCGATGGAGGTGAACCAGAACAGCATGATGGGGCCGAAGACCTTGCCGATGCGCTCGGTGCCCTGGTTCTGGAAGAGAAAAAGCCCGAACAGGACACCGCAGGAAATGGGCAGCACAAAGGGCTCCGCGGCGCTGGTGGCCACGTTGAGGCCCTCCACCGCGGAAAGCACGGAGATGACCGGGGTGATGACGCCGTCGCCATAGAGCAGGGCGGCGCCGAAGATCCCCAAAAGGATGAGATGTTTTACCGTCCTTTCCGAAACCTGCTTGGCCCCTTTGCCTAGAAAGAGGGCGGCCAGGGCGTAAATGCCGCCTTCCCCATCATTGTCGGCCTTGATGATAAAGATTACGTACTTGATCAGGACCACCATGGTCAGGGACCAGAAGATGAGGGACATGACCCCCAGGAGGTTGGCCGGGGTCAGGTCGATGGCGTGGGTGCCGTGGAAACATTCCTTGACGGTGTACAAGGGGCTGGTGCCGATGTCGCCGTAAACCACGCCCAGGGCGCCCAGGGCCAGGACCAGGGTACGGCGCAAATCCGTTTTCTCGGTGGAGGGACGAGGGTCGCCGCCGGAAGCGGAGGCACTGGAAGCGGATTGGGGCGGACGCGGCTCGTCCGGCCCTTCTGCAGTGGTCATGAAAATCCTCCGGACCATTTTGTGCGGGAGGTCACGCCTCCGGTCAAGGGGCCGGAAGGATGCTCCCCACGACGCCTACGAGGTTAGCTGACGGGCTCGGACCGTTGAGGTTGTCCTACGCCGGCGGCGATAAGCCCCTTATGCTTGGGTCCCCCGTTTCTCCGAATAGCGCCGGAGAATTCGGCGGCCGGCCCGGTAGTTAAACAGGCCGACTCGTTCTTATTTAATCCTTTCCCCAGAGATGTCAATAGATTTCATCGGTAAGAGTACGCCTGAGACGTATTCATACGACTACATCCAGTATGGGTATAACTTGAAACTGGGAACTTGGAACTCGGAACTTCTCCAGGCAGGCCGTGGGGGAAGGGGCCAGGGGGCAGGTCCTCGCCCTCTTCCCCCACTCATTCTCGCTGATACGTTGAAGGAGGCTCGACCTTCAGTATAAATAGCAGGAAAGAGGTGAGGGGAAAATCCGATAATTTCTGATTTTGGCGTCCAAAAATCTCTTACAAAAATAGTTCCGGGTTCCAGGTTCCGAGTGGAACTTTGAACTTCTGGAGGCAGTTAAAAAAGGAGGCGGGGTTAAATAGAAGGAGAAGGTCCTACCGGCTTTGGCGTTCCCCGCTCTTTTCCGGCAGGGCCCGAATCTCTCCGGTGACGTCGATGACCACCGGGAAGCCATCCAGGCGGGACGGGATTTTTTGCTCCAATTCCGGCGTTTTTTCGATGACATAGACCCGGAGGCAGGGGAGCTTGTCGCATTCCCCCTGGGCCACGCCGACGACGCCGGGGAGGGCCATCAAGTCCGGGGCATGGCGGCTGACGGTCTCTTCAATGGTCTTGGCTGCCGCCAATTTTTCTCCCGGACTGCTGCTGGAACCGGGGCCGGCCGTCATACTTACGGCCCCGGCCAGGAATATTACCGCACTTGCGGCCAGAATAAAGGGGAAAGTCCGCAAAGCCACGGTTTCCTTCTCCCCCCGGGATCCGGGTTTTCGCAGCCGCCTCAGTTATTGCGCAGGCACGCTGCCGTCAATCGTCACCCCGAATCTCTGGAGCACCGGGTCGATGGGATTGGCGACGGCCAGAGTGCCATCGGGGCTATTGGCATTGGCCCTGCCGCCCGCAAAGAGCAGGCCCACGGGGTTCCTCCGGTTGGTCACCAGCAAAGAACCGGAATCGCCGGGGAGGATAAAGGCCGTGGGGGAGGTGACCACGATTTGGTTGACGAAGCGGGCCGTGCCGGCGTCATAAGCCACATTAATGGTGGCATTGATGGCCGAGATCGTTCCCAAGGTATGACCGGTGGTGCGGCCGTATTTTTGCACCTGCTGGCCGATAGCTGCCGCCGCGGTGACGATCTTGGGGAACCCGTACCCATCCGCCGGGGTGGCCCTCTTTACGGTGGTCCGGGTGCATCTGGCAATGGCCGCGTCCATAATATTGTTAGCGGTAAACGATATGGGTTCAAAATCGTACAGGTTGCCGATCTTATAAGAGGTAGAAAAAACACAGGCCAAATCATAGAGTCCGGGTTGCGAGATGGCGGTGCCGATGGGCGCGTTATTTTCCAACGCCAGAACGTGGTTATTGCTCAGGAAGTAAACCCGTTTCTGGGCATCCTGCACCCTGGCGCCGATAGTCCCGGAAGAACACTCCCGCCTGTTGCCCACGGAAACCCCGATGGGCACCGGCCTGGGGAAATATTCCGCCTGCATGGGCCTGATCTCCCCGGTAACCTTCACGGTCACCGGGATGCCGTCCACTGCGGAGGGAATGGCCCCGACAGCCACCGCGCTTTTGGTATAGACCACCAACGCGGGTTCATCGGCGTTATCCAGGCCGGTGGCGGTGCCCACCACCTCCGGTTCGGACATCAGCCGGGGACCATGGCGGTGTTGGGCCGCAAGGGCCGCTTGCACCCTGGGATGGTTGACATCCAGTTCTCTCGGTCCCTGCAGTAAGGCTTCGATGTCCTGGATCATTTTGGCCTCCACGGGTCCGATCCAGCCGCCGGATAGCCGGCAAAGGGCGGTGACGGCCAAGATGGCGGCCAGGAGAACCAAGGTCCGCGGGCAATAACGCCGACAAGCAAGTTTCATAACCACTCCTTATCCAATATCTTCACGGGTTGGCCACCCTGAAGAATGGTTGGCAACGCGGTCATTCGGGGTTATAGACAGCTGCCGGGGCAGAGACTGCCGGAATTATCAGCGCCTTTCCGGCATGGGGAAGCCGCAGCCGGTATTAGTCTTTTCGGACAGAAGGCGCAATCGGCTTAATTTATTCTGAAAGAGGTTATGTATAACTATAAGGCAGTAAAGAGCGCATTGCAAGGGTTAAACCACTACCTACCAAAAATAGGATTTTCGACGAATTACCCGGTTTGAATCATTGGCAAGAGAAATCGTTAACCGAAAATTTATGGAGCTGGAGGTTCGGAGGGGATGATGAGAACTCCGAACTCGCGGCTATTCGATGTTATAGCGCCGCAACTTTTCCCGCAGGGTTTTGCGGTCTATACCCAAGGCCCGGGCGGTTTCGCTCTTATGGCCGTCGAAGCGCTGCAAAGTCTGGATGATGTGATCCCGCTCCAGGTCCTTGAGCGACAGGGAGGAAGCTTCGCCGGCCGGAGAGAGAATGGTGCCGGCAAAGGCCAGGTCCCCGGGTTCCAGGAAGGGGCCGGAGCTGAGTACCACCAGCCGCTCCATGGTGTTTTCCAATTCCCTGACGTTTCCGGGCCAGTCGTGGCGCATCAGGAGTTCCATGGCTTCCGGAGCAAAGCCCTTGAGGTTCTTCCGCAGGCGGGCGTTGTATTTTTCCAGGAAATGTTGGGCCAACATCGGGATGTCCCCCTTTCGCTCCCTTAAAGGGGGCATCTGGATGAGCACCACGTTGAGGCGGTAAAACAGGTCTTCCCGGAAGGAGCCGTCCTTAATGGCCTTGGTGAGGTCCTTGTTGGTGGCGGCGATGATGCGCACGTCCACGGTGATCACCCGGTGGCTGCCCACCTTGGAGATCTTGCGCTCCTCCACGGCCCTCAGCAGCTTGGCCTGCACCTCCAGGCCGATGTTGCTGATTTCGTCGAAAAACAGGGTGCCCTGCTGGGCCAGTTCGAATTTGCCGATCTTGTTGGCGTCCGCACCGGTGAAGGAACCCTTGACGTGGCCGAAGAGCTCGCTTTCAAAGAGGGTCTCCACCAGGGTGCCGCAATCCACGGTGATGAAGGGGCGGCGGGAGCGCTGGCTCAACTGGTGAATTTTGTTGGCCACCAGACCCTTCCCGGTGCCGGACTCGCCGGTGATGAGGACCGTGCTGTCCGTGGGGGCCACCCGGGTAACTATTTCCATGATGCGTTCCATGGGTTCGCTCTGGTAAACCAGGACGGAGCGCTCGTCTTTTTTCAGCTCCTGGCGCAGATACAGGTTCTCCAGGTTTACCCGCCGCTTTTCCAAAGCCCGGCCCACCAGGTGGCGCAGATCATCGGGGGTGAACGGTTTGGAGAGAAAATGGAAGGCCCCGGCCTTGATGGACTCCACCGCGGACTGGATGGTGCCGTAGCCGGTGATGATGATCACTTCGCTCTCCGGGTCGATGGCCCGGATCTTCTTCAGGGTTTCCAGGCCGTCCAGGTCCGGCATCACCAGGTCCAGGAGGATGGCGTCAAAAGAGGCCTTTTCCAGCAAGGCCAACCCCTGGCGGGCGCTGGCGGCCAACTCCACCCGGTAGCCCTGGCGGGTGAGGATCTGCTGACAGGCGTCCCGCATTACCTTGTCATCATCGATTACCAGGATGTTGGCCGAAAGGTCATTCATGCGACTAAAAATTACCATGAAATTTCAAATAGTTGCTATTTCGTGAAAAATTTCTCTTATTCTAATCAATCCGGCCCGCGGCTGTCAAGGTAAAGCTCTAGGGGGCATAGGCCTTTTGGTACTTTTTTCCCCACGCGGCTGCAAGAATGATTTGCGACTTTTTAGAGTTCAAAGTTCGAAGTTCAAAGTTCAAAGTTGAGACCGCCGGGGAAATCCTCTAAATTGTCATTCGTAGAGAGAGGCGCGGCTGAAGAATCCAGCGTAGGGCAGCGTAGATGGCCATTGAACTTTGAACCTTGAACCTTGAACTTTTCAACCGAAGAAAGGAAGCCCATGGTTCAGCAAACCAACCCCCAGGAACTATCTTTCTGGGGCCAACTCCTCATGGTGGGCCTGCCGGGGCCGAGATTGGACGCCCAGGCCCGGGAATTGGTGCGGGACCTGAAGGTGGGAGGGATGATCCTCTTCGCCAGGAATATCGAATCCCCGGAGCAAGTCTGGGAGCTGTGCCGGGATTTGCAACACGAAGCGGCGGCCGCTTCGGGCCAGCCCCTGCTCATCTCCGTGGACCAGGAGGGGGGGCCGGTGCAGCGGTTCAAGGCCCCGTTCACCATCATCCCCCCGGCCCGGGACTTAGGGATCGGCGCCACTCCGGAAGAAGTGGAGGACCTGTCCCGGCGGGTGGCCCGGGAACTGGCCCTGGTGGGGATCAACATGAACCTGGCCCCGGTCCTGGACGTCCCCCGGTCGCCCGCCTGCCCCCTGTGGCACCGGGCGTACAGCTCCGACCCGGAGAGGGCGGCCAGGTATGCCCTGGCCGCCATCCGCGGTTATGCAGCCGGCGGGGTTTTCCCGGTGGGCAAGCATTTTCCGGGCCTGGGGGACACCATGGCCGATTCCCATGAGGTTCTGCCCCGGGCCCTATCGGAGGATGCCAAGAGGGAGGCGGACCTGTTGCCTTTCAGGCTGGCCGCGGCCGCGGGGGTGCCTGCCGTTATGACTGCGCACCTGCTGGTGCCGAAGTGGGATGACCGGCCCGCCACCCTGTCGGCTACGGCCTTGCAGGATTGGCTGCGCCGCAGGTTGAAGTTTCAAGGAGTGATCATCACCGACGACCTGGAGATGGGGGCCATCGCCTCGCAATTGCCGGTGGACCGGGCAGCTCAGGCAGCCCTGGAAGCCGGGGCCGATCTTTTACTCATCTGCAATAACCTGAACGCGGTTTGGGACACCGCCCGGCTGTTGGCCGGGGATTCTTCTTTACTCTCCAGGGCCAAGGACGCGGCTTTACGGATCAGACGCCTCCGAGAGGGGATCAAACTGCCGCCCCATGGCCTGAAGGAGGTTAAAGAGTATTTTCGGCAGGCGTCGGAAGGTAGGGTAAAGGGGGATTAGTACGGCTTTTTGGGGGTCTTCGGTCTCCGGTCATCGGTCTTCGGTAAAAAGAATAGTCTTCAGTCGTCGGCAAAAAGTTCAAAACTATTGATAGATTGAATTATTATCTTTTAGCGAAAAGCGAAAAGCCAAACGCGAAAAGCCAAAAACCGAAGACCAAAAAAAATGACCGGGAGGGGGAAGCCCGGTCATTTTATGGAGAAAGGAGAATATGGTTTGGGGTATACGGGGGTAACCTGTAATAGACAGATGCACTATCGGTGCCAATTTTTTCAAAACGGCTGAGATTCAAGAATTATGCGGCTGAGCCGGGATTTCCCCGGAAAGGAAAAGGCCGGTTGCGGTTCAATTATTTGTACTGCGCTGG
>Ga0233425_10002108_pt1 | contig 40601 bp, 39 predicted proteins | sample Watercolumn_Towu_2_FD_181712 | JGI IMG/M metagenome (GOLD analysis project Ga0233425, IMG submission 181712) | Freshwater microbial communities from Lake Towuti, South Sulawesi, Indonesia - Watercolumn_Towuti2014_140_MG | ecosystem: Environmental > Aquatic > Freshwater > Lake | place...
TATGGTAATAGCTCGGAGTTGATGTCGCAGCTTGAAGAAGTCAGTAAATTACTGGAGGCATACTCAGCCTCTATCCTGAATTCTACCCCCTAACTCCTGTATTCTGACTCCCGGCTCCTGACTCCTGTATTCTATATTTACTATGAAACAAAACTACTATATCTTCAACAATGGCCGCCTGAAACGACATGAAAATACCATCTTCTTCGAAAAGGAAGACGGCTCCAAGTCCGTTATACCCATCGAAAATACAGAAGCCCTGTATGTTTTCGGCGAAATTGACTTTAACACAAAACTCTTCAATTACCTTGCCCAGAAGGGCATATCGGTGCATGTCTTCAACTATTACGGCTTTTATTCAGGAAGTTATTATCCACGAGAATACCTGAACTCCGGTCAACTCCTGGTAAAACAGGTAAACCACTATACGAGCCGACAGAAGAGAATTACCTTGGCACGGGCATTTGTTGACGCAGCAAGTTTCAATATCCTGAAGAACTTGAGATATTATAGCAACAGGGGGAAAGGGTTGGATGAATTTATTGATACCATCGAAGGATTCAGGGCACAGATAGAAAAAACAGATGCCGTGGAGGAGCTGATGGGACTTGAGGGAAATATCAGAAACACCTATTACAAGGCATGGCCAAACATTATCGATCAGGAAATAGAATTTGAACGCAGGGTAAAGCAACCGCCGGATAATATGATTAATGCGCTGATCTCGTACCTCAATTCGATGGTCTATACGACATGCCTGAGTGAACTATATCATACACAGCTAAATCCCCTCATTTCTTATCTCCACGAGCCGGGAGAACGGAGGTTTTCCCTGAGTCTTGATCTGGCGGAGATTTTTAAACCTATTTTTAGCGACAGAATCATATTTACGATTCTTAACCGCCAGCAGATTACGGAGAAGGATTTTATGATGGAAGTTAATTGCTGTTACCTCAATGAAAAGGGAAGGAAGACGGTCGTCAAGGAATATGATGAGAAACTGAAGACAACTATCACCCATAAGAAACTCGAAAGGCAGGTTACTTACAAGTATCTGGTAAGACTAGAATGCTACAAATTGGTAAAGCACCTCATTGGCGAGCAGGAGTATGAAGGATTTAAGATATGGTGGTAGTTTTTAATAACGTTCAAGCGGTGGTATCCGTTTAAACCAGACAAACCGCTAATTCTATAACAGTTCAAACGGTTTGAACAATTTAATCGTTGATCGGTTTTACGCCGTTTTGCACGGCTTGAACGGCTTTTCACGATTTGAACAATTTGAACCAGGGGTTTTAATAATGTACGTAATTGTTGTGTACGATGTGGATCAAAAAAGGTGTGGAAAGATGTTAAAGCTTTGCAGAAGCTATCTCCACCATATACAAAATTCAGTATTTGAAGGTGAAATTAGTGAGGCAAGACTGGAAGAGTTGAAGATAAAGGCAAAGAAAATCATGAGCGAAGAGAACGAGGATTCACTCATTGTATTCAAATCAAGGAATGAAAAATGGCTGGATAAAGAGATAGTCGGGGCCGATAAAAGGCCAGTGGATAATGTGTTGTAGATTACGAAAAGGTATCGTAGGGACACAGTGCCCTGTGTCCTTGCAATTTGATTATTATTCGTGTAAATTCGTGCCTGCCCTGTGGGGAACCGAAGGTTATCGTACAGGGTGACTTCGTGACTAAATATTTACAAAATAAAATCTGTCAACCACCATGGAAAATAATGGTTTTTCCGTCTTTACTGGCATTGACAAATTTAAAAACGAGTATTATAGTGTTGTATAAAAGTAATTTAGCTACAGTACGTCGACCTTCATGATTTTTTGCATAATTAGGGATCGACGAGAAAATAGGTTTGTTTCTAACTATAAAATAGCCGTAAGTCATTGCTTTTATTGCATCCCCAAAACGGCTTTCATTGAGCCTATAAGGAATTGAAACCAAGCTTTATCTGCCTAGCCTCAGGAAATTCTTTCCCTTTCATTGAGCCTATAAGGAATTGAAACGGTCATGATGACGATCTATTCCTAACATCTCACAGACTTTCATTGAGCCTATAAGGAATTGAAACTCCCGTTGTTGTCTTTCATTTTTATCGATGTGCCGCCTTTCATTGAGCCTATAAGGAATTGAAACCTTGCAGTAAACCATGCATCACGTGTTCCGATTTTCCTTTCATTGAGCCTATAAGGAATTGAAACAGATTTCATCGAGAGAGTCCCTTGCTTTCTTTCTCCTTTCATTGAGCCTATAAGGAATTGAAACGTTATCAGGCAAAGATTGCAGGCGTTCGCATTCTATCTTTCATTGAGCCTATAAGGAATTGAAACACAGTTTCATCAGATATGTTCTTGTCATAAATTGCTTTCATTGAGCCTATAAGGAATTGAAACGTTGTCAGTCGGAGGGTATAGATTATGAGTTTGTGCTTTCATTGAGCCTATAAGGAATTGAAACCTTTCATTCAGTCAGTTTTCCTGTGATTTTCTCAGCTTTCATTGAGCCTATAAGGAGTTGAAACGTGGTTTTATTAATTCTATAATCTCAGAAGGTTTTGGGCTTTCATTGAGCCTATAAGGAATTGAAACGCCGATCTTGCAGGCTTCCGTTTTGCCGTTAAATCCTTTCATTGAGCCTATAAGGAATTGAAACAAAATACGATTTTGAAGGTCATATCAGGAAGTAAACTTTCATTGAGCCTATAAGGAATTGAAACCTTTTATTGTTCTATTTTCTCCAGCGAGCCATGCTTCTTTCATTGAGCCTATAAGGAATTGAAACATAAAATAGACCGTAGTGACGTTGTTAACAAGCTTGTCTTTCATTGAGCCTATAAGGAATTGAAACAACATTTTATTATATCAACACAAAGGGCAATTCAGGCTTTCATTGAGCCTATAAGGAATTGAAACAATGAGACGGCATTTGCGCGCGGCGAGAAAACCACTTTCATTGAGCCTATAAGGAATTGAAACGGGTACATCCTGGCGCGATTATTCTTGTGGGCATAACTTTCATTGAGCCTATAAGGAATTGAAACTACCTATCTGGGTGGTTATATGGACTTTGAATATAGGCTTTCATTGAGCCTATAAGGAATTGAAACTAGTTACTCCTTTAAAATTAAATTCTTCTTAATACCCTTTCATTGAGCCTATAAGGAATTGAAACTGACTAGGCACGCCCGTAATTACCGTGATTTGTCCTTTCATTGAGCCTATAAGGAATTGAAACTTGTTAGCTGAGCTGAGAGATAAATTTCTCAATATAGCTTTCATTGAGCCTATAAGGAATTGAAACAAGCAATGGTTGAATATGAAAGTGACTATGAAAAACTTTCATTGAGCCTATAAGGAATTGAAACTGACTAGGCACGCCCGTAATTACCGTGATTTGTCCTTTCATTGAGCCTATAAGGAATTGAAACTTGTTAGCTGAGCTGAGAGATAAATTTCTCAATATAGCTTTCATTGAGCCTATAAGGAATTGAAACAAGCAATGGTTGAATATGAAAGTGACTATGAAAAACTTTCATTGAGCCTATAAGGAATTGAAACCAACAAGGCTGATAATTGTCTTACTGTTTGGCGGGATCTTTCATTGAGCCTATAAGGAATTGAAACCGGGAACAGTTAGATTTGCCTCAAGCGGTGATATTCTTTCATTGAGCCTATAAGGAATTGAAACGATTGTGACAATTTAATAAAAGCGGCGCAGGACGCTCTTTCATTGAGCCTATAAGGAATTGAAACAAAAATCTTTCCAGTAAGAATTTTTTGTCATCGTTCTTTCATTGAGCCTATAAGGAATTGAAACGGATAATTTCTTCTTTGGCTTCATCCGCCTTGGTCCTTTCATTGAGCCTATAAGGAATTGAAACTGCTTCTAGGAGTTCATTGGCAATCCTTGTGAATCCTTTCATTGAGCCTATAAGGAATTGAAACAAGTGTGAAAATAACGTCCAGCATTCTCTCGTATACTTTCATTGAGCCTATAAGGAATTGAAACGTAAAAATCTTCTCATAGAGGCGCGGGGTATCAACGCTTTCATTGAGCCTATAAGGAATTGAAACCAGAAAGCGATAGATTATTTAAAATCTTTACCGGCTTTCATTGAGCCTATAAGGAATTGAAACGAAGTAGTTGAGTATATAAAGTTACATCATCCCGCTTTCATTGAGCCTATAAGGAATTGAAACATATTTAGGTATTTACAATACAAGATTTACTCAACTTTCATTGAGCCTATAAGGAATTGAAACTCTCATCTCTAACAGTAATCATGCTACACCTCCTCCCTTTCATTGAGCCTATAAGGAATTGAAACTTATCATCTGTTTCGATGCCTTCCATTTTTGCGGAAGCCTTTCATTGAGCCTATAAGGAATTGAAACATGTAACGGGACAGAGCGTAGCGCAGTCGTTTGAACTTTCATTGAGCCTATAAGGAATTGAAACATATAATAACTATTTCTTTTATAATGTCAATTCATCTTTCATTGAGCCTATAAGGAATTGAAACAAATATTTTTGGAGGATACACAGGCGGTCCCCCAGCCTTTCATTGAGCCTATAAGGAATTGAAACGAAGGTACAAGGGTGGACCGTAATATTGCTAAATCCTTTCATTGAGCCTATAAGGAATTGAAACGTAGATCCACTGCCGCCAACACCTCCTGCGCCTCCACTTTCATTGAGCCTATAAGGAATTGAAACAAAGATATGCCTTAGATGCCCTATGCTCATTACCACTTTCATTGAGCCTATAAGGAATTGAAACTTTTGGTTGTACGAAATTGTAAAACTGGCCGCAAACCTTTCATTGAGCCTATAAGGAATTGAAACATTAAAATTATTGGTATCTTCATTTGTATGCCTCTCCCTTTCATTGAGCCTATAAGGAATTGAAACGAAGCTGGTCGATAAGACGCGGGATGCGGAGGCGCCTTTCATTGAGCCTATAAGGAATTGAAACGATAGAGCAAGAAACTATCCTCGACATTCGCCAATCTTTCATTGAGCCTATAAGGAATTGAAACTCAATTGTTGCCAACTTTGTAAGCACTTTGAGATTCTTTCATTGAGCCTATAAGGAATTGAAACGTTTCCCAGTCCCGGTATTCAGGCCGAAATAAGGCACTTTCATTGAGCCTATAAGGAATTGAAACGAAATAAAGCCGAAAGATTGTTAAACCCGCCCTGGTCTTTCATTGAGCCTATAAGGAATTGAAATTGTAGTCAACTCCAACGAAATCCAAAATAATCCAGTGGTATATCTCAATCCTTTTGCTGTCCTATCATGATCCGGTGACAGTTCCACAACTGGCTATCAAGATTAAAAGGATTATTGCAACAATCAATTTCATGGTGAAAACCTCAAAATCTGTCAATCAACTTATGAGTACCAACAAAATACAATTTATAAACGTTTCCCTCTATCTTGAAAACACACCGGTAACCTTTATCAACGTAAAACTCCCAGAAGTCCGTACCTTCCAGTTTGTGAATTTGTAATGAATTGTGCTTGGGATTGTCTTTCAGGTAGGATAACTGCTTTTTAAACTTCTTTTTTATCTCTTTAGGCAGGTCGTCATATTGCGGGAAAAATTCGGGCTCTACGGCAATAAGATATTTACTCAATCTTTTAATTCCTTTACAAACTTGTCTATCTCACGCGTTTTAAAATTGCCTGACTTGAAATTTTCCTCAGCTTTTTTGACCTTCTCTTGTACTTCAGGAGTCCAGAAATATGCCTGAGAACGTGGAATGCTTACGATAGGCTCTAAAACAATCTTCCCCTTTTCCAGTTTGTAAGTTAATTTGTCGCCTTCTTTAATGTCCAAAACCTCTCTTATTTCCTTCGGTATAGCAATTTGACCTTTTGACGATATTGTTAATGCTTTCATAGTTTCTTATATCCTTTATAGAATTGTAAAATAGTAAAAATATCTTACCCTGTAAAATATTAAAGTCAACAGCAAATTTCGTATCAGGGAATTTTTACAGATTGATTACGAAAAAACAACTCTCCAACAATACTTCTTTACCGTGACCAAAACGTGACCGACTTCATGGAAACAGGCAGGACTCAACAGGAATCGGCAGGAAATAAAAACACATCATAAGTTATTTTACCGCAAAATATTACAGTCATAAAAGACACGCTTCCAGTCACTTATGAAAAACGTCAAAAAATGCCATTTTTATAGCATCATATAGGGATCAACATCAACTATTGCTTGCACACTTTTTGACGGTTTCAGCATGTCTGAAATCTTTTGTAGGGCATCATGAATGTGGCTGTGGTTCTGTGACCTTATAAGAAGATGCCACCGGAACATATTATTAATCTTTGTCACGGGCGCCGGTGACGGTCCGAGTATTTCCAGGTGGTTCCCGTTTGTTTTTGTGACTTCTTTGAGTTTCTCAGTAACGGCAGAAGATTTTTCCTTTGCTTTGTCTTCTGTTCGACTACGAAAGACTATTCTGGCCAATTTACTAAAAGGAGGATAATTCAATTGTTTTCTATATTCCAGTTCTTTTTTTGCAAATCCATCATAATCATGGGCGGCAGCATACGTGATGCTATAGTGTCTGGGGTTAAACGACTGCACAACTACCCTTCCCCCCTTTGGCCCTCTGCCGGTGCGTCCAGCAACCTGTGAGATGAGCTGGAATGTGCGTTCGCTCGCCCGGAAATCAGGCAGGTTAAGGATTGTATCAGCAGAGATTACACCCACCAGGGTAACGTTGGGAAAATCCAGCCCCTTTGCAATCATCTGAGTGCCAAGCAATATCTGAACATCTCCCCGTTCGAATGCTGTCAGCGCCTTCTCGTGAGCGTTGCGTGCACGCATGGTATCACTGTCCATCCTCAGAATTTTATACTGCGGAAACTTGGCTATAATCTCGTCCTCGATTTTTTCAGTGCCAAACCCGCGGTAGTTGATATTGCCTGCCATGCAGTCCGGACATGCTTCCGGGGGCGAAGCTTCTGCGTGGCAATAATGGCACAAGGCTGTATTTAATTTTTTGTGAAAGGTCATGGGGATGTCACATTTCCGGCATTTTAACACAAATCCGCACCGTTTACAGTGAAGATACGGCGCAAATCCCCTGCGATTCAAAAACAGGATCACCTGCTCATTTCGGGAAAGTGCCTGGTTCATGTAATATGCCAGCCGTTGCGAGATAATATGGTGACCCCTGCGTTTGCGAACCTCTTCGCTCATGTCTACGATCTCAATTGGAGGAAGCTGTTGATTGCCGATTCTTTTGGAAAGGACTATCCTTTCATAGTTTCCTATGGTTGCCTGATAATAGGTTTCAAGGGAAGGGGTGGCCGTCCCCAATATGACCATGGCGTTTTCATAGGTTGCCCTCAGGATTGCGACATCCCGTGCGTTATACCGTGGGCTATTTTCCTGTTTATAGGTGTTCTCGTGTTCTTCATCAATAATGACCAACCCGACTTTCTTCAAAGGTGCGAATATGGATGACCGTGCTCCAATCACAATGTTTGCCTTGTTTTCCTTGATATCATTCCATTGTGAGTAGTGGAAGGCGCCCAGGAGGTAACTGTGCAATATGGCCACATTATTAAATCTTGCCTTTATGCGTTGAATGGTTTGTGAGGTGAGAGATATTTCCGGAACAAGGAAAATAACCTTGCGACCGCGCTCAAGCACCCTTGCAATGGTTTGAAGGTAGACCTCTGTCTTCCCGCTGCCGGTAATGCCGTGGAGCAAGATAACGCCCGGCTTATGTGCAATGAGTTTTTTATTAATACTATCAAAGGCGTTTTGCTGCTCTTCGGTAAAAGTTAAATGTTGTTGCAATGGGCCAAAATCACAAGTCGTATCAACGTCGTGCTGTGGTTTATTTTGTATGGAAAGAAAACCCTTCTTTTCAAGCTGACGAAGTCCGGGCATCTTGCAACCACTGATCTGTATGAGTTCTCTGGCGCTTATTTCCCCAGAATTTTCCAAAAGAATTTCAAGCGCCTTTGCCTGTTTTGGCGCACGCTTTTTTATCTGTGAGAGGTTTTCCTGGTCAAGCCCCGATAAGGCATCGCACCGTGTAACAAAGGGGACTTCCTTCTCCTTTACACTCCTGCGTGCAACGGGCGGAATTACGGCATTAATCGCCTCTCCCCAGCCGCAGTAGTAATGGGATGAGAGCCACTTTGTGATCCTCAGCATCACATCGTCGGCCAGCGGTGTCTTATCAATTACGCTAATAATATCTTTTATGGTGTAAGGAGACGGGGTATTTGTAAAACCGACACAGAATCCTGTAGTTATTTTATTACCGAATGGTACCCTTACCCGCATACCCGCTGTAAGGTTATCTCTCAGGTGTGTGGGAATGCTGTAATGGAATGTCTTATTTAAGGGAATATTGACGACCACTTCTGCATATAATTTTTGGGGAGGCTGATTCGCCTGCATGGTTTGCTGTTCTGGTACAATCTCATTTGGGCGTGCGGCAGTAGGTGTTGGAAGCTGATTTGTGAGGCTGGTATACATAGAGATTTATGATTTTCTAACGTTATGGAATTTCAAAGTTGCCGCCTCCCCCTGTGTCCCCCTCCGTGAGGGGGACAGGAGGAGGAGACACGAACGTTTTTCTTAGTGCCTTTGTGCCTTAGTGGCAAAAAGTTGTCGAATGAGGGGATACTAGCAAAATAATAGTATTGTGTCAAGACAGATACTCAAACCAGAAATGGGGACTGATTAGATGATTACCACAGAGGTCACCGAAACCACAGAGGAAAAGTTTGAAAAATTAAGGAAAAAGGGGAAAGCGGGAAGTATGGAGATGGAAAAAAAGGTAGGAGTGAACGGCTGTTCGCCCTACTTTCTTACGCTGGTTCAGGCTTGTAGCCTGAACCGGAACATTTCGGTTCAATCAAGGATGATTGAACCAGCAAAGAGAAAAAAACGTGAGATTGTTAACAACACCCATTCTCGGAACGAAGTTTGTGAATGAGTTTACGCATTAAAAATTGTGGATCATCTCCGTGCGCAGAAAAGGTTATTCTTGACATTTAACGTCAGGCGTTATACCATATTTACGCATGATTAAATCATTCAGATGCAAAGAAACGGAGAAGATATTTCACCGGGAATTTTCTCTTAAATTGCCACATGATATTCAACGGGCAGCTTTCCGTAAATTGCGTATGTTAAACAGAGCAATCTCATTAAACGATTTAAGGATTCTACCCGCCACTTGTTTGGAAAAACTAAGCGGCAATCGCAAAGGGCAGTATAGTATTCGCATTAATGACAAATGGCGTATCTGTTTTGAATGGAAAGAAAACAATGCGCTTAATGTAGAAATAGCCGATTATCATTAGGAAGGAACATATTATGAACAAACAAAAAATCAAACCAGTGCATCCGGGTGAAATTCTCTTAGAGGAATTTCTAAAGCCAATGGGGATCAGTCAGAATAAGTTGGCTGTTGACATTGGTGTGCCACCACGCCGTATAAATGAGATTGTACATGGAAAACGGAGAATTACAGCAGACACCGCTTTGCGTTTCAGTCGTTATTTTGGAATATCCGCGCAGTTCTGGCTGGGTTTACAGATGGATTATGATCTTGATATGGAAGAGGACAGACTGGGCGATCAATTAAAACAAAATATTCGCGTTGCAATTAGTGCAAAGACATAATGTATAACGGGTGCTTTTCCATCGGCAAATATGTTCCGTGTCGTCAGGAGTTTCCTCCTGATGACATCCCCGTCTGGTTCGGGTTTGCAACCATACATCTTCATCTCACCAATGCCCTCAGCACTTTCACAGCCAGTCTAAGTCGTACATCATCCACCTCTTTCAGTAAGCTGCTTATCATCTCCCTCAGTTCCCTGGTATTTTTAGCCTCAAGGGCAAATTCAAAAAAGTCTTTTACCTCTACCTGCAGGGCATTGGCAAATTTTGTAATGATATCGAACGAAGGAAAATGCAGACCCATTTCTATTCTGCTCATATATTTGGGGCTGATACCCGACTTTTCAGCAAGCTGCTCCTGAGATAGATTTCGAGCGGCTCTCAATTCTTTCATCCGCATCCCAAACACCTTACCCCTCCCAGGAGGGGATTTTTATAATTTCCCTCTTGAGACCCGTATGTATTTTTAGGCTATCATGCCCAAAAACCGTATTCCCTTGACATTCACTACCCCGTTTTTTATAATTTTGTAAAAGCTTATTTCTCAATGAATTCGGAGGGTTTTGCCAGATTTTTATGGAATATTCAAACAGGGGTTTCAATGCCTGCCTCGTTGGTTTGCAATGGGGTGACGAGGGCAAGGGGAAGATCGTTGATATACTTACGGAGTCGTTCGATATTATTGTCAGATACCAGGGTGGCAGTAATGCAGGCCATACGGTCGTTGTAAACAATGAAAAATTTGTATTGCATCTCATTCCTTCTGGAATCCTCAGAAAGGACAAATACTGCGTCATCGGCAGCGGTGTAGTTCTGGATCCCCGCCAGTTACTGGAAGAAATCGCTGAGTTACGGGGGAAAAATATTGAAGTTGGAGACAACCTCCGCATCAGCGAGACGGCACATCTTGTATTTCCCTATCATAAAAAATTAGATGAACTTTCCGAATCTGAAAAAGGCGATGAAAAGATCGGCACAACTCGCAGGGGGATTGGCCCGTGTTACACCGATAAGATGGCCCGTAATGGCATACGGGTAGCCGAGCTCTTTCATCCCGAACACTTTAAACAGAGGCTTAAAAAGATCGTAGAAGAGAAAAATAAGATATTTGTGAGCTTGTTCAATACCGATGCATTCTCATGGAAAGATATGTATGACGAATACTGCGGATATGCAGAGCAGATAAAACCTTTCGTATGTAATACGGTGGTGTTCATGGATGATGCCATTAAGGCAAAAAAGAAGATATTATTCGAAGGCGCCCAGGGATCGATGCTCGACGTGGATTTTGGCACGTATCCCTTTATTACTTCGTCGTCCGTTACGGCCGGCGGCGCAACGATTGGAGTGGGTGTTTCCCCCAAACACATTCACAAAGTATTTGGTATAATGAAGTCCTACACGACCCGCGTTGGCAGCGGCCCTTTTCCTTCGGAACTCAATGACGAGTTGGGTGAACATTTGAGGAAAAAAGGGGGCGAGTACGGCGCTACAACCGGAAGGCCTAGGCGCTGCGGGTGGTTTGATGCGGTTGCGGTAAAGCATGCCATCATGATAAACGGTGTGGATGGCGCTATTTTAACGAAACTGGACGTCCTGGATGAACAGAAAACGATAAAGATTTGTGTTGGTTATAAATTCGGCGACACGGTGTACGACCTGTTCCCCATGGATTTAGCGGCGCGGTCAGGATGCCAGCCGGTATACAGGGAAGTGCCGGGTTGGCAGAAGGATACGTCCAGGATACGCAACGTAAAGGATATTCCCCTTCATGCGAGAAATTATATTGATACGCTCGAAAAGATTGTGGGAGTCAAAGTGGAAATGCTTTCTGTTGGTCCGGATCGTGGTCAGGTTGTGAGTCTCGTATGAGTGAAAAGGGGCATATACCTTCGCATATTGCGATTATTATGGATGGGAATGGACGGTGGGCAAGACGCAGGGGGTTTGCACGGTTCCGGGGTCACAGAGCGGGCGCTGAATCCGTCCGTGAAATAACGCGTGAGTGCGCGAAAAAGCACTTGAAACAGCTAACGCTGTATGCATTTTCTCAGGAAAACTGGAAACGGCCGCAGCGCGAAATCAACTTATTGATGAGGCTCCTTAAGGATTTCCTTATCAAGGAGCGGAAAGAAATCAATGACAATAATATCCGCCTGACGGCGATTGGCCGAATCAGCGAACTTCCGGAAGACGTGCAGAAGGAACTCGCCATTACTATGGAACTAAGCAAGAATAATACCGGCATGGTCCTCTGCCTTGCGCTCAATTATGGCGGACGCGCTGAGATCGTGGATGTGACAAGAGAAATTGCTAAAGATGTGAGAAACGGAAAGATAAATTTGGATGAAATTACGGAGGATACCTTCAAAAAACATTTGTATATGCGTGATATGCCAGATCCGGACTTGCTCATAAGGACAGGCGGCGATATGCGGGTGAGCAATTTCCTGTTATGGGAAATTTCGTATACGGAACTCTGGGTTACTCCGGTCTGCTGGCCTGATTTCAGAAAGGCGCATCTTGAAGAAGCGATAAAAGATTATGCGCGCCGGGAACGGCGTTTTGGCGGGCTACGAGAGTGAACGTACTTCATAACAGTTCAGCCCACCGCAAAGACGCAAAGAACGCAAAGAAAAAACTTAAAGAAGGGGTATCGTCTCCAATAAAATCACAATGTTTTCAAAATTTTTCAGTATGTACTTTCTAAAAAATACTATCTTTGCGCACTTTGCGCCTTTGCGGTGAACTATTACTACACTTCAAACTAGAGTCGTACTCGGCGTTATCATGTTCGCAGCGTTCTTTGGCGTTCTGTCGCTTGATTCCGTAATCGGTACGGATATAGGATTTGGATGTCTGGCTACCTTAGCGGGTATTATTGGTTTACATGAGTTTTACAATATCGTAGGCAAGAACGGGTTCGCTCCCTTTCGCATATCGGGTATTGTTACGGGTGTATGGCTGTTTGTGGCGTATTGGTTATCCGTACGCAAGAATGTTCCGGTAGATTACCATTTTTTCAGGCAGGAAATTTTTGTTGTACTTATCTTCTGGCTTTTACTGATTCAGACCTTTACGCGCAGTACAAAAGATGCCGTAAAAAATATTTCGGTAACGATATTTGGGATTCTCTATATATTTTTCCTTTTAAGCTTTGCCGTTACTCTCCGTTACCTTCATAATGGTGTGTGTATACTCATTATGGTTTTGTTAATATCTAAGTTTGGCGACATCGGGGGTTATCTATTAGGCCGCAAGTACGGCAAACATAAATTAGCAAAGGTTATTAGCCCAAACAAGACGATCGAAGGGGCGTGTTTCTCTCTTTTATTTAGCGTTCTCATTGCCGTAATTTTTAGTCTGATCCCTGCGACCAGGGTATTCAGTTTAAAGTGGTCGGTCGTGTTTGGAATAATTGTGGGTTTTTCAGCCCTGCTGGGCGATCTGGCAGAATCGCTCCTGAAAAGGGACGCCAATGTGAAGGATGCGGGAAACCTGGTGCCCGCCTTTGGCGGAATACTGGACGTTATCGATTGTTTATTGATCAGTATGCCGGTTGCATATTATTCCTTGGTTATTTTTAAACTAATTTAAATAGTATGGGAATTTTCATTTTATTTATGCGGTTTATACGATGTATGGCATAGAGAATCCCCCCTTAGTAAAGGGGGCTAGGGGGTTGTAAACTCGTCCTCATGAAAATGGGGAATAGCCCAGAAAAAACACAACCCCCTGAATCCCCCTAGTTTTAAGGGGGACTTAAATGGAATAACTTAATATGAACCAAAAAGCTAAAATCCAAAAACTTCATGCGAACAAAGAATATCTTCAGGAATCCCCACCATATCAAAACACCGTTATCCTTGAAAACGACGCAGAGGCATCCATTTTGTACGGCAGTCATGACCGACATCTGCGCCTCGTCAGGGACGCTTTTCAGGTACAATTAGTTGCCCGTCATGGGTTACTGAAACTGGAAGGAGAAAAAGAACGGGTAGACACCGGCAAAGAGGTGTTGAACAAATTGCTGGAAATTGTCCGTTCTACAGGGAGATTAGACCTGGAAGACGTGGAGCAAGCCATTATCGATGCAAAGAACGAAACAACGGAAGAATCCATACAGGCTATCGATGTCTTCCAAAAAGGTATTTTTATAAAACCGAAGACAGACGGGCAAACGAAATACCTGGAAGCGATCAAAAAAAATGATCTGGTTTTTTGTATAGGTCCTGCCGGGACAGGGAAGACGTATTTAGCCGTTGCCATGGCGCTTTCGTATCTTAAAAGCGGCCGTATCAGAAGGATTGTACTTGCAAGACCGGCTGTTGAGGCGGGTGAAAAACTTGGTTATCTGCCGGGCGACATCAGGGCAAAGGTAAATCCCTATCTGCGTCCGCTTTACGACGCTATAGCAGATATGATGGATGTCGGACACGTGAAAAAATATCTCGAAAGCGACCTCATAGAAATTCTACCCCTTGCATATATGCGTGGAAGGACTTTGAACGACGCCTTCATTATCCTGGATGAGGCGCAAAACTGCACGGTAAAACAAATGAAGACTTTCCTGACACGGCTCGGTATGAAATCAAAGGTGGTGGTGACAGGAGATATTACACAGGTTGATTTGTCGGCAGGAGAGATATCCGGCCTGATCGACGTGCAGGAAAGGTTAATGAACATCAATAATATTTCCTTCGTGTACCTGACCAAGGTAGACATCATCCGCCATAAGCTGGTACAGGATATTGTTGACGCGTATGAGTTGTAAACGCATAAAAAATTCTTAACAGTTCGTAACTGCTTAGGTTCACGGTTCACGGTTAGAAAGAGATGAAGATTGAAAGGTTTGAAGATATTGAGGCTTGGCGGTTAGCACGTGAATTAACCCGGAAAGTATACAACCTGACAAAGAAGCCGGAATTTGCTAAGGACTACGGACTCAAGAGACAGATACAAGAAGCTTCCGGGTCGTCAATGTATAATATTGCCGAAGGTTTTGATTCTGAGACAAATGCCGAGTTCATCCGGTTCTTACGATACGCGAAGCGGTCTTGCACAGAAGTTCAGAGCGAACTCTATGTTGCCATGGATGAAGAGTACATATCTTCCGACGAATTCAAAGAAGTCTATGAGCAAGCGAGAAGAATTCGTGCCGCCGTACGTGGATTTATCAACTATCTTAAGAAATACGAAGAAAGTAAAACAACCAACCGTGAACCGTGAATACGACAACCTGAGTAGTTACAAAATTCTGATGAAATTAGAAATCATAAACCTGCAAAAATTTTATCCTATTGATAAAAAGAGGATAAGGAAAATTGTAAGGAATGTCCTGAAATATGAAAAACAGGATGCCGAACTCAATGTCGTTCTTACCGATAACAAACGGATAAAAGAAATTAATAAAACCTTTCTGGGACATAATTATGCAACCGATGTGATTACCTTTGCTTATCATGAACCGGCTCTCCATAAAGTATTTTTAGATGAAAGTACTATAACGGGTGAAATTATCATCTCCGTTGAAATGGCTAAAAAATTAGCACAAAAGAACGACTGCATAGTTGAAGGAGAAATTGCACTCTACCTGGTTCATGGATTATTACACCTGTTTGGTTACGATGATAAACAAAAGAAGGACGCAAAGAAAATGCATCAAAGAGAAGGCGAACTGTTGTCGGTTCTTGGGTTTCGAGTCCCTGTACCTCATTAATCAATGTTTCCGTACATGATATGTCTGTCTTCAAAACAGAAGCAATTGCACTGAAAAGGACAGATTATAGTGATTCCAGTCAAATAATTACTTTTTACACCTGTGACTTCGGGAAGATTCATACCATTGCTAAAGGGTTTAAGCGTGCATCCGGAAGGCACAGTTCAAAAGCAGTCGACCTTTTAACGTACTATCAAATTCTCTTTATTAAAAAAGAACATACTCATCTTCATACCCTTACGGAAGCGATTTTACAGGAGAATTATCCCCTACTCCGAGGCAATCTGGATAAATACTATAAGGCTTCATATACAGCCGAGCTTGTAAACGAGTTTACTGAAGATAACGACCCGTGCGAACAACTGTTTGACCTCTTCTTAAATACGCTGATGGGGATATCGACAGATACGGATGCTACAATACGATTATTAGTTTTTGAGATAAAAATGCTGCATATTCTCGGTTATTTACCTGAGTGGAGGCATTGTGTAAACTGCAAAAAAAGTATTCAACACCTATCTAAAGTGCTTTTTAACGCAAAAGAGGGCGGTGTGTTGTGTAAAACATGTCAGGTAAGGTATCGGAATGGAATTATCGTCTCTCCCGGTGTTGCGCTGATTGCAGGGCGATTAGCAGACCTTAATTTGCAAAAATTGGAACGCGTAAAAATACAATTACCTATTTGTATTGAAATAGAAAAGATGCTGAGATATTATATCTCTTCAATACTCAACAAGAAATTAAACTCATGGAAATACGTGAACTTATAACCACCCCTCTTTCCCCTCCTTCGCAAGGAGGGGACTTCGTCCTGAACTCAGCCGAACGACGAAGGGGAGGTCTTCCTTTTTTAATTGTATAGTGGGGACGAATACGATGAGAAAACTAAAATACGCCCTTCCCATGTTATTCATAGTCTATGCGATGGCGACACCCTCCTACGCTAAATGGGTATGGAATAAGGAAACAGGTTGGATGGATACCCCGTCCACTGCCGTGACTACGCTGGAACAACGTTACAAATATGCGTTATCTCTTCTTGTGGAACAAAAGTACGTCAATGCAATAAAAGAATTCGAGGCGATTATTGATACCGACCCTCATTCTGAATATGCGGAAGTTTCTCAAATAAATATCGGTTGGGCATATTTTCTTAATGGTGATTACAAAAGGGCTTTAAAGGCTTATGAGAAGGCATTGCAAAAATATCCCGGTACAAAAAGGACGACAGAAATACTGGAAAGGGAGTATCAACTTGGTATTGCCCAAATGGATACCAATGAGGAAGCGGCTATAAGTGTCTTCGAAAAGATCATAGAAAAGCACCATCTGGGTCCCCTTTCCCCCGAGGCACAGGTTAAAATAGCGGATTGTTATTTTAAGCTTGAACAATATGAAGAATCTCTTGATGCGTATGAGAAATTTCTGGAAAATTACCCAAAAAATGAATGGGTTCCTTACGTTCAGTACCAGATACCCCTTACGAAGGTGTATCACGAAAAGCAACAAGAACGGAATTACGGACTTCTGATCTCTGCAAGGGAGGGATTTGAAGAATATTTAGTTTCGAACCCAAATGGCGTCCATGTGGAGGATGCGAAGAGACTGATCGAAGAAATAAGGATTATTGAGGCAGAACGGGAATTCAATATCGGTGAGTTTTATCTCAGACGCAAAACCCCTTCTGCTGCCGCCATGTATTTTGAGTACGTCAAGACTGATTTTCCCGGCACCATCTGGGCGGAGCGGGCGAACGAAAGATTGGAATTCCTGAGAATGATTGAGGCTATAAAATAAGAAATGGAAAAGGTACAATAACCATGGAAAAATATTCTAATGTGAGCCGCCGAAGGAGACCTAATTTAACGGCCGTTCTTTCCTCTATCGTTTTGTCATTACTTTTTATTTCACTGGGAAGTTGCGGCTATAGTTCCAAATCACTGCTCCGTTCCAATGTGCGGAGTATTTATGTGCCGATTTTTGACAATAATACCTTTCGCAGAGGATATGAATTTGATCTTACCAAGGCCGTACGGGACCAAATATTATTAAGGACACGCCTGAGCATTGTTGATAAAGATGAGGCCGATTCCATCCTGTTTGGAAAGATTTCCAGCGTCAATGAAAATGCAATCATTGGAGATACGAAGGACAATATCGTTGAAAGCCGGGTTTCCATTGGAGTTGATATTCGATGGGTTGATAAACGAACGGGAAGGACAATTGTTGAACGGAAAAATATCAAAAAACCCACGGAATTTATTGTGCGGAGAAATGAAACGCTTAGTTCTGCCAGTAATGAAGCATTTGTAAGAGTGGCTCAAAGCATTGTGGAGGCGATGGAAGAGGATTGGTGACAATGCGAGAAGTTGTTAAAAACAGTCCGCAAACGGTTGGATATAGTTGTTTGGAAGGAATAAAATGTGAGATTCAAAATGATAATTTTAAAAGAGCGCTATTTGATGTAGCGTATCCACATGGCAAATTGCATCTCGGCAGGAGAACGCACGTCATGGGGATACTCAACGTAACCCCGGATTCGTTCTATGATGGCAACCGATATAATACGGCGGAAAATGCCGTTGATCACGCGTTAAAAATGATAGAAGAAGGGGCTGATATCATTGATGTCGGCGGTGAATCCACGAGACCAGGCGCATATCCAATATCAGAAGCTGAAGAATTAAAAAGGGTAATCCCTCTTATAAAGATGTTATCGAAACAGACCCGGAAACCTATTTCCATTGACACCTATAAGGCAAAAGTTGCAGAAAAGGCCATTGATGCCGGGGCTTCGATGATAAATGACATTGGCGGATTGCTCATGGATAAACATATGGCAAAGGTCGCCGCAGAGGCGAAAGCGCCCGTCATCATAATGCACAAAAAGGGCAAACCAAGAACCATGCAGAAATACCCGATTCGTAAAAATGTAATGTCGGAAATACTATCATCTCTGCAAAAATCCGTTTCTCGCGCAGTCAATGCCGGAATAGATGAAGATAAAATTATCCTGGATCCGGGGATTGGTTTTGGTAAGACGCTGCGCCAGAATCTGGAAATTCTAAAAAGGTTGAGAGAGTTCAAACGTATGGGATTTCCCATACTCATTGGTACGTCACGAAAGCAGTTTATTGGCGCTGTCTTGAAGCTTTCAGTTCAGGAACGTTTGAACGGAACGCTCGCAACCCTTGCCGTTGCAGTTATAAATGGCGCACACATTGTGCGGGTTCATGATGTGCGTGAAGCCGTTCAGGTTGTAAGGATTTGCGATGCAATAGGGAATAGCTGATGTCTGGAAGAATATTTGAATTATTCGAAAATGTAAACGCCTGGATGATCGGCAGGTCAGTGGGTGAGATATTCCTTATCTTCATGGTGGTGTACGTTGTATTAAGGATCATGCAGGGCACCCGCGGGACGAGTATTTTAAGGGGACTGGCTTTCATTATCGTCTTGATTTCCGTAGGCGTGTTATTCTTTGTGCGAAAATTACAACTCTATACGATAAACTGGTTGATAACAGAGTTTGTCCCCGTATTTATTATCCCGATAATCATTCTTTTTCAACCGGAATTTCGACGCGCCTTGTTAAGGCTTGGGCAAAACCCTGTTTTCAGGGTTTTTTTGAAGCCCGAATATAAAGCAACCAATGAAATCATAAAGGCTATTGGAACTTTGTCCAAAAACAAAATCGGTGCGTTAATAGCAATAGAGAGAGAGGTTGGCCTCGATAATTTTATAGAAACCGGAACGAGGTTAAATGCGGATGTGACCAGCGAATTGATATGCACCGTATTCTGGCCTGGTTCTCCTTTGCATGACGGGGCGGCCATCATTCAGGAGCAGAAAATGATTGCTGCGGGTTGTTTGCTCCCGCTTACCGAGAATACGGAGTTGTCAAAGAGCCTTGGCACTCGCCACAGGGCAGGAATTGGACTTACCGAAGAAACCGATGCTATCGTTATTATTGTATCGGAAGAAACAGGCACCATCTCAACCGGGTTCAGGGGTGCGTTGAATCGAGACATCGATGAGAAAGGATTAAAAAAGATACTCGACGAACTCTCTACCGAAAGATTCGGTATCGCTAGGAGCCAGCAGGCGTGATCAAAGAAATATTTACCGGCAATATCCTCACAAAATTCATGGCCCTGGTCATGGCGGTTGCGCTCTGGCTTTATGCGATCAATCGTCAGACCGAAGACGCCACGGAAGTGGTCAAATTGAATGTTTCAGTTCCCGAAGGTATTACCGTACTTGAACAGAGCGCTGAGGAGATAACTATACATCTGCGGGGGCCGCAAAGTATTATCGATAGCGTTGAAGATATGATAAAGGACCGGAAAATCCAGGCACGGTACGTCGTCAAGGAATCGCCGGAAGGCATAGAAGACCAGGTAAAACAAACAATCCCCATTACAAGGGCGCACATGAACCTGCCAAGCGCCGTTAAATTAGTGTCCGTGTATCCAGATAGAGTCGATGTATTACTCGGTAAATTACAGCAGAAAAAATTAAAGGTCAGTTTGCAAAAGAAAGGCGAGCCGGCCGTCGGGTACACAATCGCAAATGAATTCGTATTTCCAGGGGAAGTCGAGGTAATGGGGCCTCTCAATACCTTAAAAGAGGCTTCTTTTATCAATACCATTCCTGTCGATATCAGTGGAATTACCTCTGAGCAAAACCGGACATTTCCCTGGAGGATTGGAATTGACCAGAAAGTAATCGTTAAGAGAGGTGATAAAAACGTTTCGGTACCGGTTACCTGTAACGAAGACGTGCGGGTATGGATACAAATTGCGGAACAACAGGAAACGAGATTCCTTGAGAAAATAAAGATCAAGGTAATGAGACCGTCAGAATATCCCTATGAGATCAAACTACAGGATGAATATGCCAATATAAGGGTAAAAGGTCCCAAGCTTATATTGGATAAGCTCAATACTGAAGATGTTGTATTGTATATTGACGTTACCTCATTAAAACCACCAGGGCCTTATAAACAACCAATAAAATGTGATTTGCCGAAAAATGTGGAACTCGTTGATAAATTACCGGAAGTACATTTAGACATCCGTGAAAAAATGCGTTCTTTGGGGGTAAAATGATACAGTTAGGTGTAAATATAGACCATATTGCCACGATACGACAGGCCAGAAGGACATTTGAACCTGACCCAGTGACGGCAGCTTCGCTTGCAGTGCTCGGTGGCGCTGATATTATTACCGTGCACCTGAGAGAAGACCGGAGACATATACAGGACCGCGATGTCCGGTTGCTGAAAGAAACGATATGTACCAAGCTGAACCTCGAAATGTCCACAGCGCCTGAGATAGTGGATATTGCACTGAAAACGAAGCCGGAGCAAGTTACCCTTGTGCCTGAAAAAAGACAGGAGATTACAACGGAAGGCGGATTAGACGTTATATCCCAAAAAAAGACAATTATGGATGCAGTCAAAAGATTTAAAGATGCCGGCATCCTGGTCAGTCTTTTCATTGACCCGGAAGAAAATCAGATAGCCGCATCAAAGGACGCTGGCGCACAGTTTGTTGAGTTGCATACGGGAAATTATGCGAATGCAAAAGATGTGGCCATCAGGAATACAGTGATTCAAAAATTGCAGGACGGTGTGAAGGCAGCTCAAAAATCAGGATTACGAGTAAACGCAGGGCACGGCTTGACCTATCAGAACGTTGGATTGCTTGTAGAATCCCTTGATGTTGGGGAATTGCATATTGGGCATAGCATTGTGTCACGAGCGGTCTTCGTCGGCATCCAGAATGCCGTTTCGGAAATGAAGGAATTGATTTTCAAACACAACTTACAAAAGCATATTCAAAGACAAAAAGGAGAATAAATATGTTTACGGGTTCCCTTGTAGCATTGGTAACACCCTTTAAAAACGGAGAAGTTGACTATAAAAAGCTGAAAGAACTTATCGAATTCCACATAAAGAATGGAACAAGCGGGATCGTCCCTTGTGGCACAACGGGCGAATCCGCCACCCTGTCGTTTGAAGAGCACGAACGGGTGGTCGGCGAGGTTGTCAGCATAGTAGCCGGGAGGATAAAGGTACTGGCTGGAACAGGCTCAAATAATACGGCAGAGGCCCTCCGTTTGACAAGACATGCCAAAAAAGCAGGGGCGGACGGCGCCCTGCTTATCACCCCTTACTACAATAAACCCACCCCGGAAGGGCTTTATCAGCATTACAAATTAATTGCCGAAGAGGTGGATATTCCTATTATAATATACAATGTTCCGTCCAGAACGGGCATTTCCATCTTACCGGAAACGGTGGCAAGGCTTGCTGAAATTAAAAATATTGTTGGAATAAAAGAAGCCAGCGGAAATATTGATCAAACGACCCAGATATTACAAATGTGCAATATAACAGTTCTTTCAGGCGATGATTCGCTTACCCTGCCTATTATGTCTGTGGGTGGAAAAGGGGTGATATCGGTCGTGGCAAATATCGTCCCTGCGGATACAGCCGCTTTGACCAAACATTGTTTGGATGGCAATTACGAGGCCGCCAGAAAGTGCCACCACAAACTTTTCCCGCTCTGCAAGGGCATGTTTATCGAAACAAATCCGATTCCCGTAAAAACCGCCATGAAATTGCTGGGGAGAATAAACGGGGAGATGCGCTTGCCGCTGTGCGATATGACGAAAGAAAACGAAAATAAATTGAGTAAAATACTGAAAGAGTATGGATTAAAGCCTTAAGGAAAAATTCGAAGCACGAAATCCAAAATTCGAAAATGTCAGGTAAGAATTTTTTCTATTCGTTTCGGATTTCGATATTCGCATTTCGGATTTTACGAGATATTTTAAAAAGGAGTTTCATTTTGATAGACAAAAAAAAGATTATAGAATCCGTTCGTTTGTTTTTAGAGGCTATTGGTGACGACCCTAAACGTGAAGGCCTTTTGGAAACACCCGAACGGGTTGCCGATATGTGTGAAGAAATATACGCAGGTATCGGGCAGGATTCTCACACGGAGATCAAGGTATTAAAATCTGAAAAGTACGATGAAATTGTACTCTTAAAAGACATCCCCTTTTATTCCATGTGTGAGCATCACCTCCTCCCTTTTAGCGGTGTTGCACACGTAGCCTACATTCCGCAGGGGAACATGGTAACGGGGATCAGCAAACTGGCAAGGGTTGTTGAAATAGAGGCAAAGCGACTGCAAGTCCAGGAAAGACTCACCACAGACATTGCAGAATCCATCATGAAGGCGTTAAAACCCAAAGGGGTGCTTGCTATTATCGAAGCCGAACATCTCTGTATGACCATGAGGGGTATCAAAAAACCGGGCACCAGGGTGCAGACCTCTGTAGTGCGCGGCATCTTTCGTGATAACCCGGCGACCCGCGCAGAGGCCATGGCGCTCATCAAAGGACATTAAGAATCTTTATCTGCGAAACTTGTCCTCGTGGAAACGGGGATCTGTGGTTCCAAATATTCTTCTTGTGTTGTTCTGTTATTTAGAAATTATCCTCCATGACAATAACAACATTATATAAAAGAAAATGTATAGTTATCGGCGCCTGTTTACCGGTTGCCTTATGCATGGTTTTGTTCCTTTGGGGTGTTTCCTATGCCGGCAAGAGTAAATCTAAGGGACAGACGCCTTCCGCAACATCCCAAACACCTCCGGCAAGTATCGAAATGGGGTCGAATTTAAAGTTTCTCAGTCTGAGCCTGAAGGATAGCATCGTCTATGCCCTGCGCAACAATTTTGACATCGAGATTTCGAAGCTAACTTCGAATATGAAAGATTATGAAATTACCGTACAAAAGGCAAAATACGACCCCACATTGAAATTAGAAGGTAATATCGAAAATGACGAAACACCCATAAACAGTAAACTGGTCGGCGGTCTGGAAACAAGCTCTATTAGCCCTTTTATTGAACAGGGAAAGACGGCGGATGCCGTGATTCAGTCGATGATTCCCACAGGCGCAACGCTATCTTTGGAATACAATTTATTCCGTGATTTTGTGGAACCAAATCCTTTCCGGTTGCTCAACCCGGCCTATGAAAATTATGTGGAGGCAAAGATCACACAGCCCTTGTTAAAAGGCGCAGGTTGGTTTTATAACAGAAGCCTCATTTATATTGCAAGAAACAACAAAAAGATTTCTTTAGCTCAATTCAAAAGTAAAGCAATAGAAGTTTCCAATTCTGTTCAGGAGGCATACTGGAATCTTGTGAAGGCAATCGAGGATTTAAAGGTAGCGAATAAATCCAAGGAACGCGCGGAAGACTTGCTGAGAAAGAACAGGATACAAGTAGAGACGGGCACCCTTGCGCCTATTGAGATCATTGATGCAGAATCCGGCGTGGCATCGAGGGTCGAGGCAATCATTTCCGCAGAAAATGCGGTTAAGGACAAAGAGGACGAGCTTAAAAAGATCATGAATTTCGCCGACACTGATATCATCTCCGACGCCGCCGTCATCCCTACCAATAAGCCGGACTTTGAACCGAAAAAGGTCGAATTGAAAGAAACCATCAAAATAGCCATGGGAAAACGTCCCGAATTACTGGAGTTGCAGCTCAAGACCGAAAATGCAGACATGCAGACCAGGAGGCGAAAGAACGAATTGTATCCCGCGCTTGATTTCACTGCCGGCATGCGTTACACAGGCCTTGGAGAAGATATAGAAGACGTCAACGACTCTACATTCTCAGAGGAATTTCAGGGAGAATTTTTTACGCTTGCTTTGGAAATTCCCCTGGGGAATCGGTCGGCAAGGAGCAAATACAACAGGTCGAAGCTTAAGAAACAGCAGGCCGGTTTGAATATCAAAAGAAAGGAGCTTGATATTGTCGTAGAGGTGCGGGAAACGGTGCGGCAGGTGATGACCAACATCGAGAGGGTTAACGCCACGAGAAAGGCCAGGGAACTGGCGCAGAAAAGGTTGGAGGTTGAGGAAAAAAAGTTCAGCGTAGGAAGGTCTACAAGCCTCGAAATCCTGCGTGCTCAGGAGGATTTGGCGACTGCGGAAGGCAATGAGGCGAAGGCGATTATTGATTATGAGATATCCCTGGGAAATCTGGAAAAGGCCAAGGGAACGATCCTGGATGCTTATGACATCAAGCTTGAAGAGGAAGAGACGAAGACCTGAAGTTACAAACATTGAAACTGCGTTTGTAAGTTTTTGTTCATAAAAACCGCTAAATCCGAAGCACGAAATCCAAAATTCGAAACAATCTCAAAATTACAAATTCAAATGTACAAGGCTGGTTCACTCTTGCAGATTGAACCAGATATTTCTAACTGGTCGTGGGTTTTGAATAAATATCAGCGTTGTGATGGGTCTGTACCGCTTGACCCATCCTACTTGACTTTCCAATACTACCAATACAATCAAATGGATTGAAAAATTAACCATTGTTTGTTATTTTCAAGTTATGTATTTATGATGCAGATAGATATCGATAACCGAAAGTAAATTACAGAAAATCTTTTGGATTGTTTGTGAAGAGGAGAAAGTTATGAGCCAAAAATATAATACTTTAGTAGAGGAAGTTAAAAAACTATCCGCTGAGGAAAAGGAAGAATTAAAATTTTTAATTGAAAAATATTTAGTTGAAGAACGACGGGAAGAAATCTTTAAAAACTACCAGGAAAGCAAGAAAGAAATTGAAGAAAAACAGTTAGAATTTTCAGGTGATATAAAAAGATTAAAGGAGATGCTCTAATTGGTAAAAATCACCTTTAGTTCCCCTTTTAAAAGGGCTTTTAAGAAAAAGGTCAAAGGAAAACAAAATATTGAAAGCAAATATTGGGAAAAGATTGACATTTTCATAAAAAATCCGTTTGACGCACAATTAAGAACTCACAAACTTACTGGAAAATTAGAAGGAATGTGGGGTTTTACCGTTGAGTATGATTTAAGAGTAGTATTTTATTTTTTAGAAAAAGATAAAGCAGTTTTTGTTGACATAGGAAAACACGATGAAGTTTACTGATTTCTTAATCAAGTGATAGGTGGCCTTTATTTTCTTTTGATTATACTAAACGCCCATTTGTAGTTCCTTCAATCTTTGCATGCGGTGCTGTTTTCTCTGTTCAGCTTCATCCCAGCGTTTCTTCTCCACATCGCTTACAGGCGTAAATGGCGCAAGAAGTCTGGGTTTGCCGTGCTCGTCTACTTTAACGCAGGTAGAAAAGGCCGTACAGGCATGTTGAACGGTGTTGTTTATTGGGTCTTCTGCAAGTACCTTTACGCCAATTTCCATAGAAGACCTGCCTACGTAATTTAAAGATGTTGCCAGTACGAGAATATTACCAACATAAATGGGATGGTAAAAATCCAGGGCATCCAGGGAAGCCGTTACGATAGCGCCTCTGGCGAACTTCATGGCCACGATGGCCATAATCTCGTCGAGTATGAGAAGGAGTTTTCCTCCATACATGAGGTTGCCGTAAATAGCGTCTTCGGGAAAGACCAGACGATACACCCGAAGGCTTAATTGTCCAATATCTTCGAGATTTGTATCCTGTACCCTTTGCCTCCTCTGGACAATTCGTGCAAGTCTTCCTTCCCGTATCTCCTTTGCATACCGGTAGATTTTCATTTCCTTATCATCGGCCGGTTCGATACGCTGTTCTATCGGCACCGGTTTGCCATGAATATCGCTGGAGACGAAGGACATCCTCGCACGGGTGCAGAGTTTTTCTTCTCCGTTTAACGGTTTACAAAATACCACGGCCTCCACTTCCAGAGATGTTTTTCCCACATATTCGGCCATAGCCTTGACGGTAACTACATCGCCAATTCTTACCGGCTGGATAAAAAACAGGTCCTCGATAGAGGCCAGAAGGAGGGGTTTTTGGGTTAACCGTGAGGCAGCCAGATTCCCTGCCGTTACGATCCAGTTCATCATCCATCCACCGTATAATGTGCCGGCAGGGTTGGCATGCTGGGGAAAGACGTGATGCAACATTTCTATAACGGTGGATTGTATGCTTGCCATAGAGAAAATTAAAACACTAACGAGGTAAAAACTTCAGACCTAATAAAGAGTTTGAAACCACAGATTTCTATTGTTATGTGACTATTGTTCCTTTGAGGTTAATAGTTTTATATCACGATTAAGAAAAAAGTTCAGGACAATTCGAATGACAACAATAGCGCCGAGTCTTTCAATCTCCTGCCAGGTCGGACTCAGGATCGTTGTTACAATATCCTTTCCTATGAATATCTCAAGGCCGAAACTCAGGTATTTTCCCAGCATCAGCCGTATTTGATCCAGTGATTTGGCGTGCACGTCTTGTTTTTTGTAAAGTTCTGCCTGGAAGAATTGGTAGAGGGATTTTAGTATACCCCAATAAATAACGACGTACCCGAATAGCCCGATGTAAAAGGTGAAACGTTCTATTATGTTTATCAACATATATTATTCCTTATATAAATGTAGCGCGTACTTCAGTTCGCTCACATCCTATGCGAACTAAAGTTCTCACTACAACTGGAACTTTGAAATTCCCGAACATTAAAACCGCTATGCGCTGTAAGATGGCCATGCTCCGTTAATTTTTGGAAAGAAGTGAATACCTGTGTGACAAACAAAAAAGGCTTAAGGTGACTAACCTTAAGCCAAAGGACTCAAAATTCTATTTTTATGTAGATTATTCTTTTAAAAGAAATGCCAGAGAAGGGAGTCGAACCCTTACCCCCTGTGACGGGGACCAGATTTTGAGTCTGGCGTGTCTGCCAATTCCACCACTCTGGCATACATAAATTCGCAACAGTTCACCGCAAAGGGCGCGGAGGACGCTGAGAAATAATAAAAGAGAAGGGGAGACCCCCCATATTTTCTGTTTCTTCTCTTACAGCCTCTGCGATCGTTCGACTGAACTCACGACGAAGTCTCTGCTCTGCGGTGAGCTAAACTGTGTAAAGTTTAAACTCTAGAAATTAAACCAAATTCCCTAAAATAATGCAATGAGAAAGTATGCTATGGTGGCTATGGGTAAGAGTTTTAGTTTGTAAAAAAAGGCGACTCGGTAAGAAAATCTCTTAAACAGGTATTTCGAGGAGTATCTTATCATAATTTAACGTATACAAGGAATTTCAAAGTTTATTGTTCTTATACATAGCGCATTAAATTGTTGCGAATAACCGTTGAGGCTTAATGCAAAATAAAGTCGATCCTAAAGTCAATACGCAAATATTATTTGCGCTGTGTATAGCATGTCATTCCCACATGCTTCCAGCGGGAATCCAGTCCCCGATCTGAGTCGGGGATCGTTCCAATCAGGATTGATTCTCTCAATGAGCGCCAGCTTCCATTTTCGATTCCATTTCCTCATTTTCATGAGGACAAGTTTTTAATTGCTTTTCTCTTTGAAGAACCGCATAAATGTCATTTGTCTCTTCATAATACACAAGTTGATGGACACTATATTTTGAAGTAAAACCCTTAATAATGTTGTTTTTATGTTCATACACGTGCCTTTCCAAGTTATTGGTCACTCCAATATACAACGTCCCATTCCGCTTACTTGCTAAAACATGTCCTCATGAAAATGAGGAAAAGAAGTTTTTACACGGTAATACTATAACGGCGTCTTTGGCGGTAACCCGGTTTTCGATATCGAGGTCTTCATTTCGGTATCGGCCTGAATATTTTTCATGTGGTAATAGTCCATAATGCCGAGGTTCCCCTCACGAAATGCCTGGGCAATGGCCTTGGGCACTTCGGACTCTGCGGCGAGCACTTTTGCCATATTTTCTTCTGCAAGCGCCTTCATCTCCTGTTCGCGCGCATTCGCCATGCCTTGCCGTTTCTCAGCCTCCGCCTGTGCAATCCGCTTATCTGCCTCTGCCTGATCGGCTTGCAGTTTTGCGCCGATGTTGGCACCCACGTCGATGCTGACGATATTAACTGAGAGAATCTGAAAGGCCGTGTCTCCATCCAGTTCCTTCGCCATGACAAAATTTGATATCGAATCGGGTTTTTCCAGCACTTTTTTATACGTTTCAGATGAACCGATGACGGTGATAATCCCTTCGCCGACACGGGCAATGATGGTCTCTTCCGTTGCTCCGCCCACAAGCCTGTCAATCTTTGTGCGTATGGTCACGCGAGCCTTCACCTTGAGCTGGATGCCATCCTTTGTTACAGCGTCCAGTGCGCCGGAACCCTTGGCAGGATCGGGACAATCTATCACCTTTGGATTGATGCTGGTCTTTACAGTGTCAAATACGTCCCTCCCGGAAAGATCGATGGCGCAGGCGCGGTCAAAACTCAGTTCAATATTTGCCTTGCTTGCCGCAATAAGGGCGCGGACTACATTAGTAACATTGCCGCCTGCCAGTTGGTGCGCCTCCAGAGATGAGGAGGCAATATCAATCCCCGCCTTCTTGGCCATGATGCGGCATTCCACAACGGAGTGTGCATCGACATGCCGGAAGCCCATACCGATCATCTGCGGGAAAGACACCGGGGCGTCTGATGCAACGGACTTGATGTAAAGCCATCCGTATTTGAAAATAACGAATGCAAATAAAAGGACACAGAGAAAGAGTACAATGAATACGAAAATCGAGACCTTTGTGGACATTGTAAGAAGCGGCAGATATTGCATATAATTTCCCCTGTTAAATTAGGCCTTCGGCGACTAAATATTCCCCTCCCTTGATGGGAGGGGCAAGGGGAGGGTGATTATCTTTTTCCTCCCCCCCCACCTGACCTCCCCCATCGAGGGGGAGGAACGAAACTTTGAAATTCCTGAACATTAAATTAGGCTGCCTATGGCAGCGACATATTTACCCACGAAACACCCGAAAAGACCCAATCCTTCCTCTTTATCCCCCTCCAAAGGGGGACAAACAATTCTCCCCCTCTGGAGGGGGACGGGGGGAGGATATTTTCGCGTCTTTTCGTTGGCAACATTGAAATTCCTTGTACAATAAAGCATTGTGGGGACAGGTTTAAAACCCGTCCCTACATAATAATTCAATAATACATAATACATAGAATGAACAATCTATACATACTATAGTCAACGACATAAATTAATTCCCATTATTCCCCTTTACTAGGGGGGATTATGTATACTTATTTTTGCCTTTCACTATAAATAATTACAGACCGTTATCCTCTTCTAATTTCTTTTTCAATTCGTCGAGCTTGTTAAGCGCCTCAAGGGGTGACATTCTGGACGTTTCGAGCTTCCTGATTTCTTCGATTACCATGTCCTGTTTCGACAAAAAAAGTTTCAACTGCGCAGGTTGTTTGCTATTCTGGGCTGTTTTCAATGGCGCAAACTTCGGTTTGCCGTTTACATCCAGAGTTGCAGCCTCAAGGTTGTTCAGGATAATCCGCGCCCTCTGAATGACTTCCCTTGGTATGCCCGCAAGCCGTGCGACATGGATTCCATAACTTTTGTCAGTTCCCCCTTCTACAATTTTTCTTAAGAATATAATCTCGTCTCCCCACTCCTTGACGGCGATGTTAAAATTCTTGATTCCCGCAAAGAGTAAGGCAAGTTCCGTGAGTTCGTGATAGTGGGTAGCGAAGAGCGTCCGGGCATGAATGTGCTGGTAGATGTATTCTGTAATTGCCCAGGCAATGCTGACGCCGTCGAAAGTGCTCGTGCCGCGTCCCACCTCGTCTAAAATAATGAGACTGCGTTCGGTGGCGTTATTCAGGATGTTTGCCGTCTCATTCATTTCCACCATGAAGGTGCTTTGCCCCCTCGAAAGTTCGTCCGAGGCGCCTACCCGCGTAAAAATTCTGTCAACCGTTCCAATGACCGCTTCTTTTGCCGGGATAAAACTCCCCATCTGCGCCATGAGTATCAGGAGCGCTACCTGGCGAATATACGTGCTTTTCCCCGCCATATTTGGTCCGGTGATTACCATGATGGTATCCTGAGTTCCGTCCAGATTGATATCATTGGGCACAAAACTTTCGCCGGCAAGTTTTCTGTCCAGTACGGGGTGGCGTCCGTCTATTATTTTTAATTCGAGGCCATCGGTAATCTCAGGCATGATATACCGGTTTTCTACAGTAAGATTGGCCAGGGTAGACAGTACGTCAAGGAGTGCAATTGCCTCAGACGTCCTTTGCAGGCGCGCCGTAAAGCCACTGACCTGTTCCCGTACCTGGATAAACAAATCGTACTCCAAATCCTTTGCGCGCTCGTCAGCCGTCAGCACTTTTGTTTCATATTCCTTGAGTTCCGGGGTAATGAAACGTTCTGCGTTTTTGAGCGTCTGTTTCCGGATATAGGTCTGCGGGATATTATCCCTGTGGACATTGGTGACTTCAATATAATATCCAAATACCTTGTTGTACCCGACCTTGAGGGAATTGATGCCCGTTCGTGCGATCTCTTCCGCCTGAAAATTGGCAATCCAGCTCTTCCCGTTTTTACTGATGTACTTCAATTCATCAAGCGCTGCGTCATAACCCTCTCTGATAAGCCCTCCGTCTTTGATAGTAGGAGGCGGATCAGGCACGATTGCCGTACCGATCAAGATGCGCACTTCCTCAAGGACGTCTAACTGTTGCTCTGTGGATACTAGAATATCCGAGATGCAAAATCCAGTTTTTTCTTTCAGTGCGGGTAATTTGGAAAGGGATTGTTTTAAGCTAACAAGGTCGCGTCCGTTGGCGCGACCGCAGCTTATTTTCGTAGAAATCCGTTCAATATCGTATATGTTACCCAGGATGTCGCGGAGTTCCCGCCTTAATGGCGAATTTTCAGATAATTCCTTCACGCCGGTCTGGCGATATTTGATTTCGGCAGATACCCGCAAAGGGCTGATAATCCATTCCCTGAGCAATCGGGCGCCCATCGGCGTCTTCGTCTGATCGATCACGCCCAGCAGTGAGCCTTCCCGGTCACGCGCCCTCATGGTCTGGGTAATCTCCAGACTCTGCTGCGTGGCCTTGTCCATGAGCACCCTGTTGTCTGCCTGATATTTTTGAATTTTGCCAATGTGCTTCAGCGAGGTCTTTTGTGTCTCTTTTAAATACTGGATTACAGCGCCTGCAGCCCCCAGAGCCGCTCCCACGTCTTCACAACCAAAACCTTCAAGGGAGGCGGTTCCGAAATGCTCCATCAGGATTCGATAGGCAGTGTCTTTTGAAAACTCCCAATCAGGGCGAGCGGTAACGATCCCGTCACATTCTGCCCGTATCCTTTCCATAAAAGAGGCATTATTCCTTACGGTTTCTTCAGGCAACAACACTTCTGATGGATTCAGTCTTGCTAATTCGTCAAAGAGGAGTTCTTTCTGAATATCCTCGACTTGAAACCGGCCTGTAGACAAATCTATCCAGGATAATCCCATCATAGCATTGGTTTCCAATACCGCCAGTAAATAATTATTGCTTTTATCTTCCAGGAGGGTGTCTTCTGTAAGCGTGCCCGGCGTTATGATCCTGGTGACACCGCGTTCAACAACTCCTTTTGCCTCTTCGGGGTCCTGCAGTTGATCACAGATGGCGACCTTATATCCTGCCTTGATTAGTCTCCGAATATAAGATTCGGCGGCATGATGAGGAACTCCTGCCATGGGGATAGCGCCTTCACCTTTGGAACGTGAGGTGAGGGTAATCCCTAGTACCTTCGAGGCGAGTTTGGCGTCCTCAAAAAATAATTCGTAAAAATCGCCCATACGGAAAAAAAGCAGCGCATCCTTATGCTGCCTTTTGATTTCGTTGTATTGGCGCATCATCGGTGTTTCGGTAATCATGGTAAATCAACTACTATTCTGTAAATTACATACTGTAAATACGGTCCTTTTCATAGAACTGAGGCAGTGTTTTATTAATCTTGAGCCTTGATATCCTTGAATCAGGGTTATCCCGAAAAAAATAAAGATGCGATGTACATAAACAATCAGAAGAACCAAAACCACTCACAGGTATCACAGCGTTTTTTATATTCCCGATTTTTTGACTCAGCATACACTCTGCGTCTTTTTCACCGGCATAGGTGTGGACACAAGTTACCTGCCCGTAATGGAGCAGATAGTCGATATGCCAGCGCATTTTCTTGTCTTGCCGCAAATGCCTTTCTATACGGGCTTCCAGGTTATTTTGAGCGCTCCCGGCATAAACATAAAAACCTCTAGGAAAGCCAAAGTTGCCCAGACATCCAACCTGTATAGTATGCTTTTTAACGAGTTTAATGGTAAGACAATATATACCTTTATTCAAAATAAATCCTAACCCGAACGAGTCGGAGGAGTTCTTTGGTGAAAATTTACGATTTTAGATTTAGGAGTTACGATTTTTTAAATCGTTCGACTGAGCTCACGACGAAGTCTTAAATTGTAATTCGTAAATCGTAAATTTTTGCTAAAATCGCCAAGCGGCAATGAAACCTGTATCATGTGACGAGTGGCGTGTGAGGAGTGACGTGTCACCCGACACCCGTCGTCACTTAAATGTTTTTTCAATAAGAAGCAAGAATAGTATAAAAAATTCCCTTAGAAATGGAAAGTCTATATTTTTAATAGCTACATAACTAAAATTCCCTTAGAAATCAATTAACCTTGACAACCCTTGTATCTTATGTTAACATTTTATAGATTATCAAGTTATAATTTCTTGTGAGATATTGTGTTATGATTCCGGAACATTTAAAATACGCACCCACCCACGAATGGTTTCATGTTGAAAGTAAATCAATCACTGTTGGATTGACAAAACATATTGTTGATGAACTCAATAAACTTTTGTTCCTGGACTTACCGAAAGTAGGGGATGAAATCCTTGCGGGCATCTGCTTTGGAGAAGTCGAATCGTTAGAAAATCTGCTCGATATCACATCACCCATGGCAGGTGAAGTTATTGCAGTAAACGAACGATTGTTTGAAAACCTGGACATATTAAGCAATGATCCTTATGTGCATGGTTGGCTAATAAAGTTCAAAACAACAGAACGTCATCTCATTGATGAATTGTTGAGCGCCCAGGAATACGCCGCACACATTAGCAAATCGCATCCAGCCGCCCCCCTGAAACAAAGGAAACGACGCAGCAAGGCAATCACAAAAGGAAAGCGGCGAAGATAACCTTTCTATGAACTCTATAACCAAACGCAAGCTCGTCATTTTAACTGAGGGGAGACTCGATGTCTTTAGCGCAAAAACGGCCGTTAGCGTTATTCGATATTGCAGAGAAGAAGTCGCTGCGGTCATAGACAGTGTCAACGCAGGAAAAGACCTTGAGTCGATTATTGGTATTGGCAAAGGAATTCCCATTGTTAGCACCGTTGCGGAAACTTTACCGTTAAAACCCACGGCTCTCCTTATCGGTATCGCCCCTCCCGGCGGCATGCTTCCAGCCGAATGGCGTAAGCACATTACCGATGCCTTAAAAAACAAACTCGATATCATTAGCGGTCTCCATTGCCATTTAAGCGATGATCCTGAATTTACCCAACTGGCGCACGACCATCAACGTGAAATCTGGGACGTCCGCAAAGTTCCCGACGACATTCCCATTGGCACCGTAAAAGCAAAAGAGACAAAGACGTTGCGCATCCTTACCGTTGGTTCCGATTGTAATATAGGTAAGATGGTGACTTCTATCGAAATCACAAATGCCGCCAAAAAACGGGGGATTAATGCCTGTTTTGTGGCAACAGGGCAGACAGGAATCATGATTGAAGGGAGCGGAATTGCTGTGGACCACGTCATTTCCGATTTCATTTCCGGGGCGGCAGAAAAACTCATGCTCGACCGAGCTCAGTATCATCTTTTGAGTATCGAGGGACAGGGCACTATCGTGCATCCGGCATATTCCGGCGTTACCCTTGGTCTATTGCACGGTTCTGTGCCGCAGGGCCTTATCTTATGCCATCAGCCTGCACGAAAAACGCTTCGCCATTTTCCTAGCTTTCCCATTCTGCCCCTCCCGTACTTGATCGAACTTTACGAAAAACTGGCGCAGCCGGTCTATCCCTGTAGGGTGCTTGGCATTTCGCTCAACTGTGTGGGTATGTCGGACAATGACGCATCACGAGAGATCCAAAAGGCGGAGAAGGAAACGAAACTCCCCGCTACCGATCCCATCAAGTTCGGTGTGGAAAAATTTATTGACGTCATCCGTCCTCTCTTGCCATGAATCTCTCTTTCCGTTCCTTAGATTTGAAACTCAGGCATACCTTCCAGATTGCCCGGGAGATTCGTGATGTACAAAACAATATTATAGTTCTTTTAAAAGATGAAGATGGAATTACGGGATTGGGGGAGGCAGCGCCTACCAGCTTTTTTGCCGAAAATGTAAAGAGCGTTACTGAAATGCTTGCCCGGTCGATTGATGTATTAAAAAATGCCGATCCCTTTCACATAGAAGATATTACCGGTTACCTCAAGAACAAATTTCCAGGGGATGCCGCCGCGCGTGCGGCAATTGACATAGCCCTCCACGATTTAATTGGCAAGAAACTAAAAATACCCCTTTATAAGCTCTTAGGCTTGAATCGAAAAGAAGTCAAGACAACGTCGTTTACCATAGGAATTGATACCCTGGAAAAAATGTGTAAAAAGGCGGATGAGGCAAAGGATTTTCCCATACTGAAAATAAAAGTAGGCATTGAAAACGATATAGAAATTCTGAAGGAACTACGCAAGATCACAAAGGCTGTTTTCCGTGTAGACGCCAATACCGGCTGGACGGTTGATGAGGCGATACAGAAGCTGAACACTATGGAAGAACTCGGAGTCGAACTCGTAGAACAACCATTTCCAGTCGGCAGTATTGAAGCCCTGAAGAAGATCAGGCGTCATGTAAAGATACCTGTCTTCGCCGACGAAGATGTAAAATGTTCAGGGGACATACCCGCCCTGTCAGACGCCGTGGATGGGATTAATATTAAACTGATGAAATGCGGTGGGATTCGCGAAGCCATTCGGATGATTTCCACGGCTCGCGCCCACGGCCTCAAAATTATGATTGGATGTAATATTGAAAGTTCGGTGTCCATCACGGCGGCAGCGCATCTGACGCCACTGGTAGACTTTGCCGATCTGGACGGACATCTGCTTGTAACAAACGACCCTTATATCGGGGTAACCGTTGATAAAGGAAAATTGGCATTGCCCGATGGCGATGGACTTGGGGTAGCGCAAAGAGGTAATTATTAGGATGGGTGGAGCGCCAGCGCGCCCATCAGGAAACAAACATTATTGATGAGATCGCTTCGCTTGACGTTCAGGAATTTCAATTTATTAAATTCTGCAACATGATAAACACACCCCTACCCCTCTCAAGAGGGGAATTTGAGAAATCCCCTCCCGGGAGGGGATGAAGGGGTGGGTAATGAATTCGTCTATATTATTATGAGCATGAAAAGGAAATGATCCGGAAATCATGAAGAATAAATCACTCACACAAGAAATACTGACCCATGCTCAAGGAATACATGATTATGTAATTCAGATGAGGAGAGATTTCCACAAACATCCTGAAACCGGTTTCGTTGAAACCCGCACGTCCGGCGTTATTGCCGATGAATTGAAACGGCTGGGGCTTCAGGTGCACACGGACATAGCAAAGACTGGTGTAGCCGGCGTCCTGGATGTTCCCGGAGCGTCAAGCACCGTAGCCTTTCGTGCTGATATGGATGCCTTGCCCATAACGGAAGAAAATGAGCTGGAATTTAAGTCCCAGAATGAAGGGGTGTCTCATGCCTGTGGACATGATGCGAATATGGCGATGCTCCTGGGCGCGGTCAAACTCATGATGCAGTTGAAGGACAAACTCAAACGACGGGTAAAATTTATCTTTCAGCCATGCGAAGAACAGCACCCGGGCGGGGCGAAGTTAATGGTGGAGCAGGGCATTCTCAATGATGTGGACGAGATTTACGGATTGCATATCGAACCGAATATCGCTTCGGGCACTTTTGGACTGCGGGCCGGCGCCACGATGGCGGCCACAGACCGTATTGTTATTACCATCATAGGAAAAGGCGGCCACGCCTCAACTCCTCATTTATGCGTAGATCCGGTCGTCATCGCAGCCGAGGTAATCCTGGCCATTCAGACCATACACTCGCGCAAGGTAAACCCTCTGTCTCCCTGCGTGATTTCACTGTGTCAGATTTCAGGGGGGACGACCTTCAACGTCATTCCGGACCGGGTCAGGATTATCGGAACGGTAAGAACCCTGTCCAAGGAATTGAGATACCGGATGCCGCTTTTGATAGAGGAAACTATTAAGGGAATTACCTCGCTCAACAATGCCACGTACCAATTTGAATATCTCAAGGGACACCCTCCCTTGAATAATCCTCAACCCCAGATGGAGTTCTTACAAAACAGGATCGAAGAACTTTTTGGCAACAAATCAATAGAAAACATAGACCCCAAAATGGGTGGAGAGGATTTTTCCTATTATTTGGAAAAGATAAAAGGAGCCTTTGTCTTTTTAGGTTCGGGAAACCTGGAAAAAGGTACGAATCGGCCGTTGCACAGTTCCCGGTTTCTCCTTGATGAAGACGTGCTTTACATGGGCCCGGCTTTGTTTACCTATATTGCGTGTACACCGTAAGGAGTGTAGAGTAAATGAGTGATAAGAAAATGTCAGAGTCAGAAACCCATCGGGCGCGCCACGCCACCCCTCCCTGGGGCAGGTGGGAGGTGTTGTTGGAAGAACCGGACTACAAGGTGAAACGGGTTACTGTCTTGCCCGGTAAACGGCTCAGCTACCAGAAACACTCCAATCGGAATGAGCACTGGAGCGTCGTCAGCGGCAAAGCGCTGGTAACCATAGATGGAAAAGATGCCCTGCTGGAAGCAGGACAGGCCATCGATATTCCCAGAGAGGCAGCCCATCGCGTTTCCAATCAGGGACAGTCTCCCCTTGTATTTATTGAAATTCAGCGTGGCAGCTATTTAGGGGAAGACGATATTATCAGGCTGGAGGACGACTATGGTCGTTCATAATATAGCAAACAGTTTGGTTCGGACTACAAGCCGTGAACCAGCACAGTAATTAAATGCAAATCTGAATATCGAAATCCGAAACAAATGGTAATATCAAATGAAAGAAATTAAAAACGAGGTTTGGGGCATTTGAATTTGTAATTTTGAAATTGTTTCGGGTTTTGTGCTTCGGATTTCGTCTCTTTTGCCGGATGGATCATTCACCTGTTTCCACGAGTACGCTGTGCACTGTTCTGCTCAGATCTTCGATGCGATACGGCTTGGCGATAACGCCTTTGAAATTATAGTTCGTATAATTGGACATTACCGCGTCGTCGGAATAACCGCTCGAAACGATTGCCTTGACATGAGGGTCTATCTCAAGCAGTTTCTGCATTGTCTCCTTCCCCCCCATTCCGCCCGGAATGGTCAGGTCGATAATAACCACGTCGAAGGGCTGTCCTGAGTTTTTTGACTTCTTGTACAACTCGATTGCTTCGCTGCCATCCCTGGCAAAATCCACTTCGTATCCAAGTTTTGTTAACATTTTTCCAGCAATGTCTCTAACGATATCATCGTCATCCATTACCAGAATCTTTTCCTTCCCGGAAACAAGTTTTTCTTCAACCGCCGCCACGCGATCGATTTCTTTTTTAGAAGCGGGGAGATGGATGTAAAATGTTGTTCCCGCTCCTGCGGCAGATTCTGCCATAATATATCCCCCATGGTTTTTTATTATAGAATAAGCGGTTGCAAGTCCAAGTCCGCTGCCTTCCTCCTTCGTCGTAAAATAGGGATCAAATATCTTGGGAAGATGCTCTTCCGGTATGCCAACGCCGGTGTCTTTTACGGTTATTTTTACGTATTTTCCGTTTTTTATGAAGAGGTTGTTTTCAGCGTTAAGAGCGAAATTTTCGGCAGATACCTGAATGGTTCCCCCGTCCGGCATGGCCTGTTTTGCATTGATAATTAAATTATGAATAACCTGGGCTATCTGTCCTTCATCAACCTCGACAGGCCAGAGGTCCTTCGCTATAGCAAAGTCGCATTTGACATTAGAGCCGCTCAGGACGAGGGTGGTTGAATCCCTGAGCAATTTGGCGATGGAAACGGTTTTCTTGACAGGCGCTCCACCCTTGGCAAAGGTTAATAACTGCTGAGTCAGGTCTTTTGCCATTAAAGAGGTATTTTCAAGGTCGGTCATTATCTTATGAAGCTTGTCTCCGGGGTTTACGAATGTCTTGGCAATGGAGGCGTTCCCCAGGATTCCGGTCAGAAGGTTGTTGAAGTCATGGGCAATGCCGCCGGCAAGGGTGCTCAGCGATTTGAGCTTACAGGTTCTGATAAATTCCTCATCCCGCTTCTTGCGTTCGGTAATATCGCGGACAATGGTGATGACCGCGGGTTGGCCATGCCAGAGCGTTCTGGAGATGGTCATTTCTACCGGTATGGCGGCTCCGTTCTTTTGGCTGATGGTAATCTCGCAGTGATTAGGACAGGGCATTCCCTCGAGTATTTGACTGTAGAGTTTTATCTCATCAGGAAATGTGTCGGGCGCTATATAGTCTCTCATGCTTTTCTTGAGCAGTTCCTCAACACTCCAGCCTGTCATTACGGCAATTCTCCGGTTGGCATAGACGGTGTCTCCGCCGCTTCCCGCAGTAATCAGAATGCCGTCGTTGGCGTTATCGGCGAGCGCCCTGAAGTTTACCTCCGACGCCCGGAGTTGTTCTGTCCTTTCTACTACCCGATTTTCGAGTTGTTCGTTCAGCAAATGCAGTTCGCGATGCATAAGAATCAGGTCATGGTTTTGTTGAACTGCATTTTCATAGGTCGAAAGGAGGAAGTTTAAAATTTGCCGGCGACCGGAGGTTATTACATACCGCTCTCCTGCAAATTTGACTTCCAGTTCTTTTGTATCCCCCCCTTCCTCCTGCCTTGAGACAGTAAGGAGCGACTCAATTTTGGAAATGAGGTACTTGTCATCGTATGGCTTGGTAAAATAGCCGTCTGCAACTACAGATGCCTTGCGTGTAGCGTCTTTCCTGTCTGTTAATGCCGTTACGAGGATGATGGGGGTATTCTTAACGTCTTTGTCTTTTTTGATCTTTTCGGCCAATTCATAACCATCCATTACAGGCATAACAATATCGCTTATAATAATCGTCGGTCTGAATTTTTTTGCTACTTCAAACCCTTCCTTGCCATTGGCAGCGACCATAACTGCGTAGCCCTTTTCTTCCAGCAGGTACTTGATCTGTTCAGCCTGCGTCGGACTGTCCTCGACGACCAGGATCGTGACCAATTTGCTTGCCGCATCTTGCTTTGTTTTTAAAGCGAGGGTGGCGTGGATGCGCGCCAGAAGAAATTCCTCATTATATGGTTTTACGATAAAGTCATCAGCCCCACACGCAAGGCCCTTGACTATCTCCCTGGGATCGGAAAGCTGGGTTAGGAGGATAACGGCAATGTCTTTAAGCTTGTCATCCGACTTTAACAATTTGCAGAACTGATAGCCGTCTATATCAGGCATCAGGATATCACTGATAATTATCACCGGCTTCTGTTCTTTCAGGATGAAGAGGGCTTCTCTGACGCTGTAAGCAATCACAATCCGATAGCCAAGCTGTTTCAGGAGTGCCTGCAGTTGTTTTGCCTGCGTTTGGCTGTCTTCAACTACTAAAATATAACCTTCGCCCTTCATTGTTCACCTACCTTTTTAACCCGATCCTTTAAAAATTGGCAGAAGTCTTCTATCTCTTTTAATTCGTCACCCATTATACAAGACCTCCCCTTTTTCAATATGCCCTTTCATCCTTTCTGTAGCATCCTCCATAGGGATAAGGTCTACATTGAACTCTCCCGCACTTATTAGCAATTCACCAAGAGCCTGGAAATAAAGACTGCCTTCAAATCCTTTGACGCAGAGGTCGATGTCTGAATGAAAATGAAACTTATCCTTATTCAAACAAGAACCTATGAGAACTATCTTTTTTACATGGTATTTTTCTACCAAAATTCTCATGAGTTCTTCTATGAGAGCCCTGGCTCTGATATACCTTCTTTCTCTTCGCCTGTTAATACCGCTTAAAAGACTTTCCATATTTTATCCTTAAACGAAAAACAAGGCGGGATTTGTTTACCTTAGGTATTGTCATTAAATAAGTATTACAACTTTATAGTTTTTTACTAGCCATCAATATTTTTCCATGCTATATTTACCGCATGGAAGAAGAAGCGATAAAAAAGCGTTTCAATCTTTTGAAAC
>Ga0233425_10002109_pt1 | contig 40598 bp, 30 predicted proteins | sample Watercolumn_Towu_2_FD_181712 | JGI IMG/M metagenome (GOLD analysis project Ga0233425, IMG submission 181712) | Freshwater microbial communities from Lake Towuti, South Sulawesi, Indonesia - Watercolumn_Towuti2014_140_MG | ecosystem: Environmental > Aquatic > Freshwater > Lake | place...
CTGCTGCGCGACCCGCCGCACGGCTTCGGGGGCGGCATGAACCCGTGCATCGACTGCCACGCGCGCATGCTGCGGCGCGCCGGCGAGAAGATGACGGCCATGGGCTTCGACTTCCTCGCCACGGGCGAGGTGCTGAACCAGCGGCCGATGTCGCAGACGCGGCACTCGCTGGAGATCGTGGCGCGGGAGTCGGGCTATGCCGACCGCATCGTGCGGCCGCTCTGCGCGCAGCGGCTCGATCCTTCCGGACCCGAGCGCAGCGGGCTGGTGGACCGCAGCCGCCTGCTCGGCCTGCACGGCCGCTCGCGGCAGCCGCAGATGGAACTGGCGAAGCAGTACGGCCTGCGCGAGTACGCCACGCCGGCCGGCGGCTGCCTGCTCACGGAGCCGGGCTTCTGCCGGCGCCTGCGGGACCTGGCGGACCATGAGGGGCTGGACGACCTCCGCCTGCTGCGTCTGCTGCGCCTGGGGCGGCACCTGCGCCTGCCGGGGGGCGCGCGCTGCCTCGTCGGCCGCAACCGCGACGAGAACGAGCAGCTTGCGGCCGCGGCCGGCCCGGACGACGTGCTGCTGCGGACGGCGAACGTGCCCGGGCCGACCGTGCTGCTGCCGGGGGGCGCCTCGGCGGCCGACGTCGAGTGCGCGCGCGGGGTGTGCGCGAGCTACGGCGACCGGCGGAGCGACGCGGCCACGCTGGTGCGCGTGACGCGGCCGGGAGCGTCGGAGGAGGCGCCGGCGGAGCCGCTGGCGCGGGCGGATTTCGCGGCCTGGATCCGCTAGCCCGTTGAAGAAGTCCTGGACGGCGGCGGCGACGGAGCGCCGCCCTCCCGGAACCCGCCTGATGCCGCAAGTCTCGGGCGGGCGCACCTCCGTGTGCGCCGTTTCTCAACGGACGGCTACCGGAAGATCACGTGGTAGAACTTGGCGAAGGCCACGGCGATCATCGCCACCAGGACCACGATCACCACGACCCACAGCACGCGCGTGTCGCGCCGGCGCTTGAAGTCGGGCGGGCAGACCGACGGCGCGCGCTGTCCGTCGGCGGCGGAGGAGACGGTTACCGGCGGCCGGGCGGCGTAGGCGTCGATCTCCTCCGCGGCTTCGGGCGCCGCAGCCGGCCCCGCCGGCGGCGCGGGACGGGGAGGCACTTCGTCGCCGCCGAAGATGGCGGGCAGGTCGCCGAACTGGATGCGGTCGCCGCGGTAGAGCCCGGCCTCGGTCACGCGTTCCTCGTTGAGGCGGGTGCCGTTGGTCGAGCCGAGATCGCGGAGGCGGCAGACGCCGGCCTCGCACAGGATCTCGGCGTGCTGCCCGGAGACGGACGGCGTGTCGAGGACGATGTCGTTGCCCGCCACGCGCCCGATGCGCGCACGGCCGCCGACGAGTTCGAATCGCCGGCCCTTGAGGGCGCCGCTCGTGATCGTCAAGTAGGCCATGATGCCCGTTTCGCCCCTCGGACGCGATAAAGGATGCGCATAGCTATATCCGATCCGGCCCCAGGTGTCAACGCGCGTCAGCGGTACAGCGGGCCGAGCCGGCCGCAGGCGCGGAAGTCGTCGCCGCCGCAGCGGTCCCAGAAGGTGGGCCGGAAGACTTCGTCGGCCGGCACGTTGTGCAGGTCCACGGGGATGCGCAGCATGGCGTTGAAGGCGAGCAGGTCGGCGCCGATCAGGCCGAAGGAGTTGGCGTCGTGGTTCGGGCCGATGCGGGACATGTACTCGAACGAGGTCATGCCGCGCGGCGTCCAGTAGGTCTCCGGCCAGGTCGGGTCGGTGCGGTTGCTGATGTGGTCCGCGACCCGGGACGGGAGGGCCACGGTCTGGCCTTCGACCACGGAGCAGGTGAGCGTGTCGCCCACGGCGTTGTAGCGGTAGGCGGTGAGCGGCACGCCGCCGGGGGTGCGGAAATGGCTGGAGAGGCCGTCGCCGGGGAAGTACTCGAGGTTGGCGGCCATCCAGCGCGTACCGGCGGAGGCGGCCGCGGTCAGGGACTCCTGCAGGCGGGGGTCGGCGCGGATGGCGGCGAGCAGCGCCTGGACGCCGAGCTTGCGCCCGCCGGGGACAAGCTTGAACGGGTCGGTCGCATAATCGAGCGCGCCGGCGCCGGAGTTGCGCTTGTCGATCAGGCCGTTGGGGCAGAGGCGGCCGACGTCGACGCCCGTGGCCGCCCGGATGCTGGCGGGCGTCCAGTTCGTGCGGATGTCGGCGAAGAGCTGCGCCGCGCCGCCGGAAAGCAGCGTGGCCGCAGCCATGCCGATCGCGTTCTTGACGTCGTTCTCCGTGGCCACGGTGAAAGGCGCGCGCCAGCCGTTCCAGTCGAAGGAGCTGCACAGCAGCGCCTCGGTGAGGTCGAAGCTGGGGTAGTAGTCGGTCCACTGCCGCTGGCCCTGCGTGCCGGCGGCGACGGCGTTGAAGCCCTGCGCGTGCTCGACGTCGGCGCGGAAGCCCTGCGCCTTGCCGACGGCCGGGTCGGCCAGGCGGGGATTGCCGACCATGAGGTCGCGCACGATCAGCGTCTGGCGCACGCAGGCCGCGAGCAGGTCGTCCGGCGGCAGCGGCCGCTTGCCCCGGCCGAAATCGCACGCGAAGCGCTGCTGGAGGAAGCGCACGGCGCGCGCGACCTCCTCGCGGTCGTAAAAGCCCGTCTCGATGCGGCCGCGCAGTCCCGCCATGTCGAAAGACGCCGACCCCATGCCGAAGTAGTGCAGCAGGAGGTTGCGGCGCAGGTCGGAGCCGAGGATGCCCATGGAGACGCCGCCGATGCCGAGGTAGTTCTTGCCCCGCAGGTAGCCGGCGGCGGCGGCGGCGCGGCTGAAGCGCAGCAGCCGGGTGGCGACGTGGTCGTTCAGGCGCTTGTCCTCGTCCTCGATCTCGGGGCTGTAGACGGCGAAGATCGGCCGCTCCTTCTCGTCCATCGCCGCGGTGAAGGCCTTGAGCCACACCGCGCCCGGCCGGTCGGTCTGGTTCAGACCGTACGCGGCCTGCTGCCATTCGCTGCTGCCCACGCCCAGGCAGGCGGTCATGAGCTCGTCGCTGTAGGCCCACGAGCGGCTGACCCAGATGTTGGCCGCGACGCCCTGCCGCGCGTAGTAGGCCTGCGCGGCCGCGCCGCTGCGCGCGCCGTAGACGATGGCCGGCGCGACCACGAGGCGCACGGGCCGGCCGTCGGGCAGCGCGACCTTCTCGGCGATCAGGTTGTAGACCTTCTCGACCAGGCGCCAGGTCTTGGCCGCGTTGGCCTCGTAGGCGCCGGTGCGGCCGTCGGCCACGGGCGTGATGGCGATGGTGGGCGGATGGCCGACGAGGCCGTTCTCAGTGACCTGGAACGCGCGCTCGGCTTTGGCCAGGGCCTCGAAATCGGGGCGGCAGTGGTTGGACATGGGGGGCTTCCTCCGGAAACGGAAGGCACTGTAGCACGGGCGCGCCGGCCGGGCAACGCGGGTTTGCGCCCCGGGCCGGCGGCAGCTCAGGAATCCCGGCGCGTGCCGTCGCCGGCGGGCGCGGGCGGCGGCGGCGCGGCATCCGCGGCGGCGCCGCCGCGCCGGCCGAGGAACTCGCCGAGCAGGCAGTAGCCGGCGGCCAGCAGCGTGGGGCCGAGGAAAAGGCCGATGAGGCCGAAGACCATGATGCCGCCGAGGGCGCCGAGGAAGACGAGCACGAAGGGCAGTTGCGCGCCGCGGCTGATCAGGTAGGGCCGCAGGAAGTTGTCGATGCCGCTGATCACGAAGAAGCCCCAGAGCAGCATGAAGACCGCCCACGCCACCTGGCCCTTGGCGAACAGCAGCCAGGCCGTGGCGCCCAGCCAGAGCAGCGGGGCGCCGAACGGGATCAGCGACAGGAAGAAGGTCACCAGCCCGAGCAGCAGCGGCCACGGCACGCCGGCGATGGCGAAGCCGACGGCCGCCACCGCGCCCTGCCCGAGGGCCGTGCCGATGATGCCGTACACCACGCCGCGCACCGTGCGGCCGACCACGCTCAGCAGCCGCTGGCTGGACTCGCCCAGGACGTGCCGGCCGATCTCGGCCACGCGGTCCACCAGCTTCTCGCCGTCGCGGTAAAAGACGAACGACACGAAGACGCTGATCACCAGCGTGGCGGCGCTGGCAACCACGTCGCGGCCGTGGCGCAGCAGCCAGTCGCGCATGTAGGCCAGGACGGTGGCCAGGAAGGAGTGGCCCTTGTCGGCGTTGCACGCCAGGTCGTTCCAGTAGTCCCGCAGGTAGCGGCCGGCCAGCGGGATGCGGCCGACCCACTCCGGCGCCACCGGCAGACCCTCGGCGAAGACGGTCTGCATGCGCGCGATGAAGTCGGCGATGGTCGAGTCCAGCGACGACACCAGCAGCAGGAACGGCAGCACCGTCACGGCCACGATCAGCAGCGTCATCAGCGTCGCCGCGGCCGTGCGGCGGCCGCGGCAGAGGCGCAGCACGCGCAGGTGCAGCGGCCAGGTGGCGAAGCAGATCACCGCGGCCCACAGGATCGCGGAGACGAACGGCGCCAGCACCAGCAGGCAGCCGGCGGCCACGAGGGCCACCAGGCCCAGGCCGGCCACGGTTTCGATGCGCTTGGACAGTTCCACGGCTATCTCTCCCCGGCGTATCCCATCTGCCGCAGCAGCCAGAAGTTGCGCGGCCAGTCCTTCTCCACCCGCACCCAGAGGGCGAGCTCGACGTCGGCGTCGAACATGGCCCCGATCTCCGGCCCGGCCGCGCGCTTCACGTGGCGCAGCGTGCGCCCCTTGGGGCCGATGACGATCGGCTTTTGCGACGGCCGGGCCACCAGGATCGAGACCTCGGCGCGCCAGGCGCGGCCCTGCTCGCGGATCTCGTCCACGCGCACGCCCACCTCGTGGGGCAGCTCCTGCTGAAGCTTGTCGAAAAGTTTCTCGCGCACGACGTCGGCGATGGCGAGGCGGCGGGGGTAGTCGGTGACCGTGTCGGGCGGGAAGAGCAGGGCCGGCGCGGGCGCGGCCAGGCCGAAGAGGGCGTCGGCGAGCGCGGGCAGGTTGTCGCCGCGGCAGGCCGAGCCGGGGATCCAGCGCACGGCGCGCGCCGTGCCCTTCTCCTGCTCGACGCGGTGCCAGAGGGCCTCGTAGCGCGCGGCGTCGAAGCCGTCGCGGTCGCACTGGTTGACGAAGCAGACGACCGGCTGCTCGGCGAAGAGCGCGCGCCGCATCCAGCCGTCGTCCTCGATCGCCGGCGGGTGGGAGCCGTCGAAAACCAGCAGCAGGGCGTCGGCGTTGGCGGCGGCGTGGCGCGCCATGCGGTTCATGAGCGTGCCAAGCGGGCTTTCGGACTTGTGCAGGCCGGGGGTGTCCACGAGCACGAGCTGGCCGCGGCGGTCGGTGAGCACGCCGCGGATGGTGTTGCGCGTCGTCTGGGGCACGGGGCTGACGATGCTGATCTTCTCGCCCACGAGGCGGTTGACGAGCGTGGATTTGCCGACGCTGGCGCGTCCGACCACGCCGATCACGGCGCAACGGGGCTGGGGGCGCGCCGTCATGGCGCACCCAGCATCCGGTCCTGGCCGGTGGCGTCGAGCACCGCGGTCCAGAGGTCGCCGCCGAGGTCAACCTGCTGGCGCTCCAGCGTGGCGAGCTCGATGGGCACGAGGGTGTAGTCGTCGCCGTGGTAATTGCCGACGACGCAGTCCGTGCGGCCGGCCATGGCGGCGTGGACGGCGTTGCGGGCCAGCAGGTAGCAGTGGATGGCATCCGTGCCCTGGGCCGGCACGCTGCGGATGGCGTAGCTGGGGTCGAAGTACTTGACGTTGACCTCGGTGCCGCGGCCGGCCAGGTGGGCGGCGATGGCGCCGCGCAGGAAGACGCCGATGTCCTTCTTGGCGGCGTTGCCGGAGGCGTCGGCCGGGCCGGCGCTGCCGGCGACCAGTTCCTGGCCCGCACCCTCGGCGACCAGCACCACGGCGTGGTCCTTGTGCTGGAAGCGCTTGGCGAGCGCCTCGAACAGGCCGCCGGCGCCCTCGAGGGCGAAGGGCGACTCGGGGATCAGGCAGAAGTTGACCACCGGGTTGGCGAGCGTGGCATAGGCGGCGATGAAGCCGGAGTCGCGGCCCATGAGCTTGACCAGCCCCAGGCCGTTGCGCGCGCCGCGGGCCTCCATGTGGGCGGCCTGGACGATGGCCGAGGTCTCGGCCACGGCGGTGGCGAAGCCGAAGGAGCGGCCGACAAACTGGAGGTCGTTGTCGATCGTCTTGGGCACGCCGACGACGCTGACCGCGAGGCCGCGGCGGCGGCACTCCCCGGCGATGTCGCGGGCGCCGCGCAGCGTGCCGTCGCCGCCGACGCAGAAGAGCAGGTTGATGTTCATGCGCGCGAGGGTGTCGACCATCTCGGACGCGGATTGCTCGCCGCGGCTGGAGCCCAGGATCGTGCCGCCGCGCTCGTGGATCGTGTCCACGGCCTCGGGGTCGAGCATCATCGGCGGGTCGGGCGGGCAGGGGGCGAGGCCGCGGTAGCCGTAGCGGATGCCGTAGACCGTCTTGACGCCGTACTCGGCGGCCAGGATCTCGACCAGTCCCTTGATGACGTGGTTGAGGCCGGGGCAGAGGCCGCCGGCGGTGAGAATGGCGGCGCGGCTCCAGACGGGGTCGTGGAAGATGAGGCGGCGCGGGCCGGCGCGCTCGAAGGAGGGCGGGGGCGGGCCGTCCGCGGCGCCGGCCGCGGCCGAGAGGCGCAGGCGGGCGCCGTCGGGCACGAACCCGCGATTGCGCAGCGGCGACGCCACGCGGCAGGGGCCGAGGGTGTCGACGTCGCAGCGGAAGGCGTCGGGCCGGGCGAGCAGGCGCTGCAGGAGGGTCATCGCGGCAGTCCCAGCACCATGGCGATTTCCGGGCAGTTGAAGGGGTCGGCGTGCTTGGTGCAGTTCACGCAGCCGGTGTAGATCTTGTGCATCACCTGCGTCTTGGGCACCTCGCGAAAGCCGAGGCGGCTGAAGAAGTCGGGCGCGAAGGTGAGCACCAGCGCCTGCGAGGCTCCCAGCGGCCGGATGCGCTTGAGCACGGCGCGCACGAGGGCCGTGCCCAGCCCGGTGCCGCGCAGGCCGGACCGGACGGCCACGGAGCGGATCTCGACGGTGGCGCGGTCGGGCGCGCCCACCTCGGGCAGCATGTGCCAGGCGGCGCAGCCGACCACCTGCCGGCCGCGCACGGCGACCACGAAGCGGTCCACGTTTTCGACGATGTCGTTCAGCGATCGCGGGATGAGCGCGGCGGGCTGCGAGCGGATGAGCTCGAAGATGCCGACGGCGTCGGCGAGGACGGCCTGGCGGATCGCGGGGGCGGCGGCTTGCATGCCGCCAGCTTAGCCGTTTTCGCCGGCCGTCAACAAGGGCAAACGGGCCGGAAGGGGGGGCGGACGGTCAGAAGGCGGCGGAACCGCGGTCGGTCCAGAGCGTGGCGGCCACGGAGACCGTGGGGGTGAAGCCGGGAGGCAGCACGGGCGGGAAGGCGCTGGGATCGTGGTAGACGCTCAGGTTCATGTCGGCGGTGACGCCCGTTGCGCCGATGATGCTGCCGGTGACCACCGCGTCCTTCTTGATGCCGACCGTTCCGCCGGCGTACATGACGCCGCCCATGGTGAAGGACTTCTGGCAATCGATGTCGCCCGGCGTGAGCAGCGCGCAGCCGTTGAGGGTCAGTCCGTCCTTGGCGAGGACGATGCCGGTCTGCGCGTAGAACACCGTGTTCGAACCGGTCTCGCAGTCCTTGGCGAGCGTGAGGGTGGCGCCGGAGAGCAGCGTGACGCCCGAGGCGATGGTGACGTCCTGGGCCAGGCCGAGGTTGCCGCTGACGACCAGCGTGCCGGCACCGGTGATGTTGCGGATGTCGAGGTTTCCCTGGACGTAGAGCGTCCCGCCCGCCAGGTTGAGCGGGAACGAGACCGTTCCGGGCGCGACGCCCGAGGCGGCGGCGGTCGCGATCTTGCCGACGTACCAGCTCGTGTCGAAGGTCGGTTGCTGCGGCAGGACGTCCGGGAGCGTGCCCACGGTGAAGTTGCCCGAACCGGTCACGGCGCCGGTGGCATACACCTCACCGTTGGTCACGGTGGACTCCCTGGCCAGGCTGATGTTGCCGTAGGCGAACATGTCGCCGCTGACGTTCAGGCCCTTTTTCAGGTCCACGTTGCCCTCGGTGCCGAAGACGGCGTAGTCGAACGCGTCCGGCCAGCCGCTGTCGTTGATCTCCACAGTCTGCGCGACCGTCCGGTAGGCGCGGGCGACCTGGGCGCGGGAGGTGAGGGTGTAGAACGCGCCGGCGCGCGTGATGGCGACCGCATACGCGGCCAGGCCGCAGGTGCCGTTCACCGTCGCGGGCGAGGCCCGGAAGGCGCTCTGCAGGCGGAGCCGGGCGATGGCGGCGTGCAGGCCGGCCTCCGCGCCCCAGAACGCCTGCATGGCCTGGCGGCCGCGCACGGCCTCGGTGCCGTTGGAGTCGCCCATGGCGAGCATCGCCGCGCCGAGCAGGCTGACGGCGAGCACGACGGCCATGGCCACGATCAGGATGCCGCCGCGGCGGCGGCCGCCGGCGCGGGGCGCGGGGGCTTTCAGTTGCGGCATGTGAACACCTCCTGGATCGTCTGGTTGTGGGTGCCGGAGGCGCAGCGGAGCTGGAGCGTCACCTGCACGCCGCGGAGCGTGTTCGAGACGCCGAAGGCGAGCAGCCGTCCGCTCACGAGCGGGCGCTCATCGCCGGCGACGGCCAGGTTCGGGTCGTGGAGCAGGTCGCCGCCCGCGGCGCGGAAGCGCGAGGCGCAGGCCGCGTTGGTGAGGTGCAGTTCGCCGGCCACCACCGCGACCTGCGCGGTGGCGGCGGCGCGGACCGCGCGGCCGATGACCTCCATGGCGACGCGGCCGTCCTGCTGCATGGCCACGCCCTCGCGGTTGCGGCGCCACTCGCCGTAGCCGTAGTAGAGCAGCAGGCCGGCGGTGACGGCCAGCACGCTGCCCGCGAGCATGCCCACGAGCAGCTCGACGAGCGTGAAGGCGCGGCGCTGGTGGGCGGCTTTCATCGGTTGTCCAGTTGGGCGCAGACGGTCGTGAGCGTCACCGGCGCCCGGCCCCCGGGCGGAACCACGGTGACGGTGAGGAGCAGGCAGTCGGTCGCCGGCGTCGCGCCGTCGACGTCGAGGAAGTCTACCCGCGTCGTGATCCCGTAGCCGCGGCCGCCCACGGCGACCGTTTCCGCCGGGGCGCCGGCCGTACGGGTCCAGGCGCCGGGCATGCCGGAGAGGTACGTGGTGGCGGCGCCGGCCAGCGGCTTCACGGCGTCGTAGGGCGAGGCGCGCACGGATTCGAGCCGGGCGTTGGCCAGTTCCGCGGCCGTGCGGCGCTGCGCCTGCCAGGACAGGCTGGCGTGCGCGCTCGCGAACAGCGCGGCACCGGCCACGGCGAGGATCGCCAGGATGAGGATGGCGACCAGCGCCTCGATCAGCGTCGCTCCGCCGCGGCTGCCGGGCCGGGTCTCAGTGGCCGCGGTTGAGGCGGACGACGCGCCGCATGCTTTGCGTGTCGACAAGCACCACATGATCCGCTCCGATCGTTTCCAGGCGCATGCCGGGAGACACGGCGTCCCCGGCCGTGTAGAGCCTGTCGTTGATGCGCGCAATCCGCCTTCCCTCGCTGGAGAGCACGCCCGTGAGCACGTAGACGGGCGGCGGCGGGGGCGCGACGGGCGCGATCACCGTTGGCGCCGGCGGCAGGATCGTCACGACCGCTGCCGGCGGCGGCAGCAGGCGGAAGTCGCAAGTCTGCTGCCGCCAGTCCTGTTCGCTGTCGAGCAGCGCCCGGGCCTGGCGCGTCACTTTGGCGGCCAGCAGCGCCTCGGCGCCGGAAGGGGCCGGACCGGCGCTCGCGGCGCGCAGGTGCGCCAGCGCCGCGAGGGCGCCAGCCGTCAGCGCCACGAGCAGCGCGGGCGGTCCCGCGATCCGCAGGCCATTCCTGACTCTTCCGGGCAACATGTGCGCCATTCTCCTTCGCTACCGGCCGGCCGCCGTGTCGGCCGTGACCCAAATCTACGGCTAAGCCAACCGCCGATTCACGGGCGTGCCTGCGGCTGCGGCGCGCGAGGACGCGCGCCCTCCCCGTGGAAGACCAAGCACTGCTTGGCAACGTCCTCGGGAGGGCCCGCGTCCTCGCGGGCCGTGTGGAAGGCTGCGACGCAGTCCGGCCCGTGTCGGGAAGGAGGGCTTACCCGTAGATTTGGGCGTGAGGACGTGCATGGACAGGACGACATCCGCCACGTAGAATCCGGATCCCCGGTCCGAGCGGCGCAGCCGCAGCGACTCGAAGGAAACCAGCCGTGCATCGGCCTGGATGCCGTGGAAGAACGGCAGCAGGCGGCCAATGTGGTCCTCGACGCGGAACGAGGCGCGCAGCACGGTCACCGTCGGATCGGCGGCGTTCTTGCCGAGCAGGAGGCCGATCGTCTCGACGCCGCACGACTTGCCCTTGTCGCGGAGCCAGCGGCCGGCGCCCTCGGTGCTGCCCGCCTCGCCGGGCGCGCCGTGCCGGAACAGCGCCAGCGCCCGATGGGCCTCCGCGTTGGCGGCTTCCGTGGCCGGCATGCCGGCGAGCAGGCAGCGGCGGTTGGCCTGGCGGCCCTCCTCGCGGGCGCAGTAGGCGGCCGCGCCGGACCGGGCCAGGGCGTAGAGCGCGACCGGCGTGAGAATCAGGAGCAGCAGCCCGCCGTATCCGATCCTGTCGAACCCGGAACGCATGTCAGCCGCCTCCGTTCGCGACCGGGAGCGCGCCCGAAAAACGGAGCAGGAAGACGGGCGCGCCGTCCACCGTGCTCTGCTGGTTGCTTTCCTCGCGCAGATCCGCCGTCCAGCGCCGCAGGGCCGGGTCGCGGTTCCAGGCGTCGAGCAGCGCGGCGGTGTCGGCGCGCTGCTCGCGGCGTTCGACGGGCACGGCCAGGTTGAAGCGCAGGGCGCCGCCGGCGAAGTCCAGGTCCAGGTCGAGCAGGTGGATGTCGGACGGCAGCGGCGACGCCAGGCCGTAGAGGATGGCCGCCGCCGGCCGGCGGCGCGCCACGATCCCCTCGATGGCGGTCAGCGCGGCGGTGTCTTCCTTCAGCTCGCGGGCGAGAATCGCGTTGTGGATCTCGATCGAGGGCCGGCCGGGGTGCAGGCGCGCGAATGCCTCGTGCTGGCTGGCTGTGGTGCGCGCGCGGCGCCGCACGTGCAGGATCGAACGCGTGGCGAGGTTGATCTCCCAGGCCAGCAGTCCGCCGACCACGAACAGATACAGCGCGAGCGCGCGGACGATCACGCGCCGCTGCATCAGCGGCACGGGCCGGTCGCGCACCAGGTTGATCCGGAAGGCGGTCACGTCAGTCACTCCGCAGGGCGAGCCCGAGGCAGGTCGAGAGGATCGCGCCCGATTCGCTGTCGCGCAGCGGTTGCAGCCGCGGGCTCTCGACGGTCATGTCGGACACCGGATTCCAGAACGCCATCAGCGGGGCGAGTTCGCGCAGGTGCCGGACGAGCACGTCGCGCCGCGGCACCGTACCGGTGAGGTACAGGCGCTCCACCGGCGGGCCGTGAAGCTTGAACTGGTGGAACTTGATCGTGTCCGCCACGCACTCCGCCAGGTAGCCGGCACTTTCGTCCCAGGCGGCGACGGGCGTGAAGACGGTGCGCGGGAAGATGCCGTTTTCGTGCGACAGCACGGCGATGTCGGCGCGGCGGTTGGAGAGCGCCACGAGGCCGACGGCATGTTCAGCCGGCACCGGGCCCTTGATGGCCAGGTACAGGTTGCAGACCGCCAGGCAGCCGGCATCCACGACCGCCGGCTGGATGCCTGTGCGGGACAGGGCGTCAAGATGCCGCTCGATCTCGGCTTTGGGCGCGGTGACCAGCACGCCGTCGGTCGCCGACAACGGGTCGCCCGCCGCCGCCGCTGCGTTGACGTGCCAGTCCATGTACAGCGCCTCGCGCGGCATCTGGAGCGTCTCCTCGGCCTCGATGGCCAGCGCCCGCGCGATCTCCTCGCCGGTCAGGCGGGGGTAGCGGTAGTGCTTGACGACGAGAGCGGGGCTCTGGAAGGCGGCGCAGACCTGGCTCGTGGGCAGGCTGGAGCGGCGGAAGAGCTTGGCGACGATGGCGGCGATTTCGCGCGGGCCGGCGGTCGGCGGCCGCGCCGTCCAGCCGGCCGCCCGCAGCCGGAGCGTCCCGTCGGCGCCGGTTTCGACCTGTGCGCCGGCGATGTGGGTGTCGCCCACGTCCAAGCCGACCATGCGCCGGCCGCCTCTTGAGAATCCCAGCATCAGCTGTCTCTGCGCGACACGAAAAACCCACGCCGCCGGCGGCCGGTTGCCGGGCCGCCGGGGCGTGATCGAGCCAAGGGGCCTCAGGCGTACGCCAGGCTTACAGCCCCGAGCGCGTGAAGGTCCCGTCCTGGTCCAGGGTGATCGTGATGTTGGCCGTCTGGCCCGTCGTGCTCGTCACCTGGAACGTATAGGCGTTCGAGGTGATCGTGCCGACGATGCTGTACTGGCTGTGAGTCCAGTACTTGCCGTCCAGGTCCTCCTGCCGGGCGCCGGGGATCGGGTACGTGCCGCCGCCGTTCGGGTAGAGTTCGTCGATCGTGTTGCCGCCGGAGTCCTTGTCGTAGCGGCCGGTCTCGGCGTAGTTGACGCGCATCTGCGTGCGAAGCTGGCCGAGGGTCGATTCGGCCTCGGTGGCCATCGCGCGGCGCTTGTTGCCCGACATCAGGGGGATGGCCACGGCCGCGAGAATCGCGACGATGATGGCCACCACCATGAGCTCGACCAGCGTGAAGCCGGCCTTTTTCTGTCTGCCTGTCTGCGTCATCTCCGTGCTCCTTCCTTCTCCGGCCGCGCGCTGCGCGCGGCCGCGGGACCGTCGTCCCTGTGCCCCTGTGCCCCGCCGAGACCGGGCCGGCCGCACGCGCGGCCACCATCCCGGCCTCCGCTTCCTCGCGCCCGCCGGGGACTTCCCCGACGCCGGCCGCCTGTCCGCCCGCCGCCGCTCACTGCATGTGAGAGGCGGCCGTGAAGACGGGCAGGTAAATGGCCAGCACGAGCACGAGGACGATCATACCAAAAACGCAGATGATGATAGGCTCAAAAAGCGACATCGCCAGCGTGATGGACCCTTCCACCTGGTCCTCGTAGGTGTCGGCCACCTTGTCCAGCACGCCCGGCAGCTTGCCCGAGGCCTCGCCGATGCCCACCATGCGGACGATCAGGCGCGGGAAGGCGTTCTCCGCCGCGAGCGCGGCGGCGATGGTGGAACCGCGCACGATGCTGTCCCGCGCGCGCAGCAGCGCGCGCTCCATGGCCAGGTTGCCGCAGGTCGCGGCGGCGATCTCCAGGCCCGAGGCCACGGGCACGCCGCCGCGGGCCATGATGGCGAAGTGGCGGCTGAAGCGGGCCACGGCGAACTTCTGGATGCACGGCCCCACGCCGGGCAGGCGCAGCCAGAAGGCGTCCAGCCGCAGCCGGCCGGCCGGCGTCCGGGCCAGCAGCACCAGCGCCGCCGCCAGGCCGCCGGCCGCGCCCAGCAGCAGCACGAGGTTGTCGAGGATGAAACGGTTCAAGCCGAAGACGAAGCGCGTCAGCGCCGGCAGGTGGGCGCCGCCGGTGGCGAAAATGGCCTGGAAGCGCGGCACGACGAAGAGCGTCATCACGCCGCAGACCAGGAGGAAGAAGACGGCGATGAAGACCGGGTAGGCCAGGATGCTGCGGATCTTGCGCGACAGCCGTTCGCCGCGCTCCAGCGCGGTGGCCAGGTAGTCGAGCGTCTGCGGCATGCTGCCGGCCTCCTCGGCCACGCGCAGCAGGGCCACGAAAAGCGCCGGAAAGACCGACGGGTACAGCGCCGCGGCGGCCGAGAAGGTGCGGCCCTCGCGCAGGTTCGCCACCACCTGCAGGATCACGCGCCGGAAGGCGGCGTGTTCGACGTCCTCGGCGATCGACTCCAGCGCCTCGCGCAGCGGCATGCCGGCGTTGACGGCGATGGCGAGCTGGCGCATGAAGGTGGCCTTCTCGCTGTTGCGGATGCGCGCTGCCGGCCGCCGCGCCCGCGTCGCGGAGGGGGCGGGGAGCACGGCGGGATGGGGCTCGTCCTCGGAATGCAGATCGAGGACCGTCAGCCCCCGGAGGCGCAGCGCCGAGAGGGCGTCGTACCGCGTGGCGGCCGACAGATCGGCCTCGACCGGCTGGCCGGAGGCATCCCGTGCCGTGTAATGGTAGGTCGGCATGATGGGCTCCCGCGTCAGCCGGCGGCGCACGCCTCCAGGACTTCCCGGACGGTCGTCAGCCCGCGGCGCGCTTTCTCCAGTCCGTTGCGGATCAGGGGCCGCATGCCCGCCTGCTGGGCGCGTTCGCGCAGGGGGGCCTCGCCGGCGCCTTCCGCGACCATGGCGCGCAGGGGTTCGGTCAGCTCGAGAAACTCCAGCACCGCCGTGCGGCCGCGGTAGCCGCACTGCTCGCACTTCGCGCAGCCGGCGCCGGCCTGGTACGGCCAGCCGGCCGCCTCCGGCCAGAGGCCGGCGACGACCCGGGCGTCCTCCGGGGCCAGTTCCGCCGGCTGCCGGCACTCGCCGCAGATCAGGCGCACGAGGCGCTGGGCGATGACCAGCCGCACCGTGGCCGCGACCAGGTAGCGCTCGACGCCGATGTCCTCGAGGCGCGTGATCGCCGCCGGCGCGTCGTTGGTGTGCAGGGTGCTGAGCACGAGGTGGCCGGTGAGCGACGCGCGCATGGCGATGTCGGCCGTGTCGCGGTCGCGGATTTCGCCCACCATGACGATGTCCGGGTCCTGGCGCAGGATCGCGCGCAGCGCGTCGGCGAATCCCAGGCCGATCGCCGGCTTGATCGCCATCTGGTTGATGCCGGGAATCTGGTACTCGACCGGATCCTCGACGGTCTGGATGTTGACCTCCGGGCTGCGCAAAAAGTGCAGCGCGCTGTAGAGGGTGGTGGTCTTGCCGCTGCCGGTCGGGCCGGTCAGCAGCACGATGCCGTGCGGCAGCCGCAGCACGCGCTGGAACTGGTCGCGCAGCGCGTCCTCGAAGCCGATGGCGCCCATGTCCAGCACGAGCGAGGCGCGGTCGAGCAGGCGCAGCACCATCTTCTCGCCGTGGACCTCGGGCAGCGAGGAGACGCGCACGTCCACGACGCGCTCCCCGGCGCGGAACTTGAAGCGGCCGTCCAGCGGCAGGCGGCGCTCGGCGATGTCCATGTTGGCGAGGATCTTGATGCGCGTGACGATCGCCGGATGCAGCCGGCGCGGCGGCGCGGTGTAGGGCCGCAGGACGCCGTCGATGCGCAGGCGCACGCCGACGTCCTCCTCGCCGGGTTCGAAGTGGATGTCGCTGGCGCGCCGCTCCGCGGCCTCCAGCAGCAGGAGGTTGACGAACTGCACGACCGGCGCGTCGTTGGCCTGCACGGCGAGGGTGTCGGAATCGGCCGTGCCCTCGCCGGGCGGCGGCGCGCCCTCCTGCGCCGACTCGGCGGCGGCGATGTTCTGGAGCCGGCGCTCGATGTTGGCCGAGGTGCCGAAGTGGCGCTCGATCACCTCGCGGATGCGATCCTCGGTGCTGATGGCCTTGTGCACCTCCAGGCGCGTGAGCGTGCGGGCCGTGTCCACGGCCGCGAGGTCGAGCGGATCGCGCATCACCAGCAGCAGGCGGGCGCTCTTGTCCGGCCGCAGCGCCAACATGCCGAAGCGGCGCACGACGGCCTCGGGCAGGAGCTTGACTTCGTCCGGCCGGAGCTGGAAGCCCTCGCCCAGTTCCTGGAAGGGGATGCCGAGCTGCAGGGCCAGGCCGCGCGCGATCGTGTCGCGCGTGGCGTAGCCCAGGTCCACGAGCACGTCGCCCAGCATCTGGCCGGTCTGGCCCTGCCGCCGCAGGGCGTGCGAAAGCTGCGCCGCCGTGATGTGGTGCGACTTGACGAGGATGCTGCCGAGACTTTCGGTCATGCCTGTTTCCATCCTCTGCGCCCGCGCGGGTCAGCGGGCCCGGCCGCGCCCGGCCGCGGCGACCCGCTCCTCCAGGAGCTTCAGCATCTCCTTGGGCCGCGGCGACCACTGCATGGCCATCTCGGGCGAGATCGTCCGCTGCTGGCACAGGGCGAAGAGCGCGTCCGTCATCGTCACCATGCCCTCGCGGGAACCGGTCTGGATCACGGAGTAGATCTGCTGGACCTGGCGCTCCCGGATGAGGCTCCGGATCGCCGAGTTGACGTGCATCACCTCCGTGGCCAGCACGCGGCGCCGGCCGTCGGCCGAGGGGATGAGCTGCTGCGCCAGCACGCCGATCAGCACCAGCGAGAGCTGCATGGCGACCTGGGCCTGCTGATCCGCCGGAAAGGCGTCCACGATGCGGGTGATCGCGTGGCTGGTGTCCTGCGTGTGCAGCGTCGCCAGGATCAGGTGGCCGGTCTCCGCCAGGGTGAGGGCCAGGCTGATGGTCTCCAGGTCGCGCATCTCGCCGACCATGATCACGTCCGGCGTCTCGCGGAACACGGCGCGCAGCGCGTCGGCGAAGCCGTGCGTGTCGCGCGCGACTTCGCGCTGCTCCACGATGCTCAGTTCGTGGTGGTGCAGGTACTCGATCGGGTCCTCGATGCACACGATGTGCGCGTGGCGCGCATGGTTGATCAGATCGATCATCGCCGCCAGGGTGGTGGACTTGCCGCTGCCCGTCGGGCCGGTCACCAGCACCAGGCCGTTGGGCCGCGAGGCGAAATCGCGCGCGATCGCCGGGATCCCCAGCGACTCGAAGGCGGGCACGCGGTGCGGGATCATGCGCACGGCCACGGCCATCGAGCCGCGCTGCTGGTAGATATGGATGCGGAAGCGCGACAGGCCCTCGATGCCCAGCGAGAAGTCGAAGTCCATGCGCGTCTGCAGCTCGCGCTGCTGCGCCTCATTCAGCACGCTGGCCGCCAGGCGGCGCACGCTCTCCGCGTCGAGCGGCTGGTCGCCGACGCCGGTCAGCGCGCCGTTCACGCGCAGCTGCGGCGGCGCGCCCGCCGTCAGCAGCAGATCCGAGGCATCCCTGCTGCATTGCTCGCGCAGCAGGTCCAACATCGTCAACTTTGGCGTCGTTCCGGCGGACATGGCGATCCCGGGCTTCCGCGCCGCATGCGGCGACAGATGGGCCTCCGGGGGCGACATGATACAGCGCCGCCGCCGCGATGCAAGCAAGATAACCGTTAGCTTTTTTCCGTCGCGGTCGAGCGTTGAAGCTCGCGCGCGATTTGCCACCCGCCACCTGTCACCTGCCCGGTACGCACTCCGGGGGATGGAGTGGGTACGCGCGTATGCGGCCGGCGCCGTTTGCCGGCTGCGGACCGCCCGTTTCGCGGTTGTGGCACGGCGCCTGCTTGCAGCTCTTGATTGATTACGGCTGCCGTTACACGGGCAGTCTGAACCCGAGGAGTCTCCATGGCCAAGATCGTCTTCCGCGCCGGCGCCCACGCGGGACAGGAAGTCACCGTGCTGGAATCCGGCATCACCCTCGGCCGCGGCACGCGCGCGACCGTCATGATCGCCGACCGTCTCGTCTCGGGCGAGCATCTGACCGTTCGCCTGCAGGACGGGCAGTGGTGGGCGTACGACATGAACAGTTCGAACGGCACCCGCGTGAACGGCGAGGACACCAAGGCCGTGGCGCTGCGCGGCGGCGAAGCCATCGAAATCGGCGAGACCCGTCTGGAGTTCGTGGCCGACGGCGAGGCGCGGGTGGCCTTCCAGTCCCCGCCGCGTCAGCCGCCCTCGGAGCGCCACGCGCCCGCGGGCGGCGCCGGCCGCGGCACCGTGGCCGCACGGCCGGCCGCGCCGGCCGCCGCGCCCGCCGCCGACGACTTGCAGCTCATCCGCGAGGTCCACGAGGCCCATCTGCGCATGAAGGCGCAGCTCGGGCGCGTCATCGTCGGCCAGAGCCGCGTGATCGACGAGGTGCTCATGGCCGTCTTCAGCCGCGGCCACGCCCTGCTGGTCGGCGTGCCCGGCCTGGCCAAGACGCTGCTCATCAGCACCCTCAGCCACGTGCTCGACCTGACCTTCAAGCGCATCCAGTTCACGCCCGACCTCATGCCCAGCGACATCACCGGCACCGACGTGCTGGAGGAGGACCGCACCACCGGCAAGCGCGTCTTCCGCTTCGTGCGCGGCCCGCTCTTCAGCAACATGGTCCTGGCCGACGAGATCAACCGCACGCCGCCCAAGACCCAGGCCGCCCTGCTCGAGGCCATGCAGGAGCACCATGTCACCGTGGGCGACGAGACCTACCCGCTGCCGGCGCCGTTCTTCGTGCTCGCCACCCAGAATCCGATCGAACAGGAGGGCACCTACCCGCTGCCCGAGGCGCAGCTCGACCGCTTCATGTTCAACATCATCGTGGACTACCCGTCGCCGGACGAGGAGTCGCAGATCATCCGCCAGGTGACCGGCCTGCAGGACGCCAACCTCGAGGCCCTGCTCGACGCCGCCCAGGTGCTGCGCCTGCAGCAGATGATCCGGCGCGTGCCCGTCGCCGACCACGTGATCGAGTTCGCGCGCGATCTCGCCCGCGCCACCCGCCCGAAGCAGCCCGAGGCGCCCGATTTCGTGCGCGAGATGGTGAGCTGGGGCGCCGGCCCCCGCGCCGGCATCTACCTGGTCACCGCCGCCAAGGCGCGCGCCGTGCTGGAGGGCCGCTACCACGCCACCACGGCCGACGTCGTCGCTGCCGCGCTGCCCGTGCTGCGCCACCGTGTGATCACCACCTTCAATGCCGAGGCCGCGGGCGTCACCAGCGACCAGATCGTCAAGCAGCTCGTCGAACGGTTGCGGCCCGCCGAGACCCTGAACGTCTGAAGATCGGCGGTGACCACGGAAGGATCGGAGTCTTCAGTCTTCAGTATTCGGCGGCAAAGGACGGACGGCTGGTTGGCGCTCGGTCCTGCTGCAGCGCTCTCCCACCGAACACCGAACACCGAACACTGAACACTGAACACTGAACACGGAATGAGCGCCCCCGCCTACATGCGGCTCCTGCCGGACAAGACCCTGGCCTCGCTGGGCCGGCTGGAACTGATCGCCCGCGGCGTGGTCGAGGGCTTCATCGCCGGCAAGCACCGCAGCCCGCACAAGGGCTTCTCGGTCGAGTTTGCCGAGCACCGGCCCTACGTGCCGGGCGACGACCTGCGCAACCTCGACTGGCGCGTGCTCGGCCGCAAGGACCGCTACTACATCAAGCAGTACGTGGAGGAGACCAACCTCCGCGCCACGATCCTGGTGGACGCCTCCGGGTCCATGGCCTACGGCGGCGACGCCGCCGCCCTGGTCGAGGGCCGGCGCGTCACGAAGTTCGGCTACGCCCAGCACCTCGCCGCCTGCCTCGCCTACCTGCTCATCGGCCAGGCCGACGCCGTGGGCCTGATGACCTTCGACACCCGGCCGCGCACCTACCTGCCCGCGCGCAGCCGCGCCAGCCAGGTGCGCCTGATCCTCGAGGAACTGGAACGTACCGGCCCCGGCGGCGAGACCGGCCTGGCCGACATCTTCCACGACATCGCCGAGCGCATCCCGCGCCGCGGCTTGGTGATCGTGCTCTCCGACCTCTTCGACGACACCGCGGCCCTGATCCAGGCGCTCCACCACTTCCGCTACCGCCGCCACGAGGTGCTGCTCTTTCACATCATGGCCGAGGAGGAGCTGCGCTTCCCGTTCGACCGCTTCACCCACTTCAAGGACCTGGAGCACCCCGGCCAGGAACTCGCCATCGACCCCAAGACCATCCGCGCCAGCTACCTCGAGCGCGTGCGTCGCTTCCTGGACGAAGTCACCGCCGGTTGCGGACGGCTGCAGATTGACTACGTGCCCGTGAACACCACAACGCCCTTCGAGCGCGCGCTGTCCGAGTACCTCGCGCGGAGAAGGGCGTGAGCGCATGCTCTTCCTCCATACACTGATGCTGCTGGGTGTGCTGGGGATCGCCATCCCGGTGATCATCCACCTGCTCAACCGCCGCCAGGCGAAGATCGTCGAGTGGGGCGCCATGCGCTTCCTGCTCGACTCGCTCGTCAGCCGCCGGCGCCGCGTGCTGCTGGAGGAGATTCTGCTGCTCGCCGCGCGCTGCCTGATCGTGGCGCTGGTCGCGCTCGCGCTCGCGCGGCCGTTCATCCCCGCCGGCTCCACGGTGCCGTGGATGGTCGTGCTGCCCGCCGCGCTGCTGGCCGTGGTGCTCTTCGGCGTGAGCTTCGCCCTGTGGCGCTATCCCGTCTGGCGGCGCCGCGTGGTCGGGGCCGCCGTGCTGCTGGCCGCCGTCGCCGCGGCGGCCGTGTTTTTGGAGCGCTGGCTCAACCTGCGCCGCCTCGGCCGCGGCGGCGGCCGCGACGTGGCGCTGGTGATCGACGGCTCCTCGTCCATGAGCATGTCCAGCGACGGCCGCTCCAATTTCGACCGCGCGCTCCAGGAGGCGCGGCAGTGCATCGCCGCCGCGCCGCGCGGCCACGCCTTCAGCCTCGTGATCGCCGGTTCCGTGCCCGGCATCGTCGTGCCCGCGCCGGTGGCCGACCGCAAGCACCTGCTCCAGGCGCTCGAGGCCGCCGTGCCCGTGCAGGGCACCATGCAGACCCTCGACACGCTGGCCGTCGCCGCGGCCACGCTGGCGCAGGGGTACAACGTCAACAAGCAGATCGTGCTCATCGGCGACGGCCAGAGCATCGGCTGGAAGGCCGACAACCCCGATCTCTGGGAGCACCTGCGCCAGGCGTTCGGCCGCCTGCCGCAGCCGCCGCAGGTCGTCTTCCGCCGCCTGAACCTGCCCGAGGCCATCCGCAACGCCAGCCTGGCGTCCGTGGCCTTCTCGCGGCAGGTGATCGGCACCGACCGCGAGGTGCGCGTGGACGTGACCGTCGCCAACACCGGCACGGAGGCCGTCACCCCGCAGGAGGTGCGCCTGCAGATCGGCGACCGCGTCCAGACCGACCGCTCCCTCGGCCAGCTCGCTCCCGGCGCCAGCGCCACGGCCAGCTTCCGCCACCGTTTCAGCCGCCCCGGCACCGAAATCGTGCGCGCGCGCGTCAGCGCCGGCGACGAGCTTCCCGGCGACGATGAAGCCGTGCGCGTCGTGCAGGTCGTGGACCGCCTGCGCGTGCTGGTGGTGGACGCCTCGCCGGCCAGCCGCTTCCTCGACCGGCCCGGCGCGTTTGCGGCCCTGGCGCTGATGCCCGATGTGCGCGGCCTGGCCGCGCCGGCCGCCGGCGCGGCGGCCGACAAGCCCAACGCCGACTTCCTCGTCACGCCCGAGCTCGCCGCCGTGGCCGAGCTGTCCGGCCGGCCTTCGCTCGGCGACGTCGGCGCCATCGTGCTGGCCGACGTGCCGCAGCTTCCCGCGCCGCTGGCCGACCGCCTCGCGGACTTCGTCGCGCAGGGCGGCGGCCTGCTCGTGGCCGCCGGCAGCCACTGCCAGCCGGCCTTCTACAACGCCTGGCGCGGCGACGCCGGTACGGTGCTGCCGCTGCCGCTCGGCCGGCTGACGGTCACGCCCGACACCAACCGCCCGGCGCTCGACCCGCGCAGCTTCGAGCACCCGGCGCTGAAGCCGCTGGCCGGCGCCTCCGACCTCGAGTCCGCACAGTTCGAGCGCTACTGGACCGCCGCCTCGGAGTCCGAGCCCGCCACGCGGGTCGGCGCGCGCCTCGCCAACGGCGTGCCGTTCCTGGCCGAGCGGCCCTACGGCCGCGGCTGCGTCGCGCAGATCAACGCGCCGCTCGACGTCTCCGCCGGCACGCTCGTCGCGCGCCAGGGCTTCGTGCCGCTGCTGCACGAACTGGTCTACCACCTCGCGCAGCCCGTGGTCGTGGACCTCAACATCCGCCCGTCGCGCGGCGCCACCATTCCCCTGGGCGCCAACCGCGCGGCCGGTGGCGGCGACGGCCGCCACGGCCTGCGCGGCGAGTACTTCGCCCAGCGCGAGCGGCACGTCGGCGGCGTGGTGCGGATTGACCCGACCGTGGACTTCTCGTGGCCGGGCAGTCCCATCGAGGGCGTGCCCGCCAACGGCTACTGGGTGCAGTGGACCGGCTCGCTGGCCGTGCCGGCCGACGGCACCTACCGCTTCGGCAGCGCCGCCGGCGGCCTTTCGGTGTGGCTGGACGGCCGGCGCGTGGTGACGCCCGACGACCCGCAGGGCATGATCGCCCTGCGCAAGGGCCGGCGCCACGACTTCCGCGCCGATTTTCGCGACCGCCGCGGCGGCGGTGCCGCGCGGGCGTGCGTCACGATTTCCGGACCGGGCCTGGCGCCGCAGACGCTGCCGACGGCCTTCCTCTCGCCCCTGCGCGGCACGGACGAGGCGTCCAGCGCCGGCGTGGAAACGCTGATCCAGGGTCCGGAGAAGCAGCCCTTCCCCGGCCGCTTCGCCACCGGCACCGAAGGCGTGTCGCTGCGCGTGGACCGCAACCTGGCGCCCGGCCTCTACCGCGCGCGCGTCCCCGAGGCCGTCGCGCACAAGGTCGCCCGCCTGCGGGATGCCGAGGGGCTGCTGCCCTTCAGCGTGATCGTGGACGGCGACGAAAGCCGCGTGCAGCCGCTCTCGCCCGCCGAACTCGCTTTCGTCGGCCGCTACGTGCGGCTGCTCGTCGCCGGCACGACCGACGACCTGCTGCGCGCGGTGCGCGGCGAGGCCTTCGGCCGCGAACTGTGGCAGATCCTCGCCCTCGCCGCCCTCGTGCTGCTCCTGCTCGAAACCGCCCTTACGCGCTGGATTGCCATCCAGCGCAAGACCGGCGAGGAGGGCACCGTCACATTCGAAGACGCCGGCCAGCCATCGGCCCGTTTCCGGGATCAGCTCGCGAGGATGAAGGAAGGAACGGGATAGTGTTCAGTGTTCGGTGTTCAGTGGTCAGATGGGGATGTCCCTCTGAACACTGAACACTGAACACTGAACACTGAACACGGAACACCGAACACCCATGAACCCCGCCGCCCAACGCACCGATCTGCTCCCGGCCGCCGTGCCGGATTACGCGGTCGTGCTGCTGGCTGCCTTTGGCGTGGCGCTGTGGCTGGCCGCGCGGCACCTGACGCGCCGGCACGGGGCGCGGCTGCCGTGGCAGGCGGTCGTGGGGCTGCGTGCGCTCCTGGCCACGGCCGCGGCCTGGGGCGGGCTCCAAGGGCTGGGCCGCTGGACCGAACTGGGCAGCCGCTGCCCCGTCTGGACGGCCGCGCTGCTCCTGGGCCTCGGCGTCGAGGGGATGGCCGCGCTCTACCGGCGCGAGCGCAAGGCGATCTCCACCCGCCTCGGCGTCGCGCTCACGCTCCTGCGCGGCGCCGCGATCCTGGTACTGGCTCTCATGCTGCTGCGGCCGGTGCTGGTCTGGAACGTGAACCGCGCCATCGTGCGCCGCGTCGCCGTGCTGTTCGACGATTCGTCCTCCATGCGCTTCGTGGACCGGCAATGGACCGTTTCCGAGCGCATGGAACTCGCCCTCCACGCCGGCCTGCTCCAGCCGGCCGAGCGGCCGCTGCCGGCGCTCGACGGCCTCGCCGCCCTGCAGGCGCGCATGCGGCCGTGGGCCGCCGGCACGCTCGAAACCAACGAGGCGCCCGCCGGACTGGCCCGCGTGCTGACCGACGGCGCCGCACAGGCGCGCGAACTGCAGGCCCAGGCCGACGGCGTGGCCGGCCGCCTGAAGGGCGACGAGGACCGCGGCGTGCGCGACGCGCTCGCGCGCCTCCAGCGCCACGTGCGCGACACGCTCGCGCCCGCCTTCGTCGAGGCCGTCACCGCCTCCGCCGGCCGCCGCCTCGCGCCGAGCCACGTGCTCAAGGCCGGCGACGCCGCCGACCTCGGCGTCGAGATCGGCGCCTCTGCCCGCGCCGCGGCCGACGAGCTCTGCTGGGCGCGCCTGGACGCCGCCCGCCGCCAGGCGATCGACGCCTTCTGCGCCACCACGCGCGTCGCGCTCGCCGTCGACATCCTGGCGCGCCGCCCGCCCGGCGGCGAAGCGCTGCTCGACCGCATCGCCGACCGCTACGACCTCGACCTCTTCCGGCTCGGGCACGGCGTCGAGCGGCTGCGCGCCGACCGCGCCGCCCTGCTGCCGTCCGCCACCGGCGCCCCCGGCTCGAATGCCGTCGCGCGGCGCGACTGGTCGGCCGCCATCGCCAGCAACGACGCGCCCCTCTCCGCGCAGCAGGCGTTCCGGGCGCTGACCGACTACCCCGCCGCGCTGGAGAGCATCCTGCGGGACATCCCCTCGGAGCAGCTCGCCGGCGTCCTGATCGTCAGCGACGGCCGCAACAACGGCGAGTCCGGCCTCGACCCCGTCGGCCGCCGCCTCGGCATGCAGGGCGTGCCCGTCTGCGGCGTCGTCGTCGGCGGCTCGCGGCCGCCGCTCGACGTCGCCATCGCCGACGTCGCCGCGCCGGAGTCCATCTACCTCGGCGACAAGGTGCGCGCGCGCGTCACGCTGCGCATCACCGGCTGCCGCGGCAAGCGCCTCACCGTGCGCATGAACGACGCCACCGGCACGGTGGACCAGGCCGTGGTGGACGTCTCGTCCGACGATGTCACGCGCGAGATCCGCCTGACGCACGAGCCGAAGGAGCAGGGGGTCCGGCGCTACGCGCTGCAGGCCGACCTGCAGGAGGGCGAGCTGTTCACCGAGAACAACGCCTGGACGCTGGACGTGGCGGTCAGCGACGACCGCACCAACGTGCTGCTGGCAGACGACCGGCCGCGCTGGGAGTTCCGCTACCTGCGCAATCTCTTCTTCGGCCGCGACAAGTCGGTGCACCTCCAGTATCTGCTCCTGCATCCGGATCAGGTGGCCGGCGTCCGCACCGAACAGCCCCTGCCGCCCGCCTCGGCGGCGCGCAAGTTCGGCGACGCCGAGGCCGGCAGCCTGCCCGTCGGCCGCGACGAATGGCGCAAGTTCGACGTCATCATCCTCGGCGACCTCGGCCCCGAGACGCTGACGCCGCCGGTCGTGGCCGAGCTGCGCCACTGCGTCGGCGAGCGCGGCGCCCTGCTGGTGGTCGTCGCCGGGCCGCGCGCCATGCCGCACGCCCTGCGCGACGAGACGCTCGCCGAGCTGCTCCCCGAGCGCTGGGCGGCGCCGCCGCCCGGCGGCCTCTGGCTGCCGCCGGAGGAGAAGTTCCGCCTGGCGCTCACCGCGCCCGGCCGGCAGCATCCGGTGATGCAGCAGTCGGCCAGCCTCTCCGAAAACGAGGCCGTCTGGAACGAGATGCCCGAGCTGTCGTGGCGCTTCCCCGTGCTCGAAGTCAAGCCCGGCGCCGAGGTGCTGGCCTACGCCCAGACGGCCGAGCCGGGCCGCGACGACCTCGCCGGCCTGCAGGTGGCCGACGCCGCCGCGCGCCTGGAGGACGAGGCGCGCCTGCGCAGCCGCAACGCCCTGGTCGTGTGCCAGGCCTACGGCCGCGGCAAGGTGCTGATGCTCAACTTCGACCAGACCTGGCGCCTGCGCTACCGCGCCGGCGACAAGTATCACCACCGCTTCTGGGGCCAGGTCATGCGCTGGGGCGTGGGCGAGAAGCTGCGCGCCGGCCGCGAGGGGCTGCGCCTCGGCACCGACGCGCTGGTCTACACGCCGTCGCAGGGCGGGCGCGTGCTGGCGCGCGTCACCGACGAGCGCTTCGCCGCCGTCGCCGACGCGCAGCTCGAGGCCGCGGTGACGCACGACGGCAAGGAGGTCGCGCGCGTCCGGCCCGCCTACCGCGAGGGATCGCACGGCCTGTACGAGGCCGCGCTGCCGGCGTTCGCCGACCCGGGGCGCTACGACGTCGCGCTGGCGCGCCGCGACCGCGGGAAGGACGAGCGCGTCGAGACCTCCTTCCTCGTGGTCACGGCGGCGCGGCCGGTGGAACTGGCGGACGTCACCGCGACGCGCGCCGCGTGCGACGTGCTGGCGCGCTGGACCGGCGGCCGGGTGGTCGGCCCGGCCCGCGCCCACGAGCTGTGGGACGCCTTCGGCGAGGGACGGCGCAGCGTGCAGGAGCGCCGCGAGCAGCCGCTCTGGGACCGGCCGTGGCTCTTCCTCGTCGTCGTCGGCCTGCTGACGGCGGAGTGGTTGCTGCGCAAGCGCGGAGGACTGACATGAACGCGAATCCCGAGGAGGCGCATGGCGCCGCCCGCCTGCCCCCGGAACTGACCGGCCGGCTGCGCGCGATGATCCGGCGCGTACGGCGGATCGTCTGGGTCCGCGGCCTGCTGGCCACGGCCGCCGTCCTGCTGGGCACGTCCTTGGCGATCATGGCCGTCGACGCCACCGTGCTGATCGGTTCGCAGGCGGTGCGCTGGGGCCTTTCCGGCGTGGCGCTGGCGGCGACGCTGGCCACGGCCTGGGCCGCGCTCGTGCGGCCGCTGTCGCGGCGCCTGAGCCCCACGCGCATGGCGCGCGTGCTCGAAACGCGGCACCCGGAGCTGCAGGAGCGCATCAGCTCGGCGCTCGAACTGCTGGCCCTGGGCGGCGACGCCGCGGGCCGCGGCTCCGCCCAACTGATCGCCCTGCTGTCGCAGGACGCGCAGGCCGACGTGCGCGGCGTGCAGCCCCGCCGCGAATTCACCGGACGCACCCTCAAACAGCCGCTCGTGGCCGCTGGCGCCGCGGCGGCCGTCTTCGGCCTGCTGCTGGCCGCCTGGCCGCGCCAGACGCTGATGCTCTTTACACGTGCCGTGGCGCCCTATGCCAACCTCGCCAATCTGCAGGGCGACGATCTGGCCGTCGAGCCGGGCGACGCCCTGCGCCTGCAGGGGGAGGATCTCATCCTGCGCCTGCGCGTGCCCGGCGGCGGCAGCGCGCGCGCCGAAGTGCTCAGCACCTATCCCGGCGCACGCGAGACGGTCGAGCGCATGCGCCGCGTGAGCGCCACCGGCGCGCCGGAGGCGCTCCACGAGCTGTCGTTCCCGAGCGTCATGGAATCGTTCCGCTACCGCATCCGCTGCGGCGCCGGATTGACGCGCTTCTACAACGTCACCGTGCTCGATCCGCCCGCCGTCACGCACGTCGCCATCACCTGCCGCTATCCGGCCTACACGAAGCAGGCCGCGCGCGTGCTGCCGGAGAACGCCCGCGACATCGTCGCCGTGGCCGGCACGCGCGTGGAGATCGCCGCGGAGTTCAACCGGCCGGCCGAGGGCATGCTGATGATCGGCGGCCGCCGCATCCCGGGCCTCACCAACCGCACGCCCGGCGCGGCGTGGTCCGTGAGCCTCACGACCAACCTCGCCGACCGCTGGGCGCTCGCGCTGCGCGATTCGTACGGCTTCACCAGCCGCGTCGAGTGGGCAAGCCTCAAGGTCGTGCCCGACCGGCCGCCTTCCGTGCGCCAGCTCGCGCCCGGCGCCGCCAAGCTCACGCTGCCGCCCTACGGCGAACTGCCGCTGGCCTACCGGGTGTCCGAGGATTTCGGCATCGGCCGCGCCGAGCTGGTCGTCGCGCCCGAGGGCGCCGGCCCCGAACGCGTCACGCCGTTCACGCTGCAGGCCGACGGGTCGGAGAGCTGGTCCGGCGAGCGCACCCTGGACCTGGCGCGACTGCGCCTGGACGGCGACCGCGCGTTCCGCGTCTGGCTGCGCGTCCGGGACATCCTGCCACCCGAACTCGGCGGCCCGCAGCAGGGCGAGAGCCCCGTCCTGGCGATCGTGCTCGACGCCAACGCCGCGCGCATGGAGGACCAGTTGCGCGCCGAGCAGAAGAAGACGCTGCAGGAGATGCTGCGCGCCGCGGCCGGGCGCCTCACCCAGGGCGCGAGCGGCATCGCCGGCGTGCAGGCGCAGACCGGCCAGGACCCGCTCGCGCCGGCCGTCGTGCAGGTGCTCGCGCTCTCGCAGGAGCGCGCCGCCACGGCCGAGGACCTGGTCGCGCGCGCCGGCGAACTGTGCGCCCGCTCCTACTTCGCGGCGCTCGCCCCGCGCATCCGCGAGACGGCCGCGAAGACCGTCGAGCCCGCCCGCGCCGCCGCCGCCGCCATCCAGCTCGCCGAGGCCGCGAAGCGACCCGGCCTCTCCGGCGAGGCCGTCACCGGCCTGCGCGACGCCGCCGCCAAGGTGCTGGCGCTGGTCGACGCCATCGAGGCGCTCGACAAGCAGCTCGCCGAACTCGCCAAGACCGAGGAGCTCGCTCAGCGTGAGAAGGCCCTGGCGGAGCAGGCCCGCGACAAGGAGCTCACCCAGGAGGAGCTCGCCGCCTGGCAGAAGGAACAGGAGAAGATCGAGAAGGAGCTCGGCGCGCAGGTCAAGCAGGACCCCGCCGCGCTCAAGCAGGCGCTGGCCGACCTGCGCGATCGGCTCAAGCAGGACGCCGCCGCCGCCCGCACCCTGGCCGTGAAGCAGGACCAGCTCAAGGCCAAGACCGAACAGATCGCCGCCGAGGCCACCCGCGCCGCCGCCGCGCGCCGCCTGCAGGAGGAGCGCGCCGCCGCCGCAAAGGAGGACGAGGCCTTGCGCCGCCAGGCGGCCGAGCAGGCCGCCGCCGCGGCGCGCGCCGCCGCCGAAGCCGCCGAGCGCGCCGCCGCCGCCGCCGCCGCCGCCAAGGCCGCGGTCGAGGCGCAGAACGCCAACGATCCCGCCGCCGCCAAGCCCAGGGCCGCCGAGGCGCTGCAGCAGGCCGCGCTTGCCGCCACCAATGCCGCCGCCGCCCTGCGCCAGGCCCGCGCCGCGGCCGCCGCCGCCGAGCGCGGCGACGACAAACCCGCCGCCCGCGCCGCCGCCGCGGCCGAGCGCGCCGCCGGCGAGATCTCCCGGGCGGGTGACATGATCCGCGAGGCCGCCACCGTCGCGCGCGACGCCCAGGCGCTCGCCGGCGAGGAGCGGCGGCAGCAGCTGGACGCCGCCGGCCGGCTCGCACAACAGGCCGCCGAGGCCGTGCGCGAAGCCGCCGCCCTGGCCGACGCCGCCGCCAAGGCGCCGCGCCCCGCGACACCCGCCGCCGCCGACGGCAACCCGGAACAGGACGCCGCCCTGCTCGAGCAGCGCATCGGCGCCGCCGCCGGCGACGTCGAGCGCGACGTGAACCGCGCCGTCGAGGAGCTGGCGGCGCTGCAGCAGGACGCCGCGGCCGCGCAGCGCGGCGACCAGTCGCTGCGCGCCGCCGTCGGCGCCGCCGCGCAGGCCGCCGCCAAGCTGAAGCAGCCGCCGCAGGCGCGCGATGCGCCGGCCGACCAGGCCGCCACGGCCGCGAACCTTCGCCAGGCCGCCGACGCGCTGGAACAGCAGACGGCGAAGCTCGACGAGCAGATCAAGGCCATCGAGGCGCAGCAGCCGCCAACGGCGGACGCCGAGGCCTTCCAGGCCGCGATGGAGAAGATGGCCGACGCCCGCGCGGAGATGAAAATGGAGGAACAGACGCCGCGCAACGACCCCGCGCAGAAGGCGGCCCGCGCCGCCGAGAAGGCCGCCGAGAAGGCCGCCGACGCCGCCGACCGCGCCAAGGATGCCGCCGAGCACGCCCAGGAGTTTGCCCGGGACCGTCAGGCTGCCCAGGCCACGGAAAAGGCCGCCAACATGGCCGAGAAGGCCGCGCAGCAGGCCGAGCAGGCCGCCAACGACGCGCACCAGGCCGCCGACCGCCAGAACGCCGAGGAGCAGGCCCGGGAGGCGCGCGAGCGCAAGAACGCCGCCCAGGCCGCGCAGGATGCCGCGCAGGCCGCCCTGCAGGCCGCTCAGCAGGCCGAGCAGGCCGCGCAGAAGGCCGAAAACGCCGCCCAGCAGCAGGAACAGGGACGCCCCGACGAGGCCGGCCGCAAGGCGCAGGAGTCGCAGAAGCAGGCCGCCGAGGCCAACGAGCAGGCCGCGCAGGCCCGCGAGAAATCCGACCGCGCCGCCGACCAGGCCAAGCGCGAGCAGGCCCCGAACGCCGAGGAGGGCGCCCGCCTCGCGCACGAAGCCGCCGACTTGGCCGACCGCGCCGCCGAACTCGGCAAGGAGGCTGCCAACCAGGCGCAGGAGGCCGGCAAGCAGCAGGCAGAGCAACGCCAGGCCCAGACGCAGCAGGCCGCCGACAAGGCGCGGCAGGCGCAGGAGATGGCGCGCCAAGCCGGCGACAAGGCGCGCGAAGCCGCGAAGAAGGCGGGCGAGGAGGCGGCCAACGCCCAGAAGGACGAACAGGCCGAGGCGCAGAAGGCCGGCACGCCCGAGCAGATCATGGAGGCCGCGCAGCACGCCGGCCAGGAGGCGCAACGCGCCGCCCGCATGGCCCAGGAAGCGGCCGCCGCGGCCAAACAGGCCGTGCAGCAGGCCGGCAAGACCGCGAACCCCGAGATGCAGCGGGCCGCGGAGCAGGCGGCGCAGGCCGCGGAGATGGCGGACCAGGCCGCCGGCCTCGCCGAGCGCGCCGAGGAGCGCGTCGCCAACGACGAAAAGAACGCCGCCAACCTGCCGGCCGAGCGCCGCCAGGCCGGGACGAAACAGGCGACCGAGGATGCCGAGGCCGCGGCCCAGCTCGCGCGCGACGCCGCGGAACTCGCCCGCGAGGCCGCCCGCGCCGCGCGCGGTGAACTCGAGCACGACGCGAACGAGGCCCGGCAGGGCGCGCGCGAGGCCGCCGAAGAAGCGCGGCAGGCGGCCAACGAGGCCCGGCAGGCCGAGGCGGCCGCGCACCAGGCCGGAGCGCCCGAGGCCGAGCAAGCGGCCCAGAAGGGCGGCAAGGCCGCGAAAATGGCCGCCGAGGCCGCCAACATGGCCGCACACGCCCAGCAGACATCTGAGCAGAACAGCGCGGCAACCGACGAGCAGGGCGGCCGTGAGGCCGCGCAGGCGCGCGCCAAGGCCGAGGAGGCCGGACGGCTCGCGCGCCAGGCATCCCGCGAGGCCGGGGCAATGCAGGCCGCCACCGAACACGGCGAGCAGGCCGGCGAAGCCGCCGATGAGGCCGCCGCGCGGCTCGCGCAGATGGCGCAGGCGCAGGCGGCGAAAAAAGGCCAGAGCATGATGCCGCCCACCCAGTGGCGGACCGACGCCGCGCAGTCCAGCGAGGAGAACGCGAACCGCCTGGACACGATGAACCTCGGGCAGCGCGAATTCATGCCGCTCTTCCTGCGCAACCTGGGCTTCCCCGAGTCGGAGTGGGCGCGTTTCAAGGGCAAGTCCGACAGCGAGGCGCTGGAGGAGATGCTCAAGCACGTCGCGCCCGAGTACCGCGAGCTCGTGCGGCGCTACTTCGTCGAGCTGTCGCGCGAAGGCGGCCGCGCCGCCGGGGAGGGCGCGCAGTGAGGCGTGCGGCGGCAACCGGTCTCGGCGTTACCTGCGCCCTGCTGCTTCTGGGGGCGGCCGCGCGCGGCGCCGACGCGGCGGCGGCCGCGACGCGCCCGGACCCGCGCGTGGATGAGGCGGTCGAGCGCGGCCTGGCCTTCCTGGCCGCCGGGCAGAAGCCCGACGGATCCTTCAACAGCGGGCCCGGCACGGCCTATCCCGCCATCCCCGGTCTGTGCGCCATGGCCTTTCTCGCCAAGGGCTACCTGCCGGGTCCCGGCAAGTACGGCGAGAACATCAACCGCGCCGTGGACTTCATGCTCTCCAAGGCCGCCTCCGACGGCTACCTCGGCGCCAACGAGGGGCGCATGTACTCGCACTGCATCGCCACGCTCGTGCTGGCCGAAGTCTCGGGCATGGTGGACAGCAACCGCCAGACGCGCATCGACGCCGTGCTGCCCAAGGCCGTGCAGGTGATCCTCTCCGCGCAGCGGGTTCCCAAGCAGGGCAACAACAAGGGCGGCTGGCGCTACGGGCCGGGCTCGACCGACAGCGACCTGTCGTGCAGCGGCTGGGCCCTGATGGCGCTGCGCTCGGCGCGGCTCAACGGCGCCGCCGTTCCGTCCCAGGCCATCCAGGACGCCGTGCAGTTCGTGCTCAGCCACCACAGCGAGCAGCACGGCTCGTTCGGCTACCATGACGGCACCTCCTACGCCATCACGCTCAGCGGCGCCGGCCTGCTCTGCCTGGAACTCTGCGGCCAGCACGGCCATGCGGCCACGCGCCGGGCCGCCAAGTACCTGATGAACGTCTACGAGCAGTTGCCGGCGCAGGAGCGCTGCTTCTACGGCCTCTACTACACCGCGCAGGGCCTGTTCCAGATCGGCGGCGACGAATGGCAGCGCTTCTCCCGCTGGATGTACGACTACTGGATCCCGCGGCAGCAGCCCGACGGCCGCTGGGACCGCGGCGAGAACGGCTGCCCCTACTACCAGACGGCCATGGTCGTGCTGGCCTTTGCCGTACCATACCGGCAACTGCCCATCTACCAGCGCGACGAGACCGTGGACGAGAAATGAGCCGGTTTCGCGATCGCCCCGCGCATCTGCGCGACGTGCGCGGCGGGCTCGTCGTCCGGCTGCGCGCGGCGTGAGGAGGGACGCGGATGCCGCGCGCTTTGCGCTGCGCGTCGCGTCTGCTATCCTGACTCCCATGGCCCAGGAATGGAACCTCCGGCCGCGAGGCCGCGCCTGCTGCGTCTGCAGCCAGGCGTTCGCCGACCGGCAGCCCTGCGTTTCCGTGCTGCGCGAGAACCAGGCCGCCTTCGAGCGGCGCGACTACTGCAGCCCGTGCTGGAAGGCCGAGCAGCGCGACGGGCCGCCCTTCAGCGTCTGGGAGGGCGAGTACCTGGCGCCGCCGGCGGTCGTGAAGGAGGAGCCGGTCAAGAAGGAGACGGCCGAGACGCTCCTGCGCAAGCTGATCCTGCTCGAGGATCCGGCCCAGCGCAACGTGGTCTACGTGCTGGCCGTGATGCTCGAACGCGCCAGGCAGCTCGTGGAGCGCGACGCCAAGCCGCACGAGAGCGGCGGCATCCTGCGCGTCTACGAGCACCGCCGCACCGGCGACAGCTTCACCGTCCTCGACCCCCGCCTGCGCCTGGACGAGATCGGGGAGGTCCAGCGGCAGGTGGTCGCGCTGCTCAGCGGGGCGGGGCCGCCGGAGGCGGGCGCGTGAGCGCGACCTTCGACACCCTCCTTCTCGGCGGCACGGTCTACGACGGCAGCGGCGCGCCGGAGAAGCGTGCCGACGTGGCCCTGGCCGGCGACCGCATCGCCGCCGTGGGCGACCTGGCCGGCGCCGCCGCGCGGCGGGTGGTGGACGCCGCCGGGCTCGCCGTCGCGCCGGGGTTCATTGACGTCCACACCCATTCGGACGCCCACGTGCTGGTCGAGCCCGACGCGGCGGGGAAGATCGCGCAGGGCGTCACCACCGAGATCGTCGGCCAGTGCGGCGCTTCGCTGGCGCCGTTTTTCGGCCGGCGGAGCGTGCCGGCCGACTGGACGGCGGTCGGGGCGCCCGGGTGCCCGACCTTCGCCGACTACCGCGGCCAGGTCGAGCGCGTGCGGCCGGCCGTGAACGTGGTCGCCTTCGCCGGCCACAACGCCCTGCGCGCCGGCGTCATGGGCTATGAGCCGCGGCCGGCCACGGCGGACGAGGTCGCCGCCATGGCGCGGCACCTGGAGCAGGCGCTGGACGAGGGCGCCAGCGGCCTCAGCACCGGCCTGATCTACCAGCCGGGACGGTACGCGACGACCGACGAGATCGTCGCCCTGGCGCGGGTCGCCGCCGGCCGCGGCGGCCTCTACGCCTCGCACATGCGCAGCGAGAGCGGCAAGCTGCTGGAGGCGATCGACGAGACCCTGGCCATCGGCCGCGCCACCGGCATCCGCCTGCAGATCTCGCACCTCAAAACCTCCGGCGAGGACAACTGGGGCAAGCTCGACGACGCGCTGGAGCGCGTGCGGCAGGCCCGCCGCCAGGGCCTGATCGTGCACGGCGACCGCTATCCCTACACGGCGAGCTGGACGGACCTGGACATCGTGCTGCCGGAGTGGTCGGTGGCCGGCGGCCGCGACGCGATCCTGGCGCGGCTGGCCGAGCCGGCGACGGCCGCCCGCATGGCGTCCGACATGGACGCCAAACGCCCGCCGGACGCCTGGTCGAGCGTGCGCATCGGCGGCACCGTGCATCCCGACCTGCGGCCGCTGCGCGGCCGCACCGTGGCCGAGGTCGCGGCGGAACGGGGGATCGGCGGCGGCCAGGCGGTGGTCTGGATCCTGACGCGCGACGAGCTGCGGACAAGCGCCTTCTTCTTCGGCATGAGCGAGGCCAACATGCGCCGCGTGTTCGCCGAGCCGTGGGTCATGGTCGGTTCCGACGCCTCGATCGAGCGGCCGACCGGCCCGCTGGCCGCCCGCTATCCGCATCCGCGCGCCTACGGCACTTTTCCGCGCTTCCTGCGGCTGGTGCAGGACGAGCATCTCATGCCGCTGTCCGAGGCGCTGCGGCGCTGCACGAGCCTGGCGGCCGACGCCTTCGGCCTGCCGGGCAGGGGGCGGATCGCCGCCGGCGCCTTCGCCGACGTGGTGGTCTTCGATCCCGCGGCCGTGCGCGACGTCGCCACGTTCGGCGAGCCGCAGCAGTTCGCCGCCGGCGTGCGGCAGGTGTGGACCAACGGCAGGCTCGGCTATGACAACGGCCGCTTCACCGGCGACCGCGGCGGCGTGTTTCTGCAGTCGCGGTTCTGATCCCTACGCCCCGAACGGGTTCTCGCCGGCGTAGAGGCTGCCGGGCTGGCGCGGGACGGAGATGTCCGCCACGCCCGCCAGTTGCAGGGCGTCGAACAGCACGCGGCCCGCATGCGCCCAGACCATCGCCGTGTGGTGCGGGAATCGCTTGCCCAGCAGCACGTGGCGGTAGAAGCGCGCGAAGTTCGGGATGCCGATGATGCCGATGCCGCCGAACGAGTGCGGGTCGGCCTCGAGCACATGGCCCTCCGCGAGGTAGGCCTGGAGGTGGTTGTCGCCGTCGGCCTGGAGGCGGCAGACTGTGGCGGCGCCGGGCTTGAGCGTGCCCTCCAGCGTGCCCCAGGTGATGTCCGGCTCCTTGTCCGGTTCCATCAGCCGGTGCATGATGAGCTGGTACTTCAGGCCGCAGCCCTCGCACAGGTTGCACTTCGATGTGTTGCCGCAGTGGAAGCCCATGAAGAGGTCGCCGCGGCCGGCGCCCTTCAGGTCCGCGATTTCGAGGTCGTCCGGCACGGTGTTGTTGATGTCCAGCAGCGTGGCGGGTGTCAGCGACGCGCACTGCGCGAGGTACTCGGAGACCGCGCCGTAGATGTCCACCTCGCAGGCGACCGGGATGCCCTGGCTGGCGAGGCGGCTGTTGACGTAGCACGGCACGAAGCCGAAGAAGGACTCGAACGCCGGCCAGCACTTGTCGGCGAACACGCCGTACTTGCTGCGGCCGAGGTTCTTTTCGAAGAAGTCCAGCAGCGCGACCTCGAACTGGGCGAACTGCTGGAGCTTCTTCGGGTTCTTCGCGAACGCCGCCGCGCCGACCTCGCGCCGGATGCTGGCGGCGACGGCCTCGACCGCCTTCTTCTTCGCGGCGGCCTGCTGGTAGATCTGCAGCAGGTCGAGTTCGGAGTTCTCCATGACCTCGACGCCGAGATCGTGCAACGGCTGGATCGGCGCGTTGCAGGCGTAGAAATCCTGCGGCCGCGGTCCGAAGGCGAACACCTTCAGGTCGCGCAGGCCGAGGACGACGCGCGCCACGGCGGCGAAGTGGACCATCGCGTCCGCCACGGCCTCCGGGCCGCCCACCGGCACGGCCGGAATGTGCGGCCGCAGGCGGCGCAGGCCGCAGTTGAGCGAGGCGTTGAGCATGCCGCAGTAGGCGTCGCCGCGGCCCTCGACGAGCGTGCCGGCCGCCTCCTCGGCGGCGCCGGCGAGCATGAACGGGCCGCCGAACTCCTGCGCCAGGATCGTGAGCGGCCCCTCGGGACCGAAGTTGCCGAGGTAGACCACGAGCGCGTTGGCGCGCTGCGCGCGCAGTTCGGCCAGCGCCTTGCCGGCGTCCTTCTCGGTCTCGACCGTCGTGTCGCAGACGATCAGGTCGAGGCGGCGCTTGCGGCCGGCCGCGACCACCTGCGCCAGGCGCGTGCGGGTGAGCTCGGCCGGGAAACAGTTGCGGCTTACCCCGACGACGGCAAGCCGGAGTTCGGGCAGGTTGCGGAGCGGGGCGGGCATGGCGGTCTCCTTGAATGAACGACAGCGCCACATTACAGCAAGCGGACCGCGCGAAGTCCAGCGGATTGCGCGGATTGCATGGGCGCGGATTGCAGGGCCGCTATCCGCGACGGCCGGGCCGGCCGCGCCGCCGGCCGGCGGACGCCAGGCCGAACAGCCGCGTCGGGTTGTCAACGAACAGCCAGGTCGCGATCCTTTGCCGCCGTCCCGCACCGGTACGGTTCGGCGCCGACCCGCTCCAGGTCCTCCGCCAGCAGAAACATGGCGCCGATGTGCCACGGCCGGCCGCGGGCGAGGTAATCGAGCAGCGCGCGCTGCAGGCTCGTTTCGCGCGGCGCCGTCACGGCATCGAACTTTTCCTGCAGGAAGACGAACCAGAGCCCGTCGTTCGGGCCGCAGGGGTGGGGCAGCAGGTACAGTTGGCGCGCAAGCCACGGCAGGTTGGCCGTCGGCGGCAGGCACTCCTCCACCTGCTCCGAAAACATCCACGAGGCGCAGGCGATCGCGCGCGGCCGCGGTTCGGGAAAGTGCGTGCGGAAAAGCGCCAGGCCGTCGCGGAACGAGGCCGCGCACGCCGCGGGCGTCATGCCGCCGCCCGCGGGGATGTGCATGTCCAGCACGGTGTCGCCCGGCTGCAGTACGCCGAACCAGTCGGCCGGCGGCAGCCGGACCGGCTCGCGGAGCACCCGGCCGCGCGGCGTGACCGGGTTGCCGGTGACGCCCTCCGCGTCCTCGCGGAACGACGTGCGCCAGCTCCCGGCCGGCTCGGGATCGTCAGGCCGGAAGCAGCGGTCGCCCGCCGCCGAGACGCGCACGCCGTCCTCGGCCAGCGCCACCGTGCGCGTGTTGTCGCGGTGGCGGTAGACGCGGTACCGGCTGTGCCACGGCCGGCGCCAGTACTCGAAGCGCCCGACGCGGACGTAGAGGTTCGGCGCCATGTAGTTCGCCAGCCAGGCGAACTGCGTCCGGTAGACGCCCCAGCGGCCGCCACGGCCGCGGCGGTGGTTCTGCGCGTAGCACGCCGGCTGGAGGCAGGTGTCGGCCGTGACCGCCTCCGGCAGGCCCAGCGCGGCGTGGTACTTCCGTGCCGCCGGGACGAACGCCAGCGTGACGAGCAGCCAGAAAAGACCGGCCTCGTCGCCCAGGCGCGCCTGCAGGCCGGGCCACTGTCCGGGCAGGCGGTCGCGCGGCCCCTCGAACACGCACCACACCGCGTGCCACGCCAGGCGCTTCAGGAGCGGATCGGCGGCGATGCGGTCCGCCATCGCCGGCACCTCCGGCGGCAACGGTGACCCGAATCGCCCGTATTCCCACGCCGCGCGGATTTCCTCCGCGCGCAGGAAGGCCGGCCGCGCCGCGGGCAGACACGCCTGCGACGCCTCCCAGGCGTCCGCCGGATGCGCGGGCAGCGGCGGCTCGCGCAGTTCGCGCAGCAGGTCGTCGAAGGTCATCTCCGCTCCGTCACCGGAAAACGCACCGCGATCCTTCGCACGCGCGGATCGCCGGTCAGTTCGATGCGCACGCGCACGGCGTCCGGCGGCAGCAGTCCCGCCGCGCGCTCGGGCCATTCCACCGCCACCAGCGCGCCGCTCTCGGCGTACTCGGCGAAGCCGGTGGCCAGGAGGTCGTCCGGCGTGCGCAGGCGGTAGAGATCCATGTGGACCAGCCGCAGGCTCGTGCCCGCGTATTCGCCCACGAGGGTGAAGGTGGGACTCGTGACCGGGCGACGGATGCCGAGCGCGCGCGCCAGGCCCTGCACGAAGGTCGTCTTGCCGGCGCCCAGTTCGCCCTGCAGCGCCACGACCCCGCCGCACGGCAGGCGCTCCGCCACGTCGCGCGCCACCCGCCACGTGGCCGCGATGCCGCGCGCGACGTGGATCGTGGGGTTGCTCACGCGACGCGTTCGACGACGATGGCCGGATCAACCGCCTGCCGCAGCGCCTTCTCGATGCCGCCCTTCAGGGTCATCATGGCGTGCGGACACCCGCCGCAGGCGCCCTTGAGGCGCAAGGCCACCTTCTTGTCCTCGATGCTCACGACCTCGAGGTCGCCGCCGTCCGCCTGCAGGTAGGTGCGGAGTTCTTCCAGCTTGGCCCGTATCTGCGCTTCCATGTCCTCTTCCGTCCTTCCGTTCCCATGTTGCCCAAGCCGGCCCGCGGCGACAAGCCGATTCGCATGGCTCTCCGGGCCGCCGCCGCTGAAGAGGGCGCTCAGCGCGCCATCATCTTCAGCAACTCCGGCTCGCCGATCTGCGGCGTGCCGAGTTCCTGCGCGCGGCGGTACTTGGCGCCGCCGGGATCGGCGCCGACCACGAGATGCGTCGTGGCCTTGTTCACCGTGTCCGCGACTCTGCCGCCGGCGGCGCGGATGCGCGCCTCCATCTCCGGCCGCGGCACGCTCAGCGTGCCGGTGATCGCGAACGTCTTGCCGGCCAGCGGGCCGCCTGTCGTGGCGGGTGTCGCGGCCGCCACGGGGCGGATTCCGAGCGCGTCGAGCCGTGCGAGCAGGCCGCGGCCGTAGGCGCCGTCGAAGAACGCCAGCAGCGCCCGCGAGGCCTCGTACTTCACCGGGCAGTCCGGGACCGGCGTGTCGGCGCCGGATTCGGCGACGCGGCGCAGCAGCGGCGAGCCGGCAAGGTCGGCGAGCGTCCGGTGGCAGGCGGCGGCCTGCTCGGCGACGGTCGCGCCGATGCGCGGGATGCCGAGGGCGAAGAGCCAGCGCTCCAGCGGCAGGCGGCGGCTGGCCGCCACGGCCTCCAGCACCTTGGCGGCGTTCTTCGCGCCGAAGAGCACCTCCTTGCCCGTGGCGGACTTGCGCATCGGGATCGCGGCCAGCGCGTCCGGCGTCAGGGCGAAAAGATCGAGCGGGTCGCGGACCAAGCCGGTTTCCACGAGCCTTTCGGCGAGCACGCCGCCGACGCCCTCGAGATCGAGCGCGCCGCGGCTGGCGAAGTGTTCCAGGCGGGCCACGCGCTGCGCCGGGCAGGCGGGATTCGTGCAGCGCACCGCCACCTCCTCTGCCGGCCGCACGACCGGCCCGCCGCACGCGGGACACGCGGCGGGCATGGCAAAGGCGCGCTCGGCGCCCGTGCGTTTCTCCGGGATCGCGCTCTCGACGGCTGGAATGACGTCGCCGGCGCGCACGATCCAGACGCGGTCGCCGATGCGGATGTCCTTGCGCTGGATCTCGTCCGCGTTGTGCAGCGTGGCGCGGCCGATCTCCGTGCCGCCGACGCGCACGGGCTCGAGTTCGGCGACCGGCGTGAGCACGCCGGTGCGACCGACCTGGACGGTGATGTCGCGCAGCACGGTCTCGGCGCGCTCGGGCGCGTACTTGAACGCGCGCGCCCAGCGCGGGCTCCTGGCCGTGGCGCCGAGGCGGTCGTAGAGATCGCGGCGGTCGACCTTGACGACGGCGCCGTCCATCTCGAACGGGAAGTCGTGGCGCCGCTTTTCGAGCGCGCGGATGGCATCGAGCACGGCGTCGACATCCTGGCACGGCTGGAAGTCGGGCGTGCGGAACCCCCAGGCCGCAAGCTGCGTCAGCAGTTCGCCGTGCCTCGCGAAGGCGGCGCCCTCCAGGCGGCCGGCGGCGTAGAGCACGGCGTCCAGCGGGCGCTTCGCGGCCACGCGCGGGTCGAGCTGCTTGAGCGCACCGGCCGCGGCGTTGCGCGGGTTCATGAACGGCGTCTCGCCCGCCGCCTCCTGCTCGCGCGTGAGGCGCAGGAATCCGGCCTTGGTCATGAAGACCTCGCCGCGCACCTCGACGGCGGCGGCGGCGGTGGCGATGCGCAGCGGCAGCGAGCGGATCGTGCGGGCGTTGGCGGTGATGTCGTCGCCGGTATCGCCGTTGCCGCGCGTGGCGGCGCGCACGAGCAGCCCGTGCTCGTAGCGCAGGCTGAACGCGACGCCGTCGACCTTGGGCTCGACGACGTAGGCGAGCCGGTCGGCGCCGAGTTCGTCGCGCAGAAACCGGTCGAACTGCCGCAGGTCGTCCTCGGTGTGGGCCTTTTCCAGGCTCATCATCGGCGGGTCGTGGCGCACGGGCGCGAAGCCGGCGAGCGGCGCGCCGCCGACGCGGCGGGTGGGGGAGTCGGGCGCCGCCAGCTCCGGGTGGTCGCGCTCGATGGCCTCCAGCTCGCGGTAGAGGCGGTCGTAGTCGGCGTCGCCGATCTCCGGACGCGCCTCGACGTAGTAGAGCCGGTCGTGGCGGGCGATCGCGCGGCGGAGTTCGGCCGCGCGGGCGGCGATGTCGGCGGGCGCGGCCTGGGATTCCGTTTTCACCGCGAAAGGGTGCGAGGGGACGACTACGGTTGTGCGGCGGCTTCGAAGACGGGCGCCAGGATGCCGCACGCGGCGCGGCGCCGGGCGACCTCGTCGAGGCGGCCGGCCTTGAGCAGGGCGATGCAGACGGCGGCCTGCGCGGCGGGCGTGTCCGGCTCGGCGGGCATCAGCCTGACCAGTTCCTCCGAACTGAAGCGCGCCGTCTTGAAGGTCACGGGACGGTTGCCGTCGGCGGCGACGAAATCGGCCTGGATCTCGCCGTCCTGGACGCGGCGCGGGATGATGCGCCGTTCCCGGCCCATGTAGGCGATCGCA
>Ga0233425_10002110_pt1 | contig 40585 bp, 24 predicted proteins | sample Watercolumn_Towu_2_FD_181712 | JGI IMG/M metagenome (GOLD analysis project Ga0233425, IMG submission 181712) | Freshwater microbial communities from Lake Towuti, South Sulawesi, Indonesia - Watercolumn_Towuti2014_140_MG | ecosystem: Environmental > Aquatic > Freshwater > Lake | place...
TGCCTGGACGGCCATCCAGGCAGCGCAAGTCGTCGAAGGACTCGATGTCGGCGTCACGTTCTTCGCGCCCCAGCCGGTTCGGAGGCGCCAGCCACTGCTCGACCGCCTCGTAGAGTATCTCACGTTTGTCGCGCTGGTAACCATGCCCGGTCGTCGATTCGACATGCACGAATGACTTGCCGCTCTCTGCCAGCTCATACACGCGGCGACAGAAAAACGCCGATTTCTCCGCCTCGGATAAGGGGAACTCCTCGTCGTCACTGCCGCGCAGGCTGCTGATCGCCACCATGGGCCGCGGCGCGTGCATCGCCATCAGCCCGCCGATGTCGGTATGACGGCGGATCCCCCAGGGCCGTTGATGCCAGTCCCAGTTGCGATTGTTCCGAATCCAGTAATCAAATGTCGTCAGGCAGCTGACCGGCACCACCAGCTGCACACGGTCGTCGATCGCGGCGACCCAGTAGGTCGAATTGCCGCCGCCCGATTCGCCGGTAAATCCGATTCGGTCCGGATCGACGTCGTCACGCTGGACGAGCAGGTCGATGGCGCGGATCCCGTCCAGTATTTCCAGGCCAGTCGGATTCCTCCGCGTATAGGAAAATAGCTTGATTCCGTGATCGTTGCCGCCGCCGTATGGCTGCCCGTTGCGGGCATCGGGGCCCGTATTGCGTTCGCCGCAGTCGATATAGTCGTAGGCCAGTACGACGCAGCCTCGGCGCACAAGATTGACGTTTCGGATCTGGAGAAAGTCGGCACTCTTTCCTGCGCCGTAGGCATGGCCGGCGATCGAGACAATTCCCGGCATGCGTCGCGGGACATTGGAGCCGGGAGCTGGCTCGGGAACATAAAGCAGCGCCGGCACCGCCTGGCCCGGATAGCTTTCGTAGCTCAGTTTTTCGATCCGATACCCGTCGCGCTGCAGCGAGCCGCGGTGCTGCAGGTTGAGCGGCCAGCCGGCCGGCAGCAGATCGGCAATCCCAAGCTTTTCCAGGACCTGCCGACGCAGCGCCGGAAGTTCACGGCACCAGGCGTCGTAGGAATCGGGAGGCCGCGGCGCCGCCAAATGATCGTTGACGAACCGCGGCAGCATGTTCGCCGCTTCCTTTGCATCCAATACGGGTGACGACAATCGGTCGAGGATCTGTTCGATCGACGCGTTATCATCGTCGGGCCAAGCCACAGCCCGGCCGCAAGCGAGCGTTATCAGGAATCCTGTCCACAGGCAGAGCAATCGCCACCACCGCTGCCTCGCGGAATCACGATCGCATCGCTCGACACCTTGCCTAAAAAAGTTCCGTTGGCGCTGTTCCCCCGGGCAGCAGTTTGGTGGGGCGTCCCGAGTGATCATTGATGGTGTGCTCCGGCGAGATGCCCAGCGAGCGGTAAAAGATGGCGGTGAAATCGTTCGGTGAAACGGGCCGCGCGGTCGGGTACTCGGCCTTGTCATTGGTAGCGCCGATCACTTGCCCGGGGCGTGTTCCCCCTCCGGCCACCAGGACACTCTGCGCCTGCGGCCAATGATCGCGCCCCGCGCCAGGGTTAATGCGGGGCGTGCGACCGAATTCGCCGGCCGTCACCACCAAGGTGTCCTCCAGCATTCCCCGCTCGGCGAGGTCCGCGATCAAAACGCCGACCGCCCGATCGTGCCGAGGCAATTTGTCGTCCAAGGCGCCCTTGATGTTGCCATGGTCGTCCCAGTATCCGGTGTTCAGCGTCACAAAACGAACACCCGCTTCGATCAATCGCCTTGCCATCATCGCCTGTTCACCCCATCCGGGCCCATAGGCATCGCGGATCGAGGCGGGCTCGGCCGAAGCATCCAGTGCATCACGGGTGCGACCGGAAAGCAGAATGTCGACCGCCTGTTGGCTCATGCGATCCATCCCGGCATGCAGCCCTGAGGCGTCGACCTGGCGTCGGAGTTGGTCGAATTGCCGCGTCATATTCAAGCGATTTCCCAGACGATCGGCGGACATCCCGTCGATCAATTGAAAACTGCTCGCCTCGGCGGTGGGCATCCGGCCGGCCTCGTTGCCGTAGCTGAATTCGCCCACGCGAATCGGATTATGGGCTACACCGAGGTACGCGGCGCCGTGGTAGCCAAAGCCCCCGTCGTTGAAATTCACGGCCGACGGAGCGCCACGCCGGGTGGGGCCCAGGAGGTGCGACGTGATCGCGCAAGCCGACGGCTTCCGCGGCGGCCGGTCGTTGCCCGTCGCGCCCAAGTAGCCCGTCAAGATCCAATGAGCGGCCGCCCAATGATCACCGTTCCCGTGGGTAAAGCTGCGGATCACCGACGTGTGATGCATGATCCTGGCGTGATACGGCATTTTCTCCGAGACTTGCAGGCCGGGAAGCGATGAATCGATCGGTTCGTACGGACCGCGATACTCGATCGGGGCCGTTGGTTTCATGTCAAAGGTTTCGAGCTGTGAAGGACCTCCATGTTGCCAGATCAATATTACGGAGCGGCGCGAACTGTTTGGCGTGGCAGACGGCGAGGCTTCGACACGCAACAGGTCGCTCAACGTCAGACCGGTCAAACCCAGGAATCCGGCGCGCAGAAAACTGCGGCGGGTTCGCCCGTCGCACAGCCGATAGGATTGGCCAGGCAGGTGAAGCATGTTGAATTCCTCGTCGAAAGTCGGTTGGCGGGATACAACCCCGTACGATAGTATCTTAAGAATCGGACGCTATCGATGGAAGGTCGAGAACCATGCTCCAAATCGCCGAAATTACCGTCTACCCGATCAAGTCGTGTCGTGGCACGTCGGTTCTGTCGAGCGACGTCGAGCCGCGTGGTCTGATCCACGATCGGTTGTTCATGCTCGTCGACTGGCAAGGCCAGTTCCTCACCCAACGCGAATACCCCAAGCTGGCGCTCGTGCAGCCGACGATCGTCGGCTGCACGATGACACTCTCCGCCCCCGGTCTCCCCGCCATTTCTTTCGCGCCGCAATCTGCCGCATCCGCCGCTCATGAGTTGCTCGAAGTGACTGTCTGGGACGACAGCTGCAGGGGGATCGATCAGGGACAACCCGTTGCTGACTGGTTCACCGAATACCTTTCGTTACCCTGCCGGCTGGTACGGTTTGCGGACGATTATCCTCGACGGGTCGATCCGCGTTACGCCGTGACTCCCACCGACCGCGTGGCGTTCAGCGACGGCTTTCCGCTGCTGGTGACGTCACGCGCCTCGCTGCAGGAACTCAACCAGCGGCTCGACGAACAACTGGCGATGGACCGTTTTCGTCCCAACCTTGTGATCGACGGTTGCGCAGCATACGCCGAGGACAGTTGGCCGGCGATACGCGTCGGCTCGTTGGAAATCCGGTTCGTCAAACCGTGTGCGCGCTGTGCGATCACCACGGTGGATCAGTCGACGGCGGAGCGTGGCAAAGAGCCACTGGCGACGCTGGCCCGCTATCGCCAGCATCCAGCGCTTGGCGTTCTCTTCGGCCAGAATGGGATCCCACTCTCCAGCGGCAGCATTGCTGTTGGCGATGAAGTCATTGTTCCCACTGCCGCAGCCGCTCGATGAGGGCTCGGATTTTTTCCTTCTTCATTTCGAACATTCCATAAAGCGTCAGGATGCCGATCCCCAGCGCGATGCCGAACGCCCACCAGATTCCGACGTGTCGGATGTTCTGGTAGGCGTTCCAGACCATGCTGAAAACCGACAGGAAAACGAAGCCGCTCCCCAGATACAAGAAGGCTCGCACGCGCAGCGCGATGCCGGTAGCGACGCCGGCGAGCGACAGCAGGGCCAGAATCATTGGGGCCGCGATCGATTTTCCGGCGCTGACAAAAAACACTTCGCTGGTCGACGACAGGTAGATCAACATCATGCAGCCGTAGCGAATCCCGGCAAGTTGCTGCGGCGAGAGCCGGTCGCGGTGAAACTGGCCCGCCACGAGAACGGAGACGGCGGGCGGGATCAGCCAGAACTGGGGATGGTTGGCGAATCGCAGCGATTCGGACTGATGAAAAAACACCCACAGGGCGGCGTTGCCGGCCAAAGCGGATGCGGCACCCGCCCAGAAAGACTTGCGCGTGAGCCCGATCATCGCGTACAGGATCCCGATGAACAGCAAGAGGACAGCATCGTTGCCACGATGCGGAATGAACCAGATCGATACCGCCGGCAACAGCGGCAGGAAAAGCCCCGACCTGGAGAGCGGCTCCGCGAAGATCGGCTGCTGCAACCGCCTTAGAATCTCGCTGGCTCCCACACCACCGTAGGCGAGCAGCATGATGATCAAGGGCCACCATTGACGAAAGCGTCCTTGAAACCAGTACGGTCGCGCGGCGAAGATGTGCGCGAAGATCAACAGTGCCACGACCTGTGCCGCGTAGACACAGCCCATCCGAGCTCGATCGCCCAGACCAGGAAATCGCCGTTTCGCGCCGGCCGTAACCAGCAAGGCCACGACCATCGCGGCGCACACCAAGGTGACGGCGATCAAGGACGGAGTGCTGATCGGCGTACCAATTCCCGGCTCGAACAGAATCCACTCCATTCCCAGAACCACCAGCAGATCCGCGGCGGCGGCCACGCCGAGACCAATCGCGGCGTGCCAGCATGACAGGCTCCAACCGCCAGCGCGCGAGAACACTCTGGCCAGAATGGCTCCGTAGAGTACGGCCAGCGCGACCGAGACGATCAGGATGCGCACCGATCGTTCCAGCCATTCCAGACCGGCGGAACCTGGCGTCATATCGGCCCACGACAACAGCACCGCCGCGAAATAGGCCGCGGTTAACGCGATCGCCTGGAACAGACGCCGGCGACCTTGCTGCGCCATCAGCGCGGCGGCGGCCGCCGCCAAGGCGGGAATAAACGCGGCCATGATACGCTCGCCACGCAGATCCAGATTCAGCACCGCAAAAACCGCGTAAACCGATGCCACGATCAGCACCGCCAGGTTGGCGAACGGAAACCAGCGTGCCAGATGCCGCAGCCGAGCAATCGGATCGGGGACCTGCATCCGATGGGCAATGTAGGCAATGGCATTGCTGCGACTCCAGACGTACGCCGCGAATGCCGAATAGGCCGCGATTCCCAGAATCTCCGCCAGCAAGGTGCGCGCAAAACCGAAGTCTTCCGCTCGGACCGTGGCGACGAATCGGGGTACGTCCAGATGCATGCGCCCCACAAGGAAGGCGACCGCCAGGAATCCCCACAAATATAACTGAACCATGACGCCGGCCACGTGGCGTTCCCATTGAGCCAGGATGCAATAGATGCCCAGCAGAACGATGTAGGTCAGCCCATACAAGCCGCATAACTCGCTGAAGGGACCGCCGCTCGATCCGCCGCCCGCCTCCCGTGCGGCCGCCAGCGCGGGAACGAAAATCAAGAACAGCGGCAAGGACGGCAGGATCACCAGCCAGACCACGATCGGAATCGCGGGGATCTTTGAGCCGTTCAGCAAACCGGCCCGACGGCGCCACAGGTCACCGGCATGCACCGACATCCAGAACGCCCCCATCAGGCAGATCGCCGCCGCCTGTACGTGCAGAACCTCGACAAAACGATCGCCAATTGGCCGTATCCAGGAGTGGATCCAAAGCGTGGCAGTGGCCATCGGTGCAAATGCCATTGTCGCAAGCGCGAATCGGATTCGCCGTGTCGCGAACGTCCAGCCAGCGCAGAGAACAATGCCACTGACCACCGCCGCGAATCCCCACCAAGGCGCTCGTGGATCGTCGTCGGCTGCGTAGGTCGCCAACAGGCTCACGGCGCATAACAAGGTCAGCGCAATCATCGACCCCGCGAGCGGTGGAGCTGTTACTCCGCGCATGCGGGCGACGATAAAGTTCACCAGGCATCCGGCTGCAACGAGTACCCAGCCGAACTCCACCGCATGATATCCCCACCAGTTCCGCGCCAAGTCGTAACGATCCAGCGTCGCCGCGATCGAGAGCGTCAGGCATGCGGCACCCAATACAATCCAGCGCGTTCTGCCCAGACTGGGCACGGCGATCGCATCCGAGCCTACCTCGGTCGAAGTCCCAAACCGACGCAGACGACGGTCGCTCCATAACAAGACACCGACGGCCAGAATGATCGCCAGATGGTGCGGCCAGTGGCCAAACGCCAGTTCGATCGCCTGGCGACTCGACGGCGTGCCAAGGACTCCGATACCGCACGCGATGGCGATCAGTGCATTGGCCAAGGTCATCGCGATGATCTGTGCCAACAGATAGTAACTCGACGCGATCCGATAATCACCCTGGATCCACTTTGCCGCCGCCAGCCAGACGATCGCGAAAGCAGCAAGGCCGACGGAATTCCAAATCAGCAGTTCGCCCGCCGCCTCGCCGTCGATCGGCAGTCCGGCGGTCACCCGCGGTAAAAGGCAGGCCAGCGTCACGAAGTACTGCAATAGCAGCGAGCCGACCGCCATCAATGACGGCAGGCGATCGCGAATCGCGTACGCGACCGACACCGCCACCAGCAACCCCAGCGGCAATGCATAGGAAACGGTGCTGCCGATTCGATCGAAGAACGTCCCGGGAAGCGGGCCGCCGGGCCGCAGGCCGAATAGTACTTGAACAAATACCAGCGTCGTCCAACCGACCACGGTGGTCACGGCAACTGCCAACGAAGTCGAACGCCAGGCATTAACGATGCCTGTGGACGGGCGTATCGAGTATGGCAGCCACGTCCTCGCCAGTACGGGAATTGACCAGACGACGCCAAAGGCGGCGAAAGCCCAGCGCAGGCCGGAAGCCACGGCGCGGTCCGGCTCCAGCGGCGCCGTCGCCAGCAATGGTGCGGCGGCGCTGGCCACGACCAGCGCCATGAGCACCTGGGGCGAACGTACTTGCAGGTAACTGATCACCAATCCGGCGATGGCAACCATCAGCCCGAGCCAGCTTGCAACCCCGCCCAGGTCCGCATACCACGATTGGTTGACCGGCGGCCAGACTCCTGACTGCAATTCGCCTTCGTAACCGACCAGTGCGATCCGCATCGCCAGCAGCAGCGTAACCACGCCAAGCAATTGGAAAATCTGAAACTCGACGCTGTACGGCCGATCCGGAAACATCGCGCGGATTGCGGCTCGCGATGTCGGCCGATGCGCGTACGCGCGCACTGTTGCCCAGGCGACATTCCAGAGCCCGACGGTGGCGATCTGCCAATTGGCATGTTGTCCCGACCAGAGCATGTCGTTACTCCACCAGCCGGTTCGCTGGCAGATTGCCGCGCAGATGTAGGCGACGGCCACGGAAGTTGCGACCTGCGCCGCCTGGATGACGACGGGCGATAGCCAGGCAACCGCAACCACCAGCCACGCCGCGGCCAGAATCGAAAAGGCAGCCGCATGCGCCGTAAACGCTTGTTCGCGGACCGGGAGCATCCAGATTCCCGCCGGCAGCGATGCAAGCAGCGACATCATGCCCCAGGGAAATATGACGAAGTTGGCCGGCGAAAGTCGATCGAATGGCTGAGAGGGATCGAAATCACCGCGGCGAAGACGTCGAGACCACGCCGTGCCACCGCTGACGATCGCGGCGAACAACGAGTAGCAGCAAAGCGACCACGCAAAGAAATCACGCTCGAGTCCGCAATAGCGAGAAAGGAATTCGCGACTCGGGAGCGGAATCGTCATCCATTGGCAGAACGTCAGCAGCGTTAGCGCGGCACTTGTCCACCCCAGCGCGACGTGGCGGACGATTCGCGTTGCGAAGATTGATGCGGCAGCGAATAGCGCGAAGGTCAATCCGGCCAGCCAGTTGTCGCTTGTGGGTGCGACGAAACCGGATCGAACCGCGATCGTTACGGCGACGCCGGCGAGTGCCACGGCGCCGAACAAGGCGTGTCGCGCGTACTCGCCGAGTCGCTTCCGCTGCAGCACGCCGGCGGCAACGGCCGCCAAAGCGATGACGCTCACCAAGGTCATGCAGGTCCGGGCCATCAGAATTTCCTGGACTACGGCCGTGCTCAATTCGCCCGAGGTGGTCGCGGCCAACTCCGTGGAAAACGGCAGATTGCCGGCCACCTGAGGGACGGCAAAAACCGCCGCGACACCGCAGCAGAATACCGCCGGGCCGACCAGTATCGGCATGCGACTGAGTGACGCGATTGCCAGCAGCACCAGCCCATTCAGGATCGCTGTGGTCACCAGTATCGCGGGCAATGGCCAGGCCAGTACCAGAAACGAGATCATCAGCAGGGCGCCGAATATGGCGATCGCCGTGCCGGTAACTTGATAACTGCGGAGCGAGCGAGCCAACACGCGTTGATGCAGGCTGACGCCGGTGGCGACGATTGCGGCGGCCAGCAAGGAGGCCCAAGGCGCCGCCAGCGAGATGGCATGTTCGCGCAGCGGCGAGCGAACGACGAACAGCAGCAAGGCTGCCGCCAACGAAAAGCCGACCAGACCCAGCCTCAACAATAGCTCAAATAGAATCGGAAACGAGAATCGCGGCCGTCGGGACGTGATTTGCAGTGGATGGGCCAGCGACAACAACCCCAAAATCACGGGCGGCGCAAGCAGCAGCCCGACGCTGATAAAATCATCCGTCAGCGGTGCCAATCGGTTGATGATCAACTGGCAGGCCGAAGGCCCCAGCACTCCAAGCATCATCGTAATCGTGCCACGCCGGATCAGAGCACGCGTCGCGAAGTAGTTCATCACGGTAAAAGCGGCAAGCAACACGGCGACGGCCGACAGGTAGATCGGGTCGAAGGCGGAGCGCTGCTGCTCTTTCTCGCTGACCAACACCACCGCGGCCAGGAAATTCAGCGGTACCAGCAGACTGGCGATGATCAGCACGCCCCGGCTGGTCGACTTCAGATTCCAGCTGCGCAAGGAGTAGACCCCCGCAAAATGGATCCCGCCGGTTACCAGAGCGAACATCAGCGCCGGGAAGTAGGGGATCGTGTCCTGCAGGGTCGCGCGCAGACTGATCACCAGACCGATCGCGCAGACCACAATCACGGTGCCGCTGATCAGTTCCACCCAGCGGATGTTCGACTCCTCCATGAACGCCTGCAGCAGATCGGCCAGTGTGCGACGCGGCGAAGGTGGATACACGACCGGTCCAGCGGCGGCCGTCTTCGGCTGGCCGGCGTTTGTTGCGGCCGGCAGTTGCGAGAATTCGACCATCGCCGCGTCGAGAACGTTCGCATCCGCATCGGAAGAGGCCGCAGGCGCCGCCGCCGCGGCGAACGGGCTAACTACGGACGCCTCGACAGGGGCCCCCGCCTCGAATGTCGCCACCGGTTCGAACGTCACGGTCGGTTCGAGTGCCTCCTCGAAATCGATCGGCCTAACGTGATCCGCTTCGGCGCCCGCAGCGGGTGCGCTCCTCGCGAGGGATTGGACGTGGTCCGCCGTGGTCGCCGCGTCGCCCGGCCCCATGGGACGCATGCCCGGCAACGGACCGCCGATCGGCGCTGCCGGCGTCGCCAACGACGCAAGATTGGAGAAACGAGGGCAGCCCAACGCCTGCAGGTCGGAGTTGAACTCCGCTTCCAATTGCATGCGGATCGAGGGAGTGAGCAATTGGCTGCGCTCTAATCGCAGCAATTCGCGATACGCCGCGTGGATATCCCGCACGCGCGCGATCGATTCCGGCGAACCGAGCGTGCAACGACATCGCTGGCAGACGTTTCCGATCAGGCTGCCCCGGGCGAGACAGATCGGGCAGCTCCCGGGAAGATTGTCGGCGGGCGCTGCCAGTCCCAGCCGCCGCGCGACCGAGGCCATCAACAGCCACAGCAGATGGCCGACAAAGGTGACGACCACCAGGATGATCGCCAAGACGCAGAAAATTCCCAACAACTCTTCCATGCGGTCGACCTGCTCAGGTTGCCGTCCGTTTGATTACCTGCCTCGGGCCATAATGGTAAATAGTCTGGTCACTCCTTGCGGCTGCTGCAACATGGTTTTGGCGAATCTCGAATCCCGCTTTGGTTGATTGGCGGTCGAGTAGTGTTCTGCTAAACTTCTCGCATGACCGCAGGAGAGGAATTGATCATTGATGCCGAAAGCTGCCAGGGGGAACGGCTGGCGAATCTGGCCGTGATGCGCGCGGTCTGTCAGAAGATTGTCGATGATCTCGGATTGCAGGTGGTCGGCGAGCCGCAGTGGCACCAGTTCCCGTTTCCAGGAGGCGTCACCGGACTTTACCTGCTGACCGAGTCGCACTTGACTTGCCATACGTTTCCGGAGCTGCGGCTCGCGACATTCAATCTCTATTGCTGCCGTCCGCGGCCGCGCTGGGAATGGGCACGCGAATTGGCGGAAAGACTCGGTGCGGAACAGGTGCGCGTTCGCCGCGTGCCGCGCGGCTTGTTGCCCGACTCGGAATCAGTGACGGCAGCTGGCGGCGACAGTTCCTTGCCAGTGCCGCCGGGGAGCTTGCGGAATGAAGTCGATTGAAGCGCCCTGCCCCAACTGCGGCAGCCCGGTCGAATTCCGCGCCAGCGCCTCGCTGGTGACGATCTGTCCGTCCTGCAGTTCCGTCGTGGCCCGCGGGGATCGCAAACTCGAAGACCATGGACGTGTGGCGGCGATCGTCGCCACCGACTCCGTCCTGCACCTGGGAAAGACCGGACGATTTCGCGATCATCCGTTTGAAATTATCGGGCATGTGCAATATCGACACCCGGCAGGGGGAATCTGGGACGAATGGTACGCAGCCTTTCCCGGTGACCGCTGGAGCTGGATTGCTGAGGCCCAAGGCAAGCGATTCGTGACGCAAAAGCGGGAAATCAATAGCCACATGCAGATCCCAGGCTGGAGCGAACTGACCGTGGGTGCTCCTGTGCAACTGGGCGAAGAGCTGACATTCAACGTCGACGAGTTCAACACCGCGACGCTGCTCGCCGCGGAAGGCGAAATTCCTTTCGACGCCCGCCCCGGTTGCGAACACCGATTCGCTGATCTGTCCGGACCGGAGAACCGATTCGGCACGCTGGTCTATGAAGGCGATGAGGTGACACTATTCCGCGGACGCGAAGTTTCATTGGCCGACCTGGGAATCGACGACGTCGAGAACCGCGATCAGGAGCCGATCGCCATCTCGGGAACGGGCGTAAGCTGTCCGCAGTGCGGTGGCGCGCTCGAATTGCGGGCGCCGGACTCCGCACAGCGCGTGACCTGCCCGTACTGCTCCTCGCTGCTGGACATCGAACAAGGCAACCTGAAGTTTATGACGACGCTCTCCACCGAAATCAAACCGATCATTCCGATCGGCACGGAAGGAGTGCTCGGCGGAACCAAATATGTCGTGATCGGATTTGTGCGGCGGTCGGTCTATTTCGACAAGCAGTATACCTGGGACGAGTACCTGCTCTACGAAGCCGCGACCGGCTTCCGCTGGTTGGTGCATAGCGATCGGCATTGGAGTTTTGTCGAACCGATCCCGGCCCACGAAATTACACCGGGGAATGTGCTGAACTGGCAGGGAACCCGCTTCCGGATTTTTCAGCGCGCTTGGGCTCGCGTGGTCTATGTGCTTGGCGAGTTCTATTGGAAGGTCTCGCTGGGGGAAACCGTGCTGGCCGAGGATTTCATTGCTCCGCCGAAGATGATCACGCTGGAGTATTCGCCGGACCCCACAGTGCAAGTGAGTTTCGCCGGTTCGGACGGCTGGCAGGAAGTTCGCTTTGTGGAACGCATTGCTTCGCTGGGGACGTATCTACCGCATGAACAGGTCGAGGCAGCGTTCAAGATCGGGCCGTTGCCTCGCGGTTTCGGCGTCGCGCCGAACCAGCCGGCCCCGACCTACGGGAACGTTTATCTATTGTGGTTAGCCTGGATCGCGATCTTCGTCGCGATTGATGTGGTCATCAGCCTGATCGTCAGCCATCCCGTGGGGCACGAATGGACGGTGATCGCCGTCGCCTGCCTCTCGTTTTTCCCCGGTGCCCTCTGGCTGCACAGCCGATCGATTGAGCAGAGCCGCTGGGCCGACAGTGAATTCGCGGAGTAACAAGGCGATGGTCAAAAAGTTATTTGTGACGTATGGAATGGTCCTGGCGTTGGGACTGAGCACGGCGCTGGCGCGTGGCTGGCGATTCTCGACCGGTTCGTCGGGATCGTCGCACAGCAGCACCAGCGGTGGTGCGAGGGGTTCAAGTGGAATCTGGGGTTGGGGAGGAGGCAAGTAGCATGGGATCCGTTGTTCAGCAGGTGCTGTCATCGACGATTGTGGCGTTGGCCGCGGACGGAGATGGCGATTTCATGGGAATCAGTTCGCTGTTGAGGCACCTGATCGCCGCAGTGGTGTTCGCGGGGATCGGCGTCCTGGTTTTGATGGTCTGCGTCTGGGTGATCGACAAGTTTTCACCCTATTCCTTCCGAAAAGAGGTCCTCGAAGACCAGAACACCGCGATGGGGATCATTGTCGGCGCTTTGTTGATCGGTATTTCGATCATCATCGCCGCCGCGATCCAGGGATAAGGCCGGGACATGGCAAGCGTCCGGCCGGCGCCACCATCCGAGCAGTCGGGGCGGGGCAACGGCGAGTCGTTGCGGCTCGACCGGGCACCGCTGTTTCTGCTGTACATCAACGTCCTGATCATCGCCTCCTGCGGGCTGATCTACGAGCTGCTTGCAGGCACTCTAGCCAGCTACGTCCTGGGCGACTCCGTCACGCAGTTTTCCCTCGTAATCGGATTCTATCTGTTCGCACTGGGGATCGGCGCGTGGCTTTCGCGGTTCGTTGTCATGTCACCGGCTCGAGTATTTGTCGAAGTGGAATTGGCGGTGGCGTTGGTGGGCGGCTGCTCGGCGCCTGTTCTGTTTCTGGCGTTTGGGTACCTGCACGGCTTTCAATTCGCGCTGTTTTCGGTGGTCACCGCGATCGGTACGCTGGTGGGACTGGAACTGCCCCTGCTGATGCGGATCCTCAAGGAACATCTCGATTTTCGCGATCTGGTCTCGCGCGTTCTGGCATTCGACTACATCGGCGCGCTGGCGGCATCGCTGCTGTTCCCGCTGTTTCTAGTGCCGCAGCTGGGATTGGTGCGCACGTCGTTCGTCGTCGGATTGCTGAACGCGCTCGTCGCCCTGTGGGGGACGCATTTGTTGCGCCCCCTGCTGCCGCGGCGCGTCGGCGGATTGCAGGGGCGGGCGTTTCTGATCATCGGCCTGCTGGTCGCGGGGATCATCAAAGCCGACTTGTTCACTGATCTCGCCGAGGAACGCCAGTTCGGCAACCCCGTGGTCTTCGCCCGCACGTCGCACTATCAGCGGATCGTCGTCACGCGCAGCCCGACCGATTTTCACCTGTTCCTGAACGGCAACCTGCAGTTCCATTCGGCCGACGAATACCGCTATCACGAAGCGCTGGTACACCCGGCCTTCGCCGCGGCGCGGCAGCACCGGCATCTGCTGGTGCTGGGCGGAGGAGACGGGTTGGCGCTGCGGGAGATCTTTCGCTATACCGGCGTCGAATCCGCGACGCTGGTCGACATCGATCCGGCGATGACCGAACTCGGCAGTGGTATGCCGCTGCTGCGCACGTTGAATGCCGAAGCGTTCCAAGATCCACGGCTGCGCGTAATTCATGAAGATGCGCTGATCTGGCTGGAACAGGCCGACCGCAAATACGACCTGGTGGTCATCGATTTTCCCGATCCGAGCAGCTTTGCGGTCGGCAAGTTGTATACAACGACTTTTTATCGTCGGTTGCAACGTTGTCTGGCGCCGGACGGTGTCGTGGCCGTTCAGTGTACTTCGCCCTTGAGCGCGCCGCGGTCGTTCTGGTGCGTCGTGCAAACGCTGGAGAGCGCCGGTTTTCGCACCTGGCCGTACCGGGCCGGCGTTCCGTCGTTTGGCGAGTGGGGTTTTGTGCTCGCAGCAGTGGGGGACCTGGGCATGCCCGCCGACTGGCGGCTCGACGAGCGCGTTGCCACCCGGCTCAAGTTCCTCGACAATGCCGCACTCAGGAGCCTGTTTGAACTTCCGCTCGATATGCGCAGGGTCGAAGTGGAGCCGAATCGCTGGAATAACCAGATCCTGGTACGGTATTACGAATCGGAGTGGGCGCGCTGGAAGTAAGTCAGAGCAGAGAGAGTGCAGATGCCAGCCGATCGTTGGACACGTCGCCGCATGCTGAAGGCTTCGGCCATGGCGGGCGTTGCCGCGTGCTCGGGATGCAGCCCAGCAGCCAAGGAGTTCGCGTTTACCGGAGAAATTATCGGAGCCGCGCGCGACCGTGGCCACGAATTGCGCGACGGCCGACGGTTTGACGACCCGATAACCGAATGGCAATACGCCGACGTCGTCATCGTCGGCGGAGGCGTGGCCGGGCTGGCCAGCGCATGGACACTCGACAATCTGGGATTGCGCAACTTCGTTCTGCTGGAACTTGAATCGGTCGTGGGAGGCACTTCGCGCAGTGATCGATCCTCCGTCAGCGCGTATCCCTGGGGCGCACACTATCTGCCGACACCGATGCCGGAGAACACGGATCTCGTGCGGTTGCTGCACGAAGTTGGCGCGATCGAACGCTTCGAGGCGGACGGTACGGCAGTCTACAGCGAGGAACAGCTCTGCCGCGACCCGGAAGAGCGCCTGTATTACGACGGCGGATGGCACGAGGACCTGCTGCCGTCCGACGTGGACGACCGTGAACGCGGCGAATGGGAGCGGTTTCGCGCCGAAGTCGATGCGTGGGTGAGTTGGCGCGATCCGCAGGGACGGCGGGCATTTGTGCTGCCCAGCGAAATGGGCTCCGACGATCCGCAGGTCGCGGCATTGGACGCGATCAGCATGGCCGACTGGATGGAACAGCGTCGATTCGATTCGCCGTTCGTACGCTGGGAAATCGAATACGCCTGCCGTGACGACTACGGAACGACCTCGGACGAGACCAGCGCCTGGGCCGGCTTGTTTTATTTTGCATCGCGGATTCGAAATCCAGGCGAATCTCCGCAGCCGCTTTTGACCTGGCCGGAAGGGAACGGCCGGCTGGTTCATTTCCTGGCAAAGCAATTGGGCGACCGCGTGCGGACCGGGATGCTCGTGACCGCGATCCGGCCGCTGAAGACGCAACCGGCAACGGATGCGGCGCCCCTGTCCGACGGCGTCGAAATCGTGGCTCGCAGCGCCGCCGACGGGAAACTCCGGGGCTGGCGAGCTCGACACGCGATTTTCGCAGGCCCACAGTTTGTCGCGCGACACGTTATCGAGGATTACGACCGTGAGCGCGGCGATGCCGCCCGACAATTCAGCTACGCTCCCTGGCTGGTGGCGAATCTGCACCTGCGCGACCGGCCGGCGGAAACTTCGTTCCCGGTCGCATGGGACAATGTTATTCGCGATGGACAGGGATTGGGCTACGTCGTTGCCACGCATCAATCGGGCCGTGACCATGGTCCGACGGTGTTGACCTACTATCGGCCGCTCAGTGAGTTCACTCCGGTTGAAGGCCGCGAACTGCTGGAATCGCTCGATTGGCATGCGTCCGCTGACAGTGTGCTTCGCGATCTGGAAGTCGCGCATCCGGACCTCCGAGCGCTGATCGTTCGATTGGACGTCATGCATTGGGGACATGCGATGATCCGGCCTATCCCCGGGTTCCGGTTTGGCGCCGCACGACGGCGTTGTGGTGCAGAGTTTGGCGATATTCACTTCGCAAACACCGACCTGAGCGGGATTGCGTTGTTCGAGGAAGCTTTCGCGCATGGCTGCCGCGCAGCGCGCGAGATTGCCGCCCGTGTGCAAAGGCGCGACACGTGACCTACGCCGCACCGTCAACCGCCGCCGCCACGAATTCGCGCAATGCCACTCCGCCGGATTCAAGCCCATGGCTGTTCTCGCGGAACGCCGATCTGTGGTCGTTCGGCGGCAGCACCGCCCTGGCGCTGGCTCTGGTGCTGCTCGGCGCAGCGGCCGGTTGGCTCGACAACGACTCGCCCGAATGGACCTGGGTCGGCTCGATCCTGCTCGTCGACGTCGCGCATGTCTGGGCCACCGGTTTTCGCGTCTATTTCGCGCCCGCCGAACTGAAGCGCCGACCATGGCTGTACGGGCTGACGCCCGCCCTCGCCTGGCTGCTGGGAGCCAGCGTCTACTCCGAAAGCGAGTCGGCCTTCTGGCGCTGCATGGCCTACCTGGCGGTATTCCACTTCGTACGCCAACAGGCCGGCTGGGTCGCGATCTACCGCGCCAAAAGCGGCGACCGTACACACACCACGCGCTGGGTCGACACGCTCGCGATCTACTCCGCCACCGTCTGGCCGCTGATCTGGTGGCACGGCCAGTTACCGCGAGCCTTCTGGTGGTTCCGGTCGCATGACTTTGTCGCCATCCCGAACTGGGTCGGTACCGCCACCGCACCGCTCTACGCAGCCTTCCTGGCGGCCTACCTGCTCCGCAGCCTGCAACTCGGATTGATGCAACGGCGCTGGAACCCGGGCAAAGACCTCGTCGTCGCCAGTACCGCAGTCTGCTGGTTCCTCGGGATCGTGGCACTCAACTCCGATTATGCGTTCATGGTCACGAATGTGCTGATTCACGGCATCCCCTATCTGGTGCTCGTGCACCGATTTCAGACGCACGCGCGGAGCGGTGATTCGAACACCGCAGCCCACGACTCCCCACCCTGTGTCGATGCCAGAGCACCGAACCGCCGCTCGCTCTTCGCGCAGTGGTACTGGTTCCTGGCCACCGTCTGGTGCCTGGCATATTTCGAGGAATTCCTCTGGGATCGCGGAGTCTGGCACGAGAGAGCATGGCTGTTCGGTGCCGCCTGGCAACTCGACCTGCGAGTTTGGCTCGTCCCGCTGCTCGCCGTACCGCAACTGACGCACTATCTGCTCGACGGCGCAATCTGGCGCCGCAAATCCAATCCCTCCGTGGGCAAATTCCTCGCCGGTCGATAAGCGGTTCTCGCAGAGGCGCAAAGGGAGAAGGAAATATGCAGGTAGGGGGGATCACGTATTAGAGTGAGCAGGCAGGGGGGGATTCGCGCAGAGACTCTCGCGGACATTTGACAATTTCCCTTTCTCCGAAACAATTCTCTGCGACTCTGCGCCTTTGCGAAAATAGTCTCGCAGAGGCGCAAAGACGCAAAGGGAGAAGGAAACAGGCGATCAGGGAAGGACTCACGCGGACATTTGACAATTTCCTTTTCTCCGAAACAGTTCTTTGCGACTCTGCGCCTTTGCGAGAGTATTCTCGCAGAAGCGCAAAGACGCAAAGGGAGAAGGAAACAGGCGATCAGGGAAGGACTCACGCGGACATTTGACAATTTCCTTTTCTCCGAAACAGTTCTTTGCGACTCTGCGCCTTTGCGAGACCATTCTCGCAGAGGCGCAAAGACGCAAAGGGAGAAGGAATTAGGCGATCGGGGAAGATTCACACAGAACTTTGACAATTTCCCTTCTGCCGAAGCAATTCGATGCGGCTTTGCGAGCAATGGAGGACATGGAAGATGACGGAGAATCAGATATCCAAGGAAGTTGTTGATGCGGCGTACAAGATCCACGTGCAGTTGGGGCCGGGGTTATTCGAGTCGGTTTATGAATCCGTGCTGGCCTACGAACTTACGCGGCGGGGGTTGCAGGTTGTTCGCCAGCAGCCGATTCCGATTTGCTACATGGACCTGGAATTCGACGCAGGTTTCAGGGCGGACCTGATGGTCAATGATCGCGTGATCGTGGAACTCAAGTCAGTGGAAAAGGTCCAACCCGTTCACAAAAAGCAACTGCTGACGTACCTGCGCTTGGCCGATCGCCGCCTGGGGTTGCTCATCAACTTCGGCGAAGAACTGATCAAGGACGGAATCACTCGCATTGCCAACCAGATGCTCGATAATGATCCGAGTGTGGCGGGAGAGGCTGTCGAGCGGAGACGAATTGGATGCGACGAATTAGGAATGGTGGACGGCCGCGAATTTGGGTAACTCGAAACAAGTTTCGAGCTACGTTGTTACTTGACGTGGAGCAGCATCGGCAGGGAGGCCTGGTCGCCTTCGACCTTGGCGACGGCGAAGAAGGGCCGCGAGGTTTGCGGCACCCAAGGTTCGCAGTTGAGAAAAATGATGCGCTCGGTTTGCCCCTCGGGGATCAAGATCCCGTTTAGTCCGATATCGTCGACGATCACGCCATGCGGCAGGTTTTCGATTTCCAACTGGACGCGGTCGTCAAACCCCAGCCGCTCGATGCGAATCTTGCAGGTAGTGCGACGGCCAGGCGCGATCGAAACCTGCGCCGGCTGGGGTGCCGACAGTGGGTCCGCGGCGGCCGTGGCGGGAACCGAGTCGGGATTCGCCGGATCGATTTCGAGGAACACGCGCAGTTTGGCTTGCGCGGCCTGGTTGATTGTGCCCAGGGATTCGACCTCCTGCACGGTCTGCTTGCCGGCGATGTCCGCAATGGCGGCGACACGGACCGCCTTGCTTGCGGCTTCATCCGGCGCGACGGCCCCGGGCAGTGCATTCAGAACCCCCTTCGCCTCGTAAAGGCCGGCCTGGATAATGATCGGCGATGTCGCCGTGTAGCCTGGTGGGAGATCGTTGAGGTCGACGCGAATCGGACCCATGAAATTGTCAATTCGGTCCGCCTTGACTGTAAATGCCTTGCCGCCAGCGACGTTGACCGTGGGATTGCGCGGGTTGAGACTCACTCGAAAACCAGGCGTCGGGCGCCGCGCGATTAACTCATATTCAAAATTCTCCCCCGACGCTCCGCGCACATCGGTCACGCGGACGAAATAGACTCCGTCGGCGGGTGCAACGAACGTCACCCGCGAATCCTTGCCTAGCTTGCGCTGGCCGTCGTCGTCATTTTCAAAATTCAGAACGAACGTCGGCAGGCCATTGTTGGGAAGCGCGGTTCCCACGGGATAGGGCACGACCACATAACTGGGTTGCCCCAGCGCGTGGGCTCGGGAACTGGTCTCGAAAAAGCTGATGCGACTGCCGTTCTCCGGATAGAACTGCGAATCCGCGTCCGGTCCGCGGCGCTGCTGGAAGTGCTTGATTACTTCCCCTTCAATGTAGACATATTCATTCAAGTACATTTCCTCCCAGTTTTTCAGCCGGACTCCACGCTGATTCGAGTCCATGCCGCGGAACTCGACCTCGGAATCCCGAACCGCGCGCAGCAACAGTCTCGGTACCGGATTGCCTGCCGCCGAGAGAATTTCGATTTTGGTATCGACGGGCGAGTTCTTTCGCGCCGCGTTGGTCTCAAATACCCATTGGTCACTCTGGCGTGCCTGGAAGCGATACCAGTCCGCGTCGATGGCGCCGGATTGAGTCGACCAGATTTTTCCGCGTGCGATCCCGGGCAGCGGCAGATCGGCGGCGGCCGCCGGTGCATCGTTGGGCTCAGATTCGGACAGCGTGGGCAATTGATCGATCGGCGGCTGGGGGCCGTAATCAACACAGGGTGGAACTTCCGCAGTGGGAGTCGGGTGCTCGGATGCGGCGCGCGGCTCCGCGGAAAACTGATACTGCTCTGCCGTGCCGTCCAATCGCCCCACAAACGCGCTGCCTCCCGACGGGGCCAGCGCCAGTCCGACCGGCCAGTCTGGCTGGGGCGGCAGCGTCGCGCGGATTTCCATGGTTTCGGCATCCCAGACCTTCACCATCCGATCTTCCCCCGACGACGCCAGGGTGCGTCCGTCCTGCGAATAGGCGATACGAATGACCGGAAGTTCGTGCGCAAATTGGGAAACACGAAGCGGATTGCTGCCTTCCTTGGCCGAATCGCTGATCGTCCAGACTCGGATCCGATTGTCGACACCGCCCGCGGCCAGCGAACGTCCGTCCGGCGCGAAGGCCACACAATACAACTCCTGCAGCGATTGATTCAGCGTGTCGAGCCGAGCGCCGCTGGATAGATCCCATAACTTGACCGTACGGTCGCCGCTGGCGCTGGCAAGGATGTCTCCACGTGGATGGAATGCCAGATCGAATACCGGGCCATTGTGCCCGTCGAGTGTCCGCAGTTCCTGGCCGCTGGGTCGATCCCAGATTTTTATTCGTTGATCGTAACCCCCGGTCGCCAACAGACGACCGTCGGGGCTGAGTCGCGCGGCATACAAGCTGTCACGGTGGCCGAGGAATTCCCGCTCCAATTGACCGCTGTGCAGGTCCCAGATCCGGACTTCTCCGACCAGCCCCGGTTCACCGCCCGCCGAGACCAGAGATTGTCCGTCGGCGGAAAAAGAGATGGAATTGAGATTTCCGCGATCGGTATTGAACCGATGCAATACCGATCTGTCACGGATTCGTAGAACTTCAACTTCCTGGAAGTAGGCGACCGCCAGCAGCTCTCCGTTGCCGGACAGGGCTGCCGATCGCACGGCGCGTGGCGCTGGCGCGCGCAGCTTGATTTTCGGCACGATCAAACGGGTCGGGTCGGCCATCGCGCCGGTCGGACCGGCCGCACCGGCGTCGATCCAACTCGCCAGAACAGCGAGCTCGTGTTCGCCAGGCGCCTCATTATCTTTGGGCGGCATGCGCGGTTCCGTCTTGCCAGTCAGCACGCGCAATAGCCGGCTGTTGGCACTGCTTCCGGGGACCAGGACCGCGCCGCGTTTGCCACCGCGGCCGATCGAGCGATGACTCTCCAACGACAACTGCCCCTCGGCATCGGCGTCGTTGTGGCAGCCGACACAGTACTTGCGCAGGATCGGCATCACGTCATTGGCAAAGTCGATCGGAACTTTTTCTTGTGCCGCGGAGGGGGCGTTCCAACCGGCGACCATCGCCGCGACCATCGCCAGACCTATCGCTCGTAAGAACCGCATGACGGCGACCCTCGCATGTTTCATTGACGGAACGATTCGGATTCCAATCAATGATTGAACAGGAATTCACGACTGCTCAGTACGCTCCAGACCAGATCCTCGAGCAGCTGTCGTCGCTCGTTGGCATTCGCCGGGTCTGCCAAGGCTCCCGCAAGGACACTGGTCAGTCTCAATTCCTCTTCGGGAGTCGGATACCGGGATAACGCGGCCAGGTAGAGCTCTTTGACGATCGATTCGGGGCCGGCCGCCGATTCGAGCCAGGTGTGGATGCGCCCGTTGGAGGCTTGCAGCTTTCCGTTCAGCGTGGTCCCGTTCAACAAGTGCAACACCTGCGGCATGCTTGGCTCGTCGCTCCGTTCGCAGTCGCAGGTGATAAGCCGTTCCGGGCGGCCGAATGTCTTGAGAAAATACGAATCGACGCTGGCGTCCGGCAGTTGCAAAGCGCGGGTCTCGGCGGCGTACGGTTTGTTCTCGGCGTTCTTGAACTCCGTCGGTACGCCGGTCGCCGCGCTCATCGCGTCCAACAGGATTTCGGCCTTCAAGCGACGTGGATAGTAGCGTGAATAGAACCGGTCGTCCGAGGCATTCCCCGGCACCGATTCGCTGGAACGCTGATAGGCAGCCGAATTGAGGATCGCGCGCATCAGTTCTTTCAGATCAAATTGATGATCGACCAGGAATTGGCTGGCAGCCGCCAGCAGGCTTTCGTTACTGGCAGGGTTGGTGATCCGCATATCGTCGACTTTTTCGACGAGTCCAACGCCAAAGAAATTTGCCCAGATGCGGTTGGTGATCGATCTTGCGAAATAGGGGTTCGCGGATGATGTCAACCAATCGGCCAGTTCGATGCGTCGATCGGTCGTGCGTTCGAATGGGATCGGCTGACCATCGAGTGGCCGGGGCGGCTGGGGTTTCCCCTTACTCGGCTGCAACAGCTCGCCCTGAGTATCGGAGAAGACGACGCGCAAGCCGTCGCCCGATCGGTAATCGCCGCCCCAACCTTTACTGCGGACTCGGGAGAACAGATTCGCGAAACCGTAGTACTGGTCGTTGGTCCACTTTTCCAGAGGATGGTTATGACAGCGGGCACAATTTATCGAGAGTCCCAGAAAGGCTTGTGCGGTGGTCTCCGCCATTGTTTCCGGGTCCTGGTGCAGCGCGAAGAAGTTCGCCGGACCATATTCGTGGGTACTGCCGCTGGCGGTGATGATTTCCCGGACCAGTTGGTCCCAGGGCGTATTGGCGGCGACTTTCGTCCGCAGCCACTGATAATAAGTTTCCACCGCTTTGGGTCGCAGGTGGTCGCCGGTGATCAGCAACAGGTCGGACCAACGGTATGCCCAGTAATCGACGAATTCCGGCCTCGCCAACAGCGACTCGACAAGTCGTTCGCGCTTGTCCGCATCATTATCGCACAAGAATCGCACCGTTTCGTCCACGGTCGGCAGGATGCCGACCGTATCCAGGAACGCTCGGCGCAAGAACGTCGCGTCATCCGCACGCGCGGCCGGCGGCAAATTCAGGCTCTGCAGTTTTCGCAACAGATGCTCGTCAATAAATGTGCGACGGTCGGCCTGCGCGTAGACCTCCGGGGCGACCATCCCCGGATAGGGGACGCTGAGAAATGCCAGCTCACTCAAGTTCAAATACCAGACCTTGGCGCCACCCTCACCCGACCCGGCGATCTGAACTTCACCTGAATCGCTGACCGACGCCACGGAACTGTTGACGGTCGTGTACTTCGCCCAGCGCGTTACGTCTTCGACATAGCCATCGCTGAAATGGGCCTGCACGAGCAGCTGTTGTCGTCCCCCGAGTTGCTGCTGCGAGTATTTGGGAAAGACTTCGAGCCGCTCGATGACGCGGTCATCCGGGCGGGGTCCTGGAGCGCCGGCAGCGATCCACTCCGCGAGTACGCGGTATTCCAGCGAATCGGGTTCGAAGCGGATTCCGCCCTTGTGCGGGATGGTGCCGGTCGGCTTGGTCAGTAGCAGGCTGCGACCGGGGTCCGCGGGAACGATTCGCCGCCCGATCGCTTGTCGGGTCAGGTAGGAGTAATCGGCGTCCAGATCGAATCCGAACAGCGTCAACCGAAAACCGTTTTTGCCTGCCCGGGCTCCGTGGCAAGCGCCGCTGTTGCAGCCGCACTTGGAAAGTACCGATTCGACATGATTACGGAAACTCCAGACGTGCTCGTTTTCCTGCCCGGAAACGGAGACCGCGACCGAGGCTTTCCGTTGTCCTTCCCGAGCGCTGATCGTGGCTCTGCCATTACCTACGGGAATGGCCACGCCGGACGCGATTTTCACGACGCTTTCGTCGCTGCTTTGCAGTTGGCATTCGTCGCGAACTTCACCGACGAACTGCTCGCCACGCAGCTTTTCAACAACGATTCGTTGTCGCGATTCGGGGTGTGTGAGGGCGAAATCGCCTGGGAGGATACGCAAACTCTCGTCCGAGGATTCGGCAGGTCCGCTTTCGGCCACAGCGCCGCTGACAGCGGCCAGCATTACGGCCAAAACAAGCGCGGGAGTCGCGAAATATCGCTGGTTTGTCATGCCTGGAACAGTTCCTTGATCTCGTGTTTTCCAAAATCGACGACGGGGAAGGGACGCCCCGCGGGCCCGGACAGTGTCGTTTCCAGGTCGATACCGAGTGCATGGTAGATTGTGGCGACGACTTCGGACGGTTCGACCGGTCGCTCCGCGGGGTAACCACCGATCGGATCGCTGCGGCCGATTACCCGGCCTCCTTGAACTCCGCCACCGGCGAAGTAGCAGGTAAAACACTGCGGCCAGTGGTCGCGTCCGCCGGCCGGATTGACGCGCGGAGTGCGGCCAAACTCCGCCAGGTTGCAGACCAGTGTTCGCTGCAGCATGCCCCGTTCATGCAGTTCTTCAAGCAATGCCCCGTAGGCCTGATCGTACATCGGAGCGACGATGTTCTTCATGCCTTCGATCGACGTGAACGGCTTTGATCCGTGGATGTCCCAGGTGATTTCGTCGAATACGGTGATAAAGGTATTGATCGTCACGAATCGAACTCCGGCTTCGATCAGCCGTCGAGCCAGCAGACAGCATTGGCCGAAGCGATTCATGCCATATTTTTCTCGAATCGCCGGCGGTTCCTTCGAGAGGTCAAATGCGTCGCGTGCCTGGGGGCTGGTCATGATCCGATAGGCGGTCTCGAAATTGCTTTCCAGCAGTTTAGCGTTCTGACTCGACTCGAAACGCTGCATTGATTCCTCGACCAGCGACTTCAGTTTCCGGCGGCGATCCAGTCGCACATCGCCAATCTGTTCCGGCGGCAGCAGATCGGGAACTTTGAAATTCGGCTTCGAGGGGTCGGCCATCAGGGCCAGTGGGTCGAAAGCCTTGCCGAGGAAACCGGCATCCTGACCGTGCGGCAGGTTTCCGCCTGTGCGCCCCATCGGTTCGGGCAGGATGACGTGCGGGGGCAGATCGGACCGGCGCCCTTTGAGATAGGCCAGGGCGCAACCGACATGCGGGGTATTGAGTCCGCCGGTGAACAGCCGCCCGGTCTGCAGCATCTGATGACCGGTGTCATGCACGGCGGCCGCGGTGTGGAAGCAACTCCGCACCAGCGAGAACTTGTCGGCGTGCTGGGCATGGTGCGGGAGGATTTCGGTCAGTTGGATATCGGCGGAGCGGGTCGTGATCGGTTGAAAGGGCCCGCGAATTTCCGCGGCCGCATCGGGTTTCGGATCAAACGTGTCGATTTGACTAGGCGCGCCAAGGTTAAAGATCATGATGGCGGACCGGCCGTCATCGGGTTGCGACGATGACTCGGCGGCCCGGGCCTGCGCGGCGAGAAGTTGCGGCAGCGTGAGTCCAATGGCACTGAGGCTGCCGATTTCCAGAAAATCCCGTCGAAGGATGCCATCGCAGGTATGTGCGGAGCCGTGATCGGTAATGCGCAGCATGTCGCGGGTCCTTGTAGTTCGCCGGCGTGATTCAATTCCATAGGGGGCGATCGGCGTTGGGCTCATGCCCCCCTGCCTCCGGTTCCGGCAATTTCCAGCGTTACGAGCCTACCACACGCTGGGAAATCGTTCAAATGCCGCCCCATTTCTGCTAGACTTTGCCGATCGTTCTCCTGAGTTCACTCAAAATTTACCCAGGCACCACTCCAGAAGGTCGTTGCATGTACCATGCCGAAACTGTTTCATCGCTTATTGTTCGATCCTGTGCGCGGTTGCTGGTTCCGACCGGGGCGCTGTTCGCGGCCATGTCGATCGCCGCGGTAACTCCGTTTGCCACCGCCGTTGAACCTCGGGAGACCAATCCGATGCTGTCTGACTGGACGGGGCCCTATGGCGGAGTGCCACCCTGGAATCAGGTGCGGGCCGAGGAGTTTGTCGCCGCATTCGAACAAGCGATTGCCCTGGCCGACGCGGACTACGAGGCGATCGCGAAACAGGCTGCCGCACCGACCTTCGAAAACACGATGGTGGCGATGGAGCGCGCCGGGAGTGCCTTGGCGCGGCTGCAGGCGATGTTCGGCGTGCATACCTCCAACCTGAATCTCGGGCCGATCCCCGATGCGGAGAAAATCGTCGCGCCGCAACTGCAGGCTCACAGTGACCGGATCTTCCAGAATGCGGCGCTGTTCGAGCGGATCACGCGGATTTACCAGCAGCGCGAACAGCAAAAGTACAGCCTGGCACAGAAACGACTGATCGAGGATCGGTTCCGTGAGTTCGTGCGGCGCGGCGCCAAACTGAACGCCGCCGACAAAACGAAACTGGCTCAGATCAACAATCGGCTCGCCAGCCTGTTCACCGCTTTCAGTCAGAATGTACTGGCCGACGAAGAGAAATATGTGACCTGGATCGAGCGGGAAGCGGATCTGGAAGGCCTCCCGTCCAGTGTCGTCGCGGCGATGGCGAATGCCGCAAAGACGCGTGGCGATGCCGGCAAGTGGGCCGTCACCAATACCCGGTCCTCGATGGATCCGTTCCTGACTTATGCCAGTAACCGCGGTCTGCGCGAAAAAGTCTGGCGCACGTACTACGACCGCGGCGACAACGGTGACGACAACGATAACAACGCGATCATTTCTGAAATCGTCAAGTTGCGGGGGGCTCGAGCCGGGCTGCTGGGTTTCGAATCCCATGCGCATTGGCGGCTCGAACCGCAGATGGCAAAAAATCCCCAGGCCGCCATGGACCTGATGTTGAAGGTCTGGTCAAAGGCGGTCGCGCGCGCCCGGGAAGAAGTCGCCGATATGCAGGCGATCGCCGATCGGGAAGGGGCGGGAATTACCATCGAACCTTGGGACTACCGCTACTATTCGGAAAAGGTCCGCAAAGCGAAATTCGATCTCGATTTCAACGAGGTCAAACCGTATCTGCAGCTCGACAAACTGCGTGAGGGCATGCACTGGGCCGCCGGCCAGCTTTTCGGACTGCAGTTCAAGCCGATTGACGATGTGCCGGTCTTCCATCCGGATGTGCGAGTTTGGGAAGTGACCGACAAGGCCGGAAACCACGTCGGACTCTGGTACCTGGACCCTTACGCGCGTCCGGGAAAACGCAGTGGAGCCTGGATGACCGCCTATCGCCCGCAGGAAGACATGGGGACGCCGGTCACGCCGATCGTCTCGAATAACTCGAACTTTGTCCCCGCCGGGCCGGGCGAGCCGATCCTGATCTCGTGGGACGACGCGAACACCCTGTTCCATGAATTCGGACACGCGTTACACGGATTGCTCTCGCGAGTTCAGTATCGTTCCCAGGCAGGTACCGCGGTCGCACGCGATTACGTCGAGTTTCCCTCGCAGATCAACGAGCATTGGCTGTCGACCGACGAAGTACTGAACCGCTTTGCGGTCCATGTCCAGACGGGGAAGCCGATGCCCGGCGAATTACTGACGAAGATCAAGCGGGCGGCGACGTTCAACCAGGGCTTTTCCACCGTGGAATACCTGGCCAGCGCGCTGGTCGACATGAAGGTGCATCTGCTGGGAGAGCGCGAGGTCGACCCCGATCGTTTCGAACGCGAAACACTCAAGGAACTGGGCATGCCGCGCGAGATCGTGATGCGGCACCGCATGCCGCAATTCAATCATATCTTCTCCAGCGATGCCTACTCGGCAGGTTATTACAGCTACCTCTGGTCCGACGCGCTGACCGCCGACGCGGCGGAGGTTTTCGAGGAGGCGGGCGGCTATTACGATCCGGCGGTCGCCCGTCGCCTGCACGACACGGTGCTCTCCGTCGGAAATACGATCGATCCGGCCGACGGTTTTCGCGCGTTCCGCGGTCGAGACGTCGACACGAAAGCGCTGCTGCGCAAGCGAGGATTCCCCACCGACTAGACGCGGGTAATTTGCGTTCTGCCGAGGCAGACTTCGAGGGACGCACCGATCGCCGATCGCGATCCGGCGCGCGGGGCCTTCCAACGGCTGCCGGTGTCGCCTATGGTTGGGTTACGGCAGTGAGTGGGTCGGAAGGTCGCTGGCGGGCCGCTTGCGGCCCCGCAAGAGGAAAGTCCGGGCTCCCCAGGGTGAAAGTGGTCGGTAACTCCGACCGGTCGCAAGGCCAGGGAAAGTGCAACAGAAAGTATACCGCCGGTGATCATGCCGGTAAGGGTGAAAAGGTGCGGTAAGAGCGCACCAGCGGCCAGGGTGACCTGGCTGCTCGGCAAACCCCACTTGGAGCAAGGCCAAACAGGAAAGAGTGCGGCGCAAGCCGCCGCGGATCGACCCGATCCGCACCCACTTCCGGGTAGGCTGCTTGAGGCGCGCAGCAATGCGCGTCCTAGAGAAATGACCTTCGCGCGGCGCTATGCCGCGTACAAAACCCGGCTTATAGACCCACTCCGCCGTTTTTCCACCGCGCGCTCGCAGTCGCCGACGATTCGACGTAGGGTGGGTCGAGGTACTCCGAGGCCCACCGGGCGATGGTTGATGGGCCCGGTGTGGTGGGCTGATCAAAATTCGAGTCTTTGACCAGACCAAATCTGTAGCGCACTCCAATCTGAAGCCCCGGGCTCGACTCCCAAATTCCTGTTTTCGACCGATTATTATCAGCCCATCCCGGTGTGGTGGGCCTCGGAGTACCTCGACCCACCCTACATCGGCTCCGCCGTTTTTCCACCGCGCGCTCGCAGCCGAAGGAGATGCGACGTTGGGTCGGTCGGGGTGGGCGAGGTAGACCGAGTCCGACCCCTCTCTATACCCCACAGGTCCGACCCATGGGCTAATCAATCATCGCCGTACCCACTTTACCTTGGCGTTGGCGGTTCGGTTGGCGATGGCGGTTCGACTGGCGGTGGTGGTTCGGTTGGCGGTGGCGGTTCGGTTGGCGCTGGCGGTTCGGTTGGCGCTGGCGGTTCGGTTGGCGGTGGCGGTTCGGTTGGCGGTGATGGGTTAACGGCGGTTGACTCGGTTTTTTCCGGCGGCAGGGCCGAATCGTTTTGCGTAGAGGGGTCGTTGAGCGGAATTTCAAACTCGGAAGCGGGATCGTTGTGACTTCCCTTGCTCGGTCGCACGATGATCTGGCCTTGGGGCTTTCCTTGGAGAACCTGGTAGGTGCCGGTGACCTTGCCGACCACCGTCCCTTCGATGTTGATCACCTGGGCGCCGCGCGCGAGGATGTTGCCGTTGACGACCGCGCCGTCTGTTACGGTCAGCGCCTGACCAAGAAATTCGATATCGCCGTCGACGTCGGCGTTAATTTCCAGGACCTGCGCCACAGCGGCGATGTTGACGTCGACTTTCTCGTTGATTTCGAGCACCTGGCAAATGAAAACCGTCGGTTTTTCCAGTTTTTCATGCAGTTCGATGACGTGACCGGTGGACACTTCGTAACCACGCGATTCGAATTCCCGCGAGAAGTCGTCGGCCAGCCGCGATACTCGTTGCACGCCCCAATAGGTGAAGGCGGCGATGCCCGAGCAGAGCAGGACCAGCATACCGCAGCCCAAGGCACCGCAGCCGAGCACAAACTTTGTGCCTGAACCCATGCCGCTGGGGGGCGCCACGTTTTGATACTGTTGAGGATAGCCCATCTTCCTGACTCCTATTTCCACGAAATGATTCCTGGTCCAGGTCTATTTCGCCTCGGCCGGTCATTTCTTGGCAATGGGCACGGACTATTTGTCCACCGGACGTTCGCTGGCTTTTTTCAGAGCCGGTTGAGGCCGCTGCTCAAAGGCCTGGACGTCGGCCAGTAGCACTTCGATCGCCTTATCGAGTTGCAGGTCTTTGCCTTGTGGAAGTTGACCCGGTTCAGGCCAGATGACGTGGTGGGGAACCGCACCGTTGAGTTCCATGTCCTGGCCGTCGTTCAGCAGGAACCAGCCTCGCGTAGGCAGCCGAATGGTGCCGACGCCCATGATCGATTTCGCCCCTGTGCTGATGACTCCGCCCGCCGTGGGAACTCCGACGAGTTTACCTCGGCCCAATGTCTTGATGGCGTGCGAGAAGATCTCGGCGTTGCTGAAACTGTTCTGGTTGCATAACACGACGATCGGTTTGTTCCAGGTGGCGTAGATCTTGCGATCTTGCGGGTAGCCCGGCTGCCCGCCGCGGGGGATCGTGATTGCATGCGTGGGCTGGGTCAGAGCCGTCAGCAGGTGATCGGCGGTCGACCCGCCGCCATTTTCCCGGACGTCGATAATCAATCCGCTCTTGCCAACGCCGGCCGAATAAAGTTCTTCCTCGAACTTGTGGAAGCTCACTTCATTCATACCGCGAATGTGCAGATAGCTTAGTTTGCCCTGGCTGGCCTGCTCGACCTGTTTGCGATTATCAATCAGCCACTTGTCGTACAGGTTGGAAATGGCAGTGGAGTAACTGATCGGGCGGATCGTGATCTCGCGTTCCTGCCCGTTTTTGCCGCGAATCTTCAGACGAATGTCCCGCTGTTCGGGACCGTTCAGCACGGTGGTCAGATCGAGATCAGGATCGACCGGTTTGTTGTCGATTGCCAGCAGCACTTCTCCGGCGTCGACTTTTGTATTGACATGGTCGGTTGGGCCATCGGGAATAACATCGCGGACCAGCAGTCCGGGGCCCTTGTAATCGGCGACGAACCGGAGTCCCAGGTGGGCGGTCGACTCGGCCCAGGTACCTGCGGCAGCCCGGCCGCGCGGCCCTGGGGTTGGTGTCGGGGGAGGCGTTCCAGGGGGTGTGGGCGGGGTCGCGCCGACGGGAGCCGCGGGCTGCAGACTGAACCCCATGTGCGAGCCGTTCAGCTCGCCCAGCATCATCGAGACCACGGTACCGACACCGTCCAGATCGACCATATCCCCCGCCACGTCCCGGTACTTGCGTCGCACCGCGTCCCAGTTGCGATTCCCGAGCCGTTCGTCGTAGAAGCGGTCACGCATTGTCTGCCAGCATTGATCGAAGATCGCCTTTTGACGTTCGGCTCGGTCGACGGCTTGCTGTACCGAAAACCGATAGGCGGTCGACTTGCCGCTCACCGCGAAACTCGACAAGGTTCCGTTCGAGATCCAGACGATCTGATTTCCTTCCGACAACCAGACGGGCCGAGCGCCGGTTTCGGTCGTCAACTGTTTCGGCGTTAATGCCTCGGGGATTTCGACGGCGTACAGACCACGCGTTCCGTTCACGTTGGCGATAAACGCCAGCCTCTTTGAGTCTGGGGACCAGAGCAAGTCGTTTTCGGTGGTGTTAGGGATCGCGATCCGATGAATGCGGTCGGCGATCCTGGACTCGTCAAAATCGTAGGTCACTTTGACCGGCGTCTTCGGCGCGGGCCGTTCGGCTCCCGACGGCTTGGGCTCGTCATCCGCGGCGGCAGCGGCTCGGGCGCCTGCGGCCGCCGCATCGGCGCTTGCGCCGGGATTGGCAGCAGGCGCGGCCCCATCGCCGGTTCGCTTGCCCTTCGGGCGCCGCGCACGATCGATTTTCTCGACCGCCTTCTGCAGCGTGCGCTCGCGGCTTGTTTGCTGATCGTCCTGGGAACGGAGCCAGATATAGCAGATATCGGTTTCATCGCCGGCGCGGCGGCTGGTGAATGCGATCAGCTTTCCGTCCGGGGACCAGACAGGATCGGACTCGTTATCGGGGTGGCGGGAGATATTGAGTGCCGGTTTGCTGCCGTCGACCGGAACGATCCAGACGTCACGATTGAAGTCCTGGTCGAATGCCGCGTAGACAAACATCGACCCGTCCGGAGCCCATTGGTACTGTGGTGCGTCCCAGGCTGCAAGATGTTGCTTGGGGTCTTTGCCTTCGGTGTCGACCGACCAGAGATCGCCGCGGCCGCGCAGGTAGGCCACGCGCTGTCCCGCGGGGCTCCATTTCAAATCCGATTCGGCCTCGGCGTCATTCGTGATTCGATCCTCGTTGAATTTCTCGTTCTGCCACCAGTACTTGTTCGCATCGCCCCGTTTGGCGCGCCAGATATCCGCTTGTCCTTCACGATCACTGACGTACCAGATCGAATCGCCATCGGGTGCGAAGACCGGATCTCGCTCCTCGGCCGCGGTAAACGTAATCTGGCGTGGTTCACGGAGTTCGGTATCCATCACCCAGACATCTCCCCCGGCGACGAACGCCAATTCGAGTCCGTCTTTGCTGACGGCGAAATCGGTTGCGTCCTGTAACGTAACGCGCTGGATCGGCTCCGGCAGTTCGTCGCCGTCATAGAGCAGCTCCAATCGCTGCGGCGGCCCGCCCGCGTGCGGATCAAATCGGTAGAAATCGAATAAGTGCCGGAATACCAGCACATTGCCCGAACGGGAAATACACGGGAATACGACCGAGTCGTCCTCCATATTCGTCAGCTGCTTCGTCGCACCGCCGTTCAAGTCGTATTCCCAGAGGTTGACAGCGCCGTTGCGGCCGGAGGTGTAATAGAAGCCGCTCCCGTCGGGTTTCCAGAGCGGTGACTGACAGCCTCGCGGATCATCCAGCAGCTTCTTGAACTCGTTGGTTTCCAGCTGCAGCAGCCAGATTTGTGCCGACTGCGAACCGCGATAGCCCTTGCGTGTCCAGGACACGCCTTCGCGGGTGAAGAGGATCCGTTTGCCATCGGGAGCGAGTGCCGCTTCGGAACCGTAGTCGTCAAACAGCAGTTTTTCGGCGACGCGGGCGTTGACCGCGACGCGGAAATAGCGCTCGTTATGCCGCCAGAAATGGTCTCGCCGACTTTGGGCCATCAGATTTTGCCCGTCCGGAAACCAGTCGGCCATGGTATAGCCTGCGGAATGAAACGTCAGTTGGCGAGGCGTTCCACCCTGGGCCGGCATGACGAGCAGCTGCGAGCCCTGCGGCGTCTCGCGACTGAAAGCGATTTGACCACCGTCGGGCGAGTAGCGCGGAAAGCGATCGGCCGCCTGATTCAATGTCAATCGCCGCACCGTGCCGCCCGTGGACGGAACCGACCAGAGCTTTCCTCGCCAACTGAACGTCAACGTGGATCCATCCGGTGAAAGCGTCGGGTCGTTTGCCAACCGAATCGGCTGCGCAGCCGCCAGCTGGCTCGCCGCCATCAGACCGATCGCTGCAACCAGGAAGTACTGTGATCCCATCCGATTCCGGTTTACAAGGGGCGTCGCAATCATCGTAGCGAGACTCTCGACAATGACCATTTGATTCGGGGGAAAGAGATTTCCGCCCATTATGCTTAGGGTACCTGGTCGATTACAGTCCCGCGACCGAAAATCGACTTGATAATTCCGCAGCCAGCGGCGAGAATCGAGACCCTCTCTCGTCCCATTGCAGGAGCATACTGTGAGCAGCAGCGATTTCAGCGATGCCGAACGGGAAATGGAACGGATCGAAGGCGCCATCCTGCAGTCACCGATCGGTGACTTGGATTTGAAGACCCCCGTCTTTGTCGACGTTGACAGCGGCGTGTTCGCAGCGGTAGAGGCGATGCGTGCGCATCATATCGGCTGCCTGCTGGTGCAGGACGCCGGGCGACTGACGGGGATCATCACCGAGCGCGACATTCTCAACCGCGTTGTGTTCATGAACGAGTCGAGAGCGTTGCGCGTTCGCGACGTGATGACACGGAATCCCGAAACGCTGTCAATCGACGATTCCGTGGCCTTTGCCTTGAACAAGATGTGCGTCGGGGGCTACCGTCATGTGCCGATTATCAATGACAGCGGCGAGGCGATTGGAGTTGTCTCGGTGCGCGACATCGTGGCGATGCTCGTGGAATTGTTTCCTGGCAAGGTGCTGAACCTGCCGTGTGACCCGTCGCGGGCGATCGCCCGTGATACGGACGGCGGTTAGTTTCGTAGGACGGGTCTCCTGACCCGTCCTACGTCGCCCCGTGTTCACGCTGCACTTGAGCGGCGTTGCCTCGCACATCCGGACGGGGCGGGAGACCCGTCTCCTGACGTCTCCTGACCCGTCCTACGTCGCCCCGTGTTCACGCTTAGCTTGAGCGGCGTTGCCTCACACTTCCGGACGGGTCGGGAGACCCGTCCTACGTCGCCCCGTGTTCACGCTGCGATTGAGCGGCGTTGCCTCGCACTTCCGGGCGGGGCGGGAGTCCCGTCCTACGTCGCCCCGTGATCACGCTTCGCTTGAGCGGCGTTGCCTCGCACTTCCGGACGGGTCGGGAGACCCGGCCTACGTCGCCCCGTGTTCACACCTCGCTTGAGCGGCGTTGCCTCGCACTTCCGGACGGGTCGGGAGACCCGTCCTACGTCGCCTCGTGTTCACACCTCGCTTGAGCGGCGTTGCCTCGCACTTCCGGACGGGTCGGGAGACCCGTCCTACGTCGCCTCGTGTTCACACCTCGCTTGAGCGGCGTTGTCTCGCACTTCCGGCCGGGTCGGGAGACCCGGCCTACGTCGCCCCGTGATCACGCTTCGCTTGAGCGGCGTTGACTCGCACTTCCGAACGGGTCGGGAGACCCGGCCTACGTCGCCCCGTGTTCACGCTGCGCTTGAGCGGCGTTGCCTCACACTTCCGGACGGGTCGGGAGACCCGTCCTACGTCATAATGTGTTTCCAAGCTGGCCCAAGAATGCCGGCCCAAGGATCGCTTAGAACGCCTTTTTCAGTTCCTTGGCGATTTCGTCTTTTTCCACGACGCCCAAGGTACGTCCTACCACTTTTCCATTCTTGAATACCAATAACGCCGGAATGGCGTCGATCTTGAACTTGCCGGCGATCTTGGGTGAATCATCGATATCCAGCTTCGCCACCAGTACCTTTCCCTCGTACTCGGCCGCGATTTCTTCCACCAAGGGCGCCAGGATCTGGCAGGGACCGCACCAGGTGGCGGTGAAATCCACCAGGCATGGCTGCGAACTCTGCAGGATCACCTGTTCAAAGTCCTGGTCGTTGACCGGAATCGGTTCGCGCCGCGGCATCGCTGCTTTCGCCGGACCCTGTACCGTTGACACCGTTCCCGCCGTTCCCGACGGTTCGGACACCGCTTGAGGATCGGAACAGCTCGAACAAACAGCTAGCAGGATCGCCACCGCAAATACCTTGTGCGTTCTCATCTCGTCACCCTCCCAAGCACGTTCCAGGGCACTCTCGCCGCAGATCATAACAGACTTCCGGCAACGAAATCTGCCCCGAGTCGACAAAATCATCGGCAAACCGCCCCTGGACTTCCCAGAATGCCCAGTCTTGCATTTCCGATTCCTCGGCAAAGTCGGCTAAACCTCGCTGGTCGCCCTAACCGATACAAGGTGCGAACATCGTTTCCCCCGTCTTTTATTGCGCGAGGAAGAGCATCATGACTCGCAAGTGGTGGTTTCTGATTTCCGTCGTTCTGGTTGCTGGCGTTTTTGCGATGGTGCGAGCCCAGGAGCCGGGCGGCGAATATGAAGATCGCGATGAACCCCGCACGCTGGCGCTCGAGGACGTCCAGGAAGACAGCGGCACGCGCAGTGTGCTGAAAAAGCCGGTGCAGCGTTTCGCGCCGGGGAATTCCGCCAACGCACGGCGAGCGGCGTCAACCGCATCGGACGAAGCTCCCGTCCCGGAACCGACGAGTACTCCCGACTTGGAGGCACCTTCGGTGCTGAAGCGGAAAACAAAGCCGGCCGCCATCAGGAACTCGGCCGCCGACACCGGGAGGCCAGCGGAACGAACAGCGCAGATCCCACGCGGCTCGACGTCGAATTCGCCCAAAGCCCCGGAAGCGCGCAGCGGCCGACAGCTCCCGCCGGAAGCACCGCCATCCGGATCGAGTTCATTGAGCATGACCAGCGCGGCTCCCAGAATCTCCGTCACGTTGCTGGGCCCCTCGGCCGTCATTGTCGGCAAAGCGGGCGATTATTCGGTGGTGTTGGAAAATGCGGGCGACGAGTCGGCTCGTGATGTTCATGTAAGATTGTCGATTCCCCAGGGCGTCGATGTTCTGCAGTCGGAAACCAATCATGGATCGACGCGGCGTCAGGAGGAATCCGGCCTGGATCGACTGGTCTGGGCGGTGGATGAGATCCCGGGAAATTCCAGGATGGAATTGAACCTGCAATTAGTGGCCCGCCAGGGGCGCCCGATCGACTTGAATATCGATTGGATCTTCCGTGCCATCTCGGCGACGGCGCAAATCGAAGTGCAGCAGCCCCAGTTGGAACTGACGATGGCTGGACCGAAGGATGTGCTGTATGGCGAGACGATTACCTACCTGGTGACCTTGGCCAACCCGGGGAACGGTGACGCCGAGAATGTGGTGCTGAAGCTGGGTGCGGGTAACAACGCCATGGAAACGATCAACGTCGACACGATTCCGGCGGGCCAGCAGAAAGAGATCGAGGTCCAGTTAACGGCCAGTCAGTCGGGCGCAATGAAGATCCGCGCGTTGGCGTCGGCGGCCGGCGAGCTGAGTGCGGAATTGTCCGAAGAGATCATCGTTCGCCGGGCTCAACTTGAAGTTGGCATCAGCGGCCCCAAGGTGAAATACGCCGCGACCGAATCGACCTATGAAATCGAGTTCACGAATTCCGGCAATGCGATCGCCGAGGAAGTGCAGGCGAACTTGCTTCTGCCACCAGGAGCCAAACTGATTTCGGCGTCGGATGGTGGCAAGCCCATTGGCAGCGGCGTGCAGTGGCGTATCGGGAACGTCGGCCCCGGCGCCCAGCGCGTACTGCAGGTGGTTTGCGAACTGACCGCCAGCGGCGACAACCGGGTCGAAGTCCGATTGGCAGGCTCCGGTGGTTTGACGAGTTCCGATTCGGTGATCACCCAGGTGCAATCGCTGGCCGACTTGAAACTGACGGTGAACGAGCCGAAAGGCCCGCGCTCCCTGTCCGACTCGCTGGTCTACGAGATCCAGATCGCCAATCGCGGCACCAAGAGCGCTGAAAAGGTCAACGTGGTGGTTCAATTCTCGGACGGTATCGAGCCTGCGGCCGCGGAAGGTGCCAAAGCCGAGATCCTGACAGGACAAGTCGTCTTCGCTACACTGGGCAAAATCGACGCCGGCCAGCAAGTGACGCTCAAGGTGCGGGCCAAGGGCGAACGGGAAGGGAGCCATCTGTTCCGTGTGGAAGTCAAGTGCGACGAACCTGAGACCCGCCTGGTATCCGAAGGAACCACGCGCTTCTATGGCGACGACGGCGAGACGTCCGCGGTTGGCAAGATCGGTCGCAAGTCCGAACCGAACCGCAAATCGAGATAGAACTTCGTGGGTCGTTGATTTCCATCAGCCAGATCAATCGACCCGCACAACGAAAGCGCCGCGAGCCCCTTCAGGTTCCGCGGCGTTTTCATTTGGGCGACCAGCCGCCCGCCGCATGCCGCGGGCGATATCACTCGCGAACACCCGCCGCTGCCAGGCCTTTGTGCTGCTGATGATCTGTCTCCTGCCCGGAACCATCGCTGGCGCCGCCGAGCCTTCCGCCGCGCGGTGGGTTCGAGTCACGGATCGAGCGGAATGGCAGGCGCGGGATTCGCAAGGTGAAGTGGTGTTCGGCGACCGGCTCTGGATTCTTGGTGGCTGGTTTGATTCGTTCCAGGCGCCGCCGCGCGACGTCTGGTCCTCGCACGACGGCAAGACCTGGAAACTGGTCACTCCGCAGGCACCATGGAAACATAGCGACTTGCCGATGACGCTGGCGTTTCGCGATCGTATCTGGTTGATGGGCGGCTGGTACAACGGGCGATTGCCGGGCCATTCGGCCAGCAACGAAGTCTGGCACTCGACCGATGGAGCCAACTGGCAGCAGGCGACCGCGAAAGCGGAATGGACGCCGCGAATCGCCGCGGGGCTGGTGGAGTTCCAAGGGAAGATGTGGCTGCTGGGCGGCACGGAGAACTATTATTTCGGCGATGATACGAGCCTCAAAAACGATGTCTGGAATTCGGTCGACGGAACGCACTGGGAATGTGTCACCGCCAGCGCTCCCTGGCGGCCTCGCGCTTACCATCAGGCCGCCGTGCTGAACGGCAGGCTCTATATTTTCGGCGGGGGCAATTATGTCCCGGCATATCGGGCGATGAACGATGTCTGGTCTTCCGCCGACGGCGTGACTTGGGTCGAGGAAACCGCGGCGGCCCCCTGGGCAGCCCGCTTGTGGTTCTCGAGCGTCGTCTACCGGGACCGCATCTGGTTGCTCGGCGGCTGGTCGAATAACCCTTCCCGCAACTGGCGCGATGTCTGGTCGTCACACGACGGCAAGAACTGGAAGGAACTGCGCGCCGAGAACTCCTGGAAAGAGCGTCACGAACATTCCGCGTTCGTGTTTCATGACGAGATCTGGATTGCCGGCGGCCATGCGCAGCCGCTGAGCAACGAAGTCTGGAAACTCGAACTGCCCGCCGACTACCCGCTGGAATAGCCGGCCATTTCTCGACCCACCCAACGACTCTTGACATTGTTCATCCCCCACACATACTAACTCCCGTGTAGCGTATTCCATGGGGTGTTACGTCGACAACGTTGGGGGAACCACGATGATTCGAAAGCTGACCGTGCTGGCGATCGTGTTTGCTTTGTCGGCTCAAGCAGCGTCGGACCTGCAAGCCTGTGGACGCTGCCGCGGACGATTGCTGCGACGATGGCGGAGCTGCGACGAGTGTTTTGATCGAATGGCGGACACCAAATACTGTCGCGCCTCGAAAATGGTCATGGGCAACGAATGTCAATATGAATGGCACAAGTGCAGCTGCAACGGAAGCTCCGGCACCTATATTTCATCCGAATTCAGAATCGGACCGTGCCAGGAATTACCACTTGGAACCTGCTGTAATCCCAACGCCTGCTTCCAGCAAATTCCAACCTGGCGGATCGAAAGTCCCATCTCCGGTTTCGACAAATTGAAAATTGTCGGGCGGATCCAGGATTCGGTTTTGGGCAAGGGGCTGGAGCCGAGTGCCACGCGATCCTTTCCAGGTGGACTTTCGTACCAATACATCAAATACGACTTCAAGGATGGAAAGGGTGTTCGATATTTCGTTGTCGCCGTTTACCCTTCGTACGCGCCGGATGTTCTCCAACCCGAGTTTGCAATTGCCGTGGAGAAGTTGGTGGAGACGGCCGATTATCAGGAGCCGGCGGCGGTCGAGAATCTCGCGGAGGAAGCTGCCGCTTATGGTCGAAAATTGACGGTCAAGGGCGTGCCAATTCCGGTGTTAGCGATCCTCAACCGTTGAAGCGGTGCGTTGATGCTCTACTGCTTGTCTGGTGCATGCGTCCTGCGCACGCAGCGTAAGCCGACATACTGATGGGACTGGATCGCGGCCCACTCGAACCGCTGCGAGGAGCCGCGCAGCCAGTCTTGCTCCTCGTCCTTGTCAAACAGTGCCGCTTCCGGTCCACCGCGAATGACCGTGCGCCACGAAATCTGCGGGAATGCCTCCACGGTATCCCTCGTTCGGCCGGCGCTTCCCCAGGTCCATTCGAGCGGTCCGGAATACAGTCCGATGATCTCCGGGTAATCGCGCGCCGAGTCCCATGCCCGCGCGGCGATTTCACGTTCGCGCGCCGACCAGTCGGGGCGCGGGTCGTTACCCCAGGGGAATCGCGTCGTGCCGCCGTTCGTGGCCAGGTACTGCCAGAACCACTCGTCGGGCACGATTTTGCCCGCCGCTTCCGCATAGGCAATCGCATGATCGAAATTCAGCACCGTCACCGGTGACTGCTCGTTGGCCCCTTCGGGCGGCGCAGCGATGCGGACACCGGGCAAGACGCGAGCGAATTCACCGTAAGTCACCTCCGTGCGATCGCAATAAACGTCGGGGAAGTCGCGTGCGGGAGAATCCGGCGACAATTGCAGCCCGGTGGCGCCGCGTACCAACACCATGTTTTGAGTCACCTCGGCGGCCGGCTTGATTTCGATGGGCGACAGTTCGGCGATGTCGCTGGTGGAACGGAAAGAGAATCGATTGTGGGGAAACCCGAATACGGGATCCTTGGCGTCCACGGGAATCCGCCGCACGACTTCGTGGAAATCCCCCGACGGCAGTTGCGCCACGACCCAGTAAGGTCCGGGTGGCAGCTTCCATTCGTGATCCTCGCTGGGGGGCAACACCTGGCCCTGTTGCCACTGCACGCGATTGTCGCCCATGTTGAGCGGGTAGAAAGTGAATCGCGCGCCGGGCGGATTCGATTCCAGGTGAAAGGCTCGCGGCGGCAGCTGTACCTGCGGCGCGCCACCATCCGGCGGATTGGAATCGACCGGCGTCGGCCCCGCCGTCCTTCCGCCGTTCATCGCAATCGCGGTCGCGAGGGCGCCGGCCAGGACCAGGATCGCCGCAACGGACGCGGCCAAGGCGGGGTTGCGACGGCACCAGCGCCAGCCGCGCTCGATCGCCGTTACCGCGCGGGCTCGAATCGGTTCTCCCGCCAGGAAGCGTCGCAGGTCGGCGACGAGGTCCTCGACGGTCTGATAGCGGTCCTGGGGCGCTTTGTTCAACGCCTTGAGGCAAATCGTCTCCAGATCGCGAGGGATGGACGGATCGATGCCGCGCGGCCGTGCGGGGTCGACGTAGCGGATCTGGTGCAACAACATTTTTGACGACGAATCGAAAGGCCGCCGACCGGTCAGCAATTCGTACAGAATCACGCCCAGTGAATAGCCGTCGCTGCGGCGGTCCGCGTCATGTCCGCGCCCCTCCGCCTGCTCCGGCGACATGTACGCCGGCGTGCCGAGAATCTGCCCCTCGAGCGTCATGGTGATTTCGTCGCCGTCCCGCTTCGCCAATCCAAAATCGGCGATATGTGGTTGAAGCTTGCTGTCCAGCAGCACGTTGCTTGGCTTCAAGTCGCGATGAATGACGCCGGCCTGATGGGCGGCATACAGCGCGGCACCCAGCACCGCGCAGAATTCCGCCGCCGCGCGCGGCGTCATCCGCTCGCGCGCCAAATATTCCTGCAACGACGGACCGTCGATAAACTCACTGACAATCACCAACTGGCTGTCACGAAACAAGATGTCATAAACCGCCACGATGTTCGGGTGCTGGATCTGGGCCGCCGCCCGCGCCTCGCGCATGAACGTCACCTGCGCTTCGCGATCGAGCGATCCGGAACGAGGCAGCTTGATCGCCACCCAGCGGTCCAGCTTCAAACTCTTGGCTTTCCAGACTTCACCGAATTGCCCCATGCCCAGCCGCGCCACCAGCTCGTATCCCTCCATCTGCGGCTGCGCCGTGCGCGTGTAAGAAACCGTGTCGACGATGACGCTCACCTTGCTGCCACAGGTCGGGCAACGCGTGACCGTGTCCAGTTCAACAACTTCGACGTGGTGATGGCAGTGGGGGCATTCGATACGCATGGCAGGTTGGGGGAACGGTTTACGGTTTACGGTTTACGGTTTACGGTTTACGGGTTACGGGTTACGGGTTACGGGTTACGGGTTACGGGTTACGGGTTACGGGTTACGGGTTACGGGTTACGGGGAACGGGGAACGGGTTACGGGTTACGGGGAACGGGGAAC
>Ga0233425_10002111_pt1 | contig 40576 bp, 40 predicted proteins | sample Watercolumn_Towu_2_FD_181712 | JGI IMG/M metagenome (GOLD analysis project Ga0233425, IMG submission 181712) | Freshwater microbial communities from Lake Towuti, South Sulawesi, Indonesia - Watercolumn_Towuti2014_140_MG | ecosystem: Environmental > Aquatic > Freshwater > Lake | place...
CATCGCGCCCATCGAAGTGGTGAGCGGCACGATCAAGCGCGGAAATTCAAGCGTGGATATTGTCGCCCCCCTGCCGATGATCAGCGACGGGGTTGAAATATTCGATTCAAAACCCGCGGTCGCCAGCCTCATGCTGGCCTGCCCGGTAATGACATTTCCCAACTCTGCGATTCCGCTCTGGGCCAGTCTGTCAAAGGAGTTGAACTTCTCCCCCATTAAAGCGGATGCCAGCCCCATGGCAGCCTCCTTCGACATGCTGTAAAAGACCGTCCCGTCCACTGCCCCAACCAGCGAGATGATTACGGTCACATCGTCAGTTTGGTACAGCCCATTTTCAAGATGCAGGTTTCCGCGCTGGACGGATTCGTGCAATTCATGGCTTAAGATGTCATGGGCTGCGCTAACGAAGGGATTTAAAAATTTAACATTCATGGTTTTCTCCAATTCATCATACCGGTCAGGGCTGGTTAATGGTGACCAGTCTGAGAAAGCGGCGGTTTAATCAGTGAGATAAATTCATGGGGAGAGTCTGCCCCGCCCGGCTGCTTCTCCCTCAGCGCAATGTGAACCGTCAAGACTCCGTATTGGGTTCCCAGCGGCACCACGATCCTCGGGAAGCCAATCGTGGAGATTTCAATCCCTTTTCCATTTATAACCGTCGGGGTCGAAATGTTGGATTTATAGCCGGCCTCTGAAAATCGGATCGTCGCCCGTCCGCTGATCACATTGCCCAGTTCGGCAACGCCGCTTAAAGTAAGGGAATTAAGTTCGGAGAATTCCTGTCCCATGATCTTTGAGATCAGGTTCAAACAGGTGTTCGAAGGCATCCCATACATAACAACGCCGTACACATCACCGACCAGGTTGATCAAGACGGTGACATCGTCGGAAGTCAGGGAGGAATTTTGCATGGATATTTCCCCGCGTGTAACCGTTGCATTGACTTCTGCACCCAGCACTTCGACTGCAGCCTGAATAAAGGGGTTTAACAATTTGGCATCCACTTATTTTCTACCTCCGTGGGTCAGGCCGAAGCCTGGCCATAATTTCAAGCAAGGGAAATCATCTCTTTTGCCCGGGCCAATTGTTCTGAAACCTGCTCGATCAGCAGGAACAAATCTTCCCAGGTGATGCCGAGGCGTTGCAGCGCATCGTCTTCCAATGGGTAGCGCAGCCCGTCGATCCCAATTCCGATTCCGAGAATCATCATGGAAACGTCTGCCACATGCACGGTTGCGACCAGGGTGGAATGTTCCTTCGCCGCCTGCGGTTCGTGATGATGCGCGATGGCTGTCACCAGGTTTTCAGGCAGCTGCCAGCGGCGGCCGATCTCAGCCCCCAGCGTGGCGTGATCGATTCCAAAGTTCGCGCGTTCCAATTCCAAAAATGACTGTTGCCCCCATTCCAGGCGGTTGACACCCGACTCGCGCAGCAGTTTTTCAAAGACCAGTTTGCCGATATCGCACAGCAGGCCGGCAAAGTAGGCGTCTTCGTCAATTTTCAAATGCAGGTGCTTTGATATTAATTTGGCGCCAATGGCTGTGCCAAGCGCATGTTGCCACAGGTCGCCGCGCTGCAATTCATAGCCCGGCAGCGCCTTATACAACCGGTCAGAGAAGGAATAGGTCATGATTAATTCCTGGATGACCTCCAGCCCGAGGACAACGATCGCCTGCTGGGCGGTGGCGATTCGGTTTTCCATTCCATAATAAGCCGAATTGGCCCAGCGCAGCACCTGGGTGGTCAGGACCTGGTCCATCTCAATGATGCGCGCCAGTTTGGAAGCGCTGGCCTCTTCCGGGGTGCGGATGAGCGCAAGCGCTTTTTGCGCCGCCTGCGGGATGGGCGGAAGTTTGTCGGCTTCCCTGATCAACTGGTCGATCGAATATTTAATCATCATGCCTTCTTGTAAAAGGAAATGCCAAAATTTTGAAGACCAAACTTTGCCGAACCTGAGATGATCTCCGTGCCTCCCACAAACAGGATTCCGCCGGGACGCAGTGCGGCGCTGAATTTCCCATAAAGGGTTTCCTTCGTCTCTGGCGTGAAATAAATGACGACATTACGGCAAACGATCAAGTCAAAGCCTGTGTCAAACCGATCGGTAATTAGATTCTGCTCCTGGAAATTTATATTCTTTTGCAAACTCTCCACTGCATGATGCGGCGCAGGCGTAAGGTATTTCTGGCGCTGGATGGGCGACAAGCCGCGAATATCATCCGGGCTGTATGGGCCGCGCGCCCGGGCCTTGAGCAGCGCGCCGCGGTCCAGGTCTGTGGCCAGAATGGAATATTTTTGCCCCGCAGCCGATTCGTCCATCATGATGGCCATGGTATAGGCCTCGGTTCCGATGGAACAGCCGGCGCTCCACAGTTTCAACCCGCCGGTCTGATGCTGCGACCTGGAGTTTTTTATCAGATACGGCAGGATCTCCTGGCGCACAAAATCCCAGCGCGCCGGGTCGCGAAAAAATTCTGTCACATTAATGGTTAAATAATTTCTAAATTTTTCGAGTTCAGACTTGTCCGTTGCAAGTAATTGAAAATAATCCTTCCAGGAATCCTTATGGGTGCGGACCAGCCATGAGTCAAGGCGGCGCTTCATCTGCTCGTCCTTGTAATGTTCGAGGTCAATATTGAGCGCGCGCTTGATCGAAACTTTTATCTGGGCGTAGACATTCGCATCCATATTCTCAAATCCTGATCATTAAAGATTGCCGCCTGTCATTTCCTGCGCGGCTGTTTCTATTGCTTTTGCAATTTGCGGGCGGGGCAGTACGGCGCTGGCCGCGCCGGCTTCGACCACACTGCGGGGCATACCCCAAACCACACAGGTTGTTTCATCTTCGGCGATCACGTACCCGCCGGCAGTGCGTAGAATCGAAGCGCTGAGGGCTCCATCGCTGCCCATCCCAGTCAGAATGACGGCGATCACATTCCTGCCAAAGCGCTGGGTCAGTGAGTTGAGCGTCACATCCACAGACGGCCGCACGCCGTGAACGGTCGGCTTCTGGTTCAGCGCGACTCGTTCGTTATCATCCAGTACCATGTGAAATCCGCCGGGTGCAAGCAATACCTGGCCGATCATGAGTTGGTCGCCCGGTTCAGCCTCCTTGACCAGCAGCGGCGAAGCGTTGTTAAGGCGTTCTGCAAGTGTGCGGGTAAAACCGCCCGGCATATGCTGGACAACCATGACCGGCGAATTTAAATTTGCCGGCAGGGATGGAATAATTTCGTTAAGCGCGCCCGGTCCGCCGGTGGATGATCCGATTAAGATCACAGGCGATGCCTTCCGATAAGGCCTGACCTGCTTCTCGGGTTTGTCGGGCGCTGGCGCAGCAACAGGCGGACGCCGCAGCGCAGCCGGTGATTTGACCCTGGCCTTGGCCGCCAGTTTGATCTTGCCTGCCACCTCGTCCATTTGCGCGCGGATGTCCAGCCGGTTATCCGGCTTGGGCACAAAATCCACCGCGCCAAGCATGAGCGCCTGGATCGTCTCTGCGGCGCCCTCCTTGGTCAGGCTGCTGAACATGATGACCGGGCAAGGGAAGTTCGCCATGATCTCGCGCAGGGTTGAGAGTCCATCCAGATACGGCATCTCCACATCCAGCGTGATGACATCCGGCTGAAGCTGGGGAATTAACTGCAGAGCCTCTTTCCCATTGCTGGCAGTGCCGATCACGGTCAGCCCGGGGCTTTCGTTCAGCTGCTGGGTAATGGCATACCGCATAAAAGCAGAATCATCCACAACCATGACCCGGATCGGGTTCGTTGTTTGAACGTTCTCTTTGAACTGCATGATTTCGGCCATAATCCGTTTATGCCAGAAGTTTTGTAATCGCCTTCATCACGCGCTCATGTTCAAATGGCTTGACGATGAAATCGCGCGCGCCCGATTTGACCGCTTCGAGTACGACCGATTCCTGTCCCAGCGCAGTCAACATGATGACCCGCGCCTTGGCATCGAAACCGACGATTTCCTTCAGCGCTGTCAAGCCGTCCATTTCCGGCATGGTCACATCCATAAGGACAACATCGGGGTGAATCTCCTTGTAGGTGTTCACAGCCTTAAGGCCGTTCTCAGCCTGAAAGACCTCGTAGCCGTCGGTATCCAGCATCTTGGTCAAACGCACGCGTAGAAATTCCGCATCATCCACAACCAATATCTTTGTCATACTTTTACTCCTTCTGGTTCTCTAGATATCTCGTTCTTTCTCGCCGATGACTCTGACTGTCACTCGGCTTTCGGCAACATAAACGTGGACGGTTCGCCCCGTGTGCCCGCCCACTTCTTCAGCGGTGATTTTCAGGTTTAAGCGTTGAAAGGTCCTGCGGGCCGCGTCCATATTCCTTGTACCGATATCAAATGAATTCGTCATGCCGGGCGCGATGATCATATTTGCGCCGCCGATGACCCGCACAATAAGCCTGTTCTTGTTTGCCCCTTCTTTCAGGACTGCATCGAGCAGGTTTTCAATTCCGCTGTCAACATATTTGTTGGTGTTTGAGTCATTGTGGGGCGCGCCGTTCGCGGCCCCGGGCAGCACGGCATGAAGCAGAGCCGCAACGCGGGTCACCGGGTCGACCATGGAGATGCCCAGGCACGAGCCCAGTCCATAGGCGACAAGAACGTCATCCGGATTCCGGCTGACGGCGCGCTCACCCAAACCCAAACTAATCGGATCCTTCTTCATAGCTTATGCATTCTTCTTTAGTAAATTTTGAAGCGCGTTCATATCCGGGATGACCCAAAAATTCGCTTCGACACTGCGCGGCCCGTCCATAAAGTTGGCCTGCATCAACAAGACCTGTTCGCTGATGCCGCCGGCTGTTGCGACAATGATGTCGAGGATGGCTCCAACCATATCCACCATCACCGCCGGTGGGGTGGGCCTGAGATCGGCTGAGGTTAACTTTGCAAGCGAGTTCAGGAAAAACGTGCCGCAGAGATTGCCCAGTTCGCCGAGCGCCGACCTTTCCATCGAACCTACATGCTGTGTGGCTCCCTGGGGCAGCCCCATTAACAGGTCAACCAACTCCATCGCCTTGTCATAAGGCATGATCATCATGATCTGCCCAATCATGTCGCCTTCAAAGCGCAGGTAAATTCCAACCGCATCATCTTCAGGGCTGCCGACGATCTCCGGGATCGTTAACAAGGGCACCAATTTCAGCGACGGGTTTGTCACCTCGATCTTGCGTCCAACCATCCCTGAAAAACCGCGCGCCGCATTGCTGATCCCTTCATTGGCAATGGTATTCAACATCTGCAATAATTTTTGATCGAATGGAACGTCGTTCATAGCCGTTACCGCCTTTCCTAGATTCCTGCCAATTTAAACAAGCCAAACACATCAATGATCAACGCAACCTGACCGTCTCCAAGGATGGCGGCGCTGGAGATGCCGGGAATGTCACCGATGAACGCGCCGAGCGGCTTCACGACCACATCCTCCTCTCCAAGAAGCCTGTCAATGACCAGGCCAACCCGCTGTTTGCCGGATTGCACCACCACTGCAAACGTGTACTTCTGTTGTTCGCGGCTCTCGGGAAGGTCATAAACATCTGAAAGATGCAGCAGGGACAGCACCCTGCCGCGCAGTCTCGTCACCGGCCTTCGATTGACATGCGTGATATCACCCTTCCCAAGCCGCAATGTCTCTGTGATCATCACCAGCGGAATTGCAAATGTGGACTGGCAGACGCTCACCAGCAAGGCGGGCACAACCGCCAGAGTAAGCGGCAGGACAATCTGGAACTTTGTTCCGAGGCCGAGTTTGGTCTCCACCTGGATTGTCCCGTTTACCCGCTGAATATTGGTATTCACAATATCAAGGCCAACCCCGCGCCCGGAAATATCGGTGACCTTCTGGGCAGTGGAAAGCCCCGCCATAAACATCAAATCCACCGACTGCTCCTCAGTCAGGCCGGCGGCTTCCTCGGCCGTGATCAAACCTTTTTGGATGGCGCTGCGGCGAAGTTTTTCACCGTCAATGCCGCCGCCGTCATCTTCGACCGTCAGGATGATACGCCCCTGTTCATGCCTCGCCGTCAGGGTGAGCGTGCCGCGCTCCGGCTTGCCGGCTGCGCGCCGCACATCCGGCGGTTCAATGCCGTGATCAACGGAATTGCGAATGAGGTGGATCAGCGGATCATTGATCTCTTCGATCATGGAGCGGTCCATTTCGGTGTCCTCGCCGCGCATGACCAGGTCGATTTTTTTGCCGATCTTGTCGGCCATATCGCGCACCATGCGCGGGAATTTCCCAAAGGTGCTGGAAACCGGCAACATGCGGATGCGCATCACCTCTTCCTGAAGCTGGTCGGTGATGCGCCCCAGATGCGCGATCGTTTCGAATATTTCATCGTAATTGCTGTTGACGCGCAGCAAGCGGCTGTGGATTTGTTTCAGGTGATTCCGGTCGGTGATCATCTCCCCCACAAGATTCATCAAGGCATCGAGGCGCTCCACGTTCGTGCGAATCGTCATGTCGGCGCTGCGCCTGCCAAACGGAGTCGCAGCCCGTCTTTCGTTTATCACTCCGCCGTTGGAAAAACGCGGCCCGCCCGGCACAGGAGGGTCTGCCTTTGGTTTTTCCTCCTGCGGGGAAGACGCTGCCGTTTGAGAAACATCCGCAGCCGCCCCGTTGGGGAGAACCGGTTTGTCATCCAGATATATTTGATTGATTCCGGAAAGCGGCAATAATGCCGCCCGCATCTTTTCAAACGGGTGAGTTGTCGCTACGACAGCGAAAAAATCACTGACCGGCGAGGATGTTTCGATCTGCGCCTGGCTCGGGGTCATGGATTGGATTTCCCCGATTTCCTGCAAGGCCAGCATGAGTTGGAAAGCGCGCGCGGCAGAGGCCATGCTGTTCACATCTATCTGCGCGCGGACTTTGACTTGCTGGCCGGCCGCGCTTGCGGCATTGGCGGCTTCGCGCGGCTCTTCCTTTTTTTGCGGCGGGGTTTCTTTCACAGCCCCAGGCTCATTTGTTTGCAGCGCCTCCCGTTTGGCGTTTTCGTTAAATTCCTTCAACGCCTTCACGGCTTCATCTATGTTCAAATCGCAGCGCTGAGAAGTGACCACCTCATCGCGCAGCAGCCGCAGGCGGTCAACCGCCTCAAGGCAGATATCGATCAATTCCTTTGTGATGGAAATATTTTTTTTGCGGACCGCATCCAGCAGGTTTTCAAGGGCGTGAGTCAGGTCGGTCATGCGCTGGTGACCGATCATGCCCGACATGCCCTTGATGGTATGCGCGGAACGGAAGACGGTTTGCACCAGGTCTGCATCGGACGATTCCCGCTCGAGGCGGATCAACACATCGTCCAGTACCTGCAAATGTTCGTCTGCCTCAGCCAGGAAAACCGGCAATTCATCTTCACTGATATCGAAATTGATTTCCATAGATTGATCCAGTTTTGCTAGTCCTTCGATGACGAAAGATAGCATACAACCCCGCCTTATGCAGTAAATCATCCGTAAAGAGAAACCAAAAAACGGGTAAATTTATTTACAATTCAGCCGGTGAATTCCCCGTCGTTAAAGAAAAAAGCCGCCCCGTTCTGTCCTGGGGGCAGCCTGGCATTGTTGTTTTTCCCTGCGAAATAGCATCAGGGTTTTTCTTCGTTTTTTCCGTCTTCCTCTTCTTTTTCGCTTTCGGAGACCAGAAGCTTGCGCAACTCCTCGAAGGTATCCGGCTCGGCGTCTTTCGCCATCCGTTCCTGAATTTTGACCTGATCCTGAACTGCCTGGTAAATCTCATGCCGCAGAATCACCATTTCGCGCGGTGCGTTGATTCCAATCTTAACCCGGTCGCCTTCGATCGCGAGTACGGTTAAAACGATCGTATCTCCGAGCATCACGCTCTCGTCCACTTTGCGGGATATTACCAACATGTCGGCACACTCCACGAACCAGGGTTTTCAGGGCAGTTGATGGTGTTTGACGGTGTGTCCCTGGAACGGGAGGTTAACGCATGTAATCAAAAAGACTGAGCGCAGAAATGGCCCGCTGGCTGACCTCTAAAACCGCCTGAAACGTGGTTTGCTGGTTTGTGAGCAGGGCAATCCCCTCTGCGAGGTTGGCATCTTCTTTTTGAGAAAGCAGGTCCATTGTTTCGATCTTGACCGTTTCCAGGAAATTTGACGCAGACTCGACCTGACGCACCCTCGCACCGTTGGATGTGCGGTTTGCATTGATCAAGTTCGTTGATGATTGTACCTTAGTCAAAGATTCCTGCAAAGTAGGCAGGGTAAAGCCTGGTTCCAGAGGCAGGTGAATGTTCCCTTGAGTGAGGGCGGTACTGGTTGTTATCAGGTCCTGGATAAAGGTCAAAATTGACGGGCTGCCGGGCATGTTCATGGTCACCATTTGATCGGGCCCCAAACTACGCTGCATACTGCCCGTATCTCCGGTATAGTTGACCACCCTCGGGTTGAAGCTGCCGCCGTTATAGTCCACAAGGGTCGTCAGGGTGTCCACTCCAAGCTCGAACGGTTTCTGGTCAACCTGATAGCCGGCAAATATAAACTGCCCATTGACGGAGGTATTGCCAATTTCAACCGCCTGGTTGATCAGGTCGTTCATTTCCGTCGCCAATGCGGTGTAGCGCTCGCTGTCTGAAAGCGAATCATTCAACCCGCGCAGGATGAGATCCGCCGCCTGAATTCCGATCTGCTCCAGTTTGTCGAGCGCGTAATCCGTGGTATTCATCCAGTTGCTTGTGGTGGCTGCTGTATCAGAATAGGATTCAAGCGTCCGTAAATTGGAGCGCAGGCTCAGGCTGGCGGAAGCCCGTACAGGGTCCTCTGAAGCGGTTTGAAACTGCTTCTGCGTGGCAACCCTGGTTTGAAGCTTGCTCAGCTTTTCCTGGTTATCGGCAATGTTTTGGATGGCATTATTTACCATCATCAGGTTTGTGATTCTCATCTCAATTCCTTCTCTGCTAGCGGCCTGCCAGTCCCATACGATTAATGACCAGGTCGAGCAGTTCATCGAAGGTTGTCAACATGCGGGCGGCGGCCTGGTAAGCCTTCTGCGCTTTGGCCATGTTTGCAGCCTCTTCGTCCAGTGAAACACCGGCAACCGATTCGCGCTGATCGCTGAGAGCCTTGGCCACCAACCCATGCTGATAGGTGTTGGTCGCTGCGCGCTGGGTGGTCACAGCCAGATCGGTGACCTGGGCGTTATAGAATTCGTTCAAAGAGGCGGTGCCGCTCAACATCCCTTTGAAGGTTTTCAGCCCGGCAATTTGAAGCGCAACCGCGTTATTACCTGCCTGACCGGGCGCATCGGCTGTCGCGATTTTGCCGGGGTCGAGCACCAGCGCGTTGTTCACCTGAATATCACGCGCATTGCTGCCCGTGAAAAAATTATCCTCGGTTTTTAGCGCTGGAGGAACCGGAACAGCGGTGGTCGGACCGTAGCCGGTAACATGGATGGCATTCACTTGCTGGATGACGCCCGCGGCAAGCGTGTCAAGCCCGGCGATCTGGTCAACCAAAATTTGGTCGCGGACTTCCAGTGTTCCCTTTAGTTTTCCGCTGGGAGGAACGAGCACCTGATTATCGGCCCAATAAACATCCAACATGCCAGAGTCCGGGGCGGCCTTGGGTTTGGTGGTGAGTTTTATCGCCTCGTGACCGACAACCAAAACATGCCCGCCGATGGACACCACCATCTCGCCGTTTTTCTGCTCATGCGAAACTGAACCGGTTAATTCCGAAAGCTGGTCGAGCGCCAGGTCGCGCTTATCCATCAGGTCATTGGGCTGTTCGCCGATTGACAGGACATGCGCAATTTCTGCATTCAGGCTGGCAACCTCATCGGCCAGTGAATTGACTTTTTCCACCTGGCTGACAACAGACAGATTCTGGTCGCTGCGCAGCTGGTCGATCTGAGCCATGCGGCGATTAAAAGCGGTCGCGAGGGCGCTGGCGTCATCGAGCAGGACTCCCCGCAGGCTGGTATTGGTCGGGTCGCTGGCAAGCGACTGCCACCCCGCCCAAAACTGATCCAGTTTCGGAAGCAGTCCGTCCTCTGACGTTTCTGCGAGAGTCGCTTCCAGTTGGTTGAGGATATCGGTTTGGGCCTCCCAGTTTTTCGTCTCGGCTGAGACCGAACGAAAACGCCCATCGAAAAACTCAAGGTTGAAACGTTGAATCTTTGCAATGGTCACCCCGCCGCCTTTTTGCCCGGCGCTGTTCACATATTCAGAACCGCCGGTGGAACTGGGGACTGCGGCGGTGAGAAGCGCGGCCTGACGACGGTAGCCCGGCGTGCTGGCATTGGCAATGTTGTGTTCCGTGATCTCCAACACATGAGACTGTGTCAGAACTGCCTGTAATGAGGTTGTGATGGATGAGAGGGATGGCATGGGAAATTCCTTAGGCCTGAAACTCAACACCCAGTCCGGCAGCCGGCTCCTGAAGTGTTGCCCCGCCCCTGGGTGATCTGTATCCGGACTCCGGCTGGAACATGCTGATCAAAAACATTTGAGTCGCCTTCACCCAGTCCAGCTTGGTGAGCGCGAGCGCCTGACTCGCATGGTTTAATTCGCGGGCCTGATTGGCGAGGCTGTAAATTCCCTCCGAGAGGTTCTTGATGCGGCTGGCGTCTTCCGGTTTGAAATACGGCAGCAGGGCCTGAATGGATGTGTCCTCCAGGTGCATATCCAGTGACAGGGAAAGTTCCTGGATGATCTGGCGGCATTTGTCTTCCATTAAGCTCATCTTATCGAGGAGGACTTCCTTGTCTTCCACGATTTGCAGGATTTGATCAGGCTCGTTTAACAGGCAGATGCGCTCTTTTTTCGAGAGCGCGATCAATTCCTGCAATATCCTGAATTGTTGCACGAGTACTTGCTCAAGTTCAAAGCGATTGATTGTGAATTTATCATCTACCATGGCAGGAGTCCTTGGGGCGTAAAATTACTTCGGGTACAGGGCAGCCACCAGCCGCCTGGCAAGGTCACTGACCCGGACTGTGTAATCTCCGCTTGAGATCTGATTCTTAAGCGTCACGAGAAGGTCGGAATTTGTTTCTTCCACATTTCCAAGTGCGGTGCGGGCCTTGGCCAGCAGGCGCGCGTTTTCAGACATTTCCACCCGGTCCTGCCCGGAACGGACGGAAGCGGCTTCATTGTGGTCGTCTTTTTTTTCGATCTGTGTTGCCGCTTCTGCGGGTTTGGCTGAGAGCGGCAGTAGGTTGGTATTTTCTATCTTCATGGTCGATTCTCCTGCAAGGTAGGTTAATTCACAATACCATTATCGGCTGTTTTTTTGAAAACATTATGCCTTGCGAAGGTTGATAGCCTCGGAGATCATGGTGTCGGTCTGCTGGAAAGCCTTGACCGACATGCTGAACGAGCGTTGAAGGACGATCAGGTGCGTCATTTCCTGGGAAAGGTCAACATTTGACTGCTCGACCCGGAAAGAGCCGATCGTGCCGAAGTTCTCGGATCCGGCTGCCCCGCTCTGGGCGGCGCCGGAAGCGTCTGATTCGAGCCAGACGTTGTTCCCGCGGCTGGTCAACCCGCTCGGGTTGGGGAAGCGCGTCAACTGCACTGTTCCAACTTCCACGCGCACGCCGTCGGCATCAGTGGCTGAGACCACGCCGTCGGAGCCGATGCTGATATCGGTCATACCATCCGTAATCTCCCCGTCCCAAGCCAATGGATACCCGCTGGCAGTGACGAGGTTGAGGTCGGCGTCCAGCACGAACTGACCGTCGCGGGTGTAGCCGGTATCGCCGTTCGGCAGGGTAACACTGAAATAACCCTCGCCTTCGATCGCCCAATCAAGGGGGTTGGCCGAGTCGCGCAGAGCGCCCTGCCCGGTCAGCGCCTGAGTGTTGAGCAATTGATTGCCCTCGGTAAGACGCTGGTTGAGCATTTCTTGAAAATTGGAGCGGCTGGCCTTGAACCCGGCGGTGTTGACGTTTGCAAGGTTGTTGCTGGTTACGTCCAGGTCTGTCAGGCGGGTGAGAATATCCTGGCGGGAGATGTTGAGCGTGTGAAAAAGGGATGATGACATGCAGTCTCCTTTTGTTATCCGATTCGTCCAAGCGAGGCGATGGTCTTGCCGAGCAGTTCATCCTGGTTTCGCACCAGGTTTTGGGCGGCTTCATACGAGCGGCCAACTTCCACCAATTGGGTCATTAACTGTGAAGGATTGGCATTGGAAGTTTCGAGATAGCCTTGAACCACATTCGGAACGTCCTGGCTGGTGGATGCGGTTGGGCCGCTGAATAAATTACCTTCGGTGTGCTGCAGGTCGGTGCGCGGATCGGTGAACACGCCGATTCCCAACTGGGCGACGGCTGTTCCGTTCGCACTGATGGCGCCTTCCGGCGAGACGGAGACATCTCCGTCCGGCAGTGTGATGGGCTGGCCGGCGTCGTCAAGCACCTGATAGCCCTCCACGGTAACGAGGGTATTATCGGCATCGCGCAGGAAACGCCCGTCGCGGGTGTAGCGGTTTCCGTCGGGAGTTTTTACTGTGAAGAAACTGCTGCCTTGCAAGGCAAGGTCAAGCGGGTTGCCGGTATCCTGCAAGGCTCCCTGTTGAAAGTCTATGAATTCCGGGCCGATCTGTGTGCCCAGCCCCAATGTGCCGAGATATTCGATCTGGCTGGCCTGGTTGAGCGCCGGTGAATAGACGGCTTGATTCTGCATGAAGTCTTCGGCGGTGGTCAGGATTTGTTTGAAGCCGGGCGTCTGCAAGTTGGCGATGTTGTGGCTAAGCACCTGCTGGCGGGCGGCGTTCATCACCATGGCAGAGACAGCGGAGTAAAGGCCTTTGATCATTTTATACTTCCTCCATACAGTTTGTTCTTTTGCTGGACATTCAACACCAACTGGACTTCTTCGCGGGTCATGCTGAACTGGCGGGCGATATCCACTTCTGTCATATTGGCTTCGGCCATCGCGCCGATTAATCGGTTGCGGTCCATGACCGAGGAAACCGAATCAACTGTCGGCGGCTGGTTGACGCGCGCCTGGGTCACGTTCAACAGGGTTTGGAAGTCCGCCTGTCCCATTACGCCGGTCGAAGGCGGGGTGCTGACCGATTGCTGCGGGGCGGAGACCAGCGTGCGCATTTCATCCACCACGGGCATCATTCGTTTGGCTTGAGCCTGACGGTTCTGGGCGAGGGCTGTCTCGCGCGCAAGTTGAAGCACGTACAGGGAATCTTCGAGGGATACTTTGGGGATATTACTCATGGCTCATCATCGCTTTCAAGGAAAGTATTGTGCGGGCATGAAGTTGGCATACGCGTGATTCTGTTATATCCAGCACTTTTCCGATATCCTTAAATGTCAGTCCTTCGTTGTAGTACAGAGAAAGGACGAGGCGCTCGCGCTCGGGTAAATTTTGAATGGCGCCCGCCATTTCCTCCATCAAACTTTCCTTCTCGAAAATTTCCGAGGGGTCGGCCTGTTTTTCATCGCCCAGTCGTTCATAAAGCGAACTCCCCCCTTCCTGGTCAACCTCAATCATCATGTCCAGCGAGACGAGGATGCGGTTTGAATCGGCCAGTCCCTGCTGAACATCCTCCAGTTTGATTCCGAGGCGGGCGGCGATTTCATCTTCAGTGGGTTCGCGCGAATTTTCCGACCACAGGGCTGAGATGGTTTTCTGGATCATGCGTGTGCGTTTGCGCGCATTGCGCGGCATCCAGTCGGAGGTGCGCAGGTAGTCGAGAATTTTTCCACGGATTCGCAGGCTGGCGTAGGTGCTGAAACGCGTGTTGAACTTCGGGTCGAAATGATCCACGGCTTCGATCAGTCCCATCAATCCCTGATGCGCCAGGTCTTCATAGTCGCTGCCTCTTTCCTGTGTGATACCCATCCGCGCGAGCAGGTAGTGAACCAAAGGCACGGATTGCAGAACCAGCTTTTCCCTGGTTTCAGGCGAACGGTCAATGATGAATTCGTTCAACATTTCCATGGTTTCATCAATCATGACCATGACTTACTGCGCCTCTGTGGAAAGGTGGTTTCCAAGTTCTTCAAAGTTATCAGTCCCTGCAAACTCATCATATTGATTCTGTTCGGGCTGGGTCTGTTCAGGCTGAGCCTGCAGCGGCGGGGGTTGTTCCGTTTGCATCATTTCCGATTGAGCCTGTTGCGGCTGCCTTTGCTCTTCTTCCTTTTCCTTTTTTTCAAGGATGGCATCGTTTAACACATCCTGAGAGATCTGGCGGGTGATCAGAATCAGCAGGCTGCCAATGACCAGTATGGTGACGCTCGTCCGCAGGACGATGTCCAGCAGTGTGGCGCCGGTCAGCACTGAAACACCGACCACGGCAAAAAAAACAATGGCGAGAATGACAGCCGAAAACGCAAATGAAAACTCGACCAGCACCGGCAGGAAGATGATGTCGGTTTCCTTCGGCTTTTCTTTTACTTTTTTCTCCTTCTTCTTTTTTTCCGCGCCTTTGGCAGGAGGCTGCGGCTCTGAAGGAGGCTGGTTGGCCAGCGGGGTTTCATTTTCTTTTTTCATTTATTCCATTCTCTTCCGAACAAAGCCGAGACCAGCTTTGCGGGGTCAACAACTTCCAGGCTGCGTGAGATTTCCCTGCCGGTTGTAAAGTAACCCAGGGGAATTTGATTCTTGCGGGCAAAGTTATACACGCCTCCGAAGACATGGGTCTCATCCAGTTTGGTAATGACCAGGCCATCGAGGTTGAAGATGCCCAGCGCAGCGGATGTTTGAAGCAGGTCGGCTTCCTTGGTGGTGGCAGGCGCGACCAGATATGTGCAGCGCCGCGGAAATTCGGAAAGCAGCGCGCCAAGCTCGGTCATCTGGCTTTCACTGCATGGGTTGTAACCCGGTGTATCAACAAAGAACAAATCTGTGTCTTCCGATCTCTGCAAGACCCCGCTAACATCCTGCGGGGTGTAAACCAGTTCAAGTTTGAATCCCAATGCATCAGTATAGGCGCGTGCTTCGGCCACGCCTCCCATGCGGACCGTATCCGCGCAGACCCAGGTCACCTTCTTTTGATGGTTCTGGCTGAAGTACAGGGCCAGTTTGGCAATGGCGCTGGTCTTGCCGCTGCCGCTTGCGCCGATAAAGCAAACAACATTGCCCGGAAAATATTTTCCAGCCCCCTGCTGTACGCGCAATTCCGCGCCAAGAAGCTGGGCAATGGACTTCCTGCATTTTTCATAATCGGCGAGGGTTGCCGGGCTGAGCGTTTCCAGCGCCACGCCGGCCAGGCCTTCCACCAGTTTCACGTCCACGCCCTGCCCGGCCAATTGCTGGATGATCTTCTTCAAGGATGGAGGCAGGTATTGATCGTCAGACGGCGAAATAGCCGCCGGCTTCGAAGGAAGCGGCTTTACATCTGCCATGCCGCTTAACGAGTCAAGATCGAGTTTGGGTTTTGCCGCCTTTTTTGCAGACGGTTTCTCCGGCGCAAGCACCCATTCGATCTCAGGCATGACTTCGTCAACTTCCACACTGTTTCGGGCTTTCGACAAAAACGGATCAAGCGCCAAAGCAGCGGCTGGTCTGGCCGCCGATTGAGATTTCCTTGTCTCGGGCAGTGCCTCCGGGCTGGCGGCCACGATTTCAACAGATGTCTTCTTCCACGGATTCCAGGCTGGGCCAAGCGGCAGTTCGCGCATGGAGATCACAATGGCATTGGCTCCCAATTCCTGTTGAACCAACTGCAAGGTTTCGATCGTTGTTTCTGCTTTAAATGTTTTGGTGACCACGTTGACCTCTATTCGAGTTTAACAATTCCATGCGCTTTTACTTTGGTGCCCTGGCCGACTTCTGAAAAAGCCATGACAATCAGGTTCGGTAGTGATTGTTCAACCAGGCGGCGGAATGCAAGGCGCAGTTCACGCGGACAGATCAAGACGGGCACATTGCCCATTTGCGCCAGCCCTTCCATTTGTTCGCCGGTCTTTACCAGAATACGCTGCGCCATGGTCGCGTCAATTTGAAAGGCCGGGCTGCCTTCTGAAGACACCAGCGATTGGCGCAGGGTGGCTTCCAACTGCGGGGCGAGGGTGAAGACATGCAGGGTATTCGCCTCGTCTTTGTACTGGCTTGAGATGGTGTTTGCCATGCTCTGTCGCACGGCTTCAGCCAGCACATGCGTGTCGCGGGTCATGCCGGCGTTGTTTGCCAAAACTTCCAGGATGCCGCTCAGGTCGCGGATGGGGACGCGCTCGCGCAGAAGGTTGCGAAGCACACTTTGAACTTCTCCCAGGTTAAGCATTTCAGGCACAACGCCTTCCACTGAAGCCGGGTTTCTCTGCCGCAGTTGATTCAGCATTTCCTGTACCAATTGCCGCCCAAGCAGGTCAGAGGCATGACTGCGGACGATCTCTGTCAGATGGGTGCATAAGACCGAGAGCGGAGTCACGACCGTGTAGCCCTTCAACTCGGCTTGATTCTGTTCCGAGGCGCTGATCCAAATCGCCGGCAGGCCGAAGGCAGGCTCAGAAGTGGGAGCGCCTTGCAGTGGTTCGTCAATATCCGAGCCGGGGATGGCAAGCAGTCTGTCGAGCATGATTTCATTCGTCGCCACTTCCTGCCCGCGGATTTTGATTCGATATGATTGAGGCGGCAGGCGCAGGTTGTCGCGGATGCGCACCACAGGCAGGATCAACCCGATTTCGCTCATCAACTGGCGGCGGATGCTGGTGATGCGCCGCAGCAGGTTATCCTGGCTGTCCTCGTCAATGATGGGGATCAGGCTGTAGCCGATCTCCAGTTCAATCGGGTCAACCACCACCATTTCCAGCATTTGCTCCGGGGTCTCCGGCTCAGACGGGCGGAGCGCCGGCAGGCTGGCGGCTTCTTCCATGGCTGTGGCGGTTGCCTGCTCACGGTTGACGAAGAACGCGCCAACGCCCAGCCCGATGCTGACCAGCGCAAAGGGAATTTTCGGCAAACCGGGCACGAGCATCAACAACGCGACCACGACCGCGCCGACAGCCAGCACATTGAAGTTTGATACCTGGGTGGATACTTCGGTGCCCAGTGATGTTTCTGAAGTAGAGCGGGTGACGATCAGGCCTGCGGCAGCTGAAACCAGCAATGACGGAACCTGCACTGCCAACCCCGCGCCGATGGTGAGCAGGACGTAGGTTTGCAGGGCTGTGGTCAACGGCATTCCGCGCTGCAATACGCCAATGACGAATCCGCCGATGATGTTGACCAGCATGATGATGATGGCGGCGATCGCGTCGCCTTTGACGAACTTACTGGCGCCGTCCATTGCGCCGTAAAAATCCGCTTCTGATTCAATGGCCTTGCGGCGCTGGCGCGCCTGGTTTTCATCGATCAAACCGGCGTTGAGGTCGGCGTCAATGGCCATTTGTTTGCCGGGCATGGCATCCAGGGTAAAACGCGCCGCCACTTCAGCCACGCGCCCGGCGCCGCTGTTGATGACCACGAATTGGATGATCATCAAGATCAGGAAGATGACCACGCCGACCACATAATTTCCGCCGACGATCAAGTTACCGAAGGTGGTGATGATCTGTCCGGCTTCGCCGCTGAGCAGGATCAGGCGGCTGACAGAGACGTTGATGCCAAGACGGAATAACGTGACCAGCAGCAGCACGGTCGGGAAAACGGAAAATTCCATCGGTTGTCTGATGAACATGGTCATCAAGACAATGGCAATGGAGATTGCGATGCTCAAGGCAACTGCCAGGTCAACCAAAAAGGCCGGCAGCGGAATGAGCAGCATCCCAACCAGCAGGACCAGGCTGAACGCCATGACGATATCGTTCGAGCGCATCAATCCCTGCAGGGCTGAAACAATCGGGCTTCTAACCGAAGTGGTGGTGGTCATTTACTATTCCGTTGGTGTGGGTTGAGGTTGAGGTTCGGGTCTTCGCGCAGCGGCGGGAGTCTTGCCGCGCAGTTTGTACACATAAGCCAGGATCTCGGCCATGGCAAGATAAAGGTCAGACGATATTTCCTGCCCAATGTCAATGGTCTTGTAAATGGCACGCGCCACAGGAATATTCTGAATGACCGGAATGTTGTTTTCCTTTGCGATCTTCACGATGCGCTCGGCCACGCGGTAGGGGCCTTTTGCCAGCACCTTCGGCGCCCGCATCCCTTCCTGATATTCAATCGCCACCGCAAGGTGGGTCGGGTTGGTGACCACAACGGTCGCCTTCGAAACATTGGACATCATGCGGCCGCGCGCCATCTGACGCTGCAGGCTGCGGATGCGGCTCTTCAGCAAGGGATCGCCTTCGGAGCGTTTATGTTCCTGTTTGATTTCTTCCTTGCTCATGCGCAGGTTCTTGTACAAGTCCCAGCGCTGATAGGCATAATCTGCAACAGCAAGCACGAGGTACATCCCCCCGACCCGCAGGGCAAGTGAAACGCACATCTCAGCGAACTTTCCCGCCGCAGTGTTCATGTCAAATTTGTTCAACGAGACCATTTCGACAAATCTTGAGCGGAGAAAACCGTAGGCGATCCACGAGACCCATCCCAGTTTAAGTAAAGACCGAAGCACTTCATAAAAGCCGTGCGCTGAAAAAATCCTTTTAAAGCCTTCAAGCGGATTGACACGCCTGAAGTCAAATCCGATCTTCTTGCCGGCCCACAGAAACTGGGTCTGTCCGAGGGTGACGGCTGCGCCGCTCAACATCAAGCCGACAACGATCAGGCTGAAGGGAGGCAGGATGCGCAGGGTCAGGCTGATGACCGTCTGCCTGAGCCATTCCACAGACAAATTGACGTTCGGGAGTTCGGCAATGAGGGTCGTGATCGAATCCTGAAAAGCCGCGCCCAATTGCTGGCCGGGGCCGCGCAGCAGGATGGCGCTCATCAAAATAACGGCCGCGGAAATTAATTCCTGGCTGCGCACCACCTGGCCTTCTTCGCGGGCTTCCTGAAGGCGGTGACTGGTAGGGGCTTCGGTTTTATTGTCTGCCATTTTGCTTTACTGCTCCAAAAATAAAAGCATATTCTCTGTCATTGGCTTGAACAGGGCTGTGAGGTTGGGGAGGATGATGGCAAAGGTCATTCCCAATGCGATCAGCGCCACAACCACTTTGACAGGCAGCCCAAGAAAGTAGACCTGTACCTGAGGCGCAACGCGGGCCAGCAGCCCGAGTGTCAGGTCTGTCAGCACCAGTGCGGCCATGACGGGCAATGCCATTTGCACACCAGCGGCGATGAAGGTCGAGGTTGTTTTGATAATCATCTCCAATCCATTAAATGGAAGACTGCCGTTCAGCGGAAGGACATTGAAAGTTTTTTGGATTGCGATCAATACAAGGTGGTGGCCGTCGATCACAAGAAAAACCATGGAGGCCGTCATCACAAAGATCTGGTCGAAGGCCGAACTGGCCTCGCCCATCGAGGGGTTGAAGATACGCCCGGATTCAAAACCGCTTCCGATGCCCATGGTGGCGCCGGCCATTTGAATTGCGCCAAACGCCAGGTCGGCTGCATACCCGATCAGCGTGCCGATCAAAATTTCCCTGCCGATGGCCGCCCCATAGGCGAACACTCCAATCGCTGCGGCTTCAGGCGGCAGCGGCTGCCAGGGGATGAGCACCATCGCAAGCGCAAACCCCAGGCCGATCCGCACCTGAGTTGGGATGTTCTGTCCGCCGAGGACCGGCACATGGATAATGATGGCCATGATGCGGGTAAAGGCCAGGAAGAATAATTGTGCCTGCGCTGCTGAAATTGTCATAAAAAATCTTTTTTTCCAACGTCGTTACCTGAACGGCATGATACTTGATTCACCCCCCTGTGTCTGTAAATGTAAAGTGAAGCAAAACTAAATAATGCGTAAATTATTTTCATCATAATTCCCCCAAAAATACCCCCTGCCCAGGTTTGTTGCGATTCAGGAATCGCCTTATGGAAGATTTTCCTTCCTGCAATTAATTGGGCAGTGCGGCTGACCGGCCAAAACTGTGCAGGATGCGCGCCGCCATCAAGTCGGGGTTGAGAGGTTTAACCAGAAATCCGCTGGCTCCCATTTTGGCGGCTTTTTGAACGATCTCCGGAAAGCCCATGGACGAGATGAAAAACACTTTTGTGCGCTTGAACAGGATTTCCGAATTCAGCCGGTTGATCAAATCCAGTCCGTTTTGGCCGGGCAGGTAGGTATCAACCAGCAGGGCGTCAGGCAGGTATTGAGCCAATTGACTGCGCAGGGCGTCCGGCTGGCTGCAGATGATGGGATTCATCTTGTGGCGCATCAATGCCAGTTTGATCAGGTCGCATTGAAGGACGTTTGGCTCAAGGATGAGAACAGACAGGTTTTCGCGTTTCATTTTTATCCAGTCTTTGAGAAATCGGGAAAGACACCGGAATCTTTCATTTTGTTTTTTAATTTTTCCACATCGTCAGCCTGTATTTTGAGGACGTTCAGCGATTCAGGATGGACCTCAAAGCTATGCATCGCGGAATTCGTCAACTGGTAATCTACAGCGAAGGAATTTGCAAGGTTAACGATGGCCGGCAGTTTTTGATTGATGCGGGCAAAGGACGGGGCGTGATGGAAACGAATCGCATCCACCAGCGGAACGGGAAAATTCCAATGTTCAGCGATCAGCCCCCCGACCCGGGCATGATCGATGCCGATCAACTTCTCCTCCACCTGCCATAATTGCATCTGATATTTCTGAACAAAGTCAACGATCTCATTGTAGTTATTCAGCACGACCTGATCCAGCAACAGTTTGCCGATATCATGGAGCAGGCCTGAGACATAGGCTTCTTCGGGGTTGGGATAACGCAGAGCCTGCGCGATCCATTCCGAGGCAACGCCTGTCACCAAAGAGTGATGCCATAGTTCGCCTGCGCCCTGACGGTAGCCGCTCAGGCCGCGCTTCATCATACTTGTCGCAGAGGAGGTGAGGAGGATGGATTTCAAGCGGCCCAGGCCGATCAGCATGATCGCTTCGTGGAGGGTCGAACAGGTGCGGGAATACCCCAGCGAAACCGAGTTCGACATTTGCAGCACCAGGGCGGCCAGCGCCTGATCCAAACCGATCAAGCCGACCAGCGAATCTATTGTGACATCCGGCTTGTCAATCTCGCTCAAGATGCGGGTCACATTGGACGGCATGGGTCTGAGGCTTGTAACAGATTGGATGATGCTTTCAACTCTTTGCGACAGCATGGTCAGCCTTTAAAGTTTTTTTATTGAACCAGGTTTGGCAAACTGGTAAACAGGTTATGGGTAAAGGTCATCGCCTGCTGGAGCATCCATGAACCCAGGAGCACCAGCACCAGCGTAATGCCGATCAATTTGGGGATGAAGATCAGAGTCGATTCGTTGATCTGCGTCGCGGCCTGAACCAGGCTGACGAGACTGCCGACGATCAGGCTGACCAACAGGATCGGCCCGGCCAGAATCAGGGCGACCATGATCGCGTTCTGGCCCAATGTAAGAACATATGCTTCAGTCATCTTTTACCTCACGAACCGCCGCTGAAACTCAGGACCAGGCTGCGGGCGATCAAATACCAGCCGTCCACCATCACAAAGAGCAGGACTTTAAAAGGCAGGGATACAAGCGAAGGCGGCAGCATCATCATACCCATCGAAAGCAGGATGCTTGAAACGACCAGGTCAATCACAAGGAAGGGAATGTAAAGCACAAAGCCCATGGTAAATGCCGTCCGCAGTTCGCTGATGACAAAGGCCGGGAACAGGGAGACTGTGGGGATGTCGTCAATGGTGGCGGGGCGGGGTTCATTTCCCAAGTCAAGGAATAACTGGATGTCCTTTTCCCGCGTTTGTTTGAACATGAATTCGCGGATCGGTTTCTGGGCCTGCTTCAACGCCGCAGGCTGGTCAATTTGTTCGCTCAGGAAGGGTTGAATGGCGGTCTTGTCAATTTCCCTGTAAACAGGGGCCATGATAAAAAAGGTCAGCAGCAGGGAAAGACCGATCAGCACCTGGTTGGGAGGAATGGACGGCGTCCCGATCGCATTGCGCAGCATGGACAGCACGATGACGATGCGGGTGAACGAAGTGGCCAGGATCAGGATTGTCGGCGCGAGGGAGAGCACCGTCATCAGCACCAGCAATTGCACACCCGAGGTGACCTGCTTCGGTTCGGGCGACTGTCCATCAACGGTCAGCGATACGCCCGGAGCGGCGGAACATCCGCTTAAAAATATTCCCAGCAAAAGAAGGATAATAATGACAAGGAATGTTTTATTGAACGGCCTGCGGCCTTGTCTGGCGGGCCGCCCGGCGCGCTTTATTCTGGAAAGGCTTTTCGTAACCATGACAGGTCTTTATTCCTTTCCCTTTAAATCCATACCGGGCTGGTTGAGGTTAAAGGTCTGGAGCAATGAGCCGAAGTCCAGTCCCTGCTGCGGCTGGGTTTCCTCTGCCGGGGCTGGCTCAATGTTGTAGTCCACAGAAGCAATCAGAGACACGTTTTGATCCGTGGCGCCGACCAGGAATTTTTGGCCGCCCACCACGATCAGATGCAGCGCCTGTTTCGGGGATAATCGGATCGTCTCGATCAGGCGCATCTGACGGTTGACCCTGCCCGATGGGCCGATCTGCAGCCAGCGGCGCAGGAGCGCCGAACTGCCGACGATCAGGAGCAGTACCACAATAAGTTTTACAAAGGCGCTCACATAATAAAATGGAGTCGAGCCAAGCGGGTCGTTGGCGGCCTGTGACGCGCCTGCGGCGGCGAAAAGCACGCCTGTTGCCAGAAGGCTGAAGAACACCAGGGCAGCAATCAGCTTTTGTTTTTTGCTGCTGGTTTCCATCCACTTTTTTATAAACGCCGCGATTGCAGGCATCAGGGTGTCACCTTTTCGCCTGTGGCTGAGACCATTTCAATGATGCGGACGCCGAATTTATCGTCCACCACCACCACTTCGCCGCGCGCCACCATGTGGTCGTTGACGAACACATCCACCGGGTCGCCTGCGAGGCGGTCGAGTTCAACGACCGAGCCGTGTTTCAGTTCAATGATGCGGGCAAGCTGCATCCGCGTGCGCCCCAGTTCAACGGTGACTCGCAGGGAGACGTCCATCAACAAATTGATGTTGGATGAAGCGGTATTATCCGTTTTACCGCCCGCCTTTTCAGCCGCGGCTTCGGCATTTCTAACGGCAGGCATTTCTTCGATTTCGTTGTTTATCGTTTCCATATATCCTCTTCGTATTCAACCCGGCAGGATGTCATCGTGCTGGCGGTATACTCCGCTGATCTGAACTCCCATCCGTTTATGGGATTTACCGACATTGGCTAGGAATTGTTTTTTGTTCGCCACCTGCACGATCAACGGGGTATCAATATTTTGATCCAGCTCGATCACATCTCCGACAGTCAACCCCATCAGGTCTTTCAGGGTCAATTCTGCATTACCCAGGATAACCTTTACCGGGATGATGGCTCTCATCATGGTCTGGATGGCGGCCTGGCGCGCGACCGGGTCCTGTTGTTGTTCCTTGCGTCCCGCGATCCAGATATGCGGATTAAGCACATCGGCGATGGGCTTCAGGGTATTAAATGGAATGAAGATGCTCATCGTGCCTGTGATGCCCTGAATGTTAATTTCAATGGCGATCAACAGGACCCGCTCATTGCCCATCATCATCTGAACCCAGTGCTGGTTGATGGTGCTGTCTTCAAGGGACGGCTCGAGGGAGACGACCTTGCTCCAGGCGCTTTTCACATCGCCCAGCATGTGTTCCACCATGCCGCGCAGCAGAGACTGGTCAATTTCAGTTAATGGGCGTTCTGTAAAACGGCCTTCGATCTTTCCGCCAAGGCGCTGCTCCAAAATGAGGTAACTCACATTCAGGCTCATGGTTAGTACCATGTGACCCGGCAACGGCGCGAGTGAGATCAGGTGGAACAGTGTGTGGTCCGGGAAATCCTTGATGAAGTCGTGGAACCTGCCCTGCTCCATCAACGCGAGGCGCGGGCGCACATTGGTCCTCAAAAATGTGGGCAGGGAGGTTGTCAGGCGCTCGCTCAGGTCTTCATGAACCAGTTCCACCGCCCGCATTTGATCCTTTGAAAACCTTGCCGGCGACCAGAAATTATAGGTCTGCACCTTTTTTTCACCGCTGCTCACTTCCGGGCGGGCACCTTCGCCCGGCTGATTCATCATGTCAGCCAGGTTGACGCCCTCTTCGCCATTTTTCTGGCCGAGGTTGATCGCGCCGGACAATAAAGCGTCAATTTCTGATTGAGCAAGCATGGGCTACTGAACCACAAATTCCGTGAAATAGATCGAGAGAATATGAAGGTCAACCAGCTTCTGGGAAAGAATGTCCATGATCTCCTGGCGCAGTTTTTCCTTGCCTTCGGCGGTGTAAAGGTCTTCATAGGTTTTGGTGGAAAGCAGGGTAATCACGGTATCGTCCATGATGGGCAGCCGTGAATTCAGTTTTTCCTCGAAGGCTGTCAGGTAGGCGATCTTTTCCTCTTCCGGCATGGACGTGTATTCCGGGTTATCCGGCGCAAACTCAGCCACCACGGTCAAGCGGATATATCTGCGTCCGCCGGGGTCGACCAGGTTGATGATCTTGGTGGACATATTGAGCATGATACCTTCGCCGGGGACGAATTCATGCGATTCGCCCGCCGCGGGAGTTGTCTCGCCGCCTGTGGAATGTTCCACGGGAGCCTCAGGGACAGGGGTTGTGAAAGCAGCGTCATATTTATATTGCAGGCGGAAAGGCTTGGGCATTTCATCCGGCGCAAAAATGATATAGGCAATGAGAAGGGTTAAGAAGGCAGTGAATAAAAGTATCACTTGCGTAATCACATTGAGGACTTTCAGGATTTTATCTAACATGGTTCTCCATTCCACAAAACCGGGTCACATTGATTTTGTGCAATAAACTTTATGGCAGAACTTGCGGGGCGTTGACGTCTATGATGTTGCTGTCAACTTTATAGATGATGATGATCTCGACCCGGGCATTTAATCCCATGTGCTGTTCGGTGTCGTTCGGGAAGACCGGCGCATATTCGCCCTGCCCGGAAATGATCAGCCTCTCGGGGGCAACGCCGGCGTTCATAAGATACTTCGCCACGGATGTGGCGCGCGCCAGTGAAAGTTCCCAGTTTGTCGGGTAGGCCGGGTTGGCGGACGGGGTGTTGTTGGTATGCCCAACCAGGCGCACTTTATTTTCGATCGGACGCAGCATCTCGGCGATGGTATCCAGCACCTGCAAGGCTTCAGGAGGGAGTTCGGTCTGGCCATTCGCAAAGATCAAGCGCTCGCTGAGGGAGATCAACACGCCCTCAATATTGGTCTGGACGCTTACCTGATTGCCGAGGTTTTGGGAAGACAGCATGGCGGTCAACTGCCCGGCAACCTCTTCGGATTGAGTCGGCCCTTCGGGGATGCCGGGAACAACGATCGGCTTTGAAGTGCCGTCTTCGCTCGTGCCGCCGGCCTGGTTGATATGGCTGTCCACGATTTTGGATGCGCCGCCGAGGGAAAACGCCACCCGCATACTTTCAGCAAGCTGCTTGTACTTCTCGACGTTTACCTGCCCCATTGAATAAAGCACCACGAACAAAACCATCAACAGGGTGATGAAGTCGGCATAGCTCACCAGCCAGCGTTCGTCGTGATGTTCCTCGTGGTGTTCTTCTCTTTTGTGTGCCATGGTTAAGCTTGTGCCTTACCGGTATTGCCTGCGGGGACTTTCTTGTCGGAGCCTTTGGCCTTCTCGGCATCTTCCTCGCTCACGGCTTCCTTTGGTTCGAGGTAGGCTGTCAATTTGTCGCGGACAATGCGCGGGTTTTCGCCGGCCTGAATGGAAAGGATGCCTTCCAATTGCATGTAGCGGTTGCGGGCTTCTTCCTCGTCCTTGGCCTTAAGTTTCCCGGCAATAGGTAGGTAGACCAGGTTGGCTGAAAGCAGGCCCCACAGGGTTGCCAAAAATGCGGAGGCAATTGCTTCGCCAAGGGCCGACGGGTTATCGAGTTGTTTCAAGACGCTGATCAACCCCATCACCGTGCCAATAATGCCGAAGGTCGGGGCAAAGGCGCCAGCCGCAGTAAAGAATGTCTGGGCTTCTTTGTGGCGGGCGCGCATTTGAGAAACCGTTGTTTCCAAAATAGCCGATACTTGTTCCGGGTCAACACCATCGACCACCATCATGATTCCTTTTCGAAGGAATTTGTCGTCAATCTTGCGGCTATCTTCCTCAAGGGCAAGCAGGCCTTCACGGCGCGCCTTGTCTGCGAGTTTGGTCAGGAGTTCAATGATTCCTTTTGAATCATATTTGTTCGTTGTGAACGCCTGAACGAAAAATTTCGGCAGGTTCATTACAAGTTTTAACGGGGAGGTGACAATTGTGGCGCCAATCGAACCGCCGATGATCAAAATGATGGCAGCGGGAGCGGCGAATAATTCTGCTGGCGAGCCGCCGTCCAGAATTAATGCGGTGATAATCACTGTAATTGCCAGGACCAAACCAGAGATGGTCGCAATATCCATGAAATACTCCTGATGTTCTATTTAAAATAACAAAGCGGCGGCGGTCACTCGCCTGTCTTTTGTTCGATAAACGGCGCCAGGGTCTTTCGCCGGTATTCAATGAAGCGCTCTGCAATTTCCTGCGGCGAATCTTTTACAAGCAGTTTTCTGCCGCTCACCAGAGTGACGACTGTGTCGGGAGTCGCTTCGACAATTTGAATCAACTCCGGGTTGATATAAAATTTCACGCCATTCGTCCGTGTCAGAAAGATCACTCTGCTCTTCCTTCCTGCGCAGAATCAATACCCGCGCAGGCCATTATTCATGCGCAACTTTAGCATACCCATCTGGAATTTCATGTAAATAGGCCGTGAAAGGAATATAAAGATTGGCTAAAAATATCGGGTGGAGATGGCGGCAAATTATCCCGGACGAAAGAATCCGTCTGGGCGGCGGGATGCATGTAGTTTTTCCAACCCATTCCCCCGTCATATAGGATGCGCTATATGTTCCTTTCAATCGGTTGAATGACAACCGACTGCGATGTCATCTGCCTGTAATAAAATTCCAGCACTGCCGCCGGTCGCTGGGCGATGACCGGGCCTGTGGTCTTGCCCCAGACCAGTTTGCCGGCGGCATCGAACCAGTCATTGCCGTCGCCGCCGGCATAGACCACGTCGCCGAGGGGTTTGCCGGCGAAGGCAGGCATTCCGTCCTCCAAGACCTTTTTTATGAACAAGCCGTTTTCGGGAGAAAATTCCCTGGCCGCTGCGCCGATCCCTTTGACATGCTGTGATCCTTTAAAGATATCCACGTATTCAATGATGCCGTCATCCCTGGCTTTGAAGGTGACGCGCGTGCCGTCTTTCAGCATGAAGGATGTGACGTCTTCGCTGGCTTTGAGATCCTTGAAATCTCCGTTGTTGCTGCCTGCGATATCGTCCACATCCACATGAGGGTCGCCCCAAATGGTGGTGCTTTTATTGGCCCATTTATCGAGGATGGTAAAGGTGGCTCCGTCGGCAAACTTAAAGAGATAGCGGTCTGATTCGGCATAATGTTGATCATGCACCAACAGGCCTTCCAGCGGAGCGGCGGAACGGTACCGCAACTCGAGCTTGATCTCGACCGTCTGGCTGCTGGTTACCTCGAAGTTTTCAGCAGCGGCATTTTCCACAGCAGGTTCGGCGGTCTTTGTTTTGCTTTTCAAGCCGGACAAGTTTATGTTGATGTTTTCGATCGGGGGCAGGGGAGCTTGCCGCTGGTCTTTTTGAGCCGCGGCGGAACCGCTGATCAGGGCCTGGTCTTCTTCAAAATATTCCAGCGCAGATTTATCCTCCACCTGCTTTCCGCTGCGGCGCATCCCGGCATTCTTTTCGATCTCCAGCAGCCGGCGGGCCGCCATCAAATTGGACAATTCAATTGCTGTGACATTACTCATGCGCGCCTCCACGGCCGAATCAAATCTATTCCCAGAATCGGCATGTATTCATAATTCTTTAGGAGGCGCTGCGCTTGAAGTGTATCCCCCGGCATTAACTCGTTTTAGTAAATTCCCTGCTGCCTGCGGATTTGAAGAATGAAGGCGTTGACGCTTTCCAGCGATTGAAGCTGCCTGCCGGGCACAACTGAAAAGCCCGGCGCCCAGAATTCGCCGGAAAGGTTTAGACGCGAATAGCGCGGGTAATATTCAAAGATCTTTTGCGATGTCAACTTGCGCATGATGCGCATGAATTGAACCGGGCTCTCTGTGGGCGGAACGGTCATCACCCATTGAAGATGCCCGGGGCGGATCAGGATATCGTCCAGCCGCCAGCCGTAGGAAATGCAAATTTGCCGCACCCAGTCCGACAGGTCGCCGGTGATGTCGCCTGTCAGGTAATGATCGCTGAAGCGGGGAATCATCAGACACGAAAAAGTTAATTCAAATGGAGGCGGCGAATCGGGGTCCAGCTTGACCGTTTCACTGATCACCGGAACCTGGGTGGGAATCTCCCCTTGCAGGATTCGCTCCGCAGCAGCATCAAGCGTGGAGACCCGCGGTTCGATCCGCGATTCTTTTTGATCCGTTTGAACTTGTTCCGTATCCGTAATTACATATTCGAAGGAATTCAAGATTGCCTCATCGAACTCTATGCGCCTTACACCATCAGGTAACGGATTCCTTTTTGAGCGGAAAATTTTCCCCAGTATATCCTCTGGCGGATTAATTCCCATAAAAAAAATGTGAAATTTTTCGACTGGGTCTTCAGAATTTGGTCTAGACATATCCAAGGGGCGGGCAGCCAGACATGCCAGCAATTTCATTCTTTTTCCTTCCATATGGCGGCCAGGCGCTGGAAACATTTTCCCGGCCCCAAAATCGGAGGGTTCAAAATTCACGCAATATTAATACGTTCTTATCCTATTTTTTATTATGAAAAAATGGCCTTGTTTATACAATAGTGTCAATCTGCCGGCCTGAGTCCCAGGCCATTTATCGTCAAAAAGCATATTCAATATGGATATAAGAGGCACGCCATGAACGAAAAGGAAAAACTCGAAGCATATATTGCAAATTGCAAATGCTGCCTATTGGCGCAGGCGATGAAGGAATGTCCGCTGTGCCGTTTCAACATCGGGCTGGCAACCCAGGTGACCCTGACTTCAGTCACGCCGCTGCCCGCGCAGGAACATATCGTCATCTTTACATTGGCTGAATGAGAATTTTTCATAATGCTTATTAAATTTTGGAGCGGCGTCGTGAAGTGGATTGATAATCTCAAGATGAGCTTTAAACTGCTGGGGGCATTCGGCACGATCCTTATATTGATACTCATCATCGCCGGGGTGGGTTATGCCTCGATGAACAAGATCAACAATGGGATGACGGCCATGTATACTGACAGGCTGCTGCCGATTGAGCGCCTGGGCAGCATTGAATCAAACATGAACACCATCCGGGGAAATATCTACCGCGCATTGCTGATTAAAAAAGAGTCAGCCAGCATCGAGGCGGAAATAGCCAGGCTTGAAAAAAACATTGACGAGAATTTCAAGGCCTATAAATCCTCTCTCTTAAGTGATGAGGAAAAGCAGGAACTGGTCAGGTTCGAAAAGGCCATCCGCGAATACCATAACGCATCCCAGGAAGCCCTGGAGCTGAACAAGGCAGGCGACCGCCAGCGGGCAATCGCCAGTTTGGAGGAAGGCGGGCGGACATCCATTGCCAGCCAGGCTTTATACGAATCAATCCACAATTTACTTTTAATCAACGAAGAAATAGCAAATGACACACACTTGCAGGGCAATGCGACCTTTGCCTTAACCCGCACATTGCTGCTCATCACCAGCGCGACCGTGATTGCAGTCGCGCTTGGTTCTGTACTTGTCATCAGCCGCAGCATCACAGTGCCGCTGGCAATTGTGGTGAGAATCTCACGCGCCATGGCAACCGGCGACCTGATGCGCGACATGAGCGAAACCGAAAAAGACAAGGTGCGCCTGCGCAGGGATGAGATCGGCACAATCGGCAAAGCCTTCGATGAATTAATTGCATACTTGCAGGGTATGGGTCTCGCCGCGACCGCCATCGCAGAGAATGACCTGACCACTTCGGTCGCGCCCAAATCTCCAAAGGATGAACTCGGCAATGCCTTCACCAGGATGATCGTCGTCTTACGCGAGGCTGTGGGTCTGATAACAGAAAGCGCAAATACTGTCACCTCTTCAGCGGCGCATCTCGCGGCTGCCTCCAGGCATTCCGGCGAAGCCGCCCATCAGATCGCCACCACCATTCAACAGGTGGCGATCGGAACCGCCCAGCAGGCTGCGAGCGTCACCAAAACCTCTGCCTCTGTCGAGCAGATGGGCCGCGCCATTGACGGCGTGGCCAGAGGCGCGCAGGAACAGGCCAGGGCCATCTCTCAAGCGTCAGAAGTGGCTTCCCGCATCAACACCGCCATCGGGCAGGTTGCCAACAACGTGCAGGCCGTCACCCGCGACTCTGCCCAATCGGCCACCTTCTCTCGCGATGGCGCAAAGACCGTCAAGGAGACCATCAACGGCATGGAAGCCATCCGCTCCAAGGTCGGTCTCTCCGCCTCCAAAGTACAGGAGATGGGAACCCGCTCCGAAGAGATCGGCGCCATCGTCGAGACCATCGAGGATATCGCCTCCCAGACCAACCTGCTGGCTCTGAATGCCGCCATCGAAGCCGCACGCGCCGGCGAACAGGGCAAGGGCTTTGCTGTTGTGGCCGATGAAGTCCGCAAGCTGGCCGAACGCTCCACCCTGGCCACCAAGGATATTGCCACGCTCATCAAGGGGATTCAAAAGACCGTGAATGATGCTGTCACTGCCATGAAAGCCTCCGCTGAAGAGGTCGAAGCAGGGGTGACACGCGCGCATTCAGCCGGCGAAGCGCTGGACAACATCCTCGACGCGGCTGAGTCGGTCTACAAGCAGGCCGAGGATGCAGGACAGGCGGCAGCGAAAGTGCGGGACGCCGCGGCAGAATTGCTCGAAGCTGTGGACGCGGTTTCTGCAGTCATCGAAGAGAACACCGCCGCCACCGAGGAGATGGCCGCCAATTCGTCAGAGTTGACCCAGGCCATTGAGAACATCGCCAGCATCAGCGAAGAGAACAGCGCCGCGGTACATGAAGTATCCTCCTCCACCGACGAGGTATCTGCACAGGTGAAGGAAGTATCTGATTCGGCCGCTTCCATGAAAGAATTATCACTCATGCTGCAAATGGTGGCCGCCCAATTCAATCTGGACAGAGATGCCAACGAATCCAATAATCTTATAAACATTGTGTTGGCATCATCGCAGCACAGCGACTGGGTGAAAAAAGCGGCGGCGGCATTGGACGGGGCGGGACATTTCACGGCGGAGGAAGCGCTGACTCATACGGCATGTTTGCTGGGACATTGGTATTACGGCCGCGGAATAAAAGACTACGGCCAAAACAAGTTTTTCAAAGAAATTGAACAGCCACATAAGGATTTTCATCAGGCGCTATTGGAACTTGTCAACACGCCTGACCTGGAGCAGGAGCGCGGACAGCAATATCTTGCGCAGCTTAAGCAGTCCTATGGCGAGCTTGAAAGGCTGATCAACGGGCTGCAAAATTCCATTTAATTTAGTCATGTTACGTAATTTACTCGCAGCGCGACACGCTTCGCGATGTCGCCTGAAACTTAGTCAGGAGTTCAACCTTTATAAGCGGAGAGGTAAACCGCAGAAACAACCATGCAACAAAGAATGGTGTTCGATGACGCGGGCCGTAATTCCTGCGGCACAAAAAACGGGCTTGGGAGAGTGAGCCTGTCATTGATCACCGGCCCGCTTCCCCCTGGAAGCGCTGGAAATTTTGCGCCAGACCCGGATCATTATCGTATTGATGGGCAGCATCACAGCGGGAACGGCGCCGGCTGAAATTTCGTGAACTGCCTCACCATGATTTTGGACATTGCAAAAAATTCATAGATTTTAAGTCGGCCGGAGGGGCCGGCTGAAAATCACAACCATCACATGGAGAATATAAACAATGAACGCAATTAATAATCTCAAGACAAGGATTAAACTGTTGCTCAGTTTTGGGGCGGTGGTACTTTTGATGATCGGGGTGGCGGTCCTCGGTTATTCTGGCATAAGCACCATGGAAAAAATGCTAACCTCGCTCTATCTTGACCGCACCCTGCCAATTGAACAGTTGGGCGTTGCTCATAAATCCCAATTCACCCTGCGCGGCGACGTGTATAAATACATGCTGATCCCGGAAGAGCGGGCAGCAACAAAAGCCGCAATCGAAAAAGATATTCAAACGATAAACGAGGAAATGAATCTCTACCGCTCCTCCTTCCTTGTGGATGAGGAGAAGGCCGCCCTGGTTGAATTTGACAAAACCTGGGCAGATTATCAGGCTGCCGTTAAAAAAATGCTGGAGGATGTAGACGCCGGCAAACTGGATGAAGCGAAGGCAAGCCTGCTGAGCGGAGGAGATGCCTCCAATGCCCGCCGGGCGCTGGGCGCTACATTTGACAAACTCACTGAAATCAATGTAAGGGTGGCCGCTGAACTCCACGATCAGGGAGAAGTAACTTTCATTTCCTCAAGGAATCTGCTGATTGGCGTCAGTTTGGCATGTATCCTGCTTGCGCTCTTTCTTGCTTTCATCATCGCAAACAGCATTGCAAATCCATTGGGGGTGGTCACCAGGATGGCCAAGTCGCTCGCAGTTGGCGACCTGGTGCGCGATATGAGCGAGACCGAAAAAGACAAGGTGCGCCTGCGCAGGGATGAAGTCGGCGAAATTGGCAAGGCCTTCGATGCATTAATCGCTTACATGCAAAGCATGGGGCTGGCCGCCACTGCCATTTCAGAGAACGACCTGACCGCTTCGGTGTCACCCAAATCTGCAAAAGACGAACTCGGCAACGCCTTCACCAGGATGATTGCCGGGCTGAGAGATGTAATTGGCATGGTCGCTCAAAGCGCGAATGCAGTCTCCTCCGCTTCGGCCCAACTGGCGGCTGCCTCTGAACAATCGGGGCAGGCTACCAGTCAGATCGCCACCACCATCCAGCAGGTCGCGCTCGGAACCGCCCAGCAGACGGCCGGCGTTACCAAGACCTCCGGCGCTGTCGAGCAGATGGGCCGCGCCATTGACGGCGTCGCAAAAGGCGCGCAGGAACAGGCCAGGGCCATCACTCAGGCTTCCCAGATCACCACCCGCATCAGCACCGCCATCGAGCAAGTCGCCAGCAACGTGCAGACCGTCACCCGCGATTCCGCGCAGTCGGCCACCTTCTCCCGCGACGGCGCAAAGACCGTCAAGGAGACCATCTCCGGCATGGAAGCCATCCGTTCCAAGGTCGGTCTCTCCGCCTCCAAAGTGCAGGAGATGGGAACCCGCTCCGAAGAGATCGGCGCCATCGTCGAGACCATCGAAGATATCGCCTCCCAGACCAACCTGCTGGCTCTCAATGCCGCCATCGAGGCCGCACGCGCCGGCGAACAGGGCAAGGGCTTTGCTGTCGTGGCCGATGAAGTCCGCAAACTGGCAGAACGTTCCTCCCTCGCCACCAAGGAAATTGGCACACTCATCAAGGGGATTCAGAAAACGGTGGGCGAAGCCGTGACGGCCATGAAGGCCTCCGCTGAAGAGGTCGAAGCAGGAGTCTCGCGCGCCAACTCCGCAGGCCTCGTGCTCGATAACATTCTCGAAGCGGCTGAGTCGGTCTACAAGCAGGCTGAGGATGCGGGACAGGCCGCCTCCAAAGTCCGTGTGGCGGCCACTGAACTGGTCGAGGCGGTGGATGCGGTCTCGGCTGTCATCGAAGAAAATACTGCCGCCACCGAGGAGATGGCCGCCAATTCCTCAGAGTTGACTCAGGCCATCGAGAACATCGCAAGCGTCAGCGAGGAGAATTCCGCCTCCGTCGAGGAGGTTTCCGCCTCCACAGAAGAGATGTCAGCCCAGGTTGAAGAAGTCTCCGCCTCCGCCGCATCCCTGATGGAGATGGCTCAGAAGTTACAGAACGTCGTTTCGAGATTCAAACTCGAGGCTGGCAAATAGTATGTCGTTGCGAGGAGCGTACTTTGCGACGAAGCAACCTCCGAATACGTTGAAGATTGCTTCGGGAAGATCGCCCTCGCAACGGCATCTTTCTTTGGAGAAAAAACATGGAACAACAACTGGTGATCTTTGAATTGGCAAATGAGTACTACGGCATCAACATCGCCGTGGTCGAGAGCATCATTAAGATGCAGGGTATTACCCAACTCCCGCAGACGCCCAACTACGTCAAAGGAGTCACCAACCTGCGCGGCAGTGTCCTGCCTGTCATTGACCTGCGCGCGCGCTTCGCCCTCGAGGCTCGTGAGGATACCAAACAGACACGCATCATCATCGTCACCATGGGCAGCATCAAGGTCGGCGTGATCGTGGACGGTGTTTCGGAAGTCCTGCGCGTTTCGGATGAGTTGATCGAGCCCCTGCCGCCGATGGTCAATTCGGTCAATTCCGTTTTCCTCAAGGGTATCGTGCGCCTTGAGACGCGCCTCATCATCCTGCTCGAACTCGGCAAGGTGCTTGACCTGAGCGAACAGCAGGCATTGGAAGCCCTGGCGGCGCACAAGGTTTAACATTGGAAGTTATTTCCTCCTCGCTGCGCGCCTTTCATTGCAGGCCGGCAATTTCACACCGGCGTCACACAAACGCGTTGCGGGGAGGAATTTCATAAGCTATCAGGATGAGGCTGCGCATTCAAGAGAAAAAATGAATTTACCGCCCGGCAACAGTCTTCAGGACATTCTCCATAATTACTGATAAAGCTTATTTAACAGTGAAGAGCAAACCAGGCGGAGAATACTCCATTTTAATATGAAGAATTAACCTTCAATAACTTTATAGGAGATCAAACATGAAACTCAACTTCAAAGCAAAACTGATGGGAAGCTATGCCATTATGATTGCCCTGTCCGCGGCAATCGGTATAGCCGCCTGGGTCAATCTGCGGCTGGTGAAAACAACCCTGATAGAAACCGGGACAGGGTTCAACGTCACCGCAGCGACCTCCGCGATGCAGCGGGCCACGATGTATTACAACGACACATCAACAGAATATGCGCTGGGCGAAACCTACGACGTGGATGAGTTGAGAACCGAATATGACTCCCGTAAAGAGGAGCTTAAATCGGCGCACATTGCCCTGACAACCAGCGCAGACGCTGCCGCGCAAACCTGGCTGGGAGTCACCCAGCAAAAAATGACGGCTTATATTCAGGCCGGCGACGCCATGCTCGCCAGCCGCGACGCCGAGTTTGCGGCGAAGGCCGCCTTTAATGAAAACGCCGTGGCGCTCAAGACGGCCCGCCGTGTTTTTCGAGACGAGCTAAAAAAGGTTGATGAATTTGACCTGCACATGCAAGCCATTGAAATCGGTTATCTTGAGAAGGAATATCTCTACCAATACCGGGACGCAGATCACCTGAAAGAATTGACGGATGCAATCAAGGCGCTGCGCGCCAATATTAAATCCTCGACTTCCGCAGAATCAACAGTCCTGCAAATGCTGGACGACTACAATCAGACGCTGGAACTTCAAGCAGAGTTACTGGCTAAGTGGCAGCACCAAAGCGAGGCAACCCATCAAGGAATGGTGGCATTTGATCAGGCCCGCGCGGATTTTATTGACACCCTCCAGAATTTAAATACCCTTGAAACAAGCCTTGTGAACGCCAACCAAAAGCGCGCTGACAAGGCTGCGCAGGCCGCCTTGATCATCATCGCATCTGTGACAGGGGCGGTGGCTCTCGCAGGCGCAGGTTTCGGGTTCTTCCAGTCAAACTCCATTTCCAACTCCGCCGGTCAAATGGTGCGGGCCGCAAATGCGATTTCACACGGCGAGCTTAACCATGCAATTACGGTCGCAAGCCGCGACGAGATGGGTGACCTGGCAGTGTCTTTCCAGCACATGATTGCGTACATGCAAAACATTGCCGGAGCGGCCGGGCATCTGGCGCAGGGCGACCTGACCGTTGAGGTCACGCCTCAATCGGAAAAGGATGTGCTGGGCAATGCCTTCGCGCAGATGATCGCCAACCTGCGGAGTTCCATCACCCTGGTAGCTGAGAACGCCGACAGTGTGAAGGAGGCTTCGTCACAGCTTTCAGTAGCGGCGGCGCACGCCGGGCAGGTCACTTCGCAGATCGCTGCAACAGTGCAGCAGGTATCAAGGGGCACGCAACAGCAATCCGATTCGGTGAGCCGCACCGCGCTGTCCGTTGACCAGATGAAACACGCCATTGACAATGTGGCGCGCGGAGCCCAGGAGCAGGCAGCTTCAGTTGAAAAGTCATCGGCGATCACCGCGCAGATCTCGGCGGCAATTCAGGAGGTTGCGAATCATGCGCAAATGGTGAAGAAGGATTCAGCCGGCGCGGCTGAAACAGCCCGCGCCAGCGGGCGGACAGTACAGGAAACCGTCGCCAACATGAACAGCATCAAGGGCAAGGTCGGCACGTCTGCGGTTAAGGTCCAGGAGATGGGGGCACGCTCCGACCAGATCGGTGTGATCGCGGAAACGATCGGCGATATCGCTTCGCAAACCAACCTGCTGGCGTTGAATGCGGCCATTGAAGCGGCGCGCGCCGGCGAACATGGAAAGGGATTTGCAGTTGTGGCAGACGAGGTGCGCAAACTGGCTGAGAAATCCACTGCCGCTACAAAAGAGATCAGCGAACTGATCAAGGATATTCAAAGAACAGTGGCCGAGGCTGTCAGCGCAATGGATGAAAGCGCCACGGAGGTCGAAGCCGGGACATTCAAGGCAAACGAATCCGGGCAGGCGCTGGTGAACCTCCTTTCATCGGCTGAGGCAGTGAATGCGCGGGCTGAGGCGACCTATGCCGCCACGCAAACCATGAGCTCGATGTCTGATGTGCTGGTGAGCGCAATTGACGGGGTCGCCTCTGTGGCCGAGGGAAACCTGGCGGTAACAGATGTGATGGCTGCCGGCTCGGCGGAGGTCACCCAAAACATCGGCGACATCGCCAGCGTCAGTGAGGAGAACAGCGCCATCGTCGAGGAAGTATCCGCCTCCACCGAGGAAGTATCCGCCCAGGTTGAGGAAGTCTCCGCTTCCGCATCCTCCCTGATGGGCATGGCCCAAAGACTACAGGAGGTGGTGGCGCGCTTCAAGATCAATCTTGAAACGCAGGAGGAGGAGATTAAGATGCTTCGAAAGGTAAAAGAGTCGCACATCTCCTGGAGGAAGAGGGCGGAAGCCATGCTCGCCGGAACGGAAAAGATCGCACAGGAGAGTCTGGTGTCTCATACTCAATGCACGCTGGGATATTGGTATTACGGCTGGGGCGGAAAGAAATACGGGCAAAATACCATCTTCAAGGAATTGGAACCGCCGCACCGCGACTTCCATAGAGTGTTATGGGAAATGGTTGATATGTTTGCCCGCGACAAAAAAGGCGCGGAAAAATTTTGGCCGCAAATCGAGCAGTTATCGAATGAGATCATCGCCCTGCTGGATAAATTTGAAGCGGAAATTTCAAACAACCGTCAATAATTTTAGAGCGTGAAGAAAGGATGAAAACGATGGAACAACAACTTGTGGTTTTTGAACTGGCCAATGAATACTACGGTATCAACATCGCCGTGGTCGAGAGCATCATCAAGATGCAGGGTATTACCCAACTCCCGCAGACGCCCAACTACGTCAAAGGAGTCACCAACCTGCGCGGCAGTGTCCTGCCCGTGATTGACCTGCGCGCGCGCTTCGCCCTCGAGGCTCGTGAGGATACCAAACAGACGCGCATCATCATCGTCACCATGGGCAGCATCAAGGTCGGTGTGATCGTGGACGGTGTTTCGGAAGTCCTGCGCGTTTCGGATGAATTGATCGAGCCCCTGCCGCCGATGGTCAACTCGGTCAATTCCGTTTTCCTCAAGGGCATTGTGCGCCTTGAGACGCGCCTCATCATCCTGCTCGAACTCGGCAAGGTGCTTGACCTGAGCGAACAGCAGGCATTGGAAGCCCTGGCGAATTAAACATTAAACATGGCGGCGCAATTTACCTTGAATCTCCGCTGCCGCATGTCTTGCGTTAATCCTGACAACTTTAAAAATATCCCGGAAAGACAGGAACCGACTTTATGAAAAAAACAGGCATCAGGGCCATGTACTATGACTGGCTGAACTGGCGAATCAGCGCCAAGGTGATCAGCAGTATTGTATGTGTAACCTTTCTAAGCGCCATTTCACTAATGGCGGTGAACTCCTTCAATAATATGGCGCAGTTATCCGCGCAGGTGGGCGACGAACTGGTCTCGCTGGGAAACCAGACCCTCCTGCGCGTATCGGACCAGGTGAATACCGGTGTGCAGGTGCTGGAGACCCTGGCCATGACCCCTTCACTGGCTGCCGCAGTGAAAGAGGCAAATGAAAACCGCGCCGGCTGGACAGACGCGCAGATCACTTCATTGGATGAAGCCTGGAAGGCAGACAGCCCCGGCATTGAAACCACCGTTACAGAAATTTCAAACAACGACCTGAGCAATTATCTGATCGATTTCATTCAAAACAACAGCGCCGAAGTGGAAGTCTTTGTGACAGACCAAAAAGGGCTGAACATCGCCATGACAGGCAGGACGAGCGACTTCCTGCAGAGCGACGAGGGCTGGTGGAAGGCCGCCTTCGCCGGCGGGAACGGCGCTGTTTACATCGGCGAAGTCGAATATGACGAAAGTTCCAAAACCTACGCAATGAACCTCGGCGTCCCTGTCCGTGACCCACAAACCCAAAAAGTGATCGGGGTCCTGCGCGGCACGCTCGACATCTCGGTCCTGCTTCAAACATTGGCAGGCCAAAAAGACAACAGCATCAAAAGCATGGCGCTCATTGACCGGAACGGAGTCGTGCTCTACTCCCCCAACCCGGCCCAGAACATGCAGCCCGCGCCTGAAAATATCCTCGCGCTGTTTGAAGCCGGCGCAACAGGCTGGCAAAAGACAAACGACATGGATGGAGACCCGGCCATCGTGGCTTATTACACGCTCGCCGGCAGCCTCGGCGATACGCTGGGCTGGCGCATGATCACCGCGCACAAGATGAACGAAATTTACACAAACCAATTATGGGGGGCGGGCATCGGTTTTTCAACTTTGGTCTTTGTAGTCGGGATCGGCTCCTTCATCACCGCCATGATCATCAACAGCAGCATCGCCATGCCTTTGGGAATTGTCACCAAAATGGCGCGCTCACTTTCAACCGGCGACCTGGTGCGCGAATTAAGCGACGCAGAAAAAGACAGGGTGCGCCTGCGCAAGGATGAACTGGGAGAGATCGGCAAGGCATTCGATGGATTGATCAACTACATGCAAAGCATGGGGCTGGCCGCCGCAGCCATTGCAGGAAACAACCTGAGCGCTTCGGTCACTCCCAAATCTATAAAGGATGAACTCGGGAACGCCTTCGCCAAGATGATCAACGGACTGCGCGAGACGGTTGGACTGGTGGCCGAAAGCGCAAGCGCCGTCTCTTCCGCATCGGCCAAACTGGCGGCTGCTTCTGAACAATCGGGGCAGGCTACCAGTCAGATCGCCACCACCATCCAGCAGGTCGCGCTTGGAACCGCGCAGCAGACTTCCAGCGTCACCAAAATTTCAGGCACTGTCGAGCAGATGGGCCGCACCATTGACGGCGTCGCAAAAGGCGCACAGGAACAGGCCAGGGCCATCAGTCAGGCTTCAGAAGTGGCTTCCCGCATCAACAATGCAATTGAGCAGGTCACGAATAATGTTCAGGCAGTCACCCGCGACTCTGCGCAGTCGGCCACCTACTCCCGCGGCGGCGCGAAGTCTGTCAAGGAAACCATCTCCGGTATGGAAGCCATCCGTAACAAGGTCGGCTTGACCGCGGTCAAGGTCGAGGAGATGGGCTCGCGCTCCGAAAAGATCGGCGACATCGTTGAAACCATTGACGACATCGCCGCCCAGACCAACCTGCTGGCACTGAATGCAGCCATCGAGGCCGCTCGCGCCAACGGAGCTGGCGCCAGGGTAAGCGAACATCTAATCCAACAACATTTGCTCAGCGTGGCCGGTCTGCTGGCCGAGTTATGCCTGCGTAGCAGTCAGCCTTTGCAGGCGGCAGACCTGATGGCACTGGCAAGGCGCGCGCATGTTGACACGCTCAACATCACCGACGCCGATGGCGTGGTCAGCCTGTCAAACGACCCGACCAGTGTCGGCTTCCGTTTTCCAGAGGATCCAAAACAGCAGGCCTCGGTGTTCCGCCCCCTGCTTAAGGAAAAGGACGGCGCCATTGCACAGCCGGCGCAGGCACGCAGTCAGGATGGGAAACTATATATCTATGTCGGCGTTTCGCGCCGCGATCAGGCGGGAGTTGTTCAAGCCGGTATGCCGGCTGAAGCCATTGAAAATAGCGGCAATTACACGCGCGGCTTTGCTGTCGTAGCCGATGAAGTTCGCAAACTCGCAGAACGTTCCTCTCTCGCCACGAAAGAAATTGCCGCCCTCATCAAGGGCATCCAAAAGACCGTCTCCGAAGCCATAACTGCCATGAAGGCCTCCGCTGAAGAGGTCGAAGCAGGCGTCTCGCGCGCCAACTCCGC
>Ga0233425_10002112_pt1 | contig 40558 bp, 24 predicted proteins | sample Watercolumn_Towu_2_FD_181712 | JGI IMG/M metagenome (GOLD analysis project Ga0233425, IMG submission 181712) | Freshwater microbial communities from Lake Towuti, South Sulawesi, Indonesia - Watercolumn_Towuti2014_140_MG | ecosystem: Environmental > Aquatic > Freshwater > Lake | place...
TAAAAAAATGAAAATTATAAAAACGACAATCATCTTATTATTTGCGGCATTAGCGGTAAACCTTATCAATGCTCAGGGCTGTCTGCCCGAAGGGATCACCTTCACAACCCAGGAAGAGATTGATAATTTCCAGGCGAATTATCCGAGTTGCACGGAGATTGAGGGTTTTGTGGAAATAATAGGGGATGATATTATAAACCTGAATGGATTGAGTGTAATAACTTCAATTGATTCATACTTGCATATTTCTTCAACATCCCTTAATAATCTTTCTGGTTTGAACAGCCTGGAATCTATCGGATCAAATTTTTATCTATGGTATAATTTATTTCTTTCAAGTATGTCAGGATTGAATAATCTGGAAAACATCAGTGGCGATTGTGATATTTCTGATAACTACATTTTAACTGATTTATCGGGACTTGAAAGCATAACGTACTTACAGGGCGATCTTATTATTGATCATACTGACTCGCTTACCAGTTTAACGGGACTTGAATGTTTGATTACTATTGAAGGCGACTTATTTATTCATTCTAACCATTCTCTGATCAATCTCAACAGTTTGAGTTCATTGTCATCGGTAGGTGGTATTAAGATCATCAACAATAAGGTACTTTTTGATTTTTCAGGATTGTCAGGATTAACTTCCCTTGACGGTGATTGTTGGATCAATTCAAACGACAGTTTAAACAGTTTAACAGGACTTGAAGGATTAACTTTAATAAACGGAGGTTTATCTGTTTCCAGTAATAGTTCACTAACATGTCTTACGGGATTAAATAATATAATTAACATTATTGGTGGTATGGATATTTCACTCAACCCTTCACTTACAAGTCTTGCTGATTTGGCCAACCTAACTTCGGTTTCCGGCGGGATTATAATAGGTGAGAACGGGCAGCTTGCTGATCTGACCGGATTACATAATCTGACCAATATTGGATCATTAGAAATAACTTATGGATATGTGCTGTCGGATATTCAGGCACTTGATGGTATTACTGGTATCCCGGGCAACATCGAAATTATCGAAAATCCTTTATTAGCTGACCTGTCGGGTTTACATCATATAACATCTGTTGGTGGCGACCTCAACATCTGTCGTAATGACTTGTTGACCGACTTCACTGGCCTGGAAGCGCTGACAATGATCGGCGGCAGTCTGTCACTTAATTACGACACATCCATTATAAATTTCACAGGTTTAAGCAATTTAACCACGATCGGTGAAAACTTATCAATCAATGATAACATAGGCGTGAACACTTTAACAGGACTAGAAAATTTAACTTCAATAGGTGGGGATTTATCAGTATCAAGTAATGAATTATTGTACAGTTTTACAGGATTAAATTCTTTAATCTCGGTTAACGGATCCGTTATTATCCGGGAAAATAATGCACTTACCAGTTTAACAGGATTGGACATGTTGAGCTATATCGGGGGAAATTTACACATAGGTAATAATGTCAGCAGTGGAAGTGGTAATCCAGTATTAACCAGCATTGTAAGCCTTTATTCGCTTCAAACCGTTAACGGGGAAATAAATATATCTTACAACAATTCACTCACCAGCCTTTCCGGGTTGGATAATATCGATGCAGGCTCAATTGATAACCTGAGAATATGGTCAAATGTATCATTATCAGAATGTGATGTGAATAGTGTTTGTGAATATATTGCAAATCCGGGAGGAGATATTTTAATTGGTCTTAATGCAACGGGGTGCTATTATCTGCCACAGGTTCAGGAAGCCTGCCTTACGGAATTAAATGAATTCAATTTCAAAGGAAGAGTCACCCTTTCTCCCAATCCAGCCACTTCCTTTATCACCCTCACAGTTCCCGGAGATTTGCTGGTCGAAGAAGCCATCATCTACAACCACCTCGGGCAAAAGGTTCTCAACGCAAAGCCGGTGAACAATACCGTGGATGTTTCGGGGCTGAAGGCGGGGATGTACCTGGTGGAAGTGGTAACCAAACAAAGCCGGGCAAGAGTGAAGCTGGTTATCGAATAGGCATTGTGCAGCCTGTAACCGCAATTTCAATCCATCCGGGTTTTAGTTCATACTGCTGAAAGCAGTCAGCATTTCATTATTTTCACGATCCGTCATTCATCTGTAATTCTCCTTTGCTATCCTGTATTCCTCCGTTATCATTTTTCAGTAGTACAAAACCACAACTAAGAAGCACATAACTATTAAGTAGGAATACAAAATCATGATAATGAATAAAAAATAGATAACTAAAAATAGAAAATAGATAACTGATAATCACAAAATAAAAAAGGAGAATAACAAAACAAAAAAGGAGAGATACAAAATCAAAAAGGAGAATCACGAAACCATAACTAAGCACAATTGACAAGGGTTTTAACCTACCTGCCCCTGAAAGGACTTCCCTGCACTTGTGTTTAAAAATTGCAAGTGAACAACACCGTCTTCCGGTTCGGAAAATGTTTAAAAACCTGTTAAAAAAAATCAACAAAAAACTTGTAGTTCACATAAAATGAAGTATTTTTACCTCATAATCAATTTAAACAAAAAAAAGATGAAAAAACCTTTTAGCAGGAAGTACAATTGTGCTGATCCCGACCTCGTTCAAAAAGGCGACCTTGTGGCAGGTTTTGTTTTACGCGACCTGGCGCGGTTCGCCGGTTTTAACTACATCGAAGCGGACCGTCTGCGCCTTATTGCGTTGACGACAGAGTTTAAGGAACTACCCCCCGACGAACACTGGGAAGGGCTGAAAGCCGACGAAGTGAATAAGAAAAACAATCTCCGGCAAGCCCTCGGTCTCGCCATGAATCCCGTGCGCGACCGCATAAAGCTGGTGTTCGGCGAAATGTCGGCGCTCTATCGCAGCCTTCGCCTGGCTGACGTCACCAAAGCCTCCGACCACGACTATTATTTTACCGTGCGCAATGTTCTCAGGCTCGCCACCACCAAAAAAGCCCTCCTCGCCCCCAGGGGTCTTACCGACGCCATGCTCACAGCCCTCGAAGCCGCCCTCAAGGCTTTCGACGACCAGATCGATGTGGCTAAAAACGCCGAAGCCATCCGCGAAGAAGAAACCGAAAAACGCATCATCAAAGGCAACAATCTCTATGCAGAGCTGGTGCTCGTGTGCGAAATGGGAAAATCAACCTGGGCTGACGAAAGCCCTGCCAAATACCAGGATTATGTGATTTACGAAACCAAGCCCGGCAAAGGCAATGTCAGCGGCAAAGCTACCGACTCCGTTACCGGAGCCGTTGTTGCGAATGTCATGATCGAGATAGAAGAGCTTGATGATGTAGTAATGGAAACCGACGAAAACGGCAACTTCCTCATGGTGGACATCGAACCCGGCACATACACCTTCCTGGCTGATGCCGACGGCTACGAGTCACAAAGGCGCACAGACATTAAATTAGAATCCGGCAAAACCATCGTGGTCAACTTCATTATGGTAAAGGCGTCCGCTCCCTGATAAAAGGCAACCCATTCTTTGCATCCGGCAACCGGCGGATGCAAAGAATGATTTATACCGGGACGAACTTCAGCAAAAAATCCGTACCGTGTTTAGGGTACTGCGAACCGGAATATAAAAACAATATAAACTTTTTGAATTATGAAAACACTTGCTTTGATTTTTGTTGCCGCTGCTACATTCGGCAGCCGGATTCTTTTTGCACAGGGCTGCCTGCCCGAAGGCATAACCTTTACCACCCAGGAACAAATCGATAGCTTCGCGATCAATTATCCGGGGTGTACGGAGATTGAGGGCTTTGTTGATATTAATGGAAATAACATTACAAATCTGAATGGATTGAGTGTTTTGACTTCCATCGGGGATCATCTTTTTATAGAATTTGCTAATTCCCTGACCAGCCTTACAGGGCTTGAAGATTTGACTTCCATTGGGGGTGATCTTCAAATAATTTATGATTCGGCACTGACTAGTCTGACAGCGCTTGGGGGATTGACTTCTATCGGGGGGGATCTTTGGATAGAATCCAATAACTCCCTGATCAGTCTTGCAGGGCTGGAAGGATTGAATTCCATCGGGGGTGGTATTTCCATCAGATTTAATTATTCACTGACCTGTCTTGAAGGACTAAATGAATTAACTACCATAGGGGAATTTTTTAATATTTGGTTTAATAATTCCCTGACCAACCTTACAGGTCTTGATAACCTGACCACCATCGGGGATTGTTTTCAAATATATGAGAATGCCTCATTGACCAACCTGACAGGCATTGAAAACCTGATCTCTATTGGCGGATGCCTTTCAATTGTGCACAGCAATGCACTAGCCACCCTGACTGGCCTTGAGAACCTGACCTCAATCGGGGGATACCTTTCAATTGGTTATAACAATGGGTTAACCAACCTAACAGGCCTCAATAACCTAAACTCAATCGGGGGAAGCGTTTATTTTGATTCCAACAACTCTCTTACTAATATGATGGGGCTTGACAACCTGTCCACCATAGGAGGAGAAGTTCAAATTTTAGATCACAACTCGCTTTCCAGTCTGACAGGCTTAGAGAACCTTACATCTATCGCAGGGTACTTTTCAATTAAATATAACGACTCACTTTCCAGCCTCTCGGGTCTTGGAAATCTTAACTCAATTGGAGATCACTTTTCAATAGAAGAAAATGTCTCGCTCATCAACTTGACTGGATTGGAGGGATTAACTTCCATTGGAAATTTTCTTGCAATAAGTGATAATGACAACCTAACAAGTCTTACAGGTTTGGAGGGTTTAACTTTCATCGGGGGTGGTCTTCACATAGCAGATAACCATGTGCTGACAAGTATTTCCGGGCTGGGAGAATTGACTTTCATCGGGGGTAGTCTTTTCATAGAAAGTAATTATGCCCTGACCAGTTTAACAGGATTGGAAGGTTTGTCGTACATCGGGAATAGACTTCAAATAGATCATAATCCCTACCTTAATAGTATTGCAGCGTTGGAAAGTTTGAGTTATATCGAAGGCGATCTTTGGATAATATATAATTACAACCTGACCAGTCTTTCAGGATTGGAGGGATTGACTTCCGTCGGGGGTAGTCTGGAAATAGAATATAATAATGACCTTACTAGTCTTTCAGGACTGGGGGCATTGACTTCCGTAGGCGATTATTTTGCGATTTGGCATAATAACGCCCTGACCAATCTGTCGGGTCTTGAGAACCTGACCTACATAGGGGGAAATCTTTCATTTGAATACAACGAATCGCTAAATAACCTGACAGCTCTTGAAAATCTGACCTATATCGGCGGAAACCTTAGTATTGTTTACCATGAATCCCTTACCAGCCTGACGGGTTTTGAGGGCCTGACCTCCGTCGGAGGATACCTTTCTATTGGATACAACAACGCATTGAACAGCATGACAGGTCTTGAGAACCTGAGCTTAATCATGGGACGTCTTATAATTAATTACAACGATGCCCTCACCGACCTGACTGGACTTGAAAACCTGACATCCATTGGAGGAGAGGTTCAAATCAGAGATAACAACTCTCTTTCCAGCCTGTCAAGTCTTGAGAACCTGATCTCTATCGGGGGAAACCTCTTGATTAGATCCAACGATGTCCTGACCAGTCTTTCAGGACTGGAGGGATTGACATCAATCTGGGGCAATCTTACAATAGAAAATAATGCCTCCCTGAACAGTCTTTCGGGGTTAAATGGATTAACTTCCATCGGAAATTATCTTCGCATTGAAAATAATGAAACCCTTGCCAGCCTCATTGGTTTGGATAGTATCCAGGCTAATTCCATAACTAATCTATATGTCTTTGGTAATTTAAATCTTGAAGAATGCAACGTTTACAGTATATGTCAGTACTTGACAGCTCCTAATGGAACGATCGAAATCCACGACAACTCTGAAGGCTGCAACTCCCCCCAAGAAGTCCTCCTTGCCTGCGAAACTGCCGTCAATGAAAACAAAACAGAAGAGCTTGCACTGTTTCCCAATCCCGCCACCTCCTTCATCACTCTCACTACTCCGCAGGGCGAGCCCGTCTTAGAAGCCGTAATTTACAACCACCTCGGGCAAAAGGTTCTCACCGTAAAGCCGGTGAATAACACCGTGGATGTTTCGGGGCTGAAGTCGGGGATGTATTTGATTGAAGTAAAATCCGGCAATGACTTACGGCGAACTAAACTGATGAAAGAATAGGAAATTCTGTAACAAAAAAACGCCTGCACAACCGTGCAGGCGTTTTTATTCAGCCAGGAGCTTAAGACAACAGCCTTTATTTTACAAATTTTCTTACCACCATTCCGCCGTTGTTATCGGTGATCAGGAGCGTATAAAATCCGCTTCCGAAAGTCGCCGTTTCAATCGTTACCACTTGTTCACCGCTGCCGAGAGTCATTGTGCCAAAGCTGATTTCCTGCCCAAGCTGGTTCAATACCCTTAGGGTTATGTCAGCAGGTTTCAACAGGTTTACTTCCAGGCTGGCTTGTTCTGTCGCGGGGTTCGGGAAAATATCGCCGGCAAAGCTTGCGAATTCATGCGAATCCTTCATGCTCAGCACTACTTCGGTATCCTTAACAACAAAGGTAACATTGCCAGTCAGGTTCATTTCGGTGAGCGAAACCGTAGCCACTTCGCAGGGTTTGCCCGGGATTTCGACCTTCAGCTTGTAGGTCCCGAGGGCAATCTCCCCGAAACCGAACTCGCCGCTTTCATCGCTCTGTGTATAAGCCAGGGCATTTTCATCCTGATCCATCAGCACTACAGCCACATTCCCGATGGGTCCGGCTTTGGAACCGGTAACAAGACCGGTAATATTGCCGGGTCCGGATGAGACCCCTTCGAGCGGAACCAGATGTATGTCGTAAGGATTCTGCGGTTCTCCGACGGTGATCAGGGTAGCTTCGGACCAGAATGTAGCATCGCCGTAATAGGTCGGAAAATAATCGAAGAAATTTTGCGACTGCGGGGTCAGACTCGCGAAGATGTAATAATCGCCCGGCTGCACATTCTCGAAGAAATACACGCCTCCCTGGGTCACGGTAAAGTCATAGGTAAATCCTCCGCTGGGCAGCATACCGAACAAACCGACCAGGGCATAATCAGCCGTGGTATTGCCGGCAAAGATATTTCCATAGATTTCAGCGCCTATGGGTCCGCCGAGAATGATCTCCTGGCAGGAAGTGTATGAACAGCTGTCGATGTTGTTTACGCCGTAATGGTATGTAGTCAGGCAAACGATATGGTAGTCGCCCGACATCGGATCGAACGAATGGGTAATTTCCTGACCGTACTGGACGGTTCCGTTTTCGAATGTCCAGACATACTGTTCAGCCGGAGGTTCCGATTCGCCGTGGAAAGTATATTCATAGGGAGATGAAGACTCATACCAGAACCAGTTTACGCAGTCGCCTGTTTGTCCTCCGATCCAGACTTCCTGTGATGAAACCGCTACACAGCTGTCGCCAATGGCGGGATCCATGATGAGGGTAGTCAAGGTTACGAGAAATACATCACCCGTCGTTCCTGAATAGTCATGTTCTGTAACCTGTCCGAATCCTGTGGTTCCATCTCCGAAATCCCATGAATACTGGCTTGCAGGGTAAGGATACGATTCTCCATGGAAAACAAAGTGGTTTTCGAACGGATTTTCGTACCAGAACCAGTTTTCGCAACCGCCCTGGTTGTTCAGCCACACTTCCTGGGACGAGATGGCAATACAGGAATCACCGACGGGCGTATAAGAAAGTGTTGTGAGTGTTACCAAGAATACATTTCCCAGTGTCTGATCATATAAATGAACCACTTCCTGACCCGTTCCTGTGGTGCCGTCACCGAAATCCCAGCTATAAAGCATTGCAGGAGAGGGATAGGATTCACCATAGAAGGAAACACCTGCATTGGGATTGATGGTGTACCAGAACCAGTTTTCGCAACCGTTGCCCGAGCCTCCGATCCAGACTTCCTGGGAGGAAAAGGCTGTACAGGAATCACCGGTCGCCGGATCAAGCGCCCAGGTGGTCAAGCCGACTACCACGTATTCGGGGGTATTGGGTCCGTAGGTATGAGTAGCTGTTTGTCCTGTGCCAAAAGTGCCGTCACCGAAATTCCAGTAATAATAGCTGGCGGGTGGAACCGATTCGCCGATAAAAGCAAAATCGATATTATTCCAGGTTTCATACCAGAAAGAATTCTGGCAATCGCCTCCCTGACCGTTTATATAAACCTGCTGGCAGGAATAAGCCACACAGGTATCGGACAGGCTGTTGCTATAACTGTAAGTGGTAAGGCAAACCAGGTAATATGCAACACCCCCGGGAATGAAAACATGTGTTACTTCCTGTCCCATGCCAGTAGTTCCGTCGCCGAAATCCCAGTAATAATCAGCATAAGTTACCGGATCGACATGACCTGAGAAATTAAAGCTGTAGTTTCCGTTTTCTGTGTATTCAAACCAGTTGATGCAGTCACCGCTTTGTCCTCCGGTGGTCACCTCGGCAGTGGATGTTGCAATACAGGTATCACCGCCCATCGGGGTGGTGTGGATAGTTGTCAGTGTAACCAGGAATGTTGTATTCGGAACACTGTAAGTGTGATTGATTGTTTCGCCCGTACCGGTTTGTCCATCGCCGAAATCCCACATATAAACGTTTGCCGGGTATGGAAAAGCCGTTGCCGTAAAAACGAATTCCATCCCATTGAAAGTCTCATACCAGATTGAATTGCTGCAATCGGGCGGAATAAAATTGGTACAGACACTGAAATCAAATACGAATACCAGGTTATCCGGTCCGTAGTTCTCTTCAAATGAAAGTACAGTGCCATCGCAATTGACCGTGGACACGTTGACAAATCCTGATCCGAACACCGGAATATAGTTCTGGTAGAAGCCCAGATTATCTGTAAACATTTCAAAGGTTTGGAAAAAACCTCCGCCTGCAACAGTTGCTGTTACAAGCTGACCCGGTACCGGCATTCCGGTACTGTCGTCGGTAACATGTCCGCTGATATCCAGGAACATGTTTTGTGCTCCTGCCGCAAGGATCATAAAGAAGTAGAAGCTCAATGCGCTTAAAAATGTTTTCATTTTTCTGAATTTTTATTGTTTCTGATTTTTTCTCTTTTTATGCAATTAATGACTGATGACTTTAAAATAATTTCCGATCGAAAACTGTACGTTATATCAGACTCAGATAAGCCATAAAGGTTGTCTGAAATTTTTATTGTTTAATAAATTTTGCTGTCGAAATTAACAGATTTCCTGCAGTTTTACAAGCTAAAAGGTAAAATCCGTCAGGAAACCCGGACAATAAGATTGTAAATTCATTTTTTCCCTGGTTCAAATCCATGTAATACTCGGCAACCTTTACCCCTGAATATCCGAAGAGCACTATCTGTGCCGCCGAACTGTTCCAGGATTCAATGGTTAATGTGATCACATCCGACGCCGGGTTGGGGTAAATGTTACTGATGCTTAAATTAAAAGATTGTTGTTCCCCGACTCCGGAAATGTCATCGGTGTAAATTACAAGTTCTATCTCATCCGCAATGGGATTTTCTGCATCGAGAACAACAGCGGTTGCTACCGTATAGTACCCGGTTGCTTCGGCATACAGGCTGTAGGTTCCGAGGGCGATGTTTCCGAATGAAAATGTGCCGTCGATGGTGGTCATCGAATAGGCAAGCGGTTCCCCGGTTTCATCCAGAAGAAAAACCGGAACTGGCAACGAAACAGGAACTCCTCCGGATGAATCCGGGTAAGCAACCACCACTCCGTTAACAGAGCCGGTACCCTGTTGCAATCCGGTAATCCCGGTAAGATGAACATCGGCAAAATAATAATTGCTGTCGGCAAGGTGAATGATATCTGCATCTTCCCATTTCATCTTGTTGCTGAAATAAGCTGGAGCGAAATTTTCGTAACTATCGGAACCGGCAGTTAGTTCAGCCTTTATCAGGAAATTGCCTTCCCTTACCTCGGGGAACCAAAAGTACCCGAACTCATAAAAAATATTCGTGTCGGAAGGAATGATTGCATTTTCATACCTGCGGTACAGGTAAGCAATCCCTGTATCGCCCGTTGATGCAGGATTGTTGATCGGTATGTTTCCGATAAAAGCCAACCCCCCGAGATCATAATAATACGGAATGGCTAATTGCTTACAGTGAGAATCTGAATACAAGCCGCCGTTTGGGAATGACCGCGCCACTTCAAGGCAAACCTCGTACTCGCCTGAGTTTTCGTATTGGTGAACCGGATTTTGATCGGTTGAAAAGCTTCCGTCACCGAAATCCCAGAACCAAAATGCAGGCTCACCGGTCGAATTATCAACGAAGGTGTAATTCCGGGTTAAGTCCGAAAGGGTGTCGAGAACAGAAGTAAAATCCGAAACGAGTGAAAAATCGATCAGAAGATTCGTGCAGTACATGTCGGTACAAAACATACCGAGACTGTCCCTGGTAATGGTAAGGCACACATTATAAGAACCCGGTCCCGGAAATACATGAACCGGATTTGATTCAGAAGAAAAGGATCCGTCATTAAAATCCCAGAAGTAGCCGGATATATCTGGACCCGAATTATCATAGAAATAAAAAGTGAACTCAGTTGCAGTATCCTCCTGATAAGTGAAGTCGGCATTGCACTCAAGCCCGGAACCAACCTGAATCAATTGCTGCGAAACGGCAACACAGGAATCCCCCGAAACAGGATTGGAAGCGAGAGTGGTTAAAGTAACCAGGAACAGATCGCCGGCAAAGGGATCATAGTTATGGTTAACATCCTGCCCGACGGCGGTTTGCCCGTCACCGAAATCCCATGAATAGTACATCGCAGGCGGCAGGGATTCTCCGTAAAACATGACCGTGGAATCGCCCTGTACTTCCCATGTGAACCAGTTTTCGCAGTCATTTCCTGATCCGCCTACATAAACATCCTGGCATGAAAAAGCAATGCAGGTATCGAATGAATTCTCGGGCGTATAGGTAGTGAGGCAGACTGAATAGAACGAAATACCTGCAGGTTCAAAGATATGAACAACCTGCTCTCCGGTTGCTGTGTAGCCATCGCCGAAATCCCACTGAAAGATTGTCGGTAACTGGGGCATAACGTTTCCGGTAAACGTAAATGTCCATTCATCTTCTGTGAAGTAGGTGAACCAGTTTATGCAATCACCTGAAGGATTTCCCGCAAGAATTTCCTGGGAGGAAATGGCTGAGCATGTGTCGCCTGTAAGAGAGTCCACGACTATAGTAGCAAGAGTGACAGTAAAAACAGCCTGTCCCTGTCCGGTATCATAAGTGTGGGTAGCTGACTGACCCCAACCGACCGTGCCGTCACCGAAGTCCCAATGGTACTCAATGGCATCAACAGGTAACGAAACCCCGCTGAAGGCAAAATCAAGGTTGTTCCATGTTTCATAAATAAATGAGTTGGAACACGTATCGAAAAGGAAATCATCTTCGAAAAGTGCAGAAGAGGCATTAGTTTGTGCGAGTTCGCTGACCGGAGCGGAAAAAAGGATACGGCTTCCGGTTAGGGAGGCTGCTATTAAAAATCCGGTTATGATATTATTGACTGACATAATCTTAAAATTTAAAGTACAAGCCGGTTCGCAGTCCTGCTGACCAGGTTTTTCCGGGATTATACCGCTTTTCATACATGGGCTTGATCGGATATTTTACCAGAGGCTCGATGTTGAGGAACAGATTAGTCCTGATAGCAAAATGAAGCCCTAAAGATCCTGCAATCATCACCTGTGATGCGATCCTTGACGGGCTTTCGTTGACAATGGTCATGTTTAATGCACGGTCGTTCCTGAATTCAGAGGGAGGTTCATTTTTACTGATCAGTACAGAATAGTAAATGCCTGCATTTGCATGAAGCGAAATCCTCTGAAACCGGCTTATCTCCGCACCAACATGCAGCGGGAAATACAGATATGTGTAAGTGTTTTTTGTGGCTTCCGAAGCAAAATAATCCACACTATCGAATACCGTTTCAATGGTTGTGTTAAAATTAGGTTTACCGGTAGCTTCATCCACGGTAAACGAGTTGACTTTGTAATAATAAGCAATGCTGTCGTACTGCTCATAATCGATTTTAAACCGACCCTGGTCGTATGTTCTGTTTATACCGAATCCGGCTTCGATCGAAAAAACATCAAGTGTGCGTACCCCGGTCAGTTCAGCAGCAAACCCGAATGTTGCCTGACGGTTTCCGGTAAATATGAGATCAGGGATGAGGTGGATTCCGTAAATCCAATCCTCTTTTTTCCCGTAATCCTCTATGGCAGGATATACCATACTGTTGTTAAGCCACAGAGGTTGTTGTCTCAGACCTATGTCCGGAATGAAGGATGTTCCTGGTATATTAACCTCAGGCTGTTTTTGCAAAGCACCCTTAATCAGGAACGGGAAATATCCCCCGGTCAGATAAAGATTGCGGAAATACCCGGTTACTGAAGTAAATCCGGAACTCTGATCTTTAGTGGAAGGCAATATGGCTGAACCTGCTTCTTGTGTCATTGAAGAGGGTTGGTCCTTTTTCACTGCAGGGATTTCAGGATAATCATTTTGCTTCAGACCGTAAGTTGCCTGTTTTATTGATGCTGTTTCATGCCTGGAATTATTTTCAGGATTCTTTACTGCGGGAGGATTGGCAGAATAGTGAACGGATGCCGGCAATTCCATGGTCGGATTATCATGGAAAGTTTTTGGATTTTCCTTTCCGGTAAAATAAAACAAAGCAAGAGGAATCATAATCATGAAATCAACGACGGGAATTATCCATTTGAAATTCCGAAGCGCCGATTTTCCGGCACCGGAAAGCCTGAGTTCTCTTGAAAGGTTTTTCCACAGACCGGCACCAGGTTCCTTCCTGTAATCCGAAAGAGTGCTTTTCAACAGATCGTCAATTCTATCTTTTGCCCGGTTCATAAAATTGTTTTTAAGCTTTTTTTGCCGGCATTTTCCAATCTGTTTCGAAGGAATTGCCGGGCTTTAAACAGCTGTGTTTTAGAGGTGTTCTCAGATATGCTGAGTATTCCGGCAATTTCCTTATGGCTGAACTCTTCGAACACATAGAGATTCAGGACGGTCCGGTAACCTTCCGGCATTTCCTGTATCAACCTGATCAATACTTCAGGACTAACCGGTTGATATTCCACCTCTTCACTTGCAGTTTCCACCTTTTCTTCGACTTCAGTTAATTCATCCGACATCAGTTTGAAATTTAAATTCTTTTTAATGTGTGTCAGTGCAGTGTTGATCATGATCCTCTTAATCCATGAACCAAGCGAGCCTTCGCCGCGATAAGATTTAATGGATACGAATACCTTGATAAATCCTTCCTGCACGACGTCCTCAGCGTCCTCTAAATTCCGGCAATATCTTAAGCAAACTCCAAGCATAGCCGCTGAATATTGGTTATATAGCTGGTGCTGTGCCTTTCTCTTTCCTGCGATACATCCTTCAATAATATTTTTCTCAACAGTCATCAAAAGCCATTGCTTAATATGGACTTAACGTGGTTCAAAAAGTTGCCTGTAACCATCCTGAAATCGCAGATATTTTCAAAAAAAAAGCTCCGTTATGCGGAGCTTTCCTAATTTTTTCCGATCCTTCATTATCTCTTAATGAATTTTCCGGTTAAGAATTCACTGTTACGACCAACCTTGATGAAATACATCCCTGAACTAAGCGTCGAAATATCCAAGAAGCACGTGTTCATGCCAGGAGTTGTCGGTTGAGGACTTGTCAGAACAATTTTGCCGGTATAATCCACAATCATGATTTCCAAGTCTCCCGGATTGTTCAACAGCAAATCGATATATAAATGATCGGCTGCCGGGTTCGGATAAATATTGCTGATTTCGCCTGCGACAGACGATTCATCAATTGTATTCCAGTTTACCGATCCGTTTATCGTGTAGTTCCCGATTATGATGTTAACCCCATTGACCATCTGATTTTCGAGGGTAAGGGAAATCTGTACGGGGAAGGTAAATTTCCCGGTAACCTCAGCGTGGACAGAATAATTTCCCAGTTCCAGATTGTCGAAGCTGAAAGTGCCGTCGCCGGCAGAGTGGCTGCAAATAACCGGTTCGTTATCATTATTGAAAAGAAGAATCTCAACATTACCTGCGGGCATTCCTTTTTCATTATCCGGGTCGTAACCGTAAGAAATAATTCCAGAAATTTTACCCGGACCCGGATTCATCGAAGCTATCGGTATCATCAAGATATCATACTCAAAGTTGTCGGCATAATGGAAAATAGTATCTGCCTCTGTCCAGACCGATTTATCGGCATAGTACGTATTCATGAACTGGTTAAAATAAATGGATTCGGGACGTAAATCAGCCCTGACCAAATACTCACCCTCGATCAGCTGATAGAAATAATAATATCCGAGTGTGTCGTTAAAAACTGCAGTATCGATGATGATGATGTCGCTGTTTTCGATTTTAAATAAATATGCTTCACCGGCATCGATCGGGAAATAACCTGCCTTAACATGACCACCGAGGTTAAAATAGCTCTTGATGCTGACATTGATGATTTTTACAATCTCAGTATAATAAGGAATGCTGTAAGGTGTCGGTTGGATACCAACAATCAGCTTGACTTTAAAAATGCCTTGCTCCGTATATTCATGGATAGGATTCACCTCGTTCGAATAATGACCGTCGCCAAAATTCCATTCCCTCCAGATGATGTCGGTTGAATTTGTAATATCAAAGAACTGGAATTCAGCGAAATTCTGCCCTGTCGGGTTTTTCAGGTAATAGAAATTAGCCTGGTAAATAACAGCAGGAGGTTCTGCGGGCAAAATAAAATTGGCGAACAAATAGTTTTCTTCGCTCCAGTTGAATCTGAAATAAATCGTCGTATCGTGATATCCCTGGAGGTAATCATACGTGAAAACCTGCAATGCACCTTTGTTCAAACAAGTAGTTATTGTATCGTAAAAATAACCTTCTTCATCGGTTTTCAGGACTTTGGTATAGGTAAATCCCGGATAATAAAGAGAATCGGAGTATACCGTGAGAGATTGATTCTTAATCGGTCCTCCGTTTAAACTGTTGGTGATTTGACCGAATAAATAGATCGTGTTCTTGGGAACGATAATCTGTGCGTTTAAGTGTAAAGTAATACAACTCAGAAAAAATACCATCAGCACCACAACTTTCTGATGCTTCCATGATGCCGGTATTTTCTCCTTAATTAATCCTGTCATAATTTAATAATTCTTAAAAGTTCACGAGTAATCCAGCCCTTAATCCAAGCGAATAAGGATTCCTGGAGTTATTACCATTGGGTCGGTACGTAGATTTGACATAATACCTGAAAACAGGTTCGATCGAAAAACTCAGGTTTTTTCCCAGCCTCAGAGACATTCCACCTGACATCATCAATTGCAGATTGGTTTCAATACGCGATGGCACTTCCGTTTCAATATTAATTATCCGGTTGGGATTATTCGCCTCATTTATTTCGGAAACATTTTTATTTACAAGAACGGAAAGTGATGGTCCGGCTTTGAAGAACCAGCCGAAATGTCTGCCTTCGCCTCCATAGCCAAACAATAATGGAATATTCAGGTACGTATATTTATTCTTTGCCGGTGAAATGGTTACATGGGTCAGCGTATCATAGACTTTTACTGTTTCAGTATAATAGGTCGGCACAACTTCACCATCCACTGTATCGAAAGTAATATTATAAACATCCTCGTACGAACCCAGGTATTGGTTGTAATCAACTGTGCAGTTGCCATTATCCGACGACCACATCAGTCCCAATCCGCTTTGGACTAAGTAACCCGAATATCTGTACACAGCATTCACATCAAGTGAATAATTCCTGGTGTTAAGGTTCCGAACCGAGGGATTGTAAAGCATTTCAGGCGTAAAGTACAAGCCTAAAAGCCAGGAACCCGGCTTACCGTAGTCATCCCGCAGCCGAGATCTGTCACCAGCATCTGCAAGGAATTGTGTACCTTCGCCTAACCGTCTGCCAATTGTTCCGGGGACCACCAATCCGGAATTTGAATTTAAAGTAATTCCTTTATTGATCGGATTTATCAGATCGCTTAAAACGGTTTCGAATTTTGCATTCCCGGTATTTCCTTCTTCGGCTGTAACAACTGAGTTATCTGCCGTTAAATTTGAAATTTCATCTGACAGGTTGTTGCTTAAGCCAACAATACCCTCCGGAATTGCCTTTTCCATGCCAAGCACAAGTGAAGAAGAATTGGCTTTTTTTATTTCCTTTTTATTCGGTTTGACAGGCGAGCTAAAAACCGGATTTGCCGGTGATTCAACCACAGTGTGATTGGAACTCTCACCTGAAATGTCATTAAATGCAATGACTTCATTCTCGGTTATGCCCGTTACCTGGGTGTTTTTTGCATTATTGGTAAACTGATAAATAGTAATAAACCCGACCAGGATAAGGATCGTCGTAATACCTGCTATTCCTCCTTTTTTAAAATGCCTTCCTGGATGATCGGGACCATTGCCACTGATTTTCCTCCAGATGTTCTCCCAAATATAATCAGGAGGCTCAGGTTCAAAATTCCTGAACCTGTCTCTGAAAAAATCATCCATATTTGAGTATCTCTTGCTCATTTGGCAAAGCCGAAATTTGATCCAATAATTTTTTTCTGTAACGCCTGGCGGGCTCTCGAAAGCTGAGATTTGGATGTGTTCTCCGAAATCTCGAGCAATTCACTAATTTCTTTGTGGGTGTATCCTTCGATGATGTTCAGGTTAAATACCATGCGATATCCGGCTGGCAGTTCCCTGATCAGTTTGAGCAATTCTTCCATAGTTATTCTGTCGAGAGAACCCTCTTCCATATTCTGGATGATCTCAGCCTGCTCAATACCTGTATCCTTTAAATGCTTGGCGTTTTTCTTGAAAAGGTTTATCGCTGTATTTACAATGGTTCTTCTTACCCATCCTTCCAGTGAACCCTCATTCCTGAAGGTACCAAGATTGCCGAAAACTTTAATGAAACCTTCCTGAAGAATATCATCAGCTTCCATTTGATTTTTAGCAAAACGCATACACACTCCGTACATCTTGGGTGCGAAGCGCCTGTAAAAATTTTCATGTGCTTTAGGCTCGTTCCTTAAACACCTTTTAACTAAGTCTTCTTCCGCGTACATTTATCAGCAAACCTGACCTGACATTAAACCTACAACATCTGAAATATTGTAATTGTTTATTTCTGAACACAATACAAAACGACGGGTAAAATTACAAATTAAACACAGAACCACAAATTTATTTGCACATGATTTTATTTCAATTATTCAAAGAACGCAAAATGAATTCGTTACAGCTAAAAAAATATGAACGTGAAGGTAAGACAATAAGATAATTTAAATGGTTGCACAAAAAAATACAATGCAATCTTGCGCTGTTGAAAGGTTATACTGCTGTATGGATTACCTTGTTGACAAAATATTTCTAATTTCGCTCTTTATTTTCGACTCATAACTTTTTTATGAAAAAAACAGCATTTTACCTTTTGTTTACCACTTTGACAATTGTTGGTCTTTTGAGCTGTACAAACACAACGCAAAATAAAAGTGTGACAAAAGAAAACGACCCCGATCAAATTACACCAATGCAAAAAAAAGTCAGACAATATGCTAAAGTTCCGCTGACTGCGGATATTTCTCACCTTTCACCGGCTGAAAAAGAAATGCTGGGTCTGTTCTTTGAGGCAGCAAGCCTGATGGATGAAATTTTCTGGATGGAGAATGTCGGGAAAAAAGAGGATTTCCTGTCATCCATTCATAATCCATTTGAAAAGAAGTATGCTGAAATCAATTATGGTCCATGGGACGAAATGGATAATTTAAAACCATTCATCAAAGGATTTGGAGCAAAACCGGCGGGAGCTGAGTTTTATCCTGATGAAATGACCAAAGAGGAGTTCGAAGCTTTTAATGATCCTTTAAAAACCAATCTCTACACTGTAATCAGGAGGAATGAACAGGGTAAATTAGTCGCGGTATGGTATCACGATGCTTTTAGCGAACAAATAACAAGTACCGCTGAATTATTAAAAAAAGCTTCTGGATTGTCGGAGGACAGGGAATTTGCATATTACCTCGAACTAAGGGCTGAAGCCTTGTTGAACGATAATTACCAGCCAAGCGATATGGCATGGCTGGATGTGAAGAACAACAACCTTGATCTGGTCATCGGTCCTATTGAAAACTACACCGATCAGTTATTCGGATATAAAGCAGCACACGAGTGTTATGTTTTGGTAAAGGATAAGGAGTGGAGCTCGAAGCTTTCGAAATATGCTGCTTTTTTGCCTCGCCTTCAGAAAGAATTGCCTGTCGATCCTAAATACAAACAGGAAACTCCGGGTTCGGAAGCCGAATTGAACGCCTATGACGTGGTATATTACGCCGGCGATTGCAATATGGCAGGGAAAACAATTGCCATCAATTTGCCCAATGATGAACAGGTTCAACTGATGAAAGGGACGAGGAAGCTTCAGCTTAAGAATGCCATGAAGGCAAAGTTCGACAGTATTCTTGTTCCCATTGCAAAATATCTGGTTCCGGATGACCAACAGGGAAAAATCAAATTCGGGGCGTTTTTTGCAAATACAATGTTCCATGAAGTTGCGCACGGTCTTGGGATCAAAAATACCCTCGATGGGAAAGGAACCGTGAGGCAGGCATTAAAAGAACAGTATTCTCCGATCGAAGAGTGCAAAGCCGATATTTTAGGGTTGTTTCTTGTAACCAGACTTCATGAAATGGGTGAATATAGCGATACTGAACTCCTTGATAATTATGTGACCTTTATGGCTGGGATTTTCCGCTCAGTTCGATTCGGGGCGGCAAGTGCCCATGGCAAGGCAAATATGATCACGTTCAATTATTTCAGCGACAAAGGAGCTCTCTATGGGAATCCCGAAGGCAGGTACCTGGTAAATATTGAAAAAATGAAAGAAGCTACCGCCGGACTCGCACAGATTATTATCAAGATACAAGGCGACGGGGATTATAATGCTGCACTTAAATTAATCGAGGAAATGGGAACTGTAAAACCTGAACTGCAAGCTGAACTGGATAAAATTGCTGGTCTTGGGATTCCGGTGGATATTGTTTTTGAACAGGGACCTGAATTGCTGGGATTACCTTAAGGTTGTTCGCAATTGGACAGCATAAGATTGTAACCGGACATTTGTTGCCGGATTAACATCATGAATTATATAACAAATCTTTTAATGCCAAAACCTTGGAGGGAGTGGCATGGTTTTCGAAAAATTCAGTATTTTTTTAATTAATAAATAGAAAATGAGAAATTTAATCTTTTTTGCGGGCGGGTTGTTGATTCTGATCCGATCAGCCTATGCAATAAATCCCCCCGATGAGGGTATGTGGCTTCCGATGTTTGTCGAAAGGCTGAACTATGTCGATATGCAGAAAATGGGCTTAAACCTTACTGCTGATGAGATTTACAGCATCAATAATTCAAGCCTGAAGGATGCAGTTGTGGGTCTTTCCGGTGAAGCAGCACCGCATGGTTATTTCTGTACGGGCGAGATTGTATCAGACCAGGGCTTGTTGTTTACAAATCACCACTGCGGATATGACGTAATACAGCAACACAGTTCGCTTGAGCATGATTACCTTACAAACGGATTTTGGGCATACAGCCTGGGTGAAGAACTTTCGAATGAATCGCTCACCGCTTCATTCCTGATGTGGATGGATAATGTTACTGACAGTATCATTCCTTTTCTGTCGGACACAATGAGCGAAAGCGATCGCCGGGCTAAAGTGAGCGAGATCAATAAGCGTCTTGAAAAGGCTGTTTCAGAGGATGGAAAGTTTAACGTAGTTGTGAGCAGCTTTTTCGGCGGGAACGAATACTACCGGTTCGTATACCAGGTGTACAAGGATGTCCGGCTTGTCGGGGCGCCTCCTTCATCCATCGGCAAATTCGGGGGTGATACCGATAACTGGATGTGGCCAAGGCATACCGGCGACTTTTCCGTTTTCAGGGTTTATACAGCTCCCGACGGTTCACCGGCAACATACTCATCAGAGAATATTCCGCTTAAACCAAAGCGTTTTTTGCCGGTTTCACTCAAAGGTGTTAAAAAGGATGATTTTGCAATGATCTGGGGTTATCCGGGAAGCACAAACCGGTATTCATCATCTTTTGGAGTCGAGTTCACTACCGGAACACTCAGCCCTGTATTGATTGACCTTTTCGGCAAAACCCTCGAAATCATGAAAGAAGATATGGATGCCGATAATGAGGTGAAAATCAAATATGCTTCGGATTATGCAGGAATTGCAAATACCTGGAAGAATTTCATAGGTCAGGTTAGAGGAGTAAAACGGCTAAAGGTGATCGACAGGAAAAGGGAGATTGAAAAGGAATTTCAGGAATGGGTAAACGCAGATGCCAGCAGAACCAATAAATATGGGAGTTTGCTTTCAGACCTCGAAGCAGGGTACAAAGTGATGCCGGCTGATTTTAAACCCTTCGTTTACCTCAATATCGGATTATTGGGACCATCGATTCTTGATTACTCACAGGAATTTACAGGGCTGGAACAACAGCTGAATGAAATCAAGGATAATCCTTCGGCTCCAGCTGAAACCGCCAAAGCACTCAAAGAATCTGCAAAAGAACATTTCAAGAATTACAATGCCCCGACGGATCAAAAGCTCATGGCAGGATTGTATGCCATGTATGCACAAGATATTCCAACTGAAAAACAACCCGATTTTTTTAAAGAAATAACTCAAAAATACAAGGGCGATTTTAAAGCTTTCGCCGCGGAGGTTTTCAGCAAATCAATCTTTGCCAGTGAAGAAAAAGTGAATGCATTTCTTGACAATCCCAGCGCTAAGAAACTGGCAAAGGATCCGGCTTATATCCTTGCAGGCAAGTTAATGTCGAAGATTATGGAACTAAGCGGCAGTTACCGTAAAGCACAGTCAAGTCTTTCGAAATTCAACAGGCTTTTCATTGCCGGACTGAGGGAGATGCATCCGGGAAAGGTTTACTATCCGGATGCGAATTCAACTATGCGGTTGAGCTATGGTTCGGTTGAAGATTATTTTCCGGCAGATGCTGTCCACTATGATTATCTCACATACCTTTCGGGGGTGATCGAAAAAGAGGATCCGACCAATGATGAATTCATCGTTCCCCAGAAACTGAAAGAACTGTATTTAAAGAAAAATTATGGCAGGTACGCTCAGGATGGTAAAATGGTGGTTGCTTTTCTAACCACGAATGATATTACTGGTGGAAACTCAGGTAGCCCTGTCATTAACGGTGACGGTGAACTTATTGGACTCGCTTTCGACGGCAATTGGGAAGCCATGAGCGGTGATATTGCATTTGAACCTGAGTTGCAGCGTACTATCTGCGTTGATATTCGCTATGTTTTGTTTATTATCGACAAATACGCCGGTGCAAAAAACCTGATCGATGAATTGAAGATGGTTCAGTAAACTCAACGAAGACAATTTTTTGAGGACAGGGAATTTCCCTGTCTTTTTTTTTGACCAAAAACCGGCGAAATGAAACACAGTCCCTGCAAATCCGTATGAAACATTGCAATTCAAAAAAAACAAAGTCCGGGAGGTTATGGTCCGAATTTTTTTAATCGCTGGTTTCTCCTTTCTGTTTTGCATTGCTTCATTAACCCAGGAAAGGATCATGATCAATTATTCGCTTGAGGAAGGTATTCCTCAGGCTAGTGTTTTATGCATGTACCAGGACAAATCCGGAAATATGTGGTTCGGAACGCAGGGAGGAGTAGCAAAATTCAATGGCAGCAGCTTTAAAACCTACGACACGCGACTCGGATTTGCAGATAATCACATCACTTCGATTTATCAGGCAGTCAACGGGAACTACTGGTTTGGTCACAGGTACAAAGGCATAACGATATTAAGCGGAGATAAGGTACACCTCCTGGACCTGACAGAAATACAAATTTCCGCCATTTGTGAAGACGAGTTTGGCAATATGTGGATCGGAAGCATTGGCGACGGACTTTATATGCTACCTGCCAATGCGGAAAACATAAAAAGCAACTACCGGCGCATGGATGTTGCTCTCGGACTTCCCGAAGCCTATATAATCAAGATACGGAAGGACATAAATGGCAGGCTTCTGGTAGCCTCCACCACCGGATTATCTGTAATTCAGTCATCATTTTCCCCTGAAAAGATTTCAATGGTTACCTTCAACACCAAAAACTCCGGAATTCCTTTTGACGATGTCATTTCTTTCGATAAGGAATCGGAAGATATTTACTGGCTAATGGGAATCAGTGGGCTGGCTAAAGCAAAACTTACAGGTGATAAGTTTCATCTGCTCAGCTTTCACGATTTCGGTAAAGCCGTTCCGATCAACTTTTCCAACAATATTATCTGTGACGGGGAAAATACAATTTGGGGAGCTTATGACAAGGGCATTTTCAGGTTCAGCGACGGGAAGTTCGATTTCAGTTACAGAGGAACGGGATATTTCAACAATGAAACCAGTGCCATTCTTCTGGATCAGGATAAAAACCTGTGGATTGGGACCATCGACCGCGGGGTTTTAAAATATTCCGGGGATAAATTCATTGTGTTCGATATAAATTCCGGATTACAAAGCAATATCATCAATTCGGTTATTAAAGACAGGTCAGGCATGTTGTGGATATCAACCGACGGAGGAACCTGTTCATATCTCGACGGCAATTTTACCGACCTTTCTGACAAAATACCCTTTGATCATCCTGTTAGCGTAATTTTCGAAGATTCACGCGGAAAAATATGGCTGGGAAATGTTTACCGTGATCCTATCCTGCGATATGATCCGGTAAGAAAGGTTTTTACAAAATTCGAAGAAAGACCTGACCTGCCGTCCACTTCGGTGATTACCATCAGCGAAGATGCAGAAGGCTGTATCTGGTTTGCTTCGGTTTATGGTCCACCTTTCAGGTACAGCTATCCTGGCAAAGGAAAACCGGAAAAATTCGAATCATTCACCAAAGAAGACGGACTTTGCAGCAATATTTTCTGGATAATCCATCGCGACGGACTGGGCAATTTGTGGTTTGGAAGCGATGATGCAGGTATTACAAAATATGATGGAAAGCAGTTTATTACTTTCAATAAGAAGGATGGCTTAACTAACCTGAGCGCCGGAGCCATTACTCACGACAGTCACAATAATCTGTGGATTGCAACCATCGGCGGTGGAATCTTTAAATTCGACGGGAAACATTTCGTTAATTACAATATCAGGCATGGATTGAGTTCCGACAATCCATTCAGTATTATCTGCGATGAACAGGATATTGTCTGGATCGGAACGAATACCGGAATCGACAGGTTCGATCCGGCAACGGAAATTTTTAAACATTATGGCAAAAGTGACGGATTTATCGGGATTGAAAACAACCAGAATGCAATTTTCAGGGACAACTCAGGAGTGATCTGGTTTGGAACTGTCAATGGTTTGATCCGGTTCGATCCAAAGCTGGATCAACCGAATCTGCGTCCACCTGTTACAGTGATCGAAAAAATTAAACTGTTTTTCAGCGATTTCAATTACACCGATTATTCCAGGCAAGTCGATCCTGTAAGCGGATTACCCCGGAGTTTGGAACTCGGATATAAAAAGAACCACCTTACTTTTGAATATGTAGGCATAAGCCATGCCGCATCAGACAGGGTTAATTACCAATATAAGCTCGAAAATTTCGACGAAGACTGGAATCCAGTTACCAAAGCAACAACTGCGACCTATACGAACATCCCTGCCGGGGAATATACCTTCAGGGTAAAAGCAGCCAACAACGATGGTTACTGGGACGAACAGGGCGCACGATTGTCGTTTACAATATTACCCCCTTACTGGCAAAAAACCTGGTTTCGCGTATTGGCTTTTATTGCAGGTATATCGGCAATATATTTTATTTTCTGGCTGCGCCTGCGATCGATAAAAGCGCAGAAATTGCGCCTGGAAAAACTTGTAGACGAAAAGACCATAGCGCTTAAGCAGGAAGCAGAAGAGCGGATGAAAGCACAACTTAAGGCTGAAGAAGCCGACAGGCTGAAAACGGCGTTTCTCGCTAATATGTCGCATGAAATCAGGACACCTGTCAATTCCATCATCGGTTTTTCGGACCTGCTCAAGGATGAAGATGTGGACCAGGAAAACCGCAACCTGTACCTTGACCATATCATAAACGGAGGCAATACCTTATTAACCCTGATTAACGACATTATTGATGTTTCGAGAATCGAAGCAGGACAACTTCGGATAGCCGATGATGCCTGCAACCTGAGCGCCGTAGTGAGAGAGCTTTTCCCGGTTTTATTCGAGATCCTGAAAAAGAAAAACAAACAAAACGTCGAATTGCGGATAGCCTCCGGGATTAATGGATCAGGACCGGTTATTTACACAGATCCCAACCGGCTAAAGCAAATCCTTATCAATCTTATCGGCAATGCAATCAAGTTTACCGATACCGGCTATATCGAGTACGGTTATGAGGTGATGCCCGGCGCTGAGATTAGGTTTTATGTTAAGGACACCGGCATCGGTATTCCCAGGGACAAACAGGAGATCATCTTTCACAGGTTCAGGCAGGTGGAGGAAACCTACACCAGAAACTATGACGGAACCGGGCTGGGACTTTCTATTTCCAAAAAACTAGTATCGCTGATGGGCGGTGAAATGTGGGTGGAGTCTGCTCCCGGCGAGGGTTCGGTGTTTTATTTTACTTTACCTTACCGACCGGTTGAAACCGACCGCAAGATTTATCTCCCTGTCATATCCGAGCCTGATCCTTCGGATTTGAATGGTAGAACCATCCTTGTGGCAGAAGACGAGTATTCCAATTTCCTGCTTCTCGAGAACCTCCTGAACAAATGGAATATTGCGATCATCCATACTACTGACGGGAAGGATGCCGTCACAAAATTCGAGGAAAATCAGGGTGCAATCGATCTGGTGCTGATGGATATTAAGATGCCTGGACTTGACGGCTATGAAGCGACAAGGCAAATTAAGAGGATCGGTAAGGGAGTTCCTGTTATTGCCCAGACTGCTTACGCGATGGCAGATGAGCGCGAGAAGTGCCTGGCGTGCGGATGCGACGATTATATTTCAAAACCATACAGCAAGCAACAATTATTCGAAGTAATTCACAGGAATCTTCTCACCTATCATAAAATTAAACAAACTGCTCAGTAGAATCCTTTTCTTCAACCAGTCTTATAGATTAATTTCCGCGATAACTATATAATTGCCATTGTTTTTACTACATTTGGAATCGAAATCGTAATGTAGTTGAGCACTACATCTTATTAATTTTGATTTAATGGCTTTTGTGATGAAGCCTTTATCAAACAAGAGTTAGATGAAATTCAGGACATTCTTTTATTCCTTGTTTATATACCCAATCATTTCTTTTGGGCAACATCCCGATTTTCTATCCCAACACCAAATTGACAGCCTGCAAAAATTATTGCCAGGTTCTGATCTAATAAAACAGGTAGATATCCTGAATACCCTTGCTGCTTATTATGCACCCATCCATTTCGATTCGAGCATTATGTATTCGGCTCAGGCGATAAGGATCGGAACTGTTTACGGGTATCCCGAAGGCATTGCCATGGCAAGATACAACACCGGTAATGCGTATTACTTTAAACTGGACATGAAAAATGCACTGCTTTCCTATCTGTCGGCACTCAGGATTACAGAAGATAACCAACTGGACAATATCGCCGCCCTGATCAATATCCAGATGGGGAATATCAATTTTTTGTTCAACGAAGCGAAAAAGCCATTACATCCTATCGCAAGGCTGTAGCCATTTACCAGCAATTGAATGATGAAAAGGCCATTAATAATGTCAATATCAATATGTACATGACCATGTTTTTCCTTGGTGCATATCCTGTTGACAGTGCGTTGTTTTATGCTCAAAAAACACTTCAGTATGCACGCAAAAACCGGAACCTTCTTGGTGAAGGACATGCGTTATTGGTTTTTGGGATGATGTATTCCACAGAAATTACCGATCCGATAAAAGGTTTGTTAACCTTGCAGTATAGCGACACTGCCCTGAAAATCATTACCTCCCTTAAAGACGAGTCGCGTATCTCGGTCATCAACTTGAACCTTGGGTCTCATTACCTGGATGTGAGCAATCAATTCAAAGGTGCTTCTCCATATTTAAAATTGTCGAGATCGTATTACCAGAAAGGCTATGAATCCGCAATTAAGTCCGGAAGTAATTACCTTCAGGTTATTTGTCTTAATGGACTCGCAAATGTTGATATTTCTGAAAGTTTGTTCGAATCCGCTGAAAAGTATCTTCACCTGGCAGAAGGCAAACTTAATGATTTTGTCGGTGATTCACTTTTTAAGACCCATGAACAGGTAGATGTATATTTTGAGAGAGTTTTTGAATACTACCTGATGCGTCGTGAAAAATCGAATTTTTACAATCTGCGTTTCCAACTTGCAATGGCCAGGGCTGACTACCGGCAGGCCGTCAGCTACCAGCAACTTAATTATCAATCCAATGAAGAATTCCGTGCCGAGCAGGAGGGTCGTCAACTTGAATTGTTGATGGCTGAAGCAGAAGCAGAAAAAACAGATCAAAAAATCAGATCCCTGGCGCAGGAAAATGAGCTGAACCAACTGCGGCTTTTACGGACAAGATACATTTTAGGTGGTATTGGATCCGTTGTTGTTATCATCAGTTTATTCTTTCTGCTTTTTTTCCAGCGCAAGCGTTGGAATGCAGAGCGCAAATCGGTCAGCCTTGAACAAAAGCTGCTTCGTTCCCAGATGAATCCTCACTTTATTTTCAATTCGCTGGCCAGTATCCAGAACTTCATCATTAATCAGAAAGCCAATGAGGCCAGTATATACCTTTCAAGGTTTTCACAGCTGGTGAGAAATATCCTCGACAGTTCGGTGGATGAGACGGTCCCGATTCAGAAGGAAATCGAAACCATCCGGAATTACCTCGAGTTGCAAAAGGTTCGGTATGCTGGTCAGTTTGACTATAAACTGACGGTTGACGAAAAAATCGATGAAGAAACGATGATGATCCCACCGATGCTTGCCCAGCCTTTCATCGAAAATTCAATCGAGCATGGAATCAAATACAAAGAAACTCCCGGTCATATCGATATACGGTTCCATCTTGAAGGGGACTTGATCCGTTTTGAGGTAGAGGATGATGGCGTGGGACGCGAAAAAGCCAGGGAAATTGAAACAAAGCAAAAACGCATCCATCGGTCTATGTCAACCTCAATAACCCAGGAGCGGCTCGTCGAACTGAATAAAAAGCTCAGGCATAAAATTCATATAGAAATTATTGATCTGAACGACAATCTTGGGAAATCTTGCGGGACAAAGGTCACATTTGGGATACCGGTAGTGGTGAAGTAGGTCATGATTATTTGATTAACTTTTTTGATAATCCACAGTGTAAGATTTTCAGAAATCAATCGAAAGATGATAAATGATTTGATCAATCAGCTGACCTAAAATTGTATTTCTTTAGTTCATTAATTAATCAGTTTATAAATATCGTCCACAACAACCATGAAGCTATCTTAAGAAAGTGAGGATGAATAACCCAAAATTTCAGAAATCCTATCGAAATTATAAAATTGCAATCTCTGATTTGCATTTTTATGTTATTTTTGTAAGATATAAATGACATTATGGACAAGCTATTTCAATATTCGAGTTCCAGGATTAATTCGGTCAATCTGGAGTTTAAACGATATTTGTGGGATAAAATAAACTGGGACAGCAGGCTAATAGCTATTACCGGCGCCAGAGGCATTGGAAAATCAACCCTGTTGCTACAGTATATTAAAGAAAATCTGAATGACCATCCGGGTGAAGTCATTTATGTCAGCCTTGATGATTTGTATTTCTCAAACCACACAATTGTTGATTTTGCTGATGCTTTTGTAAAACGCGGAGGTAAATATCTGTTTCTGGATGAAATTCATAAATACAGGAACTGGTCAACGGAAGTAAAGAACATTTATGATTATTTCGGTGACCTAAAAATCGTCATTACCGGTTCATCTGCTCTTGATATTTTTAAAGGTGTAGCAGATTTAAGCAGACGCGCTATTTTGTACCGGATGCAGGGAATGTCATTCAGGGAGTTTATCCATTTAAAATATCAATACCGGTTTCCTGTTCTTAATCTCGATGAGATACTTAAGGGTGCGAGTACTTATATTAATCCTATTCTTCAGCAAATTAAACCGATAAAGCTTTTCGAAGAATACCTTCAGATCGGTTATTATCCATTTTTTATGGAAGATGATATAACGTTTTCTGAACGATTGAAACAGACAGTCAATCACGTTCTTGATGTTGATTTGCCTTTCGTTGAAAAAATAGATTTCAGTTCCGTACATAAACTCCGTCTTCTTTTGTCCATCATAGCGGAGATCGTCCCTTTTAAGCCCAATATCGTTAAACTCAGTAACCAGGTTGGCATAAGCAGGGAAACGCTGATGAAGCACCTCCGGTTGTTGTCCAGGGCAGACTTATTGCTCCTTCTGACTTCAGGCGCTAAAGGCATGAACAGATTAAACAAACCTGATAAAATTTATCTCAACAACACCAATCTGATGTTTGCACTGACAGGTGCCGGTGTGAATCAAGGTACAGTGAGGGAAACATTTCTTTTCAATCAGTTGAGGGAAGGGAACCTCGTGACTCATTCCATGAAAGCCGATTTTTTTATTGCCGACAAATATTCTATCGAAGTAGGTGGGAAAAATAAAACAGGCAAGCAGATTACAGGTATTGAAAACGCCTTTATTGCTGCAGACAATATCGAATATGCAAGCCAGAATAGGATACCATTGTGGCTCTTCGGATTTCTTTATTGATCATTGCTTGCATTGAAAACAGGATGAATTAAATGTATATTCAATGATCCTCAGGTTCGTAAACGGGTCTTATTCTTTAAATTTATTGCTTTTAATCATTGTAATTTTACATTCAGGTTGCAGGCAAAGCGATCCGCAAAAACCATTAAAATTCAAAGGCTATGAAGGCAATCCCATTTTAACTCCCGGCGAAACTGGTTCATGGGATGATCAGCATATTTTTTGTTGTGACGTACTTGAGTACAATGATACCATTTATCTTTTTTATACCGGCGATAGCAAAAATGGCAGAAGGGCGCTGGGTTTAGCCACCTCAACCGATGGTTATAAGTTTGAAAAATTCAATGAAAATCCAATACTTACGGGAGACGGAGAAGGCTTTGACGCATTTGGTGTCGGACAGGCACAAGTAATTAGGAATGACTCTTTATGGGTACTTTATTTCAATGCAAGGGAACTTGTCGGATGGTCGGCAGGGCCTTCTTTTGGAAGGGCTACTTCAAAGTTTCTCCAAGGTCCCTGGAATAAAATGGATAATCCTGTTCTGACTTCTGGTAAGCGCGGAGAGTGGGATTCGGATTTCATCAAAACAGGACCGGTTCTGAAGCAGGAGGACGGCAGTTTTATCATGTATTATACAGGCGGAGATGACCTGGCCTCTTTTACAAACATATATATCGGAATGGCAACTTCAGAGGATGGAATCACCTGGAAAAAGTATAATAATCCTGAAACGAAGCAGCATCCTTTTGCTGACAGTGACCCCATTATGATTACAGGCAAACCCGGAGAATGGGACAATGATATTGTACTCGCAGGAACTTTATTCCGGATTGATGTTGGTTTTGAAATGTACTACTATGGCAGCGTTACACCTAAAACAATGGATGGTAACTGGGAGGTGGGTTCTATTGGATATGCAACCAGCGAGGATGGCATCCACTGGGAAAAATATAAAAAAAATCCGGTTTATTCGGCTGAGGATGATCCGAATTATTTTAAAATGCCAAAAAAGGAAGCAATTATTCATAATCCGAAGATTCTGAAGAAGGGTTCTTTTTATATATTGTACTACGATTATGGTGCCTGTCCGAACAATGCAATCAGCATGGCGACAGCTCCTTTTGACTAGCAAGTATGCAGTTGGCAATGGGCAGTCAACAATAAAAAATGAATTATGAGAAGACTAATTTTCGATTTCATCCTGTGTTTAATTATCCTGGTCATTTCTGGTTGCAGACAGGACAATACCCCTGTCCCTTTAAAATTCAAAGCCTATGCGCACAATCCCATTCTTACTCCAGGCGAACCCGGCTCATGGGATGATCTGCTGGTGATGAATGCCTGTATTCTGGAACATGATGACACAATTTATCTTTTCTATACAGGATATGCGCAGAATATGATAAAGGCTGTCGGGCTTGCAATTTCAACCGATGGATATCATTTTACCAAATATAGCGGCAACCCTATCCTTGAGGCGGATCAAACAGGTTTTGATGCCTATGGCGTAAGCCAGGCAGAAGTATTCAAAGAAGATTCTCTTTGGGTATTGTATTACAATGCGCGCGAAATAGCCGGTTTTGGAATGGGTCCTTCCATTGGCAGGGCTACCGCTTTATCATTATATGGCCCCTGGACAAGAAGCGAGGAGCCGGTAATTACTTCCGGGAAAATATGTGAATGGGATTCGGAGTTCCTGCAGGTTGGATCCATTCTGAAACAGAATAATGGGGATTATATTATGTTTTATTCTGCTGCCTATGATTTTGCATCCCAGAAAAACTTTCTCATCGGCATGGCCACTTCGAAGGATGGAATAAGCTGGAAAAAGTATAATGATCCCACAACAAAAGAACACCCTTATGTTGAAAGCGACCCTGTCATGATGACCGGCAAATCCGGCGAGTGGGATACCGACGGTATAACCTTAGGATTCGTATCAAAAGTTAAAAATGGATTCGAAATGTTCTATGCCGGTTTTGAAATGTACTACTATGGGAGTGTAAATGCCGATAGTAAAGCCGATAAATGGGAATCGGGTTCCATCGGATATGCCACCAGTGTTGATGGCATCCATTGGGAAAAATATAAAAAAAATCCTGTTTATTCGGTGGAGAATGACCCGTATTATTTTAACATGGCAAAAAAGGAAGCAATTATTCATAATCCGAAGATTCTGAAGAAGGGTTCTTTTTATATGTTGTACTATGATTACGGGTTGGGGGTTGGCAAGATCAGCGTGGCAACCGCTGAATTAAAATAGAATAAGATCATTAAAACTGACACGTTTATAGAAAAGACCCAAGCCTGATTCTTCAACATCCTATTGTAAACTTTTACATACTGACCGTAATCGGTTTTACCTCTATTGTAAACTTTTACATACCGACCCTAAAAGTTTAGCATCCTGTTGCAAATATTTGCAATACGACCCAAAACAATTTTTGCCCTATACCCAGTTTTTGGAATACCATCTTAAAGCATTTGTGTTCTATTCCCAATTTTGGGAATATGACCTTAAACAATTATTACCATAATCCCAACTTTAGGAATACCACCCTGAACATTCAGTGCCCTATTACCAACTTTAGGAATGCCACCGTGAACATTCAGATCCCTATTCCCAACTTTAGGAATGCCACCGTGAACATTCAGTGCCTTATTCCCAACTTTGAGAATGCCACCCTGAAATTCCTACCGGCCTTTTTATGGAAGTCACCCTGTGAGTTCTTGTTGCAAGTTTTCGCTAAACCATTAACATTAGTCTGCCTGTAATTGAAAACTCACAGAATGAATTTTTGATTTTTCAGGAACCTAACTTAGAACCTTAGACTCTGAACTTCGAACTTCTGTTTGCGTTCGTTAAACAAATCCCGGCGTTCGTTAAAAAGATTCCGGCGTTCATTAATCCGATTCATTTTCCCCTTTGCGGCAAATTAATTTTGAGCCAATAACTTAAAATTTTAAACTGATGAAAAAATTATTACTTTTTGCCTGTGGCTTAGCGGTAGCGGCTGCAGTTGAGGCACAGATCATTCATGTGCCGGGTGATTATGCAACCATACAGGAGGGTATCAATGCAGCAAATAATGGCGATACCGTTTTGGTAGCTGACGGAACCTATTACGAGAATATAAATTTCCTGGGTAAAAAGCCCTTGCTGGTGGCCAGTGAATTTATTATGAACGGCGACACGAACCATATCAACAATACGATTATCGACGGCAGCCAGCCTGTGAATCCTGAAATTGGTTCAGTGGTCACGTTTACAACCGGAGAAGATACCACCTCGGTACTGTGCGGATTTACCATTACCGGCGGAACCGGGACTTATGTTTCAGCAGCCTCTGCCCGAGCGGGGGGCGGGGTCTTTATTCAATACTCAGGAGGTAAAATAATTAACAACCATATCGAATATAACCAGGCTAAATATCAAGGCTGGGCCACGGGAGGCGGAATAAACGCAGGAGGACCCATCTCTCCAATGCCCTGGGTAGTCATACGCAATAACAGGATAAATCACAATAAAGCCGAGAGTTCCTTAAACGATTGGGGTGAAGGAGGTGGTGTATTGTGTTTTTATAACCTGGTCATGACGGACAATGTGGTGTCCCACAATGAAGCTTCAGGCACTTACAGCGGCCAGGGAGGAGGTGTTTACATCAGAGGCGACATGGGAACCTCATGGTTCAATTTCAGCAGAAATATCGTGAGTTATAACGAGGCTATAACAAATAACGCCAACTCATTGTTTTCAGTGGGAGGGGGTTTCGAAATATGGCAAAGTTTCGGAATTGCTTCAGGCAATTTATTTTCCTTCAATGTTACCGAGTCTCCATCGGGAGCTGAGTCATACGGTTCAGGAGTTTTCGTCCAGGAGGTGCCGAACAGTGACCTGGTTTTCGAAAACAACCGGATCATAAACAATTCCTTCGTCGGCGGTGTTTGCTACGGAGGGGGTTTATGCCTCTGGATTACAGGGGGGACTTACCAGAACAATGTAATTCAAAACAATGCAGGCACAGATGGTGGCGGAATCTACATCGGAAACAGCCCGTCTGACACTGCAATTCTGGTCAACAATACCATTACCGGAAATAACGCTGCCGGAAACGGTACCGGTTTACACATCTCATCATCGAATGCTGTTATTATCAATTCAATCCTTTACAATAATACTCCCCCTGGTACGGCAATATTTGCCGCAGCAAGTTCCATTGAAGTACGATACTCAGATGTGGAAAACGATGCAGGTGTTTATCCCGGCGAAGGTAACGTGAATTGTTATCCTACCTTCCTGTCCGACGGCTACCATCTTGATCCCTCTTGCCAATTAGTGAATGAAGGTATTGCAAGCATAATGATAAATGGTTCATGGTACGATTGCCCTGCTTATGATATTGATGGAGATCTGCGTCCGTATTTAAATACGCATCCGGAAATCGGAGTCGATGAAGTGCCGGTACTTGAAACGGGGATATCAGTTTCAAGCCCGTATCCATCTATAAATTTATATCCAAATCCTGCTAAAGACAAGATCACCATTTCCTTACCTTTGTTAAATGGTAATACACTGCTTACAATCTTCAATGTCAGCGGGGAAAAAGTAATGGAAAGACAGCTAACCGATACCGAAACTCAACTCGACATCAGCGCCCTGCCACAGGGAGTATATTTTGTGAGGGAGCAGGATGAGAAAACAATTCAAATTGATAAGTTAGTAAAGCAGTAAAACATGAAACACAGAATAAGTTTTTAAAATCAACCATTATGAAAAAACTTTACATTTTATTGGTTGCACTGGTCGTGATTTCCGATGCAGTAGCACAATGGATTCCGCAGAATTCAGGAACGACGAATGATCTTAAGTCGGTTTATTTCACGGATGAACTTACTGGGTACGCAGTAGGAAATAGTGGAACAATCCTGAAAACCACAAATGGCGGGGACATTTGGGAACTGAAAAATTCAGGGACTACAATAGATTTGAATTCAGTTCATTTTCCAGTGCCAGAAATAGGATATGTTGTCGGTGGAAACAGTGATCCTCCTTCTTCTTCACTTATACTGAAAACAATTAATGGTGGGACAAACTGGATACCTCAGAATTCTGGCATTTCGGATATATTAAAATCTGTTTATTTTACAGAAGTTGAAACAGGTTATGCTGTTGGAAGAAATGGTGTTGGGGCAGATGCACGGAGCGTAGTAATTAAAACGACCAATGGAGGAAATCAATGGGATACAATTCTAACTAGTTTAACGCATAGGTATTCATTTAATTCGATTTTTTTCCCTGATGCAACCTCAGGATATGTTGCTGGCACATATCTTTGGCTAAGTGAATTCGGTTTTATTTATAATACATCAGACGGTGGAATTAACTGGTCATACCAGCCATTGAGTTACGGAGGGATATTAACTTCCTTAAATTCAATTTTTTTCACTAATGCAAATACGGGTTTTGCTGTCGGTATGCTTTATGGAGGTGCCTGGATAATAAAAACCACGAATGCCGGTTCAAATTGGGATAGTATATTTTGTACGGATTATTGGAATAGATTTAACTCCGTCTACTTCACTGATGTTTCGACTGGTTTTGCCGTTGGCGAATCTACATCGGAGGGTATCATTTATAAAACCACAAATGGTGGCTCAGACTGGACAAGTCAAACATCTGGAACTTTAAATCCATTATATTCAGTTTACTTTACAAGTGCTGATGCAGGTTACATTGTTGGAGCCAATGGTACAATCCTCAAAACTACAAATGGTGGAATGACAGGGATAAAAGAAAATGATTATGAATCACAATCGCTTAAAATATCTCCTAATCCTTCAAATGATAAAATCACCTTTTCATTATCTGCAATAACCGGCATTACCCAACTTTCAATCTTTACTGTCAGTGGAGAGAAAGTAATGGAAAGGCAATTACAGGAAACCGAAATCCAAATCGACATCAGCGCCCTGCCGCAGGGAGTATATTTTGTGAGGGTGCAGGATGAACGTGGGGTTGAGGTTATGAAGATCATAAAGCAATAAATGGTTCTGTGTTCCGGGTATTGGATTTAGGTTTAAATCTCAGTACCCGGAACCAAAACTTCGAACATCGAACTTCGAACTTCAAACTGAACGTTATGCTCCGAACACTCATCATCGACGACGAGGCCCACATCAGGGATACACTCACAAAGCTGCTGATGTTATGCTGCCCTGGGGTTCAGGTTGTCGGAGAGGCTTCAGGGGTTGAAACCGGGATTGCAAAAATCCTCGAAACCCAACCCGATCTTGTCTTCCTCGATATCAACCTGAAGGATGGAACAGCTTACGATTTGCTGCATGCATTGCAACCCGTAACCTTTAAAGTGATTTTTATCTCTGCTTTCGACAGGAAAACAGCTCAGGCGTTCAGGCTAAGCAGTGTGGCTTACCTGGCGAAGCCCATCAGTCCTGTGGATATCATCGAAGCCGTGAAGCAGGTGGAGACAATGGAAGTGAAGCATTTCGACCTTCAACTGGAGGCGCTGGAAGAGAATATCCGGGAGGTTGGCGGATGAACCGTCATTGGGAGAATCCGCCAGCTGGCGGAGACGAAGCAATCCGTAAATAAGAACAGATTGCTTCTCCCGCCGAAAAGACGGGATCACACTGTCGCTGAAGCTGCAGCGAAGGCGCCGCAATGACTGTAGTTTTTCAATAATATTCTAAGCGACATTTAACTGGTTTTAAAATTTTCGTATTTTTAGAAACTTTTTAAAACCATTCAATATGTTGCGTGCCCTGATCATTGACGATGAAGCCCACATGCGGGATACCCTCTTCAAACTTTTGGAAATGCATTGTCCGGATGTCACTATTGTTGGGCAGGCATCGGGAGTCGCAACCGGAACTGCAGCTATTCATGAATTTCACCCCGACCTGGTTTTTCTCGATATCCAGATGAAAGACGGAACCGGTTTCGACCTGCTTTACAACCTGCCCTCTATTGATTTCAAAGTTATTTTCATTACGGCTTACGATCAGTATGCACTTCAGGCTTTCAAATTCAGCGCTGTGGATTATCTTCTGAAACCGGTGAATCCCGAGCAGCTTGCCGAAGCAGTGAACCGCGCCGGTGAAATGATACAGGAACATTTCAAACTTCAGATGAAGGCTCTCGAAGAAAACCTGAAATCGGCAAACAAGCAAAACAAAAAAATAATCCTTAAAACGGCGGAGAATATCCATCTGCTGGATGTGAAAAATATCCTCTTCTGCGAATCGGATGGCCCTTACACAACCGTTCATACAGGTGAAGGTGAAAAAATCCTTGTCTCCAAAACCCTGCGGGATTACGAAGAAATACTGTATGATTGCGGTTTTTACCGGGTTCACAAATCCTTTCTGATCAACTTATGGCAGATAAAACGGTTTGAGCGTCAGGATGGCGGCAGCATCGTCATGAACAATGAATTGAAAATACCTGTTGCCTCGCGCAAAAGAGATGAGCTATTGCAGTTATTTGAGAAACTGGCGGGGTAATTTCAGGAAAGCAAGGCTTTGAAATCCACCATACCAAAAAGATGCAAAACCGTAACGGCAATGATGACAATCATCACCCACCTTACAAAATTAGCTCCCCAGGTTACTGCAAACCGTGAGGCAATAAATGCGCCGATAATATTCCCGATAGAGTGGATTAATCCGTAATCCCACCTTACCTGATCATTGAATATAAATACCAGCAGAGCCATCGGAGTGTAGAGCAAAACAATCCAGACTTTGATGGCATTGGCTCTGACCAGATCGTAACCGGCGCCAAGAACGACTCCTGCAAGGATAAAATAACCGACTCCAACCTGGACAAATCCCCCGTAAACTCCAATAAGGAAAAAGATGAGGATTTGCAGCCAGTTTACTTTCTTTTCTATTAGTTCCTGCTGACCTTTTAACCATTTGGAAGGTTTCACAACGATGAAATAAACCATGATGATCATAACGACCGCCAGGGCTTTCTCAAAAATCTCTTCGTTGATGTCGGTAGCGATTTGTGCCCCGACCATAGCGCCAATCACTGTAGGTATTGCCAGGGCTGTTCCTTTTCTCAGGTCAAGCATCTTTTTCCTCCGGAATTCGGTGACGGACGTCATGTTTTGCAGGATTACGGCGATGCGGTTGGTTCCGTTGGCAATATTAGCGGGCAATCCCATGAACATGAACAGCGAAAGCGAAATGATGGTACCACCTCCGGCAAGTGTATTGATAAAACCTACAAAAACACCGGAAACAATTAATAGCGTTATTTCGAGCCAGTTCATATTTACATTGATCGTTGGCAAATATAGAAATAGAATGCCTGACTGATCAAAAATTCCTGCTTATTATTGCAGCCATGAAACTTCTACTGATTACTGTTCTGACCTTTATCCTTAATTTGCCTTTTGGCTAATGGCGGGCAAATGTCAGAAAGTTCTCCTTTCAGTGGGTTTTGGCGATTCATATCCCTGTAATCCTGGTTATTTTCGAAAGAATCTTCAGCGGACTGGTTTTTGCATTTATCACCTATCCTGTATTTATAGGATCATTTTTTCTTGGGCAATTTTTGGGTAGTAAGTTACATCGCTTCTTTCTGAAAAGGGGAATTTGCATAGCCTCTTCCTGCATGGTGATGGATATTTACAGGTGCTATTTTGGAATGCAGAAGTAAAATTGTTTCTTGGTTTTTTAAATTTATTGCTAATGATAAACTTTAAAATTATTTCACCACCCACTCATGCACCCCAGTCGAATACTCTTTCTGAAGTTGAATTTCGAGTCTCAATACTCTTGCTTCAACCGGCTCAAATTTTACTTTGTCATACACATCTCTGGTAGAAGTATAATCTGAAAGAGTCTTAACCGGTTTCCATTCCGATCCTTGTTTGTAAAGAATTCTCCAGCCGGCAGGTATCCTGCAACCACCATCCGGTCCATCGTCAAACCAGTAAACCTCGCATTCCGAAACGGTTTCCGGTTTTTGAAAATCGTATTGAACCCAGACTGTTGTGTCTTTTTGTGGCCACCAATGAATGTATCCTCTCGAATGGTCGTTTGAATTTTTTGGAATGTATTGATCGGAAATCAAATCAAGGCTTTCTTTTGCACCGGAAGATGTTTTTACGCTCAGGTAAGCTATCGTCGGAGCAGGGAAGGGGTTAGCCGCTTCTTTTTCAAAGGGTATCCAGGTGATCATTTCTCCCGGTCCGCGATTTGCCCAAAAGTAGTAGGGTATCGCAATAATTTCCCGGCTTTCATTCACCATGGTCAGGCTACCGTCAATATTTCGCCGGATGTCGGTTGCCATAAAACCAATGACCGGCAATCCCCCGCTTATGTCGGTTGCCGGAGCGGTTCTGAATTCCTGAGCCGGGTCAGCCATGAAATGAAGTACAGATTGCTCTTCCTGGTCTTTATCCTCAGCACAATATACCACCGGTCCTCGTTGTAAAATAAATTTATTACGGTCTTCGGAAACCTTTTCATTCGCAACCACCTTTCGCACAGGCATCGGAAGTGAAACCGAAATACTGTCACCCCGTTGCCACTTTTTATCGAGAACAGCATATCCTTGTTCCATTTCAAATTTGGTCTCTTTTCCATTGATACGAATCTTTGCCGGCTCCATAATGGAATCTGTAAATCGGTAAAGATCACTGGGAACAGCTTCGTTTCCCGCCCAGCCGGGAATACGGATGTGTAATTTCATTTCGCCCGCATATTCCGGATAAATATGAATGCTGATCTCTCCGTTAACGGGATAGTCGGTTTTCTGCGTAAGAGTGATTTTACCATCCGGCGTTTCAAAAGTTGTTTCGCTTTCCGCAAAGAGGTTCACATAAAGATCATTTTCCCTGCGTGCATAAACATATCCCGGAAAGGATGGTAAAAACCGGCTGATGTTGGATGGGCAGCACGCGCATCCGAACCATTTCTGACGTTCATGTTGTCCGGAGGATTCCAGAGGATTGTCATAAAAGAACAAATCTCCCGATAAAGAAACTCCCGAAAGCAGTGCATTGTAAAGCACCCTTTCCATGATGTCGATGTATTTTGAATCGCCGTGAAGCAGGAACAAGCGATGGTTCAGAAAGACCTCGGCAATGGATGCACAGGTTTCGCAATATGCCGACATGTTCGGAAGGTCATAATCCACACCAAAGCCTTCGTTGCTCCCGGTCTGACCTATTCCTCCTGTGACATACATCTTTTTCATAACCACATTTTCCCAGATACGGTCTATCGCCCTAAGGTAAGCCGTATCGCCGGTCAGAGCCGCCACATCCGCCATCCCCGAAAACATATACATGGCTCGTACGGCATGACCGACAGGTTCCTCCTGATCGACAACTTTAAGATGTGCCTGGTTATATTCCCAGCCATTCGGTCCCCTGACGTCGAGGAAGAATTTTGCCAGGTCGAGGTATTTCTTTTCTCCCGTTACCCGGTAAAGTTTCACCAGCCCGATCTCGATCTCCTGGTGACCGGGATATTTTTCGATCTTCCCCCAGCCGAATTCCCTGTCAACCAGGTTCGCATTTTTGAAAGCGACATCCAGCAGCGTTCTTTTCCCGGTTGCCTGGTAATGTGCTACCGCCGCCTCGTACAAATGACCTGCGTTATACAGCTCGTGGCTGTGTTCGCTTTCGTTTTCCCAACGATGCTTACCTGCCATCGGCAGGGCGCTGTCGCCCATGATGGTTCGGTTCGTATAGAGATAGCCGTCGTCTTCCTGCGCCAGAGAGATTTTATAGATGAGCGAATCGAGATAGGCATCCAGTTCAGGATCGGGTTTGATCATAAGGGAATAGGAAGCTCCTTCGATGATCTTGAAAACATCCGAGTCGTCGAAGGCATATTTCGAACAGAAGCTTCCTTTCTTCAATCCACCGGCGATCTCGAAGTTTTTGATCCTCCCGGTTTCTTCGCTTTGCCGAAAAGCAATGGGAATAGTCACTTCGGTGTTTTTGAGGATGCGCGGCAGCCAGAATCGGTCACTTAGTTTTACCTGCGTGAAGGGAATCGGCTTGATAGGATAATCAGCTTGTTTAGTGCTTATTGGATCGCAGTCATTGAACATGATAATGACAAGGATGAAAGATAATACCTGCAGATTTCTTTTCATTTTATAAACCTTTTTTACCCTGTGAAAATAAATATTTCAGGAATAGCGGCAATGGAAATATGACTTTTCCGCGTGGACTCATTTATGGAATTCTGCCGGAACAACATGAAAATAATATGATACCACTAAGGCTGATTTTGGCAGGCGGTTTTGTACCAATGAGTGATTGTGCAGAACGCTTGCACCTGAAGGGATTTGAGAGACGGGTGTGGTTTTAACACTGAGAGGCACAGAGATTTTACACTGAGAGACACAATGAATTGTGGAAATCCAATGACGTTTTCTTCGTTTTTGCCTGTGTGGGCTTTCCTGGCGGCAGGCAGGCATTACCATTTCAAAGGAATTTTCAGGCAAGTACCTGGAGGGATATGTTCGACTATGGCAGAGCCTTCGCCAGACTCGTGCTGAGCCTTTGTCCAATGGGGGCAGAATCGCGGTAAAATAAAACCGGATTGCAAAGTTACACCT
>Ga0233425_10002113_pt1 | contig 40551 bp, 29 predicted proteins | sample Watercolumn_Towu_2_FD_181712 | JGI IMG/M metagenome (GOLD analysis project Ga0233425, IMG submission 181712) | Freshwater microbial communities from Lake Towuti, South Sulawesi, Indonesia - Watercolumn_Towuti2014_140_MG | ecosystem: Environmental > Aquatic > Freshwater > Lake | place...
CGCGGAAATTGGGCCAGTCCGCCGCGTTGATCACGGGAGCCGCGAGAAGGGCCAACAGGACCGGTATGACTTGCGTCTTCATGCACCGTCTCTCGTGCCAGAGGTTCGAGTAAGGGCGGCAGCAAAACGCCGTCCGTCCCGGGATACGATCACTTAAGGCACTCGCTTGCGATCCGAGGACAGGATGGCTGCGCCGGACGTGTCCGATAGGCGGAGTTGGAACTGCCAGTTCTGTGCCCAATCCTGGGACTGCTCGTTCTGTGCGATCTTGACCAGCAACACGTTGCGTCCAGCCTGCAGACGTCCCTGCCCGCGATACTGGTCAATCACCATTCCCGCGTGGAACACGTGGTTCTCGATTACGAGCGCGCCGTTGAGCCATACCTTATGGCCGTTGATGCAACCCAATCGAATCTCCACATCACGTGGCTCTTGTGCCAGGAACTCCGTGCACGCGTAGGCGATCGTGCCCTTGAATTTCGGCAGCGACTCCGGCGTGTCGGCATATCCGGTATCGCCATTCGTCTTGGCTCTCCCGTACGCTTCGTTCAAATCCACGACACCGTAATCGTCACGCGTGGTGAAATCGGTCCATCGGACCGAGCCAAGCTTGCCGCGATATTCCGCGCTCAGGTTGATCTCTTGCTCCGGCGGGTAGACGGTGTCATAGCCGACACCGCCGCTGTTGTCGAAGGGACCGATGAGTTCCCAGTTCAGCAAGAACCCCAGATGGTCTGCGAGATTGACATCCGCGCCGAGTTTGCGGAGTCCCGCTGCGGCGGCCTGGCACTGGTCGATATCGCGTGCGGCAGCCAACGCGCGCTGGTAGGCCCGTGTCCCGGCGGCGGGATCGCGAGTTGCCAGTGATTGGGCCTCCTCAAGTGCCATGGCCACGGCGTCGCGACGCAATTCAAGACTCGGGTCGTCGAGAAGTCCGGGAATCAGCCGCTTCCGTGCCGTTGTGTCCACGCGCGCCACAAGTTCGTAGGCCAGACGACGGGCACGAGGGGCATGATTCGTGTCAGCCAGGAATTGCTCCAGCGCCGACAGCGGCAGTTCGCCACCCTGTGCTAACTGCCGCTGCGTGATGGTATCCACCGCCGCTCGGATCCAGTTGCAGCCGAGAATGTCCGCCTGGTCCATGCCGGCGAGCACTTCGGGCAACTGGTCAACCCCCGCCTGCACGACGATCTGCCACGCGGCGATCGCTTCGCGATGTCCTTCTCCCTCGCGCTGCACAGCGGCAAGGGCGCGGAGGGCAGGCCCGATCTCCACGCGTTCGCTGCCGGCAGCCATCGAGGTGGCCAGCGCCACATACAGCACGATAAGCGCGCCAGAAACGGAAGAGATCGGCCGCGGCAATACCGGAGATCTGCGCATTTCGGTGGTTCCGTCATTCGGAAAAGAACAGCCCGATTGCCGTCGAGCGGCGACCGGGCTGAAACGGATTGTCCTTCATCGCGAGCGCCGACGCTCGTGAGCGATACCGGCGGGTGACTGGACGAATCACAGCATCTTCGCGAGCTTCGCCACCAGGTCCGCAGTCCGCACGCTGTATCCCCACTCGTTATCGTACCAGCTGACAACCTTGACCAGCTTGCTTTTTTCGCCGAGCACCATGGTCCAGTCAGCGGCAAAAATGGAGCTGCGGGGATCGCCAATCACGTCGGAGGAAACCAGCGGGTCCGTAGCGTAGCCGAGAATGCCTTTCAGCGAACCTTCAGCCGCGGCCTTGATGGCGTTATTGACGTCGTCCTTGGTCACCTCCTTGCTGAGGTTGACTGTCAGGTCGACGACGCTGCCGGTGCCGACGGGAACCCGCATCGCGCAGCCGGTCAACTTGCCCTTCAGCGCCGGGATCACGAGACCGACGGCCTTCGCGGCCCCCGTCGATGTGGGAATGATGCTCAGCGCGGCAGCGCGCGCTCGATACAGATCCTTGTGCGGCAGATCCTGCACGTTCTGGTCATTCGTGTAAGCGTGGATCGTGGTCATCAAACCGGATTCGATGCCGAAGGATTCGTGCAGGACCTTGGCAACCGGAGCCAAGCAGTTCGTCGTGCAACTCGCGTTGGAGATACAATTCATCTCGCGCGTCAGCATGTTGTCGTTGACGCCCAACACGACTGTCAGGTCCGGGCTATCCTTGGCCGGTGCACTCAACACGACCTTCTTCGCACCAGCCTGCAGGTGCGAATCGTAGCCGGCCTTTCCTTCCTTGGCCCGGCCGGTGAAGACTCCCGTGCTCTCGATGACGACGTCAACACCCATCTCGCGCCACGGCAGTTTCGCGGGGTCCTTCTCGGCCAAGGCCCGGATCTTCTTGCCGTTGACCGTCAGGTTCTGATCGTCGTATTGCACATCGGCGTCGAATCGCCGGTGAATGCTGTCGTATTTCAGCAACGTCGCCAAGGTCTTGTTGTCGGTCAGATCGTTGATCGCGAGTACTTCAAACTCTTTCGAACGGCTGAACATGTTGCGAAACGTCAGACGTCCAATTCGCCCAAACCCATTAATCCCCACTCGAACTGCCACGTGCATTCTCCTTGCGTCTATTAATACCCGGCAGGTTATGGCGGAAACTCACACCTTCCGCCCCGACCTTCCGTCCAAAGCAGCAATCATCAGAAACGCGAGCCACTGGGCGTTCTGTCCGCCCGATAAACGGCGAATTATACTGGCGGCCCGACGGACCGGCAACCGGCCGTACCGCCGGCGTCCGCGGCAGAAATCTCCCGGTCGTGACACCATCCCCGAACTGGTCCCGATGTGCCTTGTCGCGTGCGGCACCATACGTCACGCGCAGGAAGATGATGAGGTGTTGCATGCTTCGTGCTTCACGGCCGCACTGGCAGTTGCCGCCGGGTGTGACCAGGGGCCTCTGGGACTACATTCACTCCCGCCCCATGGCCGACGACTACGACAGTTACTTCGCCTATAACCGGCTCTTTCAGTTTGACGAACAGGTCGTGTTGCGAGCGTTGCAGGCCCATGGGGCCGAGCCGGGCGATCTGGTCGCCGATTTAGGCTGCGGGACGGGCCGCATCCTGGTCACGCTGGGGCGCCTGGGCATCCGCGGATTGGCAATCGATCTCTCGGAGCCCATGCTCGCCGTCGTGCGCGCCAAGATTGCCAAGGAACGGCTGCCCATCCAGTGCGTACGCGCGAATCTCGTCCAGCTGGAGATGATCCGCGACGAAGTTGTCGATGGTGCCGTATCTCTGTTCAGTACGCTGGGTATGATCCGGGGACACGCTCACCGTCAGCAAGCGCTGCAGCACGCCTGCCGCATACTGAAGCCGGGCAAGCCGTTTGTGATTCACGTGCACAATTACTGGTTCAATCTGCGCGATCCGGGAGGACCATGGTGGGTGCTGCGAACGCTGTTGCGAGCAGTGGCGGTCCGTGACATGGAAGCAGGTGACAAGTTCTTCGACTACCGAGGCGTGCCGAAGATGTTCCTGCACGTCTTTACGCAGCGGGAACTCTGCGTTGCCCTGCGCGGCGCGGGTTTCCATTTGCGCCAACTGATTCCGTTGGATGTCAACCGGTACCGTGAACTGCGCTGGCCCTGGCTGTTCGGGCGACTGCGCGCCAACGGCTGGATTGCGGTGTGCGTGAAGCCGAGATGACCGGATCGGTCCAGCCAGCGCCGGCGGTGAACTGGCTGCCATCGCCGGCGCTTACAGAATGCTCGACACGATGCCGGTGAGATGCCGGGTAATGCCCGCTTCGGTTTGCAGCAGCAATGCTCCCTCATCGTCGATTCCCTGGCAAACGCCAATGGCCGATTGTCCGCCCGATTCGAGGCAGATGGTTCGCCCCTGCAGCATGCAGGCTGATTGCCAGCGATCGGACAAGGGGAACTGGTCCTCGTGCAGTTCCTGCAGGATGAGCGTGAGGCGGCGCAGAATGCGAATCAGCAATTCGGTACGGTCAAAGACGCGGCCAGCGGCATCCGTGAGCGACGTCGCCCTGGCCTGCAGATCACGGGGCGCACGGCGGAGCGAGTTATTGACGTTTACGCCGATGCCAATCACCTGCAGGGTGGTACGCTCAATCGCAGAAGCACTTTGGCTCCTCAAGCCGCTGCAGCCGTTGACGACTTCTCCGCCCCCCTCTTGTGCAAGGTGGGACGAGGGAACGTGACTCATCAACGAATCCGAACCGCCGTTGACTACTCGCTCCTGCCGTGCAGGCGTCGACTCCACCAAGATGCCACACACTTTGCGGTCCATCAGGTACACGTCGTTGGGCCATTTCAGGCGTACGGGTATGCCAGGCAGAATCTCTTCAATCGCGGCCCGCACCGCCAAGGCGGCGCCGAGTGAAGTACGGCACAGTTGCGGCATGGGTGTCGCCGAAGTTTTCTGCTGGGCGATCACCGAGAAGGTCAACCCGCCGTCGGGTGACCACCAACGATGAGCGCCTCGTCCCCGGCCAGCCGACTGCCGTTCGGCAATCACCAGGAGAGGGCAGGCGACGTGCGGATTCGCGGCCAGCTGCAGGGCTCGATTATTGGTCGAGTCGATTTCCTGGTGATATTCGACGCACCGGACACACGCCGAGGCCAGCACCCGTTCGACGTCGAGGACTTCTGGTACGACCTGAGCTGCCGCACGATGGGCCATTTCACACCGAGCGCGTAATGACAAACTCAGTGAGTTCCTGGAGTCTCTCGCAGGCCGCGCTCGGCGGCAGCCCGTCGAGTCGCTGCGCGGCCTGTTGCGTATACCGGCGGGCCACGTCATACGCGTACGCGAACGCATCGTAGCGTTGGAAGTAGGGCACCAGGGCCTGTTGGCGATGGTTGCCTTGGCGCTGCAAGATGGCCAGCACGCGCTGCCGATCAGCCGGATCAGCGGAACCGAGCACATGAATCAGCGGCAGCGTCAGCTTGTGCTGTGCGAGATCAGTGCCCAGCGACTTGCCGACCGTCTGTTCGTCGCCGGCCAGATCCAGCACGTCATCCACGATCTGGAAGGCGATCCCCAGATCGCGACCAAAAAGCGCGAAGCGTTCGGTCCAGGATTCGGAGGCGCCGCCGAAATGGGCACCGATGGAGCAGCTGCAAGCGTACAGCGCCGCCGTCTTGGCAGCGATGATATCCAGATAGTCCGCCTCCGACAGGCCGTACTCGCCGCGCGTCCCCTTCTGGCGCAGCTCCCCTTCACAGACCGTATTCGTGGCGCTGCTGAGTTCGCGGCAGGCCCATACCGAACCCACGGAACTCGCCAGGCAGAATGCGTGGGTGAAGAGAAAATCACCCAACAGGACACTGGTCTTGTTGTCCCAGCGCGAGTTGACGGTGGCCAGATGCCGGCGAATGTCGGCGTCGTCGAGCACATCGTCGTGGATCAGCGAGGCGGTGTGCACCATCTCGATCACGGCCGCCAAGGGGACGTGTTGCGGGGCAATGTGACCTACCGCACGGCCGGCGAGCAGGACCAGCGCCGGACGCAGCCGTTTGCCGCCGAGCAGGCAACCGTAGCGGACCAATTCGTCCACGTAGGCATGCTGGCTCCGCATCTGACTCCGTAGCAGGTCTTCCACCTGCCGCAACTCGTCGGCGATCGGGGCATACAGGTGGCGGAGGGACAGCGTGTTCGCATCCGCCCGGCTCAAAGTTGGACTCACATCAACGATCCTTGCGGAGGAAATGGCCGCTACGCCCCCCGGCCTTCTCCTCCAAACACACGCGTTGGATGGTCATGCCGCGGTCCACAGCTTTGCACATATCATAAACGGTCAAAGCGGCGATGCTCACCGCCGCGAGCGCCTCAATCTCGACCCCCGTCCTGGCCTGCACGCTGGCAGTGGCCTCAATCCGCAGCGTCGTGTCATTGACGAATTCGAAAGTCACGGCCACCGATTCGAGGGGTAGCGGATGACACAACGGGACCAGGTCGCTGGTTCGCTTGGCTGCCATGATACCTGCGATCCGGGCAACTTCCAGCACGTCTCCCTTGGACAAACCGCAGTCGCGAATCAGCCGCGACGTGGCCGCTTCCATGCCCACCATCGCCGATGCGCGGGCAAATCGTCGCGTGATCTCCTTCGCGCCGACATCCACCATGTGGCTACGGCCCTGGTCATCAAAATGCGTCAGCGGTTCCGCGGCGTGGTTTTCGTTCATGTGCTGCACCCGGTTCGTCCGCTACCCCGAGGTTCTGCGCGATAACCGCTTGGACGACGCAGGTGCGCGGTGCGGCATAGTCCCACGGCAAAGTCCCAAACAAGAGTACCTCCCGTCGGCTCCCTCATTGTAAGGAGGTAGGCTTTGTCGTCGAGGGCCGACGGGGTAAATCGCCTTCCGATCCATGGTGTTCCGGCGCGGCCTGCCCTTAATTAACCGTAAGTTCCGCCGGAAATTAACGCGGGGCGGAGGGGCAGTGCGGCACGGTGGCGAAGACGATTCGTGGCGGCTGCGTGCAGAACCTGTCCGATGGGGGAAAGAGGGGGAGGGCGCCAGGGCCGGGATCCCCGGCGTCCCCGTTGGCCGATTCGTTCGACCGCCCCATCGAAGCTATGAAATCCGCCGTGAGGGTCTGTCACGGCGGCTTTGGTCCATGTCGGCGAATGATACAATCGCGGCGGGAAGACTCAGACGAGCTCCTTCTTGGCGCCGATCAACGTTCGCAAACGCTCAGCCAGGAGGTTGGCATCGAACGGCTTCTTGAACGTTTCGTTGATGCTGGAACGATCAAAACTCATGGGATTGCCGTCGTCCGGGAGCAAGGCAATCAGGATCGTCTCGGAGAAGTCCGCGTTCTTGCGCAGGTTCTGGCAAATCTGCAGCGCTTCAACCTTGCCGATCGAGAAATCCACAATGATGCAATCCGGATGGAAACTCTCCGCTTGAATGCCCGCCTCGAAGCCGCTGGCAGCCACCGCCACCTTGAAGCGTCTCTCGGCCGGCAGCTCGCGCCGGAGATTCTCGATCAGAACTTGATCCTGGGCAACAATTAGAACCTTGGCCATCGCCTCGTCTTCGAGGTCGCCCAAGGGCATTCCATGTTCTTTCAGAAATCGAATTAAGTATTCGCGCGGGATGCGACGGTCCTGGGATCCGGGAATCCGGTATCCCTTCAGGCGGCCGGAATCAAACCACTTGCTGACCGTGCGCGGCGCCACCTTACAGATCTTCGCGACCTGTCCCGTTGTGAAGACCTTCATCTCAGGCTCTCCATTACTCGCTCGTTGTTTCGTCATTCACCGGTTGGGAGCGGTTCCTTCCCCACCGGCTAAACGCCCCTTGTCCGTTCCTCATATCCGGATGCGGGGAACCGGATGGAAAAGACGACTGGGTCGGGGCCGTACTTGCTTCATTTGTGGCCGAGGTTCAGTTCCTTCTGATCCGCGCCCTTTGGTAACATCGGCAAAATGGGTAGTGAAGGTTGGTAAAACTCCGTAATTTGGATAAATCAGTCTGACTTTCCTTTACGGCCTTTTGCTCGCACTTCACGCCCCAACACGGTAGTACCCGGCGAAGTACGCATAAGGTGGGAAGTTTGCGGGAGGTACGACCGACGGGTCGACGGTCGATAACCCTCTTGAGGCCTGAGAGCCTGTGGCAAGTTCCCCCCTTGAAAGCTTCACTTCCGCAGTCGCCCGAAGCAGCAGCGACGTGTGAAAGCAAGTCTTCCGAAATACAGTTTCGATTCAAACGATGTTGATTCTTTAAGATCTTTCACAAGTCGTATCGGACAAATGGATCACACCAGGAAATGCAGGGATGCATTTCAAGAGAAAAGGGAGAGTTCGCAGATACTCGTGCGGAAATTTGCACCACGACAATTCTGCGGTTGACGCGGGTGGCGGTAAGCTTGTGGTATTGCGCGAAGATGCGAGGGACGGGCCGGTCGGATCGGATCAAGCGGGACCCGGACTGAACACGAAACGGCGACCGTACGCGTCTCCTTCCGGTCCGTGAGATCGGGCGAGCGCGTGCCAGACGCAATCTGGATTCCGCTCGACGCCGCCTGGACCAATCGCCAGGCGGGATAATGCACCAGGCATAAGCGCCACCACATCGTCACCGAGAACACAGAGGAAGGCACGAGAGGTGAAATTCACAGCGCGCCGGATTCAGGACAATCGAAATCACTGCGCAACTGGCTGCCCTGCTTGTCCTTTCTTCAACCTCTGTGGTCATTCACCCGGGTTAGGCCGCCCCTCGTTCGTGTTCGGGAGCTTGCTCGATTTCGCGATCGGCGGCTTCGTGGCGAATGTGCCCGTCCTCGGAAACGTCCTCGAACCGCACGGACACTCGTTTCGAGACGCCTGATTCCTGCATGGTCACCCCATACAGTGTGGTGGCGGCGGTCATTGTCTTTTTCGAGTGGGTCACGATGACGAATTTCGTCCAGTCCAGGAAGCCTTTCAGGACATCCACAAAGCGTCCGATATTGGCCTCATCGAAGGGCGCGTCGACTTCGTCCAGGACACAGAATGGGCTGGGGCGATACTGGAAGATTGCCAACAGCAGGGAGACTGCCGTCAGGGCCTTTTCGCCGCCGCTGAGCAGGGAGTTGTTGAACGAGGGTTTGCCGGGCGGCGTGGCGATGATGTCCACGCCGGCTTCGAGCACGTCGACGCCCTCCTCCAGTACCAGGTCAGCGCGGCCGCCGCCGAATGCTTTGCGGTAGAGTGTCTGAAAATTCACGCGGATGGCTTCCAGCGTTTCCTCGAACAAACGCCGGCTGTCGGCGTTGATCCGCGCGATGATGCGTTCCAGTGACTCCTTGGCCTGGCGGAGGTCATGGTACTGCTGCGAGAGCTTCCCGAATCGGCTTTCGAGTGCGTCCAACTCGGCCAAGGATTCCTCGTTCACAGCGCCGATGTTGTTGAGTTTGCGCCGCAGTTCGGCGATCTCCTGGTCGATTTCCGCGCGTTCGGAGGATTCCGGTACGTCCGACGGCTGTTCGAGCTGCGCGACGTCCAGGTCATAGTCTTCGCGCAGGCGATCAATCAGCGTACTGCACTGATGGCGGATCTCGCCCACTTCGAGTTCGCGCTGGTGTTGTGTTTCTTCTAACTGCCGCTGCCGAGTCTGCAGCGACTGGTTTTGCTCCAACAGTTGCGCGCGGCCTGCAGTCAGCTCGCGGTGTTGCGCCAGCAGTTGCCGCGCGGTGCGGTCCAGCGTTTCCTGGCTGAGAGACAGGCTGGCGATCGCGGACGTATGTCGCAGCAGTTCCCGCTCGTTGTCCTGCCGGCGCGCCAGGCATTCCGCCAGTTGGCTGCTGGAGTCAGACAGCGCGCGACTGCGTTCTTCCTGGTCGTTCTGGAGTTGCCTCAGGGCAGCATCCAGGCTCTGCACGTTCTGCTCGCTGGCCGCTAGTTCGATCTTGAAACCCGTGCATTGCTGCGCGGATTGATCCCGTTGTGTTTCGATATCGGCGGCGGTTGCTTCCAGCTCCTGCAACAGGCGTTCACTGCGCGTCGCATGTTGCTCGGCTTCTTCCCAGGCCGGTTGGGCCGCCGACAGTTCCTGTTGGACGCGTGCCGACTCCGACTCAGCCGCCGACAGTTCGGCGACGGCCGTCTGGTGACGGGCGTCAAGTTCCTCCGACCGCTGTTGGAGCAATCGGCATTGCGCCTGTTGGTCCGCCAGTGCGCGTTCCGCTTCGTGGTGCTCGTGTTCGAGCCGAGCGACCTCGTTATCCAGTCTCTGCCTTTGTTCCGTAACGGCCAGCAACTCGGCGTGCAGCTCGCCGGCTTGTTCGTCGAGTTTCAGCACCTCCTGCTGGAGTTTTCGCAGTTCACTGCGGCGCGCGACGAGGCCGGCGATGGTGGATCGGGCCCCGACCACGACGGTGCCGTCGCGATCGACGAGTTCGCCCGCCAGGGTGACCAGTCGGCCGGCGTCAGGGCAGGTCTGCCGGGTGTCCAGGGCGACGGCGAGTGACTCGACGCACCAGGCGTCCCCCAGCAGTTGTTCGACCAGGGGGCGCACATGATCGGCTGCCGACACCAGCTCAGCCAATCGGCCGATGACACCCGTCCGAGTTCCCAGTCCGGACGCGCGCGGTGGGGAGGGACATATCGGCAGTGCCACGAAGCCAACGCGTCCCGCGGGAGAATAGGCACCGGAGCGGATCAGCTCGAGCAGCTCGTCGCGCGCCAGCACGATGTGCTGTGCTTTGTCGCCCAGCACGACATCGACGAGCGGTGCGATGTCGACATCGACTTGAATCAGATCCGCTACGAGACCGTGCACGTCCGCGAAGGCTCCGCTGGACGCCTCCCGCGCCAACTCCAGCACTTCGCGCACGCCCAGCGCCAGGCCTTCATAGTTCTTGTCCAGGTCGTCGAGCACGGCCACGCGCTCCCTCGCCGCTGAACAACGTTGCTGCAATTCGGACATCATCTCGCGTCGACGGGTCTGCTGCTGTCGAGCGACCTGGGCCTGTTCCCGCGCATCACCGAGCAGAGCGGCCAGCTGCGCGCCGTGAGCGTCCCCTTGCGTGGCCTGCTGCCGGGCGTGCTGGAGTTCCGCCAGGCAGGCCGAGCGCGTCGCTTCCAGTTCGGCTAGCGTCTGCCGCGCGCGGGCCAGCGCCGTCTGTCCGCTCTCGTATTGCGACTGCAGGCTGCTGGCCCGGCTGGCCAGCGTCGCAGCGGAACGCAACTGATCGAGGTGGTTGCGACGGTAGGCTTCTCCGCGCGACCGGAGTTCCTCCAACTGTGACGACAGACGTTCCACAAGCTGATCGCGTTCCTTCACGCATGCGCTAAGCCGGTCGCGGGTGCTTGACGCTTGCGCGAGACGTTCGCGCACCTCCGCCAAGCGCTCGTGCAGGTCGCCTGCGCGGCCGGACATCGAAGCCCGCTGGCGGCGGTGCCGCGCGGCGTTGTCTTCGAGTTCCGCGGATCGCAGGCGCGACTGTTCCAGCGTGGACTGCAGCCCGGCGATCTGTTCGCGATGATGCGCGGCTTGATTCTCGCAGTTGCGGAGGGCTTCCATGGTTGCGACAAGTTGCGCGTCTCGGTCGGCAAGTTGCGTGGCAAGCGTGTCGGCTTGCGCGGCGAACTGGGCCGTCTGTGCGTGTAACTGGCTGAGCGTCCCTTCGGCAGCAGTCAGTTCGCCGGTCAGTCGCCGCCAGTCAGCCCGCCCGACATAGGTCCGCAGTTCCTGGAGGCGGTCCCGGTACTCGCGGTAGCGCCGTGCCTTGGTGGCTTGGGATCGCACGCTGCGCAGCCGGCTCTCGACTTCTTCGACAATGTCGGAGAGCCGCAGCAGGTTCTGCTCCACGCGTTCCAACCGGCGTTGTGCCTCCAGCTTCTTGGCCTTGAACCGACTGATGCCGGCTGCCTCTTCGAAAATGGCCCGCCGATCGCGCGGCGAGGCCTGGAGCATCCGGTCAACTTTGCCCTGTTCGATCAGGCTGTAGGCGTCCACGCCCACGCCCGTGCCGCGGAAGAGGTGGCGGATGTCTTTCAGCCGGCACGGTTGCCGGTTGATCAAGTATTCTCCCTCTCCGCTGCGGTATACGCGCCGCGTGATGTGGACCTCAGGTGCTTCGATGGCCAGCTGCCCTGCCGAGTTATCGAAGATGATCGTGGCCTCGGCGGAATTGACCATCTTGCGCCCGCCGTCGCCCGATCCCTTGAAGATCACGTCGGCCATGTCCTTGCCGCGGAGGCTCTTGGCGCTCTGCTCGCCCAGCACCCACTTCATCGCATCGACGATGTTGGATTTGCCGGAGCCGTTAGGACCCACAATGACGGTGATCCCGGGGGGGAACTCAAAGCGCGTCTTGTCGGCGAAGCTCTTGAAGCCGATAAGTTCCAGTGCTTTGAGCATAGGCGGTACACGACATGGGGGAGCGGGCTGACCCGTTGCCCGTCATGGCCGGCAGACATCCCACGCGTACACGCCGGCGCGACAGCCACGCCACGAGCAGCCCGCGCAGTCGCAGGCCCAGGTACCTAGTCCGACCACCAGGAGGTCATTCTGGCAAAGAAACCCCTCTCGGCCGGTTCAGGTGCCTCGGTCGGATCGATGTCCAATTGGGATTCACTCGCGCGGTCCTGCGGTTGGGACAACAGGTCAACGAACAAGTTCGGTACAGAATGTGTCAAGTCCGTGGGTGATGCGCTGTCTCCGCGCTCGGCCAGTGCCTCGTCGCGGTGATACACGCGTCGCTGGCCGGGCAAGGTGTTCATTTCCAGACGGCACGTCAAGTAGTCTCGCTGTTTGGCGGACCGCAACGCGGTGAGGACGTCAGCATAGCTGCCGCCCAGCTGGATAATGTTGCGCACGATGTCGGCCACTTCGGTGGTGCAGGTGACCTGCTGCGTGTCCTTACCCGCTTCGAATCGACTCATTTTCACATGTTCGTCATCGACGCGCTTGATCAGGATCTTGTCGCCGGCGTAGAGGTAGGTCGGTGGCTGCATGCGCAGATTCCGCCCGAAAACGATTAGTTCGGGACGGCGCGACCGGGAGCAATGGATGAGCGGTTCTCCCGTGGAGTTGACCACGTGGAGCCACATCTGTTTGCCCAGCATCTCGCCGCGCACCAACGGGTCAGTGTAGTTCCTGGTGCGCAGGGCGCGAAACGCGCCGTAACGGGTCTCCGCGCTGGTTTCGTTCATCAGCTCCGCCAGACGCTCCTGCGCCGTGTATTGGTCCATGATCGCCAACGCCGCCAGCGCCCGCCAGCGAAACGCGTGCACGTCGCGGGCTGCCTCGTACAGGGCATCGGCCGGGGACGGGTCGTCCAGATACGCCAGAGCCTCGGCGGCATAGAAGCGCACCTCGCGATCCTGGGACTTGAGGCCCCGGAGCAGGACAGGTACCGCGTCCGGTCCGATCGCTTCGAGCTGCAACGCGGCGTCTTGGGCGTTCGTCGGCTCCAGCAGCATGCGGCCCAAGGTCTCAAGACGCGTCACGCGTCCGTCCGCAGTTTCTCCCACAGCGATCTTGCCCACCACTCTCAAATACCGCTCGATGTCGTGCTTATAGCGCGAGTGCACAGCCAGTTCCACGTGATCGTCGCGACTGGGATTGGCCACACCCGATTTGGCACCGCGGGTGTACGTGTTGAATCGCTCGTTGATCACGGTCCCCACCAACGCCGCGCTCCTCACGGAACTGTGTTCCTCCCGAATCACTAATCCCAACTGCCGCGGCTTGCTCACGATTCCGCCAGCCAGCACGCGCCCGCGAGTCAACATGACTTCGTCGTTCGCGCCGCTGAACAACGCATCGATGACCACGGGTCCCTCCGCCGTTCCCAGGATGTGGCCGATGTGCATCTCGCCTTCCAGCAATTGCATTTCGCGGAGACGGGCCTGCATCAGCCAACCTCCGTTCAGACTTGTGGTCGCCGATCGCGGCGGGACGCGCACTTCGATATCAACGACGTCCCCCTTGTTGGCACCTGGAGGAATGACCCCTCGTACCATGACCAGGGATGTGTTGCCCGACTCCAGAATCCGGTTCGGTTCCTTGACGTCGTGGGTCAGCATCTCCTTGAGGAGCTGGTCTCGCAATTTGGATTGCGGGGGATCGCTGCCGGTCCCGTCCAATTGCGTGATGAGCCCGACCCCCTCCACCTTCAGATCGGAGGTATTCCAGGGGACCGCGTAGTCTTCCACGAGACGCACACCGGGTTCTTCACGCGGGGCTTCGGCAACGTGCTCGGTGTCGGGACTCTGTGCTCGAAACAGAGGCGACGTACAACCATTGACCGCGCACGCGATGGACCCCGCGATCAAACAACCGATCTTCTGCCACTGCATGGCACCTCTCCGCGCGGACTGGCAACTACTCAGGATGATGCCGTCTGCCGAACGGCAGCGGACACGCCCTCCCGCCTCACTCCGAGAAAAAATGGCGGGGCAACTGTAGTGAGGTGCCGGTAGACGGTCAAGAGAGAATCAGGGCTAGCAGTGACAGCCGACCCTGTGTGGCGTGGGTAAAACTCGTCTGCGAGGGCTCTTCTTGACGGGGCGCCCCGGTTCGCCAACACTAGTAGCGCACTCACATGGATCCCTTGGGGTCGGCAAAGCAAGATCGGGCGGTCGAGTTCGCCGGAATTCCCGGCAATGGAACCGTGCTCGGCTGATGCGGCCCCCGACGCTAGCTGCAGGTCGCTCTCCTCACTACTGCGCCGAGTTACCCTAGATGCCAATACACATCATTTGTCCAGGCTGTAAGAAACGCTACACGGTCAGCGAGAAATTCGCCGGCCAGAAGGGACCGTGCCCCAACTGCAAGACGGTTCTGACAATTCCGGCGAAAGAAGACGAAGTTGTCATTCACGCGCCGGAGGACGCGTTGCCGAAGGACTCGAAGGGCCGCTCCGTCCTGCAGCCGATCCTGCGCGAAGAGACGAAGTTTTCGCTGCCTTGGCTGTTGGGAATCCTGGGAGCGATTCTGGTGGCGATCATCGGGGCTCTCCTGGCGCGCGGACTGACAGCCAGCATACCCTGGGTCGTGGGTGGTCTGGGAGCAATCATCTTGGCACCCCCGCTGGTCTGGGCCGGATATTCGTTTCTGCAGAGCAGCGAATTGGAGCCCTATCGAGGGCAGGAACTCTGGATCCGCGTGGGCGCCTGTGCGGCCGCCTACGTGGCGATTTGGGGGGCCTACGTCTGGATCGGATGGATGTGGGAAGTGAAGACCCTGGAAGTCTGGCAGATGGTTGTGGCTGCGACGTTGGCGATGTTGGCGGGGGGGTTCGCCGCGTTTGCGAGCCTCGACCTGGAATATCTGGTGGGTATCGTGCACTACGGTCTGTACTTGATCGTGTCAGCCATGCTGGCCTATCTCGCAAATCTCAAGGTGTTCTGAGGCGCGGCCACGGGGAGTGAGTACCGGCGTCAGCGCCCCCCAATTCCCCTGCACGCGGAAGGATCCGTGCCATGGAAGCGATCGGCGATATCCAGGAAATCCAAGGACTGGATGCGCGCCAGAACCTGATCCGGATTCCTCACGAGCTGGATGTGCCGCTCACGCCGCGCATCCAGCACATTATCGACACGGTTGAATTCCGCCGCCTGTCGCGTATCAGTCAATTGGGTCTGGTCTCCCTGGTCTATCCGGCCGCGCACCACACGCGTTTCGAACATGCGCTCGGCGTATTTCGCATGGCCTTGCTGTACGCCAAGCGACTGGCGCATGACGCGCGGTTCGCCGCCGTCGTGACACCCCATGACGTGGAGGTGTTCCTGGTCGCCGCTCTGCTGCACGATCTGGGGCACTGGCCCTTCTGCCACCCTCTGGAAGACATCCAATTGTCCGGAGTCCCGGACCACGAGATGTTTGCCAACAGCTTCCTGTTGGAGGGAGAGATTGCCGACACGCTCCGGGAAGAATGGGACATTCAGCCGCGCGAGGTGGTCTCACTGCTTTCGGGCAAACCGCGCGGGGCCAGCATGCGTCTGCTGCAGAGCATGTTGTCGGGCCCGATCGACGTGGACAAGATGGACTACCTGTACCGTGACAGCCTGCACGCGGGTGTGCCTTACGGACAGCATTTCGACCAGCAGCGCCTTATCGGCAGCCTCTGCCTGAACGAAGCCGGAGACGGCCTGGCGATTACTGACAAAGGCCGCACGGCCGCGGAAATGATGGTCTTTGCCCGCTACGTCATGTTCAGTGAGGTCTATTGGCATCACGCGGTGCGTGCCGCCACGGCCATGCTGCAGCGGGCATTCTATCTGCTCTACAGCGAACTCGATCTGGATTCCCTGTTCCGGCTCAACGAACAGCAGATGGTCGACCAGCTACAAATCGCCGCGGCGGCGAAGCCGGCCGCACAACTCCTGCACGGCCTGTTCGGCCCGAGCCGCGCCCTGTACAAGCGGCTCGCCCAGTACAGCTTCTTCCAGCAGAATCAGGTCTACCAGCAACTGGCGCGGCGCCCCTATCCCTGGCTGGTGGCCTGCGGAGACGCGCTGGCCCAGGCTGTCAGCCGGCGGCTGGGTCGACGTATCGCACCCCACGAGATCTTGTTTGACGCCCCGCCGGTGCAGCTGGAAATCGAATTCCAGATTGATGTCTACTTCCCAAAAGAGGACTGCTATCGCCCCCTGGGCAACGTCTCCCCCGTCGTGCAGACTCTGGCGCAGAAGCAATTCGACGACTACGTCAAACGCGTTCGGATCTTCGCTCATCCTGACGTCGTGGAGGACGTACGGCGGGCCGGCAAGCTCTCAGAACTACTGGCGGAAGCAATCGAACGCACAGGCTGAGCGACCAGGACGGGACGGCCTTTTTTTTCCAGAATTTCGCCAGGGCGCCCGCAGAAGGGGTGTCCAAGATCACTGCGACTGTAGCAAAACGACACAACAAAAAACAGGCGGGCCAGGAACAAACTCGCTCCTGACCCGCCTGCACAGCGACACCAAGCGCTGGAAAGCGCTGTTCCAAAAGCCCGCTCTTCTGTGTTCCTGATAGCCTCTACTACCGTTTCACAATAGCCTAACCAACTTTGCCACAAAGCTTTCGGAACACTGCCTCGTCTCTGCTCTCGGCCCCGCGGTGCCATTACCCGCGCTGCGTCACCTCTGTCATCCCCCGTTCCTCTGACGCATTGCTCGGCACCGGTCGTCATTCCAATGCAAAGCGTGTGCCGAATCTGCAACGGAGCCTGCCTGTGTGGGTCCGGCCGCACTTCGGCGAAGCGATCAGGGCCGGCGGTGTCGCAGGATCAAAGCTCGAACGTTGGCGACAAGGGCGGCCAACAGCAGGGGTGCAACCAGGGTGATGGCGATGAAGGCCGCCTGGTATCCACGACCGAACCGTGCGGACTGGACCAAATAGGACGTCGCTGCGGCCATCACGCTGCAGATGAGCATGACCAGCATCAGACCCCGCAGGCCAAAACGGGGTTGCCAGGGTCTTTCCGGCCGATCCGGTCCCGATGAAGGTTGACGTGTCTGCATCACGGACTCATCCTACTCCGCGTGGCGAATGGCGGCCACGATGCCGCTCTGGGTCACCGGACCCCTGTTAGGCACCAGAACATACGTCGCCGCATGACCGCAGGAATCCAAGATCACTTGCAGATCATTGGGGACCTGGTAGCCATCAGGGCACGGTTCGTGGCCGTGGATCAGCAGACTGGCGCGCACCAGGCGCGCGAACGCAGCGGCATTCTGCCGCCGGAAGTCACGCCCCCAAACCAGTCGGAAAACCTGCCCGTAGGGTGCAAGATCGTCGAGTGTCAAGGGGCGTGTGAAGACGTTGACGTCGAAACCTTCCTCGACGACATGGTCGGGGGCGCTATGGCAGATGAACACGTGGTTGGCCATGCGCAGCGCCAAAGGGCAACTCTGAATGAACTGCAAGCCGGCGTCCCGCACTCTCTCGGTGGCACGACCGTACATCTCCTGCAGGCCGTAGCGGAACGTCAGATTCAGCATGCGGTTGGACTTGGTGATCGGGAAGTCGATCAGTTCGGCCAATTCGTGATTGCCCAGCAGGAAGTGAAAGCGCTCGGCATAGCGGATCTTGAGCAGCGCCATGTCTTCCAGCAACAAGTGGGACATGCAGCCGGTGGTTGACGGGTATGTCGGCCCGCCGTGACAGACCTCCTGCATGACCAGATGCCGGCGCGGATTCCGATCGAGGTCTGCCGCCCGCAGCAGTCGGTCGCAATTCAGCCGATTGCCGTGCAGGTCGGCAGTGACCATGACCTCGTCGGCCAGCGACTCGCTGAGCACCACGAGGTTCCCTTCGCGACCCGTGGTCTGCCGGTTGGCCTCGGCTGCCTGCTGGAAATTGGCAATCGTCCGCGCAACGATCTCGTCGGTGGCGACCATAATGCCAGCAAGTTACCACTTGCCCGGTACGACGTCCACGGTCGGTGGCCGCCGGTCAAGCAGCGCCGATCAGGTCCTCCCGCCCGGGGAAGTCGCCGCGCGTTCGAGTTCCGGTCGTCGGACCCTTGCCGATTTGTTCAATTCTGCCGTTTTTGCCGCCGATGATGATGAAGGCCGTGCTGGCCAGGGCAGACGCTCGGCGAGCGGGCTGTCCCGAGTTGGTCAGTCTCCGGCCGCGCGCCGGGCATCCCGCAGTGCCATCCTTGCGTGCGAAGCAGACATCACAGGAATCAGGACGATGAAGACAGTCTTATTTGCCGCCGCGGCAACTCTGTTGTTTCTTGTCTGTGGCTGCCAACACCACAACGTCGTGCCGCGCCAATGTCGCAGTTGTGGGACAGCGGGTGGTCCGGCACATGTCGGGCAGGTACAGCCCGGTTACTTCGACGACAGTCAGGCCGCACCTGGTCCGCCCACGGCCAGTTACGCATATCCCTATTACACCCTGCGCGCTCCACGAGATTTTCTGCGGGACAACCCGCCGAGCATCGGGCTGTAATAGGCCCGCGGCGTTGGGCCACGGGCGCCGGCACAACGGGCCGACGCCTCAGGCGCGGAAGCGGCCAACGACAAGAGAGATATTCTGACCGCCGAAGCCGAAACTGTTGTTCAGCGCGTGGTCGCAGCGCGCCTCACGGGCCTGATTCGGAATGTAATCCAAGTCGCATTCGGGATCCGGATACTCGTAGTTGATCGTGGGAGGCAGCACGCCATCGCGGATGGCCATCAGGCACACGATCAGCTCCGTCACGCCCGCAGCGGCAATCAGGTGTCCCATCATGCTCTTCGTGCTGGACACGGGCACTTTCATCGCCGCGTCTCCGAACACCACTCGGCAAGCCACGGTCTCAACCCTGTCGTTGACGGACGTGCTCGTGCCGTGGGCATTGACGTAGTGGATGTCTGCCGGTTGGAGCCCCGCATCGCGAATCGCCATTTGCATGCAGGCGATGGCACCTCGGCCTTGCGGATGGATATCCGTGATACGGTAGGCATCGGCCGTGGACCCATAGCCCAAAATCTCACCGTAGATATGAGCGCCGCGGGCCTTGGCGTGATCGAGTTCCTCCAGGACGATCATGGCGGCTCCCTCGCCCAACACAAAGCCGTCGCGCATTCGGTCGAACGGGCGGGAGGCCTTGGTGGGCTCGTCGTTCCGCGTCGAGAGCGCCGTTAACAGGCTGAAACCCGTCACGCCGAAGGGGTGAATCATGCTATGTGCCCCTCCGGAAATCATGGCGACGGCGTCCCCGCGCCGCACGATTTCGGTGGCTTCACCGATAGCCTGGCTGCTCGCCGCGCAGGCCGTGAGGCAGTTGAGATTCGGGCCTTGGACGTTGAACATGCTGGCGATATGCCCCGCCGGCATGTTGGGCTCCTGCTCCAATTCGGTCATCGGGTCCAGGATCTGCAAACCGGCCTGGGTGAACCGGGCGAGATCCAGTCGTTCGCCGTCCAGCGCCGCCGTCATCATCTGCGTGAAGGAATTGAAGTCCTGGTTGCCCTCGCCGCAGCCGAGATACACGCCGATGTCCGTGGGCGCGAGGCCGGACTCCAGGATGCCCGAACTGTCCACAGCCTGGCGGGCCGCACCGGCCGCGAAACGAGAATGACGCCCCCGATCGCGCCACAATTCCGGACGGTCCACCGAGGCGGAAACGTCCCAGTTCTTGACCTCGGCGCTGATGCGCGTGGGAAAACGGCTGGCGTCGAAGATGGTCGTGTACCCGACGCCGGACTGCCCCTCTTTCAAAGCACTCCAGACGGTTTCCACGTCATGCCCCAAAGGGTTGATGCAGCCAACACCGGTAACGACGACGCGTCTTCTCATGAATTGAACAACCTCTTCCGGAGCTGAATCACGAACGACCGGGCGCGAACCATTCTACTCCACGCCGCCCCTTCCAGCCCACTGGGACTACCTGGAGAACCCTTGCCGCCCGGGCCACGGGATGACCCTCCTGTTGCCCGCCATTCATTCCCGTTGCAGATCGGCTGCTTCACCCGCCAACAACTGTGACGGCAGGGTCAGCCGCTCCCCCTGCGGGGTACGCCCCACGTCGTACAGTCCCAAAAGCCGGAGTGTGCGGAGCAGACCTGCGGGCTCGAACAACTCGCTGCCCGGAATGCGATCATCCAGATGTGCAAAGACCAGCTCGACTTCGGCCTGCAGGCGATCGCCCACATGACTCGTGCAACGACACAGGGCGCCATCGGCGCGAATGTCTTCCACGATGGCCGTGTATCGGAGGAGATCGCCCGGCCGCCCCGGGAAATGGAATACGGCCTTGCCCACTTTGGCCAAGACGACACGTTCGCGAAAACCATTGTGTTCGGCCACCAACAGACCGCCTGTCTGCGCCAGCCCCTCGATGATCAACGAGCACGGCACCACAGGGTGCGCGGGCAAGTACTCATCGAGCGGCTCATCCGAGAGCGTCACCGCCTTAAGTGCTACCGCTCTTTGGCCGCTCACGAACTCCAGAAACCGATCGATCCAGAACCAGCGCATGTCAGTGCAAGAGCGTTAGGAGCCTCGGGGACGTCATGGGCAGTCGGTGGCAGAAGGGCATTCCTCAACGTTCAATCGGTCGCCCCGACCTTGCTTTCGATGTAGCGGCACAAGTCGCTCACCGTCAGCAGGTTGCCAAAGTCCTGCACCAGCGGATTGGACTCGAAGCGCGTCAGATCCGCAAACGGCATGCGTGCTTTCAACTCGGCCAACCCTGCGGGTGTGACCTTGCCGTCTTGCACGTATTCCGCGTTCGTCAGAATATCCTCGGGAAACAACTCCGAACGCGGGATCTCAATCTCAAACGCTCGCTCGAGCCGGAATACGATATCCAGGAAGTCAATCGACTCCGCACCCAGGTCCCCCACCATCGTGGCCTCCGGGGTCACCTCATCGTCGTCCACCCCCAACGCGTCAACCAGCGCGGATTTCACCTTCTCGAAGACTTCTGCTTTGCTCGGCATTTTCAATTATCTCCAACATCTCGAGTGAAACAGGATATCCTTACCCAGCGGCTTCCCGTACCGCATGAGCATCGGCAACCCTTGCCACGAACCAGGCTAGGCCACACGCGGGCTGCCGTATAGTCGCTCAAATTCCTTGCGCATGCAACGCACCATGAACGCATCCATCGCCGCGGAGTCCGGATTCTGGTCGCGGAGCTGATATCGCTGCAGCACCAGCCGGGCTGATACGGCTGTCGTCCCGTCCACCGCCCCTTGAGTCTTGAGCAGGGTGGTGTGGTCGTCGTGCTTCAGGACCTCCGCGTCCACCACCAAAGATTCCCCAGGCTCGACGAAATCCGCGAACTTGACGTTTCTTGCCTCTTTTAGCAGGACAACCGAATTGCCGAAATCCTCGCTGACGCGAACCAGCCACATCGCGCTTTGGAACATGGCCTCCAACATCAGTACTCCGGGCATGACCGGAAAACGCGGAAAATGGTCCTTCAGGTACTCCTCTTCAGCCCGCAGGGTCTTCACCGCCGTAAGTCGAACCCCACGCTCAAGTTCCACGATCCTGTCAAGCATGCAGAAACGCATCCGCCAATCTCTCGGGCCAGCAGTCGTGTCGCGCGACCGGTCTAAGCGAAAGTGCACAGTATACTTACGGCAAAACGACTTCACAACCTCGAACTTCGCAGCTGTCAGCTCGATGCCATCTCCTGTGGCGATCGCTGGTCTCTCCTCGGCGGCCAGACTCCGGGACCCGTTCGGCGCACTTCGTAGCGGCCGTGATTCGAGAGGCTCCGGGGTGACCTCCTCGCGTCCTTTGCCCGTACTCATCCCAGCGGACCCGAACGGTAGGAGCCCACACGGAAATCGGCCAAACAATTTGTCGCGGGATGCCAGCATCTGGTACATTTCGATCCATGCGAAAGGGATTGGCCGTTTCCCCAGGCGTCGCGGTGGGGACGGCATACTGCATCCACGACATACTCATCGATCCCGACAGAGATCGCCTGGAGACGCACGAGGTCGCCAGCGAACTGGCGGCGTATGAGGCAGCGCGCGAGGGCACGCTGGCGGATCTGCGCGCGCTGCAAGGCAAGGTCGAGCGGCAGGTAGGGCATCAAGAAGCGGCGATTTTCGCCGTTCACGAAGCCATCCTCCGTGACCGCGATTTCACGCACAAGGTGCAGACCTGGATTGTCGAAGATCATCTGTCGGCGGGAGCCGCGCTGCACCGCTTGCTGGAACACTACAGTTATCTCTTTGCCCGCACGCGGGACGGCTACCTGCGCGAACGGCTGAACGATGTGCGGGACGTAATTCAACGTATCAGCGGCCACCTCAACGCACTCGTCATGCCGCGGACGCCCCTGATGAGCGGCCCCCTGATCCTGGTGGCGGATGAGTTTCTGCCGTCGCATGCCGTGGCCATCGGGACTGCCGATGTGCGGGGGATCGTCACGCAGACCGGCAGTCGCACAAGTCACGCGGCCATCATCGCCCGGGCACGCGGCATTCCCGCAGTGTCCGGCGTCAGCGGCATTCTGCGACACGTGAAGTCCGGTGACACGGTGATCGTGGACGGCCGCGAAGGACAAGTCATCGTCAATCCGGATGCGGAGGCCAAGAGCGCCTATCGAAAGCTGGAACGCGAGTTCTTTCTGTTGAAGGACCAGTTGGCGGCGAACCGGGATCAGCCAGCCAGAACCATCGACGGCGTTGAACTGGAATTGCTGGCGAACGTCAACGGAGTGACGGATGCTGCGGCCGCCGCCGCCATGGGGGCCACGGCCGTCGGGTTGTTCCGCACCGAATACATCTATCTCACGCATCCCGACATCCCTTCGGAAGAGGAGCAGTATGAAGTCTACTGCCGGATCGTGGATGCAAGCCCCGCGCGGCGCGTGACCATTCGTACGCTCGACATCGGCGGTGACAAGACGGTCCCCTACCTTGGCCATCATCACCAGGAAGCGAATCCCTTTCTGGGCTGGCGCAGCATCCGCCTGTCATTCGAGCATCCGGATTTCTTCAACACTCAGATTCGGGCAATTCTGCGTGCCGCGGCCTATGCCGGGCAGCACTCCGGCCGGATCCGCCTGATGTTCCCGATGATCACGACGCTGGAAGAGATTCACCGCGTGCGGCAGATGGTGCGGCGCGTGAAGGAACGCCTGCGGAAGGCTCGCAGGCCGTTCGCGGACGTACCCATGGGAATCATGGTCGAGGTTCCCGCAGCCGCTGTGTCCATCCGTGCCATGCTTCCCGTGATTGATTTCGTTTCCATCGGCTCGAACGATCTCATCCAGTACCTGATGGCGGCTGACCGGGACAACCCCAAGGTCAGCCATCTTTGTCAGCCGATCGCCCCGCCCGTGCTGCGTGTCCTGGCTGACGTGATCGCAGCCTGCAACGCGGCGTCCAAGCCTGTGACGCTGTGCGGAGAAATGGCGGGCCAACCCCGCAGCTTTGTGCTCCTGTTGGGCATGGGGCTGCGCAGCTTCAGCATGAGTCCGGCGTTCATTCCGTCCATCAAGGAATTGGCGCACAGCCTGACGGTGTCCGAAGCCAAGGTCATCCTGGACCACGCGATCAAGCTGAAGACCACGGGTCAGATCAAGCGGTACTTGACCGAGCAGTTGCGGCGGATCTCGCCCAATCTGGGAATGCTCGAGACGGAATAGGAAGCGGCAGACGGCCGCGATTCCGCCTGTCTGGTTTGAGGGGTTGCACTGCCAAGACAGTTCAGGACTTGATCGCGTCGAGTGCCTGCTGCAGACGCGTCTTGGGCTGCGCGCCGACGAAGCTCTTGGTGACTTGCCCGTTCTGGAAGATCATGATGGTGGGAATGCTGCTCACGTTGTACCTGCTGGCAGCCTCCGGGCTGTCGTCGATGTTGAGCTTCCCCACTTTGATTTCGCCGGCGTTTTCGTTGGCCAGCTGTTCGATCACGGGCGTCAATTGCCGGCATGGTCCGCACCAGGGTGCCCAGAAGTCAACGAGTACCGGTTCCGCGGACTGCAGAACTTCGCTGTCGAAATTGCTGTCGGTGAATTCGCGCACATTCCCGGCCATCGTGAATACTCCTGCGAGGGCGATTGTCGGAGGCAGAACGTTTTCACTATTATTCCCGCACGGCCTTCGGAGCCAAGGGGAGGTAGGATGAACCGGTCGTTTTCCTGCTATTACGTCGAGAAGGATGCCGTGGGGAACATCCGCGGCGGATTGTCCCGCCGGGCGATGTCGGAATTACCCGCCGGTGATGTCCTCCTGCGTGTTCTCTGGACCTCGTTGAACTACAAGGACGCCCTGGCTGCGCGCGGACATCCGGGCGTCGTCAAGCGGTTCCCTCACGTACCGGGAGTGGACATCGCGGGGACAGTGATCGAGAGCCGCTCAGCGGAGTTCCAGGTCGGGCAAACGGTCCTTGCATGTGCTTACGATATCGGAAGCGGCCATTGGGGAGGGTGGTCGGAATACGCGTGCGTGCCCGCGGCCTGGGTTATGCCCCTGCCAACCGGGTTGTCGGCCCGAGAGGCGATGATCCTGGGGACGGCAGGCTTTACCGCGGCGATCTGCGTGCGAGCGCTGCAAGACCACGCGGTGCTGCCGGATCGCGGCGAGGTGCTGGTCACCGGGGCCAGTGGTGGCGTCGGCAGCGTGGCCGTGATGCTCTTGTCCAAGCTGGGATACCACGTCGTGGCCGTATCGGGCAAACCCTCCTGTCACGACCGCTTGCGTGCCTGGGGAGCGCGGGCCGTTCTGCCCCGCGCGGATCTCGAGGACGACGCGTCGAAGCCGCTGCTTTCCGGACGCTGGGCGGGAGCAGTGGACACGGTGGGCGGCAGGATGCTGTCTGCCGTGGTGCGCCAGATACTGCCGTTTGGGTGCGTGGCGGCGTGCGGTGTCGCGGGAGGAGCGGAACTCCCGCTCACCGTCTACCCGTTCATCCTGCGCGGCGTCACGCTCGCCGGCATCGATGCCGCCTGGTACCCCATGGAGGCGCGCCGGGAAACGTGGGCACGACTCGGCAGCGACTGGCGAATCGAACAATTGCCGGAACTGTGTGTTGAGACCAGTCTGGAATACCTGGGGCCGGAAGTGGATGCGATCCTGCGCGGCCAAATTGCCGGACGCGTGCTCGTGCGCGTGGGCGCTGACACTTGACCGCATCCGACCGCGCGGCGTCAATCCAGTTCGTCGAACGTTTCTTCCTGGTCGCGCTCGCGCGGGTCGCGCAGTCCCTCGCCAAGCTTCCCCAAGGCTTCCGTCTCGATTTGGCGGACACGCTCCCGCGTCAATCCGAGCTGCTCGCCGATCTCCTTCAGCGTGTGGGGTTCGAGGTCGTCCAAGCCAAACCGCATTCGCAGAACCGTGGCTTCCCGCGGGTCCATTTCCGCGAGCATATCCAGTACGCTGCTCAGGACATCGTGCTCCACCAACTCGTCCTCGGGCGTCTTCATGCGCTCGTCCATCACCATTTCACCCAGCGACCAACCGGCTTCTGCCTGGTCGGTTTGCGGCGTGGAGTTGTAGATACGGATCGCCTTCTTGATGATTGGCAGTTTCTTGCGCGGCAGGCCCAGCACGCGGGCAATTTCCTCCGGCGTAGGTGTGCGCCCGAGTTCTTCCGTCAATCGCGCGTTGGCCCGGCGCCACTTCGAGAGCAGCTCGACCATATAGGCTGGAATACGGATGGTCTTGGCCGAGTTGATCAGCGCGCGCTTGATGGACTGCTTGATCCAGTAGCTGGCGTACGTGCTGAACCGTGTGCCCATCGCGGGATCAAATCCCTCCACGGCCCGCAGCAATCCCAGATTGCCTTCCTCGATCAGGTCCGGCAGGCTGAGCCCCTTGCCCGTGTAACCGCGGGCGATGTTCACAACCAGGCGCAGATTCGCGCGCACCATCCGGTCCCGGGCGCGCACATCCCCGTTCCCGATCTGTTCGGCCAGACTGAGTTCCTCGTCCGCCGTCAGCAGTGCTGTTTCATTGATTTCGCGCAGGTAGGTTTCCAGCGGCGTCTGCAAGGCGTCAGACGAACGGTGGACCGGCGCGGGACGTCGCCGAGAACCGACACTCGACGCGGGAGTACTGGGCGGTCGCAAACGTGTCATGGGCTGTGGCTCAGATGCTCGAAGAGGGCGGAGGGACGGAGATCCGTGCGGCATTCATTCTTACCCACTACACTATCGACGGCTCGGTTGGGAGTTCTCCAGGATCTGGGAAACCTGACGAAGTGCACGAGATATGCTCACAATGCGGGCCTTAACGGCCACGGCAGGTCGCGCCGATTGCGAGCAGATTGGCGTTGGTAGCGAGGCGTTCGAACCGCAGGCGGCAACCGGGTGATTGTGGGAGCCGGGTCGCCTGCCGCATCGGGAGCCAGGCCGGTATTGGCGGTCGCTGCGAGGCGCAACACAAGTGGCACGGATCCTGGGGAGAACCCGCGCCACGCGTGTGCATTCCTGATGCGGCAGACTCGCCGCGCGATCCGCCTATTCGGCGTCGCGGCTGCGCCGTTCGTAGGGCTTGATCAACGGCCCGGATTCGCCCAGACCGCCTTTCAGTTCATCGGGAGGCGTGCGCGGGCGGGCGTGTCCGGACGGTTCACTTCCCGCGGCCCCCTCTTCTTCGGCCCATTCCACGCGTTTGCGCGAGAGACCGATCTTGCGTTCCTCAGTATCCACGCGCAGGATCTTGACTTCGATCTCGTCCCCGACCTTGACCACTTCCTCGGGATTCTCGACCTTGTGGTCGGCCAATTCGGAGATGTGGAGCAACCCTTCGAGTCCATCCTCCAGACCGACGAACACGCCGAAGTTGGTGATTTTGGTGACGGTGCCGCGCACAATCTGGCCGGGTTGGTACTTGCTGGGAATGTCGCGCGCCCAGGGATCATCCTCCAGTTGTTTGAGCCCCAACGCGATCCGGCGCCGTTCGCGATCGACGGAGAGCACCTTGCAGCGCACCTCTTGGCCTTTTTCGAGCATTTCGTTCGGGTGACTGATCTTGCGCGTCCACGACATATCGGAGACGTGCAGCAGACCATCGATGCCTTCCTCCAATTCCACGAAGGCTCCGTAGTTCGTCAAGTTGCGCACGCGACCCGTCACGATATGATCGACCGGGTAGTGCTCCGCCACGTTATTCCAGGGGTTCTCCTGGGTCTGTTTCATGCCGAGCGACAGTTGCTGGCCGTCTTTGTCGATTCCCAGGATCAGCACGTCGATCTCGTCGCTGATCTGCAACAACTCACTGGGGTGGTTGATGCGTTTGGTCCAGGACATCTCGCTGATGTGCACCAGCCCTTCGATACCCGGTTCCAGTTTCACGAACGCTCCGTAACTCATGACGTTCACGACTTCGCCGCGGTATTTCTTGCCAACCTGGTACTTCTCCTGGACCGTGTCCCAAGGATTGGCGCTTTTCTGCTTGAGGCCCAGCGCGATCTTCTGGCGATCGCGATCGATGTCCAGAATGACCGTCTCAATTTCCTGGTCGATCGAGACCATTTCCGACGGATGCCCAATGCGCTCCCAGCTCATGTCCGTGATGTGCAGCAGCCCATCAATGCCCCCCAGGTCCACGAACGCGCCGAACTCCGCAATGTTCTTGACGACGCCTTTCCGGAGTTGCCCGACTTCCAGTTCGCGCAACAGTTGTTCGCGATCTTCTTCCCGCTGCTTTTCGATGAGCGAACGGCGACTGACAACGATGTTGCGGCGCGCCTCATCAATCTTCAGCACTTCGCACTGCACGAACCGTCCGATGAAATCCCCGATGTCTGGCGGCCGGCGGATGTCCACCTGGCTCGCGGGTAGAAACACGTTGACTCCGATATCGACGAGCAGGCCGCCCTTGATCTTGCGGGTAACCGTGCCGGTAACCACCTGCCCTTCGTGCACGGTCTTCATCATTTCCTGCCAGGTCAGGATCTTCTCGGCCTTGCGCTTGCTCAGCGCCACCATCCCCTGGCCGTCCTCGATCTGGCCGAACTCGTCTTCCAGATCTTCGATCAACACCTTGATCGTCTGCCCGACCTGCGGCGGTTCTTCGTTGACATCCCATTCATTGCGCGGAATGCTCCCCTCGCTCTTGAAGCCCACGTCGACGAGCACCATTTCCTCGTCCACGCGCAGGATCCGCCCTTCGACGATCGTGTTTACGTCGAAATCCGTTTGGGATTCGATGGTTGTCAGTAGCGAGTCGGCATCTTGAACCGGTTCAATCTCGGTCGCAAAAAGGGCGCTGAGGTCCGGATCACTTTCCAAACTGCGAATGAGGTTTCGATTGACCATGTCACTACGTTGTTAGAGGGAACGCAACAGGAAGCTAATCTGGTCCCGGAGGGACAGACGGGGCTGGCACGCGCAGCCCGCTGAACCGTGCAAATCTACCAGAACCCCAGAGATCGGGCAACTCCGGGAAAGTACCGCGTCCGGGTCCACAGCGGCACCACCGCATCCGGGAAGGAAACCGTTTGCATCGGTGAGGATAGCGGCGATCACGCACCCACACGGGAGCGCCTGAGAGTTCGTCAAAGGATCGGCACTGCTGACAACAGCGCGTCCTGGACGGCAGTCGCCCACCAAGGCGCGACCGCAAGAGCCCGGCACGGACCGCCGCCGACCAGCGAAACTGCCCGAAGACCGATAGCCGCGCAGGCGAACTGCACGCGGCCACAGATCCGAGACTCTCGCGTTCCCTCTCACGAACCGCGTCGGCGGCCGGGTGGTCGTGAACCGGACCCTTCCGAGCCCATTTCGGAACCCGGCATACCCATTTCACCCCCGTAAGGAGTCGCTGCGGGAGCATCGACTTCGGGAGGCGTGTGCAGTTGGAACTCGTCGTAGTCCGCCAGTTCGTCCTTGACCAGCAAGTCTCCGGAAGCTGTGAGGATGACGTACTTCCCCAACGAGGTCAGCGGTTCCTTGTCGGTGGTCGTCAATTCCTCCCCACCCTGCATGTCAACCACGCAGCGATTCGTTGCGAAATCGACGTCCAATTCCTTGTACTGCAGGGTAACAGGATGGATCACCGTCGATTTTGTCTTGAAGTTGAAGACCGTACCTCGGTACGCGTCGATCGTGGCCGGTGCATCAACCGCGTAGGCCGCATCCCACACGACGGACATGACGCTTCCTTTGGGTTCATTGGCCGGGACGGCCAGCGCCGTCGCCGCAGGATTCACGGCCGTCGGTCGATAGCTATCGACCGTGCCGGCGAGCGTGATGGGATCGGGGGCGATGGTTACGACTTCGCTGGGAGCGCTCCATTCGGAGCGCAGATAGTAGATACGAGTCTCTTTCTCCTTCTCGCTCTTAATGACCTCGGCCAAGCGAGCTTTCACGGTGTCGTCCAGCGTCCGTTCATTGGGTTCGGCGGCAAGCATTTGCGGATGATTGGGATCCTCCACGAAGACACTGATTCGGTAACGGTATTTGCGCCCCATTTCCACGCCAAAATCATAGAACCGCACCAGCGCGTACTCGACGCTCGGCCCACGCGGAGCAGTACCCATCATGCCGTAACCCGAGCCGTACCCTGATCCCATGGACGAACCGTACATGCCGGAGCTTCCTTCCGATCCCATTTCCGAGCCGTACATGCCGGAGCTTCCTTCTGATCCCATTTCGGAACCGTACATTCCGGACCCGCCCTCCGAACTCATCTCCGAGCCGTACATGCCCATCCCGCCGGAGCCCATCATGCCCATCATCCCGGAGGACCCCATTTCACTGGAGTACGAACCGCCTTCCATGCCGGGCATACCCATGTAGCCCGGCGGCATGCTCGACCCACTTCCCATGGCGGCGCCGTAGGGTGAATTACCCATCATGCCGGGGGTGGGGGCGGTGGGAGCGTCGGCAACCTTGGGAGCTTCCTTGTCGGCTTCACTCTCTTTCTTGGCCTTGGCTTTGGCCGCCATCTGTGCGGCCAGTTGCATGGCCGCCGTCCGACGAGGCGTGAGCGAGTGGCGCGCAATTGGTTCCGAATCGCGCATCATTACCGGGGGCGTCGGCATCGTGAGCACTTTGGAGAGATAGCGCGGATCGACGATTTCCTGGGAGAACCCGTACCAGGGATTGCGCATCAGTTCCGCGCGCACACTGTCGTTGTTGGCCACGTTCTTCCAGTCAGCATCGGTCAGTTCGCGGTTGGGATCATCCGTGACGTCGGCTCGCTGCGCGAGGAACATCACAAACCGCGGCACATCCCGCGCCGGGTTGTAACCCACGGCCGTGGAGAAAACGCGCTCGTATTCATCCCATTGCTTCTGCAGTTCGATGACGGCTTTGACTGCAGCGATATTGCACGGCTTGGCCACGGCACCCATTCCGGGTCGGAAGCCGGGGATTCGCTTGCCCGTGGCCAGCGTGCCTCCCACCGCCCCCATCATGCCGGACTCGCCGCCCGGCATGCTCATGCCGTACATGCTCGAGCCCGACATGCCCGAAGGCGGCTCGGAGCTGCTCATTTCACTCCCGTACGAACTCGACCCGCCGCCCATTTCGCTACCGTAACCGCCCCGTCGCTTGGGCTTCTTCGGCGGCGCTTTGACCTCCTTCTTCTTCAGTTCGGCGGCCTTGGCGTCCTTCAGCAGATCGACGTCGTCGGGCTTCATGCGGAAAGCAACCGGAGCGCTGACGACCGTCACCTCCAGCTGCGCAGGCGGGAACAAAGTGGGGTCTTTGCGCTTCTCGCCCAGATTCCGCCCCACGGGTTTCAGCGGCTTATCCGTCGCATAGGCTGCGTCGCTGGTAGCCAGATCGCTTGCCTTGGCCAACTCGGCGCGACCTGTTGCCGGTCGATTCTCTTCCTTGATGGTGTCCCAGGTGTTCTCATTCATCTTGTTAACGGCGGTCGTTGTCAGCTGCTCCAATTCCGTGGGCGTCTGCTCCAGGTCTTCCAGGCTGTAGCCCAAGTAGATAAAGACGACCAGCAGCACGAGGATGACGGCCAGTACCATCTTCTCAATGTGCAGCCCGAAAAAGCTCTTGATCTTGTCTGCGTCGAGTCTCATTTTCGCCATGTCGAAGGTTCCTTGAGCTACTGGCCCCCGTCCGACTCTGGACCTGAACCGTGCGCTCCCGCCACAATCATTCCAGCCGGGCGGCGCGATGGGACAGCGTCCGTCGATCTCCGCTGAAGATGCAGGTTACTCTGGCTCACTTATGTTGTTCAATGCGAATTGCGCTACGTCGTCGGCGTTACAGCTCCCGTGGCTGTCGTCGTAGCCGCGGGTGCCGGCGCTTCTCCCGGTTGCGGAACAGTCGGCGCCGCCTCGTTCGTGGTTCCCGGTGCCGTTTCTGCTGACGCCTGCTCGATGCCCAATTTCGCCACGTTCACCGGGTTATAAATATACACCATCCCGTAGATCTCAACCGGCAGATCATAGGGGGACCGGTCGGAGCCGGCGGGCCCTCCTCCCGGCATGCCTGAGCCGCTCATACCCCCTGGCCCTTCAGAACCGTACATCGACGAGCCGCTGCCCGACTCCGCTTCGGAGCCAGACATTCCCCCCATCGACATCTCTCCGCCCATTCCCCCCATCGACATCTCTCCGCCCATGCTGCCCATGGACGGACCGGACATGGCCCCCATCATTCCTCCCATACTGGAACCTCCCGATCCGTAGCCGCCGGCCGATGATCCGCGCTGACGGTTGATGCGAACCTGGCGAACTTCCACAATCAGATTCGAGTTGCCGCATTCGGCAATGAGGCGATGCACCTTGCGCTGGTCCATGAGCAGGCCAAGGCGAATCGGAATGCGCTTGGCCACCACGAGGAACGCATCTTCCGGATTCCGGTTGTCAGGGCTGAGCGCCAGCCGGAGTCGCTCCGCCGGAATGGGCACGTAATTCGTATCGACATACCGCATGTTGGCGGGATCCGGGGCGACGGCGACCGCTCCACCCATACCGGATCCCATCTCACTGCCTCCTTCACCCGGCGCCCCCGACATCGCCATGCTGGACTCATAGGACGCCGAGCCCATGGAGGCATCGCCGCTCGCCGCACCTTCGTCGCTCGAGGGTTCCGAGGAACCAGTTTCGGCGTTCGGATTGTACTCACCACTGATCATCCCCGATCCCATCTCCCCTCCGTACCCCATTCCGGCCGCCGGCCCGGCTGTGACACGCGTGATGCGCGTATAGTTGCGGCCCACGAAACGGCCCAGGTCGATGTAGCTGATCTGCTTGATGGTGGCGTTGTACTGCGCCGTGGCGTCACGGTTCGTCTTGGCGATGATACGCATCAGCGCATTAAGCACCCAGAGATCTTCCTGCGAATACAGGATGTCCAAAGTCCGGGGGGCCTTATCCTTGGTGTTGGTCCAGTCAAACCGGAGGTTCTGCAGCCGCGCCTGATCCGCGGGATCCCAGACGACGATCTCTTTCTCCTTTTCGGCGGCTGCCCCGGCCACCATGCCCGGCATCGCCGGCCCGCCCATGGCCATTCCCGATCCCATACCGGAGCCCATACCCGTGCTCATTGCGCCACCATAGCCCTCCATGCCCATGCCGCCCATGCTGCCCTCCGAACCATACCCGGACATCGAGCCGCCCATGCCCCCACCATGAGCCGGAGGTCGCCATTGCGCGCCGATGATCGCCGCTAGCTTTGGCAATTCCTCCTTGATGTAGTCGCGATACCGCTCGCGGTCGGTTTTGGGCAATTCCTGGAGGGCAGGAGTGGGAAATGCCAGGCTTTCGATGGGTTTGAACGCATCCACCTTGGCAATGAAATCATCTCCCAGCTCTTTCGGCCAGACGAGAATTTCTTCCTGTCGCTGATATTTCTGTCTCCAAGCGCTGGTTACATCGTCGCTCAACAATTTCACGAACTCATCCATCCCTGCTTCGGAGAACTGGTTGGGATGGTTGGCTGCGCTGGCAATCTGGTTAACCGCGTCAAACTTGGACTTGATGGCCCCTTTGCGAGTATCGAACTCCGTCCGCAGCTTCGAGGTGGTCGTGAACCAGCCGCCCAACGGCAACAGAATGATCACCAAAGAAATCAGCCAGAAACGGTACTTCAGCACGACGCCGAGGATTTTCTTGACTTGATCCACTTTTCGTTCCTTTGCTCAGTCGTTCCAAGCAGTTCCTTGGCTGTCAATTCGTTGGAGTGGTGGCGGCGGGAGCTGGCGCCGCACTTGGCCCGCCCGGTGCCGGTGCGGGTCCCGGCCCAGCTGCGGGGGCCGGTGCGGCAGGTGCCGGAGCCGCTGGTGCTGTGGCCGCCGGCGCTTGTACATCGGGCGTCGGCGCCGTTGGTGCAGGTGCTGCGGGGGGTGCGTCCGCGGGCGCGGCAGCTGCCGGTGTTTCGGCGGGCGCGGTCGGCGCTGGTGCCGCACCGCTGCCGTCCGGCGCGGGAACGGAACCGTCCGCGGCGGGCGTGCCCGCGTCGGCGGCCTCTTGGGCCTGTTTGGCCTTCAGCGCTTCTTCGCGCGCCTTGAGTCGTTCGGAGACCGTTTTCTCCTGCCAGCAGAACTGAACCACGAAGTTGTATCTGGGAACCACGAAGAAGGGCGGCTCAAGTTCCACTGCTTCTTCGGTGGTTTCACCTTTCGCGTCTTTGCCGTCCTTCCCGTCCTTGGACTCCTTCTTTTTGGCAGCTCCCGGAATGGTGCCCGCCATGCCCGGCGCCATGCCGCTCGGGTATCCTCCCATTCCCATCATGCCGCTCATGCCAGAACTGCCCATCGGGCCGCTGCCGTAACCGGCGGCTCCTCCGTACGTGCCGGGTCCTGCCGCGTTCCCCTCGAAGTCCGGATTCCGCACTTGGACGGGGCGTGCTTGTCCGCCGTCAACGGTCAGGATTGGGAACGAAATACCGAGTTCTTTGAAGGTAAACACCGCCGTGTTGCCGCTGCTGTCGATGGGTAGTTTGATGGAGCCGTCCTCCAGATTTCGCAACAGCGTATTGCGCACGTGATCGGCACCGCTCATGCGGCGGTCGCCCGGATTGAAATAATGAAAGCCGGACAATTCGATGACCCAACCGGGTCCCGTCGGACCGGGAATTGACGGCGCATCGCCACTGGTCGGCGCGGCCGCATCAGTCGGCGCGGCCGGAGTCGCCCCTTCGGGTCCCGGTGTCGCCGTTGCCGACACGCCAGCTGCGTCCGAGGGTGCCGGAGTCGCGGAGGCATCGGCTGGCGGTGCCGCTCCTCCGGGTGCGGATTTCGCCGGTCCGCGCAGCAATTCCAGGTGCCGGTTCAGTTCGAAGTACTTGTCTTGTACCGGCTGCGTATACCAGGTTGTCAGGTCCGGGAAATACTCCGACTCGATGTACTCAATGTGCAGCTCCTTGCGCTTCTCCATGGGCAGCGTCTTGTAATCCACGTAAGCCATGGGATGGACGCCTTCCGTCCAGGGGAGCGCCGCATCGATCGCTTTCAGCAACTCCATCCACAACAAGCGGCGGTCACTGGCGCCGACGACTTCGTCACCGATTCCGGCCGCAAACGTCAGTTGCGCCTTCTTGTCGTCAAACGCCTTCGTGAAGTTGCCACTCTGCGACTTCGCGGAATCGGCCTTGCCTTCGGCGGCTTTCCACTGGTCCTCACGGACCTTGGCCCACACGCTGTAGTTCAACGAGAAGTTCAATGCACAGGCCAGCATTAGCGCGCCGACCGAAGCGACGGCCCACGGCTTCTTGGCACGAATGATCCGCTGCGTGATGATCTCGCGCGGCAGGAGGCTGGTATTCAGCCGCGCCAGTCCGGCCGCTTGCAGGCAGAGCCCGTAGCAGACGCCGAACGTCAACAGATTGTCGCTGAACGCGGGCACCGAGAAGACGGTGGGACCGTTGAGTTTCTGGAACGAGTCAAACGGAATGACGTCGTAACCCAGGTTCTTGGCAATGTACTGTGGCAGGCCGGGCAGCTTGACCGTGTTGCCCAGCAACACGACGCCGCGAATCTTCGCCTTCCGGTCGATACTCTGGAAGTAACCGATCGACCGTTGGATCTCCGTGACCATGTCGTTGAAGATCGGCCGCATCGCCTGAAAGACCGACTTGGGATCTTCCGCTTGCCGAGCGTTACGCTTGAGATGCTCGGCCTTGGCGAACGTCAGCTTGAGTTCCTTGGTCAACTGCTTCGTGAAATGGTTGCCGCCCAGGGGGATGCTGCGCTGCCAGACACGGAACCCGTTGGTAATCACCAGGTCGGTGGCATCGGTACCCATGGACAGGACCACGATCGAATCCGGCGGGCTGTCCGGATCGAAAAGATCGGGGTCCGGTCCGTCCTTCAGGATGTCGTAGGCGACGAAATTGTAGATGGCCAGCGGAGAGATCTGCACCGCATCCAACTCGATTTCGGCGCGCTCGAAGGGTTTCAAGTAACGGTGCACCTGCTCGCGTTTCATCGCGAACAGCCCCACCTCGGTATCCACGGCAAATCCATCGACTTCCGCGCCGCCCGCCATGCGCTGGAAGTCCCAGATCACCTCATCCAACGGGAACGGGATCTGCTGTTTGGCTTCGTACCGCACGATGTCGGGAATCTTCTTGACGTCCACGGGTGGCGGTTTGAAGAACTTGGCCAATCCGCTCTGGCCCGGCACGGATATGGCCACCTTGTCCTCACGTGCGATGTGATTGCGTGAGAGGAACTGCTGCAGCGCGTCGCGCACCATCGCTTCCGGATCGGACTCCGGCTGCGTGAGTATCTTGGGATACTCAACGTAGTCAAACGCATCGGCCGTCAGCTGGTCACCCTCGCGCACGCAGCTTAGCGCCTTCAAGGCACATTGCCCGACGTCAATGCCCCAAACGCGAATAGACTTAGCCATGGAGTTCTCCACCCGGACAGAAAACCGGCGCTAGGCGCCGACATTGCCGCCCACGGTAACCCGCTGGTTGCAGCGGCTTGGCATGTTCAGCGATGATTGGTACCAATGGACGCGCACGAGAAAAGTAGCCGCAACCCCCTGTTCTCACTTTACTTTAGCGACGCCGAATTGAGCTTGTCAACTATTTCCTTTTTGAAACGGCTGTATCGACCTCGCTCGACGGCTCACGTGGCCGCAGTTATTGTAAGGAGGCAGCCAGTTATGCCACCGTGGTGGGTGGCCGAACCAGCCGCAGGCGCCCGCGGACCAGCGTTGCTGGCGGCAGCAACGACCCGATTGTGGTTCCGGAAAGGCCTGGCGCCAGGCCGACCGTATCCCCGCACCGTGCCCGCTCACGCGACCCACTGACAGTTCATGGATCTTTGCGAACTCGTAATTCTCCTTCCGTGCCATAGCCTCGAAGACTTCCCGCAACATCAACGGGGCGACGAAGCTGCCGAGTTGCTGGCTGGCTGGACTGCTCTCTGGCATCCGGCCTTATTGGCGGCCGCCAACCGGGCGCCGATCCTGCTCCGCGCTGATAGTCCGCCGGTCCAGCTGGAAGGCCGGTTGGTGGTTGTCCCGTCGGTCAGCGAGTCACTGTTGCCCGGGGGATTTGCCGAACGCATTGCGGGCGAGGGCGGGCTCCTTATTCCATCCCACAAAGATCGGCGTGTCATCCTGGACCAAGCCCTGGCGGCCCTGCCCGACGAGAAGCGTGCGGTGGACTCCGAACTGGCCCAGGACTTCCTGGCACTCGCCTATTGTTACCTGCAGGTACAGGTCCTCACCCGGCAAATGCGCTATTCGAGCAGCCTGGACGAGGTGAGTTTCAACACACGGCTGCTGGCGGGCGCTCAGGCCGCGATGATCGGCAATGAGGAGGAGGCACGGAGCAAGCTGTCGGCCTGTTTCAGTCTGCTGGCGGAAGAACGCGATCATTTCTACGCCGTCGATGCTTTCCTGCTGGACTTGACGCTGGTCGCCCCCAGCACCTTGGGCGCGGCATTGTGTCTGGAGCTGTCGCTGCCCAACGCCGTGAATCTGCTGCTCACGGGACAACTGCTGGCAACCATCGCCTCCGCTCATCCCGAAACGCTGGAAGCTTTGCGTGCGGGAGTGGTGTCCGGTCGGGTGGGGCTCTTCGGGGGCGAGCAACGCGAGCTAGCGCTCCCGTTGCTGTCCGTCGAGACCATCCTGCGCGAGTTGCATCGCGGGCGCACGGTGTTCGCATCGCTGCTGGATCACGCGCCGACCGTATTCGGCCGCCGCCGCTTCGGCCTGACGCCCCTGTTGCCTCAGATTCTCACCCGCCTCGGATACCGCGGCGCGCTGCATGCCACGCTCGACGACGGCCGGTTTCCTCAGGGCTCACAGATCAAGACCCGCTGGGAAGGAGCGGACGGAGTTGCGATCGACGCGCTGGCCAAGGCGCCGCTGGACGCGAGCAAGCCGGAGACGTTCCTCTCGCTGGGGACACGACTGGGCGAGTCGATGGATACGGACCATGCAGCGACGCTGTGCCTGGCACACTGGCCCGGTGCCGCCTGCCCATGGTACGACGATCTCCGGCGCGGCGCTGGCTACTGCAACGCGCTGGGACGATTCCTCACGATCGAAGCCTACTTCCGTGATACGTATGCCCCTGGCCACCTCGACCGCTTCGGTGTTGATCAATACCGTTCGCCATATCTCGTTCAGGCCGTGGCACAGCAGCGGAGCAACCCGATTTCCTCCGCCGTTCGCTACTGGCGTGCCCAGACCGCATTGGAAAGCGTGCAGGGACTGCGCGCACTGCTGACCGCCTTGGGCGAACGCACGGCGCCCGGAATGGAGGACCTTGCTGCCGACGTGGACCGCATGGCAGACGACGGCCCGAACATCGCTGCCGAAGAGCGCCTGGCGGAAGAACGGGCCGCCTGCCTGCGGCATTTCGCCCAAACCTTACCGTCACAGGATGAACGACCCGGTGGCTGGCTCGTCGTCAATCCGCTCAGCTATCCACGACGCATCGGGGTGGAACTTCCCGATCTGCCCCATCCGCCCGATGTCGAGCGCCCCATCTACGCAACGGGACAACACGCGGGCTGCACGCATGCCGTGGTTGACGTGCCGGCCATGGGGTTCGTCCGGGTCGCTCCGGGATCGGCGAGAACCGGCGACTACAAGGGACCGCTCCTGGCCGAAGACAAGACGCGAGACGAAGGCGTCATGGTGCTCCGCAACGAGTTCTTCGAAGCCCGGATTGGCGCCGCAACGGGGGCCCTGATGTCCCTGAAGAACTACGAGTCCCGCACCAACCGGTTGGCACAACAGATCGCCTATCGCGTTGCCGGGCCTCGCAAGCACATCTCGTATGCCGAGGTATCCGGCACCGCACATTATTCCCGGATGGTAGCCGATCGCGTCACGATTGCGCGGTCCACGCCAGCGATGGGCGAAATCCACGCCAGCGGTCGTTTGCTGGACCGCACGGATGACGTGCTGGCCGATTTCCAGCAGACGTATCGCGTCTGGCGCGGAAGTCGAGTCGTGCGTGTGGAGATCGAATTGCACCCCCACCAGGAGCCCGCCGCCGATCCATGGCACTGCTACTTTGCCTGCCGCTTTGCCTGGGGAGATGAGAACGCCGAATTGACGCGCGGCGTCAGCCAGACACGGCGGACGGCCGGTGAGCAACGCATCGAAGCCCCGCACTACGTGGAGATCGATGTCGCCGGGAGGCGAACCGCGATCCTCACCGGCGGTTTGCCCTATCACCGCCGCGTTGGCCCGCGGATGTTAGACAGCTTGTTGATTGTGCGGGGAGAACAGGAACGTCGGTTTCAGATCGGGATCGGCTTTGATCTCACACATCCGCTGCAGGAAGCCATCGGATTGCTGAGCCCTCCCGCAACAACCAGACTCGCTGCAACGCCGCAAATGAACAGCGGTTGGTTTTTTCACGTGGACGCCAAGAACGTCGTCGCCACGAATTGGGCACCAGTCGTGGATGGCGAGAGCGTGCGCGGCGTGCGCGTCCGTTTGTTGGAAACGGCAGGTCGCTCCGCGCGCGCTCGGCTCAGTTGCTGCCGCGCGATCACGGCGGCCCGCTACCTTGATTTCCGTGGCCAATCGCAGGGGGATTGCCGCATCGACGAAGGTCGGGCGCGGATCGACATCACGGCCCATCAATGGGTCGAAGTCGAAGCGTGTTGGAGCTGATTACCTGCCGGAGCCACGGTTCCGGGTTGCACCGTGCTGCCTGGCGGTACTCGACGGCCGGCAACTCGTGTTGAGATTTCCCCATGATCGTGACGATTGATGGACCGGCCGGTGCCGGAAAGAGCAGTGTGGCTGCCGCCCTCGCGCAGCGGTTGGGCTTTGACTTCCTGGACACCGGCGCCATGTACCGCGCCGTGGCGTTGGCAGCGATCGAACGCGCGGTGCCCTGGACAGACGCGCAAGCGTTAGCCGATTTGGCGCGCGGGATCTCGCTTCGGCTGGCAGGCGGTCGCGTCTTTCTCAACGACCGCGATGTTACCGAAGCCATCCGCAACGCCGCCGTAACGTCCGCAATCCACTTCGTCGCCGACAATCGGGACATCCGCGAACACCTCGTGGAACTGCAGCGGCAGGTCGCCGGCGGACGCGATGTCGTGACGGAAGGACGCGACCAGGGAACCGTGGCGTTTCCCAGCGCCGAATGCAAGATCTATCTGACCGCGGGTGCCGAGGAGCGGGCTCGCCGCCGCGTGCAACAGGACCTGGAGCGGGGGCAAGTGACGGATCAGGCTGTCGTTCTGCAGCAGATTCGCGAACGCGATCGGCGCGATGAGTCGCGGCCTTTCGGTCGCTTGATGAAAGCTGCCGAGGCAGTCGAAGTTGTCACCGATGGCATGACACTCACGGAAGTCGTGGAGTGCCTGGAGCGGGTAGTCCGCCACCGGCAGGGCGCACCGAACCGCCGCCGGTAGTGCGGGACTGGAAGCATATGCCCTGACCGCGGTGGGCTCGACTGCGTTATGATGAGACGCCTGTGAGTTCTACCTTCATTACGATTTGCTACCAGCATTCACGCGATTGACGATCCATGGCAGACAGGTCTCTCCCACGCTTGCTGGAATACATCGCAGTACGATTCGTGTTCCGCCTGGCACTAGTGGTCCTCTTCCGTTACCGATGCCAGGGACGCGCGAAGATGCCTGCCGTCGGGACCGTCCTGGTCTGTGCCAACCACCAGAGTTTCCTCGACCCGCCGCTGGTGGGCTGTGCGTTCAATCGCCACATGAGTTATCTGGCACGCAAGTCGCTCTTCCGCTGGAGACCATTTGGCCGTTTCATTGCCACGCTGGACGCAATCCCGTTGGACCAGGAAGGTCTGGGAATGGCGGGACTCAAGGAATCGCTGCGACGGCTGAAGCGCGGTGAGGCTCTGGTGATTTTTCCGGAGGGGACCCGCTCGCCCGATGGCGATATGGCTGAGCTGAAGCCGGGCTTCTGCGTGCTGGCGCGCCGCTCGGCTGTCACGATGCTCCCCGTTGGGATCGACGGTTCCCACCAGGCTTGGCCACGGTCGTCTTTCTTGCCGCGTCCTGGTCGCGTGCAATTGGTGGTGGGAGATCCCATTCCGCCCGAAGTCGTGCGGCAATTGGATGACATTGCCCTGGCAGCGGAAGTCGAGCGCCGGATTCGTGATTGTCTGCGCCAAGCGCGCGAGATCCGCTCGCGCCGCTAGCCGCCGGGACTGTTCACCCTCGCGTCACACCGCTGCGGCTGGAGTAACTCGTCGCAAGGCTGTGCGCCTTTTTGCTGATCGACCCGCAATATTACAGACACCCACACACCTGACGTAATATTACAGACACCCACACACGTGATGGCCAGCGGGCGCGAACGGTGCTTAACAGGTAGAGGGACGCATG
>Ga0233425_10002114_pt1 | contig 40544 bp, 41 predicted proteins | sample Watercolumn_Towu_2_FD_181712 | JGI IMG/M metagenome (GOLD analysis project Ga0233425, IMG submission 181712) | Freshwater microbial communities from Lake Towuti, South Sulawesi, Indonesia - Watercolumn_Towuti2014_140_MG | ecosystem: Environmental > Aquatic > Freshwater > Lake | place...
CCGGGGAATCTACCTTGAGAATACTCCGTTAGAGGAAGCCCTCGCACAGTGGGACAGGAAACTGTCTTCTGAAGATGCTGACAAACCACTTCCCGGAGAGACTCTCAGGGTCACCGACTCACTTGGAAGAATAACTGCAGCAGCGGTCATTGCGGTTATTTCTTCTCCTTTTTATCACTCGTCCGCCATGGACGGCTATGCAGTCAGATTCAGGGACACCTTCGGTGCATCAGAAACCACCCCCCTTAAACTGATGACAGGCGTCCAGGCAATCCCCGTCAATACCGGGGATCCCCTGCCTGACGGATTTAATGCAGTTATTATGATCGAAGATGTAAATGTTGTGTTGGAAAATGTTCCGGGAGAATCCGCCCGAGAGAATATTGAAATCATAACACCCGCAACCCCGTGGCAGCACGTACGTATAATTGGAGAGGATATTGTTGCAACCGAACTGATAATTCCGGAGAATTACCGAATCCGGGCAGTTGACATAGGGGCCATGCTCGCAGGAGGCCTTACGGAAATAGCCGTAAGAAAACGTCCGAGGGTTGCCATTATCCCTACAGGAGACGAAATCGTTGAACCTGGAGCACGGCTGAAAAAAGGTGATATTATCGAATACAATTCGCGTGTACTTGGCGCTCTTGTTTCCGTGTGGGGTGGAGAACCTGTGCGCCTCGGCATTATCCCGGACAACCCCGCTCAGCTGAAAAAGGCCATCGGGGAAGCGGCAGATATGGCTGATTTGATTGTTGTTAACGCAGGGGCTTCCGCAGGCACGGAAGATTTCAGCGCACAGTGCATCAGTGAGCTTGGTGAAGTCATCCTCCACGGAGTGAATATCAAACCGGGGAAGCCCGTTATACTCGGATGGGTAAAAGGCAAACCTGCTATCGGCATTCCCGGATATCCCGTTTCTGCATATGTAACCTTCAATCTCTTCGCAAAGCCTCTCATACACAAGTGGCTTGGTATAGAGCCGGAAGCATCTGAAACCATAAAGGCACGCCTTTCACGCCAGGTTGCATCCTCGCTTGGACAGGAGGAATTCCTGCGCGTAAAGGTCGGAAAAGTTGGAGACACCCTGATAGCCACACCTGTCAGCAGAGGCGCTGGCGTACTCATGTCTCTTGTCCGCGCAGACGGCATTGTCCGGATACCTGCCATGTCTGAGGGTCTCGGCACAGGCACAGAAGTTAATGTCAGCCTGATTCGGTCCCGGCATGAGATAGAAAACACGGTTGTCTGCATTGGAAGTCACGATAATGCACTCGACCTCCTTGCAAATATCCTGAAAAAGCGATTTCCCTCCTATTCACTTTCATCAGGGCATGTGGGTTCTCTTGGAGGCCTTATCGCTTTAAAAAAAGGCGAGGCTCATATCGCGGGGACTCACCTGCTCGATGAAGCAACCGGTGAATATAATATACCGTTTATCAAACGCCTGTTATCTGACAGAAAGATGGCGTTGATTAATCTTGTTTACCGGGAACAGGGACTGCTGGTCACTAAGGGCAATCCCAAGAATATCAAGGGATTCGAAGACCTGACCAGGGAGGACATAGTATTTGTTAACCGTCAACCCGGGGCAGGAACACGTCTTCTTACTGACAAATGCCTGCGAGAATCAGGAATTCAGCCTGTCGATGTAAGGGGCTATGAAAGGGAGGAATACACCCATATGGGCGTGGCTTCCGCAGTGCTATCAGGAGTTGCGGACACAGGACTCGCTATCCTCGCTTCCGCCCGTGCGCTGGAACTGGACTTCATCCCGGTTGCGAAGGAGCGCTATGACCTCGCGATACCAGAGGAGTTCCTGAAAACAGAAAAGATCCGGGCATTGCTGCAGGTTATCCGGGAAGACCATGAATTCAGGGATAGCGTAGTCCAGCTTGGCGGGTACGACATCTCGGATATGGGAAAGGTCATGTTCGAAGGCTGATCAGCCTTCCTTCGGCAGCACCTCACGCTGTTCATTTCCCTCAATAAACCTTCTTGCCCCGATAAACCGTTTAAAATAGTAAGGGATGTCGAGGCTGTCAATAGTAACCTTTTTGTCGTGTGATGACGCATGGATAAACAGGTTGTTGCCGAGGTAAATCCCCACATGTGAAGGGAATGACGCGTATGTCTTGAAGAATACAAGATCCCCGATTGAAAGATCATCCTTTTCTATCGGGGTACCCTCCTGGAACTGCTGACGTGCAGATCTTGGCAGGTCTATCCCGACCATGCCGTAAACCTTCTTGACAAAACCCGAGCAGTCTATTCCAAGCAGGCTGTTCCCGCCAAAACGGTACGGAATATTTATAAGTTTTCTGGCAAAAACAATAATCCTGCCGGTCATACCGGAATCCTCAACCTGAGTAACTTCGGCTGACATATCCCTGTTTGCCGCTTCGGAAATAACCGCATCATAGGTCTTCACGTCCACTGATACCGCTTCCTGTTCAAGAAGGATTTTCTGCCCGGGCTTCAGGGCTTCCGTATCAAGGTCATTAAAGGACTTGATGTCTTCAACATCAAGGTTGAATTTTTTTGCGATACGGTAGACAGTATCGCCCTTTTTCGCGATATACACCTTTTGTCCGGTCTGCCTGACAATCAGCTTTTGTCCGGGTTTTATGCGTATTGACGCAAGCGAGTTAAATTCCTTCAGTTCACCAACGGAAACAGAATACTTCCGTGAAATTGAAGTAAGGGTATCACCCTTCTTGACTGTATGGAACTGCGCATCATCATGATGCTGAATCGATGACGCAGCGGCTTTTCTTGCAGTTTTCTTTTCTTTATTTGCTTCAGCCGCTGCTTCTTTCCTGAGCTGTCCTTTTTTTGCCTGTTCCCGCGAAGGAATGGTTATCTTTGTGCCAGGCTTAAGATTACCGGCCTTAAGATGGTTCAGCCTGATGATTTCCTGCGCGCCAACCCTGAACTTCTTTCCAATCGTGTAGGGATTATCTCCCTTTTTTATCGTATAAGTTGTATCGGCATAGCTGACAGCGGAAAAGTAGCAAACAAGCAACAGGCCGATGATCATAAGATATATCTTCTTCATGATACCTCCACTATTCAGGCCGCTTCTTCCCTGATAAACTCTTTCAGGGTTGGCAGCCCGGTAAGGTCCTTTAACCCGAAATACTGCAGAAACTCCCTTGTTGTTCCGTAAAGGAACGGCCTTCCGGGGACGTCCTTGCGTCCCATAATCTTTATGAGCCTTCTTTCAAGCAGGGTCCTTATCGCGCTGTCAGAGCTTACGCCCCTCAATTGCTCAATCTCTGCCCTGATGATAGGCTGTTTATATGCTATGATGGCCATGGTTTCAAGAGCTGGAATTGAAAGGCGGCTTGCCACATTGGCAACCCTGAACCGCTTTACCCATTCGGCATATTCCGGGTTTGTGACCATCTGGTAACCGCCGGCTACCTCTGTTATCAGCAGTCCAGCATTCCGTTCCCGGTACTCTCCAGCCAGCTGTTCCATGAGCCTCTTTATCTCATTATCGGAAATATCAACAATTTCCTTTAATGAAGAAGGCAGGAGTGGTTCTCCTGAAAGAAACAGCATTGATTCAAGTATGGATTTCTTTGTCCTGTCTTCCCCCATAAATTTATACAATATACCAGAATAATTATAAAAATAGCAATCTTTTGCATTTATATTTTGCTATAATTGAGCACATGGAAATAAAAATACCCGCAAGCAAAAAGAGGGAAAACGGGAATGATAAAATGCTGGGAAACATTTGATTGCGTTGAAACTTCATGTCCTGCCTACCACGCGGAAGACCTGCGCTGCTGGCTCTTCACCGGAACCCATTGCAGAAATGAGGTTCAGGGCAAATTCATTGAAAAAATGGAGTTGTGCCTTGAATGCGGAGTATTCAAATCCAATATGGATGTCCATAACATGGAAGAAACATGTCAGATACTCAGCGGTCAGATGAAGCAATTCAAGACTATTATCAATCAGAACAGTAAAGACACTGAAAACACCGCCATAGGTTTATCCATCGGCCTTTCAGAGGTCTTTGAAGCACTGAAGCGTATTGCGTCAGGCGACCCGTCTGTCACCCTCGACGAAACCTCGGACATTGAACTGATATCAAAATTAAAGCAGGTTGTCAATGTCACAGCCAAAAACATCGGAGAAATCGTTGAGCAATCCCATGAATTCGCGATAGGACTCGCGGAGCATTTCGAAGTGCTGCGCCGGGTCGCAAAGGGTGAAATGAACGCCAGAGTTATCGGAAGTTCGGGACAGGAGATAATCGAAGAACTAAAACAGATAACAAACAGAATGATTGAAAACATCTCTGAAACCATTTCCGAAAATAATGTCTTCGCGCAAAAGCTTATCAATGCGTCAAATGAATGGCGGGCTGCCTTTGATTCCATGCCCTATGGTATTTTCCTCCTTGATTCCGGAATGAAAATTCTCAAGACCAACTCCTATATATCCAGCCTCCTCGGCATCCCGATTAGAGAGCTGTCAGGAAGCAACTGCCGTGAACTGTTGTACGGGAAAGACATGCCCGGCGACCCGCCCCTTGACAGAAAAACAACTGAATCTCTGCGGACAGAAATGACAGAGTGGTATTCTCCTGAACTGAGAAAGCATTTCATGCTGTATCTGACTCCTTTTCTTGGTGAATACAAACGCGTCAGCGGGTATGTACACTCCTTGGTCGATATAACGGACAACAAGAAAAAAGAGACAGAAATAGTAGCAAGCCGGAACGCGGTTTCAAATATGCTGAAGGACCTTGACAACTCTTTCAGGGAACTGAAAAGCGTACATGAAGGCCTCATCCATTCATTTGCCAATGCCCTTGATGCAAAAAGTCCCTGGACAAAGGGCCATTCCGAGCGTGTTACCAGTTATTCCGTTGCCATTGCAAGAGTAATGGGAGTATCTGAAAAAGAGATTGGGATACTCAGGACAGCGGCACTCCTGCATGACATAGGGAAAATAGGCACATATGACTATATACTCGACAAGCCCGGGAAGCTTTCAGATGAGGAGTTTTCCCTTATCAAGACACATCCGGCAAAGGGAGCTGAGATACTTTCACCTATACCACAATTCAGGGATATCCTGCCGGTTATCAAACATCACCATGAACGGATGGACGGCCGCGGGTATCCTGACAAACTCAGCAGCAATGAGATACCTTTTCTTTCCAGGATTTTATGTGTTGCCGACTCGTTTGATTCAATGACATCTGACAGGCCATACAGGCCCTCTCCGGGAAAGGAATTCGCGATAAACGAACTCAGGAAATTCAGTGGAATCCAGTTTGACCCAAAGGCGGTTGAGGCATTTCTGACAGTGCTGAACACCCTCCCGGATTAGAATACTCATTAACGGAGGAATATGAAAGTATTGATTGTTGAAGACAATCCTGATGACCGAAGGCTTTTAAGGCATAACCTCGAAAGCCATAACTGCGAAGTCTTTGAAGCAGAGGACGGCGAGGACGGTTTGAAAATAGCTTCCAGGCAAAAGCCGGACGTTATTGTCTCAGACGCATTCATGCCCAGGATGGACGGATTTCAGTTCCTTAGAAAAATCAAACAGGATGAAGCGCTTAAAGAAATCCCTTTTGTCTTTTACTCTGCGTTATATACCGGCTACCGTGAAGCGGAACTTGCCATATCACTTGGCGCCGAGTCCTTTATCATAAAACCAAAAGAACCTGATGAATTCTGGGACGAAATGAACTGTGCAATTGAAGACTGCGGCATGAAACAAAAGAAAAAGCTGGCTGCGCGCCTTATTGAAGAAGAGGAAGAATTCCTGAAAAAATACAACCAGATCGTGTCTGCAAAGCTTGAGGAAAAAATACGGTCTCTTGAACATCACATAGAAAACCGCAAAAAACTTGAGGGACAGCTTATACAGGCGCAGAAGATGGAGGCAGTTGGTCAGCTTGCCGGAGGCATCGCCCACGATTTCAACAACATACTTACAGGCATCATCGGCTATGGCAACTTTCTTAAGATGAAAATGAAGGATGACGATCCGCTTATGCGATACGTTAACCAGATACTGGCAGCCGCGGATAAGGCCGCAAATCTAACCAAAGATCTCCTAACCTTCAGCAGAAAACAGATAATCAATCCCATTCCTGTCATGATCAATGAAATCGTTGAGAGCGTAAGGAAATTTCTCTCAAGAATTATCGGCGAGGACATCGAACTGATCATCCGCCTTACCGACACTTCTCTCACTGTCATGGCTGACCCCGGTCAGATTGAACAGGTGCTCATGAATCTCGTAGCCAATGCCCGGGATGCCATGCCGGAAGGGGGACAGCTTGTCATTGAGACAAAGCAGGTTATGCTTGACAATAAATTCGTCAGTACGTATGGGTACGGAAAACCAGGGAAATACGCCCTTGTCTCGATAACAGACACAGGCGCCGGCATGGATGAAAGCACACGTGCCAGGATATTTGAACCCTTCTTTACGACAAAAGAAGTCGGCAAGGGCACCGGCCTCGGCCTTGCCATGGCATACGGCATCATCAAGCAGCATGACGGATATGTCAATGTAACAAGCGAAAAAGGAAAGGGTACGACATTCAGGATATACCTTCCGGTCACCAACAGGAAATCCGATATTCCGGAGTTTGAAGAATCATCTGAACAACCAGGAGGGACAGAAACAGTTTTAATTGCTGAAGATAACAGCGATGTAAGGTCGCTTACTAAATCCATACTGGAAGAATTCGGGTACACTGTAATTTCCGCGGTTGACGGAGAAGATGCAATTGAGAAATTCCGTGAGAATATGGATAGAATCCAGCTCGTAATACTTGACGTTATCATGCCCAGGAAACACGGAAAAGAAACATTATACGAGATGCGCAGGATTAAACCGGATATCAAAGTGCTTTTCACAAGCGGATATTCTGCAGATATCGTATATAAAAAGGGAATTCTCGCGGAAGACCTGGAATTCATTTCAAAACCTGCTTCACCACATTCATTCATACGCAAGGTGCGCGAGGCACTTGATTCAGGGACATAGTTTTCATCTGATTTCCAGAATCATTCCATGAAGGGTAAAAAGACAAAAAAACCCGAAACCTCCAGCGGCCTCCTGTGGGACACACATGAAAACAGTCGTTGTGTCAGAAGAGATCAGACTTCAGAATTATCTGAGATACTTGATGCACTGAAGAAGCTGTCCCTCGGAGATACATCAGTAAGATTGGATGAAACCACTGAACCTCCTGTCATTGCCGAACTTAAACATATGATTAACGTTACCTCAGCATATATCAGCGAAATCGTTGACCAGTCGCATGAATTTGCCATTTGCCTTGCCGAACACTTTGATGTAATGCACAGGGTTTCAAGGGGCGACCTATCGGCCAGGATTCTCGGGACATCAAATATTGAACTGATTGAAGTTTTGAAAAGCATTACAAACAGCATGATTGAACACATCTCCACTGAGATGAACGAACGGCAAATCGCGGAAGATAACCTGCGTCAGCTTGAGGCAATGGAATCCTCGATTCTCAGCGCTATTCCCCATGCTGTTGTTGGACTTACAAACCGCCTGATCGTCTTTGCAAATAAGGCAGTTGAAACCGTTTTCGGATGGAAACCCGATGAATTGACAGGAATGAGCACACGGGTACTTTACCGGAGTGATGATGAATATGAGAAAATCGGCCGGATATTTTATCCAATTCTCGAAAAGCAGCAGACCCACAGCGAGGAATTCTTTTGCAGGCATAAGGACGGAAGGGATATTATCTGCAAGGTAAGCGCTTCAGTCATCGGAAGCCGGATGAAGGATAAAAGCATCGTTGTAATGTACGAAGATATATCCTCCCATAAATATTTTCAAGCCGCCCTGCTCCGGCGTGACAACATACTTCTGGCAACGAGTTTTGTCGCAGAGCGTTTTCTCAAATCATCAAACTGGGACAGGGATATCCGTGAAGTATTGGAGCAGCTCGGGAAGGCAGCAGACGCGAGCAGGGTGTACATCTTCAGGAATCATGCAGATTCAGACGGCAGAATCCTTTCCAGTCAGAAATATGAATGGGTCGCGCCGGGTATCACCCCTCAGATTGACAATCCGGACCTTCAGGATATTTCCCTGATTTCATATGGCTTCAGTGACTGGGAAGAAAAGCTGGGCAGCGGTCAGCTTGTTTATGGCCATGTAAGCGACTTTCCTGAAGTTCAGCGCGATTTTCTGAAGGAAGAAGATATTTTATCCATCCTTGTTGTTCCAATCTTCTCCGGTGATCAGTGGTGGGGTTTTATCGGATTCGATGACTGCGTCTTTGCCCGTGACTGGTCGCTGCCGGAGATTGAAACCCTGAAGTCCGTTGCCGGTATCCTTGGAGCCGCCATTCACCGGAGCAAATCTGAAGAGGAAAAGATAAAGCTCGAAATGCAGCTCATCCACGCTCAGAAGATGGAGGCGATAGGCCAGCTTGCCGGAGGTATTGCTCATGACTTTAACAATATCCTCACAGGCATTATCGGCTACGGTCACTTCCTTAAGATGAAAATGAAAGATGACGATCCTCTCAGGACATATTCAGATCAAATACTGACAGCGGCCGAGAAAGCCGCGAACCTCACTCAGAGCCTGCTTGCCTTCAGCAGAAAACAGATAATCAATCCCATTCCTGTCATGATCAATGAAATCGTTGAGAGCGTAAGGAAATTTCTCTCAAGAATTATCGGCGAGGACATCGAACTGATCATCCGCCTTACCGACACTTCTCTCACTGTCATGGCTGACCCCGGTCAGATTGAACAGGTGCTCATGAATCTCGTAGCCAATGCCCGGGATGCCATGCCGGAAGGGGGACAGCTTGTCATTGAGACAAAGCAGGTTATGCTTGACAATAAATTCGTCAGTACGTATGGGTACGGAAAACCAGGGAAATACGCCCTTGTCTCGATAACAGACACAGGCGCCGGCATGGATGAAAGCACACGTGCCAGGATATTTGAACCCTTCTTTACGACAAAAGAAGTCGGCAAGGGCACCGGCCTCGGCCTTGCCATGGCATACGGCATCATCAAGCAGCATGACGGATATGTCAATGTAACAAGCGAAAAAGGAAAGGGTACGAAATTCAGGATATACCTTCCTGTCATCAGGTCAAAGGCCTCTGCTGCACATGCAAAAACTGAAAAAATTGCTCCTCACGGGGGGTCCGAGATCATTCTGATAGCGGAAGACAACCTTGAAGTAAGGTCGCTTACAAAATCCATACTTGAAGATTCCGGCTATACTGTTATTGCTGCGGTTGACGGAGATGAGGCTATTGAAAAATTCAGGGAGAATATGAATAGAATCCGACTTGTCATACTTGATGTCATCATGCCGAAAAAAAACGGAAAGGAAGCGCTCGATATCATACAAAAGATTAAACCGGATATACGGGTGCTTTTTACCAGCGGGTATTCAGCGGACATAATACATAAAAAAGGAATCCTTGATAAAAGCAACCATTTCCTATCAAAACCCGTTTTACCGAATGTCCTTTTACGCAAAATCCGGGAGATTCTGGATTCCTGACGCCATAATCTCCCGGATTTACTGAACCCTCTGAGAGTTCTACTTCAGTCCAAGCACATCCTGCATGTCATAAAGTCCTGCTGGTTTTCCTTTCAGCCATAGAGCAGCCCGCAAAGCGCCCCTCGCAAAGGTATCACGACTGGAAACCTTATGGACAACCTCTATCCGTTCACCAAGACCTCCGAAAATAACCGTATGTTCACCAACGATGTCACCGGCCCGGATTGCCTGTATACCGATCTCTTTTTTTGTCCTCTCCCCGATAATCCCTTTTCTCGCATAGACACCAACCTCGTCAAGGTTCCTGTCCACCGCGTCTGCGATGACCTGTGCCATTTTAAGAGCGGTACCGCTTGGTGCATCCTTCTTCATTCTATGATGCGCCTCGATAATCTCAATGTCATAATCGTCTCCAAGCGCCCTCGTGATATCCTGCAAAACCTTGAGCAGCAGGTTGACTCCCATGCTCATGTTGGATGACATAACACAGGGTATCTTTTTTGAGGCTTCATTAACCGCGGACATATCCTCTTTCGAAAATCCTGTTGTCCCGATAACAATGGCCTTCCCTTTTGAAGCCGCAATACGCATATGTTCCTTTGACGCGTCAACCGTAGTAAATGAAATGACAACATCCACATTGTCTATAACCGATTCAAGGCTGTCGGCAAGCTTTATGCCGGTTTCTCCTATTCCCGCTATCAGCCCTGCATCTTTTCCGGCATCCTTGTGCCCTGCTCTTTCGAATGCGCCTCCCAGCTGTAAGCCATCATACTCTTTTGACAATGCAGTAATTCTGCTTCCCATCCTGCCTGCCGCGCCAGCGACTCCTATCCTTGTCATAAAATCCTCCTGGTAACTGATAATGGTTTGATACGGACAACCCCCATGTTCAGGACTATAATACTAAAAATATTAACAAAGTACCAACCTGCAATTCATGAAGGAAATTACCCCGCAGAAAGCAATAAAGAACCCTACTGCAGAGGGGGGTATTGATAAATTAATAAACAGGCTGGCATATGGGCAGCAAAGGCATGGCAGCAGAACCTTTGCAGGCACAAATATATCATATGTATCATGAATATTATTATGCAATTCGGAGATAATTGTCATAATCCGGGTTCTGCATCAGCAGGGTCTTGATGTCCATATGCCTGCCTGTCATCCGGCTCTCTGCATTTTTTGGATTAATGGATTTTGATATAATGGAAGGAATTCATTATAAAGGAGTTACCTAAATGCCAGATAATGACCTTACCGGACTGAAGATAGACAAATCTCCAGCAGGCAGCTATGTTTCAAGGCGCAGGAGACCGTTTTACCTTCTGATCGTTGTTATCCTTGCAGTAGTGATTGGATTTCTCTACCTCAATGGAGTGTTTTCACCGGCAGTTCAGGTAGAAGCAGTTAACGTGATAAAGATATACCCGTCGCAGGGCTTCACAACATTGAACGCAAGCGGGTATGTTGTTGCCCGGAGAAAAGCGGCGGTTGCCTCAAAAGTTACTGGCCTGCTTGTTTCACTTGATGTCGAGGAAGGAAGCAGGGTTAAGGCAGGACAAATCATCGCGCGGCTTGAGAATGAGGACGCAAAGGCATTCCGTGATCAGGCACAGGCTAATTTAACGGCAGTCCGCTACAATCTCGAACAGGCCCAGGCAGAACTTGCCGATGCCTCTCTCCTTTATAACCGCTTTAGAGAACTTTTAGTGAAAGGATATATTTCCCGGGCAGACTTTGATCTTTCCGAGGCGCGCTATAAAAAGGCGTCCGCTTCCGTCAATGCTGCTGAGGCCCAGGTAAAAGCTTCAATGGCAGGGCTCAGGAACTCGGAGGTATCTCTCGATTACACATTTATCCGCTCGCCGTTCGATGCAGTCGTACTTACAAAAAATGCTGATATCGGGGACATCGTCACCCCTCTGGGAGCAGCGGCAAACGCAAAAGCCGCTGTTGTAACAATTGCCGATCTGAATTCCCTTCAGGTTGAGGCAGATGTCTCGGAATCAAACCTTGGCAAGGTAAAGTCAGGACAACCCTGCGAGATTCAGCTGGACGCACTGCCTGATGCCCGCTTCAGGGGTACGGTTCATACGGTAGTACCAACTGCCGACCGTACAAAGGCGTCTGTTCTGGTCAAGATTAATTTCATTGATAAAGACAGCCGCATACTGCCTGAGATGAGCGCAAAGGTTGCATTCCTTTCCCGCGACGCCAAATCTGACGAACAGAATCCGCGCACAGCGATAAACCCTGATGCGATTGTAACGCGTAACGGACAAAAAAAGGTCTTTCTGATTAAAAACAACCTCGCTCATGAAACCCTTATCAAGACCGGGATCAGGATAGGAGAAATGGTTGAGGTGACAAGCGGCGTCAGTGCAGGTGACAGCGCAATCATCAAACCAGCAGACCATATAAAGAACGGCTCGCGGATCAAGGTCACTGAAAAATAGATGGAGAATCCGGCCAGACAGATTCCTGTTGTAGAGATACGGAACCTGTTCAAGTCCTACCGCCGCGGCAATCAGATTCTCCCGGTCCTGGAAGACATAAACATGGACATTGCCCGGAGTGAATTCCTCGCGCTTATGGGTCCATCAGGTTCCGGAAAAACCACTCTGCTAAATCTTATTGCCGGTATTGACAAGGCTGACAGGGGTACCATCGTGATAGGCGGCGTTGACATTACCAGCCTGAGCGAAACAGAACTCGCGCACTGGAGGGCATCAAATGTCGGCTTCATATTTCAGTTCTATAATCTTATTCCTGTGCTCAGTGCATTTGAAAATGTGGAACTGCCTCTGCTTCTGACAAACCTTTCAAAGAAGCAGCGCAGAGATCATGTAAAAATGGCGCTGCATGTCGTCAATCTCTCGGACCGTTCAGAACATAATCCCGGACAGCTTTCCGGCGGACAGCAGCAGAGGGTTGCCATCGCCCGGGCTATCGTTACCGATCCATCAATACTTGTTGCTGACGAACCAACCGGCGACCTTGACAGGGTATCCGCTGAAGAGATCCTTGAACTCATGGAACGGCTTGTACATGAACTCGGCAAAACCATCATCATGGTTACCCATGACCCGAGGGCTGCACAGAAGGCACATCTGATCCGTCATCTCGATAAGGGCGTTTTGAATGTACATCCTGAAGCTTATACTTAGGAACTCGTTCCGCCACAGGCTCCGCACATTTCTGACAGTTCTCGGGATTACCATTGCCATTCTCGCGTTTGGTCTCCTCAGAACAGTTATCAGCGCCTGGTATGCAGGTGTTGAGGCGTCTTCCGCGAGCCGTCTGGTGAGCAGGAACGCCATATCACTGATCTTCCCTCTGCCGATTTCCTACAAGGAAAAGATAAGGCAAATTGAGGGGGTAAAGATGGTATCTTACGGGAACTGGTTCGGCGGCGTCTATATTGACGAAAAGAATTTTTTTGCCAACTATGCTGTTGAAGGAAAAACCTATCTCGAATTATATTCCGAGTTTATTCTGCCGCCGGATCAGAAGGCCGCGTTTTTCCGCGACAGGAAGGCCTGTGTTGTCGGTCGCAAACTGTCGGCAAAATATGGATGGAAACCAGGAGACTCAATAACGCTAAAGGGGACCATCTTCCCCGGCAACTGGGATTTTGTTCTGAGGGGAATATATAAAGGCAGGGATCAGGCCGTTGATGAGACAGCCTTTTTCTTCCACTGGGATTACCTGAACGAAACAATGAAAAAGACTATTCCCCGCCGTGCTGACCAGGTAGGATTCTATATGATCGGAGTGGAAAGACCCAACCTTGCCGCCCCTGTTTCAGCGGAGATAGATAAAACCTTCAAAAACTCTCTCGCGGAAACACTGACTGAAACCGAGAAGGCCTTTCAGTTAAGTTTTGTTTCCATGACAGAGGCTATCGTCATAGCTATACAGCTCGTTTCCTTTGTTGTCATATTTATCATAATGGCGGTTATGGCAAACACCATGGCTATGACAGCGCGGGAAAGGATAGGAGAATACGCCATTTTCAAGACAATGGGCTTTGGAGTCTGGCATATAACCGGCATGATCTTCGGCGAATCCATGTGCATTACAATGATAGGATGCGCTATAGGCATTATTCTTACCTTCCCGGCCGCAAAGGCCTTCGGGGCTGAACTCAGCACCTTTTTCCCCATATTCATCGTTGAAGACAAAACCATCGGACTGGATATCCTTGCATCCCTTGTTATCGCCGTCGTCGCCGCAATATTCCCGGCATGGCGTGCGGTAAATATCCGCATTGCGGACGGACTCAGGAGGATTGGATAATGGGAGCCCCGTTTTCCTACAGCCTCAGAAACCTCTGGACGCGCCGTCTTACAACTTTCCTGACTGCCGCAGGCATGGCACTCGTCGTCTTTGTTTTCGCGGCAGTACTCATGCTCGCCGAGGGACTGCAAAAAACCCTCGTAGAAACGGGATCATACGAAAATATTGTCGCTATCCGCAAAGGCTCAGGAGCTGAGGTTCAGAGCGGGGTAGACAGGGGACAGGCAAATATCGTAGAGACTCTCAGGGAAATAGCCACGGGAACTGACGGAAAACGCTTATTGGCAAAAGAAGTTGTCGTGCTGATTACCCTTCCCAAGCGCGGCAGCGACAAGCCTGCAAACGTTGTCATCAGGGGAATCTCAGTCACTTCGTTTGTACTCAGACCGCAGGTGCGAATTGTAAAAGGCAGGCTGCCCAACCCCGGTTTGTCGGAGATCATCGCAGGTCAGAGCATAGCTTCACGCTTCAGGGGCGGCGGCATAGGGGAAACCCTCCGCTTCGGCATGAGAGACTGGACGGTCGTAGGGATATTCGATGCCGGTAATACCGGCTTCAGTTCCGAAATATGGGGATACGCAGACCAGTTAATGAACGCCTTCCGGAGGCCGGTTTACTCCTCTGTCATCTTCCGGATGCGCGAAAATGCTGACTTCACACAGGTCAAGTCAGATATAGAAAATGACCCGAGACTTACGCTTGAGGTAAAACGTGAGACAAAATACTATGCTGACCAGTCTGAAATGATGGCGAAGTTCCTTCGCATACTCGGGATAACGCTGACCATTATTTTTTCCCTCGGCGCTGTAATCGGCGCTATGATAACCATGTACGCTGCCGTTTCAAACCGCACCGCAGAAGTCGGCACACTGCGCGCCCTCGGATTTCAAAGGATCAGCATCCTCAAGACATTTATTATGGAATCCCTCCTTGTAGGTCTGGCAGGTGGACTTACAGGCCTGTTTTTTGCCTCATTTCTGCAGCTCTTCACCATTTCCACCATGAACTTCCAGACATTCTCCGAACTTGCCTTTTCCTTTACCCTGACTTTTGAAATAATCGCCGAGGCAATGGCGTTTTCTCTGTTTATGGGCTTTGTAGGCGGGGTACTGCCAGCGGTCAAGGCAGCGCGCATGAATATTGTAGATGCCCTGAGGGCACAATAAAGGTATCGCATGAGCTGGAAACTGAAGGAAAAAGCCGACAAATTGTTATCATATGAAAAAGGCACTGTTTATAAAAACCCCGGCGGCAGAATCAGTATCGCGCTCATCTATCCGAACACCTATTCAGTCGGCATGTCAAATCTCGGATTTCAGGGAATTTACGGCATGCTGAACCAAATGGATACAGTTGTCTGCGAACGGGTCTTTCTTCCTGAAAAGGATGACCTCGCGGAATACTCAAGGACAGGCACGGAGCTTTTCTCCATGGAATCGAAGAGACCGGTCAACCGCTTTGATATTGCCGCTTTCTCTGTCTCTTTTGAAAATGACTATCCGAATATTGCCGCGATTCTTCGTCTGGCAAATATTCCTCTCAGGGCCTCTGACAGAACCGGACTGCATCCACTTGTAATTATGGGTGGCGTTTGCGCTTTCTTCAATCCGGAACCGGTTGCCGATTTCTTTGATATCTGCTTTACGGGAGAAGCAGAGGAAATGCTTGCTGAATTCCTGGATTTGTTCATGTCTTCACAGGACAGGGAATATCTGTTAAGAAACTCAATGAAGACAGAAGGCCTCTACGTCCCGAAGTTTTATTCCGTATCATACGATGAAGCAGGAATGATTTCTTCACGACATAACGCAGTCGGGGCTCCTGCCTTTATCAATAAACGCATTCTGAAAGACCTTTCCCGATCCTGCATCACAACAGCCATTATCACTAAGGAAACAGAATTCTCAGGCATGTATCTGATCGAAGCGATGCGTGGATGTCCATGGTCATGCCGTTTCTGCATGACTGGACGGATTTACCGTCCGGTCCGGAAAAAAGATTTGGGAGCCATAACAAAAGAAATAGAAACAGCTCAGGGCCTGGCTGAAAGAATCGGACTTATCGGCCCTTCCCTGTCAGATTATCCCGGCATCCAGAAAATACTTGGCATTCCCGGCACGGAGTTCTCCATTACATCCCTGCGGGCGAGCACGAACAGCGCCGGACTGGTTCGGTTTATGAAAGGCCACAGAAGCATTTCAATCGCTCCCGAGGCAGGTACTGAGCGTCTGCGGCAGGTCATCAATAAAAAAATCACCGAGGACGATATCATTACCACGGCATCATTGATACTTGCCGAAGGGATTGAAACGCTAAGGTTATATTTCATGGTCGGCCTTCCTACCGAAACACGGGAAGATATCCTTGGCATTGCAGGGCTTGTCAAAAAAGTCAGGGAGAACTCGTCAAAAGGTTATATAACCCTGAGCGTCAGCACCTTCGTCCCGAAACCCTTCACGCCCTTTCAGTGGCATCCCATGGAAGATCTTCAGGAAGTCAGGGAACGCCTTAACCTGATCAGCAGGGAGCTACGGCATGTGAAGGGAGTGAAAGTGTTTCATGATGTCCCAAAATATGCCGGCATGCAGGGATTGTTTTCCCTTGGAGACAGGAGGATTGCTGGGGTTCTTGAAAAAATGCGCGGAAGCAATGACTGGATAAAGGCTGCCGCTGCCTCGGGAGTCAGCGTGGAAGATATTCTCTTCAGAAAAAAGGGTTTCGGCGAAATCCTGCCCTGGGATTTTATTGACGCCGGCATCAGCAGGGAACATCTCTGGAGTGAATATGAGGATGCTCTTCAGAAAACCTGAGAAGGAATGAAATAGTCATACCTCTGTGATAGTATATAATCCGGAGATATGATAATGACTTCTCTCATAGAAGCAATAAAAACCATTTACCGCAGGATGTCATCGGCTGCAATACGGTCGGGAAGAGACCCCTATGAAATAAAGCTTGTGGCAGTGACAAAGAACGTCGGCGTTGACAGGATACTTGAGGCGGTCGAATGGGGTCTCCGGATTTTTGGGGAAAACAGGGTGCAGGAGGCAGACCAGAAAATCTCAAATCTCAAATCTCATGATTCAAGGATTGAATGGCACATGATCGGACACCTCCAGAAAAACAAGGCAAAAACAGCGGTCAGGCTCTTTGATGTAATCCATTCACTTGATTCAGCAGGACTCGCGTCAGAAATGAATGCCTGCGCTGAGAAGGAAGGCAGGATACAGCAGGTTCTTATCCAGGTCAAGCTGTCAGCAGAAGAATCAAAACATGGAGTTTCCCGCGATAACCTTGCTGACCTGTTAAAAACGGTATCCGGCATGAAACACCTGAACCTGCGAGGATTGATGACCATACCACCATATTATGAAGACCCGGAAAATACACGGCCATATTTCAGGGAATTGAGAAAATTGCGCGATGACGCGGAAAAACAGGGATACAGATTGCCGGAACTCTCCATGGGAATGACGCATGATTATGAAATCGCGATACTTGAAGGCGCGACCATGGTTCGGATAGGAACCGGTATATTCGGAGAACGGGACAAGGAGGAAACATGACAGGTTTTATCGGCGGCGGAAATATGGCAGAGGCTTTAATAAAGGGAATCATCCGGAGTTTCGGTTCCGGAGCGCGCGGCAAGGAAAAAGAAATAATAGTATCTGAGCCGAGACAGGACCGGCGGGATTATCTTGAGAAAACATACTCGATAAAGACTACACATGACAACAAAGAGGTTATCAGGAATTCAAAAATCATCATACTTGCCGTTAAACCGCAGAATATGGATGATGTGACTGCTGAAATCTCTGATTTGATTACAAAAGATATGATAATTGTTTCAATTGCAGCAGGGATTACACTTTCCTGGCTCACCGCAAGGCTTAAGACATCAAAGGTAATCCGGGTAATGCCCAATACTCCTGCCCTTGTTCAGGAGGGAATGTCCGTTCTGTCAATGTGTGAATGCATTCACGACACTGAAATGGGCATGGTACGGGGCATCTTTATGTCAATCGGCAAAATGCTTGTACTGCCGGAAAAATACATGGACGCCGTCACAGCCCTTTCCGGGAGCGGGCCTGCCTTCTTTGCATATTTTGTCGAGTCCATGACCGAAGGCGGCGTGCAGATGGGTCTCAGCGAAGAAACCGCTTCAGGACTTGCAGTCCAGACCCTGCTTGGAACCGCGAAACTTCTTGACACCGGCATGTCGCCTAAGAATCTGCGGGAGATGGTAACATCTCCAAAAGGCACAACTGCCGCGGGGCTTGAGGTATTTGGTGAAAAAGGGCTGAAACAAATCATAATAGAGACTCTTCTTGCCGCAAAAAAGCGGTCTGAAGAACTGGGAAAAAAGAACTGACAAGAAAGGAGCGGCAGGCATGTTCATGTTAGGCAATCTTTTTCTTGCCATTGCGCAGATACTCGATATTGTCCTTGATATCTACAAGTGGATTATTATCATTTCCGCGGTTATAAGCTGGGTCAATCCTGATCCGTACAATCCTATAGTCAGATTTCTCTATTCCGTTACAAATCCTGTATTGCGACCGATACGCAGGATTGTCGGAGGCAGGCTTGGGCCGATAGACATTTCCCCTATTATAGTTATTCTTGCTATTATATTTGTTCAGAGGTTTCTGATCGGTTCTCTGATAGAGGTTGCATTTAAATTGAAAGGAGGCACAATTATATGAGGATAACACCGCTTGATATCCAGCAGAAACAATTCCCGATAAAATTCAGGGGATTCGATATGGAAGAGGTATTTGCCTTTTTGGAGGTCGTGCGTGAAGAGATGGAAGACCTTCTCAGGGACAATGCCAATCTGAAGGAAAACATACAGAAATACGACACACAGATCAAGCAATACCGTGACATGGAGACAACCCTGAGGGAGACACTGATGACAGCCCAGCAGATGGTTGAAGAATACAAGTCAAACGCCCGGAAAGAGGCTGAACTTATCGTAAGGGAGGCTGACCTTAAAGGGGACGCGATTCTCAAGGACGCACAGGAAAAAGTTATCAAGATACATGAGGATATTGTTGATCTGAAAGGGATACGCCGGCATTTCAAGGAAGAACTGAAGAGGCTGATTGAAGGACACCTGAAGATGATTGAATTCGACAAGGAGAGAGAAGATGAGGGAGGGTCCATAAAGGTGGATCAGGAACTCTCCTGATGTCTGCTTCCTCCCGCTATACAGCCATCAAGGGAGTCCAGGATATCATGCCTCCTGATATCTTCCTGTGGCAAAATGCCGAAAATATCGCGAAAGAAGTGTTCTCTTTTTACGGTTATCAGGAATTGCGGGCTCCGATAATTGAATCCACGGATATATTTGTCAGAAGCATCGGTGAGACGTCGGATATCGTCGAAAAAGAGATGTATACCTTTGCAGACAAGGCAGACAGGAGCATCACCCTGCGCCCTGAGGGAACAGCCCCGGTTGTCAGATGCTATATAGAAAACCATCTCTACAGCCTGCCTTCTCCTCAAAAGTTCTATTATTCAGGGCCTATGTTCCGTTATGAAAGACCCCAGAAGGGAAGATTCCGTCAGTTCTATCAAATTGGAGCCGAGGCCTTTGGAGTGGCAGAGCCCAAGATAGATGCCGAGATACTCGCCATGCTCAGGGAGTATCTGAATGCAATAGGACTCAATGAACTCACCTGCGAAATAAACTCAATCGGATGCGAAGATTGCAGGCCTTCTTTCAGAACTGCTTTGAGGGATTTTTTTCATGACAGGCAGGGCGCACTCTGCCCTGACTGCCAGCGAAGGTTCACACTTAATCCGCTCCGGATTCTTGACTGCAAGATTGAAGCGTGCATTGGACTGAGAAAAGGTTCTCCGCATGTTACGGATTTTCTTTGCGGTCCATGCAAAGAACATTTCGAAATGCTGCTTTCACTTCTGAAACTTCTTGACCTCCCATATGTTATCAATCCGGAGTTGGTGCGCGGACTTGATTATTACACTCGGACGACCTTTGAAATAACAACAGAACATCTTGGAGCGCAAAAGGCTGTTGCAGCTGGAGGAAGGTATGACAGGCTTGTAAGTGAGTTCGGAGGGCCGCCAACTGCGGCAATCGGATTTGCTATCGGAATGGAAAGGCTTGCAGCGCTTATGAAGACCATCACCGTCCATGACGTCCCGGTCCCAAAGGTTGTTATCGCCGCGCTCGGCGCAGCAGCCGAACGTGAAGGGCTTCTTATAGCACAGCGCCTGAGAAAACATGGGATATGGGCAGAGCTTGGTTATGATAATAAGTCATTAAAAAGCCAGATGCGCAGGGCTGACAAACTTGGGGCTGATTATGTTCTTATCATGGGCGACGATGAGATAAACTCCGGCATACTGAAATGGAAGCGTCTGTCAGATAAAACCCAGGGCGAAATACCGGTTAGTGAGGCGCATACCATGTTTATCCGACAACATCAAGCCTTCTTACCCTGAATCCGGCTTCTGATTCTTCTGCTATCTTCCTGCATTTCTCCATATCGACATCTTCAACGGTTACCACGGTAATGCTCACTTCCGGGATAACCTTCTTTGAGTTTCTGATAAAGCCGGTGACCGCTTCAAAGGCCTCCGGATAAGATGGTTTGCAGATTTTGTTATATGTCTCCGCGTCATGAGCATTAAGGCTTATGGATATGCTGTCAACAAGGCCCTCAAGTTCAGGCAGGATATTTCTTCCATGAATCAGATTGCCCTGACCGTTTGTGTTAACCCTCACCCTGCCTCCCCGCTGCTTTATCCACCGCGCAACGTTTTTCACAGTGTCAAGCCTCAAAAGAGGCTCGCCATACCCGCAAAAAACAATCTCATGGTACTGCAACGGGTCACCTATTGCATGGATAAGCTGTTCCTCAGATGGTTCACTTATAAGCCGCAGCTTATGCCCCTTGACATAGTCTGAATGAAACCGCACACAAAAAGTGCAGCGGTTAGTACATCGGTTGGTGACATTCAGATACAGGCTGTCCCTTATTTTATAGGCAATTTCACCTGTTTCAGGCAGAGTTCCGATCCCGAAAAGCTGTTTAGCGTTCAGTGTTGTAATACGTGCAAGGTCAACTTCTGTTATTCCGCGCAATTGTGCGAGCATCCGGGCAGTATGGATAAGCCATGAAGGCTCATTCCGCCGTCCCCTGAACGGCTCGGGGGCGAGATACGGGGCATCGGTTTCAATGAGAAGAAATTCATCAGGTATCGTCTTTGCAGTCTCATGCAATCCTTTGGCCTTTTTGAATGTGACCGGACCGGCAATAGAAATGAAAAAACCCATTGCCATTGCCTCTTTTGCCATATCCCTGTCCCCGGAAAAACAGTGAAGGACGCCTTTCCGTACCCCTGATTCCCTTATGATGTCAAGCGTGTCTTTCACTGCCTCCCTGCTATGAACGATGACCGGAAGCGAGGTTTCATACGCAAGGGCAAGATGCCTCCTGAAAACTTCCTGCTGCACGTCCCGTGGTGAATGATCATAATGGTAATCAAGTCCGGTTTCTCCAATGGCTACCACTTTCGAAGACATTGGGGCAAAGCCCTGCGTCCGGAATTCCTTTGCCCACTTCCTGATTTGATCAAATACATCGTCTGTGCAATCCTTCGCGTCGTGCGGATGGATACCTACGGATGCATAAATGAAGTCATTCCTACCTGAAAGTTCAAGCCCTCCGGTATTGCCCTTCATATCTGACCCTATGGTAATGACTGCCTCAATCCCGGCATCTTTAGCGCGTTGAATAACCAGCTCCCTGTCAGGGTCAAACGCGTTCATTTCTAGATGACAGTGTGTATCAATGAAAGTCACTGAAGATGAATCATGGGTGAAAGGTTCCTGTCTGTTTTCAGGCTTGATACTCATAGTTTACGTCTGCGCTGTTTTTATGCGCCGAACTTCTTGAGTCTCAGCGCGTTTGCAAGCGCCAGTGGCATGAGATGAACGGTAGGCAAAATTCCGAGTTCACCCTTAAGGCATTCCCGTTCGGTAAAGGCAGAACAGGTATTCCCGAGCACATAGGGAGATGTTAGCATTACTGGAACAGGATGCCAGCTGTGTCCCTTAATAAGGGCAGGAGTTGAATGATCTCCTGTTACAAGAACAACATCCGGCTTAAGGCCGAGAATTTCAGGAAGGTATGTATCAAACTCTCCTATCTTGTTTGACTTTCCTTCAAAGTTGCCGTCCTCGCCATAAGAGTCAATCTTTTTTATGTGAAGAAAGATAAAATCATAATCCTGATAATTCTGTTTCAGGAAATCTACTTCCTCACGTATATCTCCTTTAATGACAGGAGTGTCCATCCCTACCAGGCGCGCGAGTCCGCGGTACATGGGATATGCTGCGATACAAAGGGATTTCAGTCCATATATTTCACTGAAATGGGGGATATCAGGAACCTGCGCGAATCCACGAAGCAGGATGAAGTTTGCCTTCGGTTCGTCTTTTATAACTTCAGCAACCCTGAATATCAGCTTTTCGGCAATACGCGCTATACGTTCCGCCTGCGGCGTCAATGGAGCAACACGCACAGGAGCAACTCCTTCTTTCTGGGGATCGGTATCCGGAATTGAAGCCGAACCATCAGGCAGCGAATCAGGAAACCGCAGGACAATCGCAAACCTGTGCTCCATTCCGGGAGAAAAGATGACCTCGGCGTCATCAATCTTCTTGATCTGCTCCTGCAGGCGTTCAGTTATCTTCCGGCTCTCGTCCGTTGGAATCCTTCCGGCACGCCTGTCTTTGACAACGCTCTTCTCAACCGTCGCATAATTTGCCCGAATCGCGACATCGGTTTTTTTCAGTTCCACTCCAAGTCCAAGCGCCTCAAGCACACCTCTCCCGATCTGCCATTCAATCGTGTCGTATCCGAAGAGCGCAAGATGTCCCGGCCCGCTTCCGGGAGTTATACCGTGAGAAACCGGAAGATGCAATCCACACGCTGACTTCTTCGCGAGGGAGTCAAGATTGGGCGTCAGCGCGGCGTCAAGCTCAGTCTTCCCGTTTATCGGGAGACCGCCAAGCCCGTCAAGGACAATCAAAAGAATTCTTGAAGCGTTTTTCTGGACAAGGTCTTTAATAATCTTCTGCATTATTTTGTGATAATACCCTATAGCATGAACTGTTTTCAAGACAAAATTGTTATACAGGATATTTGCCAATTCAAAGTATTATGCGTATAATCTACCGATGAATTTACGCGATAGTCTTATTGAAATTATAAAAGAACGCTCCTTCCAATACAGCAGCGAGCCGAAATTCAAGCTCGTATCAGGAGCTGTCAGCAATTTTTATTTCAACCTGAAAAAAACTACACAGTCACCTGATGGGATGTACCTCACAGGTAGAATCTTTTTTGAGATTATAAGGGAGCTTGGATTGCATCCTCATGCAATCGGAGGACTTACAATGGGAGCAGACCCTATAGCGTATGCAGTGTCATTTTATTCATTTACTGTCAGCGAACCCATGCAGGCTTTTGTGATAAGAAAGGAACCAAAGGAGCATGGACTTAGACTCCCCATCGAAGGAAATGTATCAGCAGGTGATCATGTGATCATCATCGATGATGTAATCACAACCGGAGGCTCCACAATTAAAGCCCTTACAGTAGCAAAGGAATACGGGCTTATTATTGACGCGGTAATAGTTCTTGTAGACCGCTGCGAACAGAACGGCAGGCAGAACATCGAGGCTTTAGGCTATCCGGTATACAGTATCCTGACCGTAAACGATTTTATTCACTCAAAAAGCTGATTTTCATACTGACCTGCAATCAAATGGAATCGTTGAAATTAAGAACCCTGCGGCAAGTCCACAGGGAATTGTCAGATTTTAAAAATCACACCTGACATCTAATCGCCTTCGGCGCCGCCAGAGGCGGGAAAACTCACTTTGCAAAAGGGAGACAATCTCCCCCTCTTTGGCAAAGAGGGGAAAGGGGAGATTTTACAGTCAATGTGGTTTTACTTATGAACTCCTTAGTATCTTACCGAATTATGGAGATAATACCCTTCCAATGAACAGAATCATATTTGTCCTGCTGTCGCGTATGAGAAAAATAAACGGTCTGGCGTCCGGCTTTTCCATATCCATATCAGAGTTCTCAACTATCCAGCAAGAGGCATAAGGATTAGAAAGAATATCCATTAATCCATATTCATTATCAGGAGACCATAAATCGTCCGGTTCATCCGGAGTAGCTTCAATTGCAACCACATTAATGCTTCCGGCGTAGAGAGCTTTCTCACTGAACCCTATTGAAGAATTCTCAAAATAATCTTTTATATAGCAGTAACCTCGATTGTTAATACCTGACAAGTCAGCAGTTTTTTCATCAAATGCATTCTTTATTCCATTTTTCTTCATATAACCATCATATTTGAAATAAAGATTCGCTAATCCGTTATCGTAATCATAAGAATAAGATTTAACGACAAATTCTGGCAATACTATCTCTACATCCTGTGGCTTCATCATACCTGAAACAACACTAATGCGTTCCTTCATATTCGTGCTGAAGGATTCAAAATAGTTTTTGCCAGGCATGAATACTGTCATGGTTATCCCTGACAAACCAATTGGAAATTCAAAAGCAGTTATCGTATCATCTTTGTAATAACTGTATCTACCTTTTTTTCGAACCATGGGCAAGCACATTGTCCAGTCTTCGTTGAGTGTTTGAAAAACCCCGTAAAACAATTCCGCATTGTCAGAATCAGCACCCCATTTATCTTCAAGCCACATGATATTCCCAAGCACAAGGCGTGTCCTGTTCGCAGTATCACTTCCCGGAAAGATACCCGACAAGTGCGATGAAGTTGAATTACGAAGCAAATTGCTCAGGTAGCCATAATAATCGCCATTTAGCGACTTAAAATCAACTACGGAAAGCTCAGGTGAGTAATATTGCACAAGCTTGTCCAGATAATCCCTTGAAAACCTATAATTTGTATGGCCCCATGCAAAGTTTTTTACTGTAAAGGCCTTATTTTCTTTAAGGTAATCCTTCGAAACCTCTCTTACAGCATTCTCCAGTTGAAATATCATGTTATTCCAGTCTTCAGCTTCATAATCAGGGGAAAATACTTTTTGCATTTCTTCAAGAGTCCCGTTCCTGGCCCCAAGAGAGGTCATTCCAAGAACCTGCAGAAAACTGTATGGCCCAAAAACAATGTCAAACCTATAACCCATTTTTGTTGTATTGTAATTAAAGATATCAAGGGCAAGATCATTATAGAATTTCACATATTCATTCAATTTCCCAGGATCATCAAATGATACTTTTGCCTGCTGTCCAGGGGAGTAAGAGTCCATGCTTACAAGAGAATTCCGGGTTTCATTTTCTGCTGAAGTTTTATTATCTCCACAGCCTATAATGCACATTGAAATAATACAGAGGATTATAAAGAAGCTTTGTGGGACGTGTTTCATAAAATTGATTTGACTGCCTGTTTTATGCCTGCTTTTCTTTAACATAATTGTATTTCTGTTAATTTAACCCAATCTGCTAAAAAACATCTTTTGTCATATTACCATAAATCAGGTTTTATCGAAATAGAAGTTTCAGGCGTATCTGTTATTGCAGACATAAAGACAGGATTCTTTTTATAACTTCGACGAGTTTAGGCTGTCCCGGCCTTTCTTTTCATACGCTCTCACAAAGGCCACAATTTCGCTGACAAAGGTATCAAAATCTTTCAGGTTATTTACAGCGATCTGATAACGCTCTTGAGGACTGATTTCCCTGTAAAAGTGGACCATGCGATTTCTGTATCCTGCCATGACATAAAGGACATCGGCAAGTTCTTTTGTAATAACTCCTCTTTCACCGAGCACCTTTGCGATGGTTTTGTACTCTATCTCTTTAAACCCATATGTCTTTGCGAGGATGTGCCTTCCCATAACGAAGACAGCCTCAAGTCCTCTTCTGAGATAGCTTTCCATAAAGGGCGGATTCTTCCTGTCCGAAAGGAATTCGTCTTCCTTCATTTGCGAGAATGGCTTAAGTTCCTGAAGGCAGGTTTCCATAAATCTCAGGAGTTCAAGAAGGCGGGCTGTATTCAAATTCGAAATAACCATTCTCCATTGCCTCCATTATTTCGGCGTCGAAGCTCTTCTTCTTAAAAAAAAGGGCGCAGCTTATTTTCATTATCTTTTCTTCAAGATCATCGGCATATTTTTCATCCTTCGCATATATCCTCAATCCCTTTATTATCTCATACTGTAACAGCGCGCTTACATCATGCATGAATACAAGGTCAAGTGCAAAGGGATCAAAAATCTCAGATCGCTCTTTATAGAGCAGACCGTAAGTTTTCATGTACTCGACAGGACGTGTTTCAAAGAAGATTGCGACATCGAGATCCGAAAAGTCATCTGGCAATACAGTTTCATCTCTTAGATACATGTCACCTTTTTCAGCCTGAGAACCAAACAGATAGATAATGAGGATATTGTGTCTTTGTGCGAAGGCTGTGATATTACTTTCTTTCATTGGTAAAGTATAGCAAAGGGAGGCAAGGACGGTGAAGGCGCAAGAGCGCGAAAGATCTGAAACTCTTGTTACCCAATCTGCGCAGGCAGTTCGGGACTGTGCTATAACCTGGCGACCAACCAGTATATCTATAACCTGAAATTCCTTGACAAATCAGGTAGGGAAACATTTATCCTAAAGGTGCTTTATTTTTCCGGATATCTGTTGATAATAATTCATAAGGAGAAAACGTTCATGAGGCTTAAACATTATGTAATCAATCGAATGCATTTTACGTTTATCTTCCTTTTCTGCTTCATGGCATTCCATACAACTGCCTCCGCCCGTGACTTTGAGATATACGGCAAGGGCGAGCAGTTTACCTGGAAGGAATTTGACGAGGACGGAAGCCGTTTGCTCAAGGAATCAGGCCGGATTTATGGAATAGGTATATCCACAAAATATATTTTTCGTAATAATCTGACCATCCGCGCAAGAGCAGAAATTTTCGGGGGTACTGTGGATTACGATGGACAGGCCTGCAATAACATCACAGGTTCATGTTCTCCCACAACGACCGATACAAGTTATGTGGGCTCTAAAATTGAAGGGGACTTCGGGCTGAGAATTGTCTCCACCGAGAAATTCTTTCTTGAGCCTTTCGCAGGCATTGGTTCTCGGTATTGGGAACGGGATATAAAAAGCACTTCCCATGCAACCGGATATCTTGAGAAATGGCGTACGGTTTATACCCGTCTTGGGCTAAACAGTGAACTCAGGATAACAAGCGTGTGGGATATCTTTGCCGAATGGGGGGTCAGGCTGCCTTTGCATACAGAAAACAGGGTCGATGTTCTCGGACTGACTCTCGAACCAGGCAACAGCACGTCTTTTTTCGCTGAGATCGGTACACGGATTTCGATGCTTAAACTGGTTGCCTTTTATGAAGGTATGCGTTTCTCAAAATCTCCTGTCAAGTACAGATACTATCAGCCAAAGTCAGAGGCTGATATGTATGGAATAAACATAGGCCTTGAGTTTTGATTTTAGCATAGAACGAGTAAAACACTGAAAAGGGCGGTTAGCTCAGCTGGGAGAGCGCCACGTTCGCAACGTGGAAGTCGAGGGTTCGAATCCCTTACCGTCCACCAATAAAATCAAGGGGTTAGCCTGTATCAACTAACCCCTTTTTTTCTGGACCATGCTGTCCCCAGTCATTGTGCCACTATGAATTAGAAAAGGCAGGCATATTTGCCCACTGCATCCTGAACTTTCCAATAATACCCTTAGCAAGTGACTTTTATTGTTTGTCATTCCCGCAGTTCTTAATCAGGAATCCATTTAGTTTTAAGACTCTTTCAGCTTTTTTACGAATGAAACAAAAAAATATTGACAATGACTCCAAATATGGTTATATTCATATATATGCATATATTAATAGGAGGATATAAATGCTTTCGTTAGGTCAAAAAGCGGAAATATTAAGGGTTATTGCCAATCCCGTAAGAATCCGAATCCTTGAAGAGCTTGAAAAGGGAGTTAAGTGCGTAAGCGATTTCGAGAATTTTCTCGAAATACGGCAACCGAATATTTCCCAGCATCTCACACTGCTCAGGCATTTTGGGGTTGTTGACTATTACATGGACGGAAGACTCAGATGTTATTTTCTTGTAAACCCAATTATACCGGACTTATTGGAACTGCTTAATAAAGATTATTGTGAAACCCTCCCCCGGCCGGCCTGTTGTCCAGTCACAAAAAAGGGGATATATCCCGGAGACAGGAAAAGATAATTTTATTCATCAAGGAGGATGAAATGAAAATAGGCATACTTATATCAACAGGCGACCCGGAAACAATTTGGAATGCATTTCGCTTTGCGAATCTCTGTCTTAACATTGATGTAAGCAATGAAGTAACGGTATTTATGCACGCAAAGGCCGTCGAATATGAAACCTGCGACTCCGGCAATTTCAATATCAAGGAACTGGCCAAGACGTTTATGCTTAGCGATGGGAAATTGCTTGCCTGCGGCAAATGCCTCGGGTTCAGAGGGCTTGAAGAAAACGAAGTCTGCCGCAAGGGAAGTCAAAAGGATTTATACGAAATGGTTGCGTCAAGCGATAAATTAGTCTGCTTCTGAGAATAATGTTGTGGACTGGTCATTGCTCATATCTCTTTTTTTGATAGGACTCGGCGGGTCCTTTATCTCGGCAATGACAGGTCTGGGAGGAGCTATTATCATAGTGCCTGCCCTTTTATACCTTCCTCCATTTCTTGGCACGGGCCAACTCGACATGAAACAGGTATCGGGGATTACCATCATTATGGTTTTTATTACTTCACTGATCGGAACTTTCACGCACGGACAGCAAAAGGCCGTCAGCAAACCATTGGTTTTGACTATGGGGGTTACAGGCTTTGTCGCGTCTTTTGCAGGTGCGTATATCTCAAAATTTGCGACTACGGATTTCCTGCTGGCTGTTTTCGCGGTAATGGCATGTATTGCCGCTGCAATGATGTGGATGCCGAGACCTGAAAAGGGAGAAGGGATTCCAGCCGATCAGGTTAATTTCAATCACTTTATCGCCTTTATCATTGCCCTGATTGTGGGTTTTGTGGGCGGGATGGTAGGCGCTCCCGGGGCATATATATTTATTCCCTCAATGATTTACATTCTTGGCGTCCCGACCAGAGTATCGCTGGGAAGCACAATGGGGATTGTACTTGTTTCATCCATAGCAGGCGCCCTGGGCAAACTGCTGACTTTCCAGGTACCGTTTATAATGACAGCAGCGGTCGTTGCAGGGACGCTTCCCGGGGCAAGAATAGGCGGTTTGTTCAGCCATAGGGTTCCGGTGAAACTTCTTCGCAGGTTTCTGGCAGTGATTATCAGTTATGCTGCCATTCGAATGATTTATGACGCATTGTCCGGATAATGTTCAGAAATAATAACGGAAAGGAATTGAAAAGCGTCTTTCACCTGAGGCTCTTTGTAAAAAGCGGGTTCATAAGATCAGAGATGTGGTAATTATCAAGATGAAAGGACATGATAACGCATTCGATAAATATGCCGCAGAGTATGATGAATGGTTTGATGTCCATCCATGGGTTTATCAATCAGAAGTTCAGGCACTGAAAACCGTGCTTCCTCAGCGTGGCAGGGGAATTGAAATAGGCGCAGGAACAGGCCGGTTTTCAGTACCATTGGGCATAAGCATTGGGGTTGAGCCCTCCAGTTTGCCAGACAATCTTTAGTGATCCTGATAAAACACTTTTTTCAGAGACTGCAAAAGCGGGACATGGAGACGGACTTTTTATTGTAATTTCTGCTGATAAATCGATATAATTATGGATAATTTCTATCCCGGTTAATTCAGACAAACATTAAAATCAATCGGGGACTAACTATTTGGCGGATTCATTTTCCGATAATCAAATAGAATATGTAATGACAAAGAGGCAAATGCCTCGCAGGGAAGAACGACCGGGAATGAGCCAAATACTTTGTACCCGGTATATTCATGAATAATATTGGTTAGTTTATTTATCTGATTAGAGGTATTTTGTAATCAATAACATTCCCTTGAAATCAAGGCATAGCCTGAAAAGGAGGACGTGTGGTTCTTGATGTAATTATTGATAACGCTTCCGTATCAGTTCAGATTGATAAACCTTTTCAGCCTGATTATGACGCCATCAATTCCCGGATTGAGGAATTTGCTTTATCAAAGGAAACAGATATTTCTGCCTTTGATGTTAGTGGGCTGATTCCTAAAATGATCAAGGGAATAGCAGGCTGTGAACGCGGCTGTCCGGCAAATGCGAAAGGCCTTGTATCCAGCGGATATAAAGGCTTTGATTTGCAGTATGTCGAAGGCGGGATACTTACGGCCAGCATAAAGACCAGGGAAGGAAGCACCTTTTGTCTTAAGATGTTTCCTGATTTCTGAAATTATATAGGGGACCTGAAGAACTGCTAATGTTTCCCGGTTTTCTTCTTAGCATATAATATCCATGCTGTAATTATTTTTATGCAACAACAACTTACTCAGAATGAAAGGAGTAAAAATCGAATGGCAAAATATCGATGTGTTTCTTCATGTGGTTATACATATGACCCTGAAAAAGGAGAACCCAAAAAGGGGATAGAGCAGGGAACCCCTTTTGAAGAATTGCCGGATGATTGGGTATGCCCTCTTTGTGGCATACGAAAAAGTATTTTCAAACCTGTTGATTAGGATAATTTCATTTCTTTCTGCACGCAATTCTTTGCTGATACATTTAATAAAGGGCACATCAAACAGGCATTGATATCCTTGGAAATAAGTGCCTGTATTACAAAACCTTAACTTAAGGAGAGGGATATGTTCAAAGAATTTAAAGAATTCGCGATGCGGGGAAACGTCATTGACATGGCAGTCGGTATTATCATCGGTGCCGCCTTTGGAAAAATAGTTACCTCACTGGTAACTGACGTCCTGATGCCGCCCATAGGTTTTCTCCTCGGCAAGATGGATTTTTCAAACCTGTTCATCAACCTGTCAGATAAAACATATGCCTCTCTTACAGAAGCAAAGGCTGCAGGCGGGGTTACAATCGCCTATGGAGTATTTCTCAACACAATTATTGATTTCGTCATTGTCGCATTTGTGCTGTTCCTGGTAATACGCCAGATGAACCGCCTCAAACGCGTAGAGCAGGTTCCGCCGCCGGCTCCGGTGACAAAGGAATGCCCTTTCTGCATTTCATTAATCCCGATCAAGGCTGTGAGGTGTCCCAACTGCACGTCAGAGCTGAAACAGGCATGACAAACCTCATGTTGCAATAAAGACTCCCCGCCGCAGAGACAGCGGGGTATCTTTAGGGGAACTTAATTATTTCAACAATCCCCCCCTTTTTCAAAGTGGGGTATAGTGAAAACCACACAGCAAAGACTATGGGGTATTGAAAAATTAATAAATATCGTCATTTCCGCATGTATTTGGCGGAAATCCATTTGCGTAAGAAACATGGATGCCCGAATGAGAACTTTGGGAATGATTGAAAAGACGATAGACAGGAGTCAGCTTTCAGTGAAGTTCAACATTGACAATGCATTCAGACACACATAAGAATATGCGGGCTTTTTATGGCGTCCTGAACAGTTCATCTCTGGCAGGAAGAAACAGGGCAAGAGGAAATAATGAAGGGACTATTTAAGACAGTCTTCCTTCCACAGACAGCCATCCTGATTGCATATCCCTGATGATGCGGTACCGTAACAATCAAAGTTCCCCTCAGCGCGCTGGATGGACCGGATAATATTTTCCTTTTTCATGTTCCCGATCTTTAATCCCTTTGTTTTGGCAATATCCTTTACCTGCTTAAGGGTCATAAAAACATCTCCTTTTTATTAGAAACGTTAATACAATAATAATAAAACAAAATTACTATAGCAAAACCACTACGCTATTTTCAAGCTGATGTCTGCCGCGGGCGCCGAGTGAGTAAGCGCTCCGGCAGAAATAAAGTCTATACCGCTTTCCGCGATTTCCCTGATATTATCAAGACTGACCATGCCTGAAGCCTCAAGCAGCACTTTCTTCCCGGCAATCCGGACAGCCTTTTTAATCTCGCCAAGGGCCATATTATCCAGCAGCACGACATCCGCCCCTGCGCTGATAGCCTCTTCAAGTCCCTGAAGGGTGCTAACCTCAACCTCAATTTTCAGGAGATGATGGGCCTGTCTCGCTTTTTTAACAGCCTTGCCGATTCCGCCAGAAGCCCTGATATGATTATCCTTAATCAGAACTCCATCAAAAAGGCCAAACCGGTGGTTAGTACCTCCCCCGGTTCTTACAGCGTATTTTTCCAGATATCTCAGACATGGAGTCGTCTTTCTCGTATCAAGGACCTTCGCCCCTGTCCCATGAATCCTGTCAATATACTTCCGTGTAAGGGTCGCTATGCCGCAGAGCCTCTGAAGGATATTTAGACTTACACGCTCACCGGCAAGAATTGTACGTGTCTTTCCAGAAACCTCAGCAAGCATGTCCCCCTTTTTGACCTCCGCTCCCTCATTCAGATACGCAGTCAGCATGACAGAAGAATCCAGTATCCTGAAAACTTCAAGCGCAAATGGAAGTCCTGCAAGAATAAAATCACACTTGGCAAGAAAGCGGGCCTTTGATTCACTTTCTTCCGGGACAAGAAGGGCAGTTGTTATATCTCCCGGGCCGATGTCCTCTTGAAGGGCTCTGCGTATCAGGCTGCGGACACCGTATGGAATTTCCATTCTATTTCCTGTTGAAAATGGACAAAAGACCGAATATCCCTCCGAGAACAGCGCCAAGCGCCAGCGCGGAGCGCCAGTCGATCAGTGTTGTCATGTTTCCTTCAATTTTTCTTCCAAGAACCAGGAAGGCAGTTGAATTCTCTGCATTAACTTCCTTGCCTGCCATCAGGCCAACCGCTGACCGGTTAACGCTCATCTGATCCCGTGATATGGATACCGGCGAAAATGAAAAATTCATTGATACCGCATCGGCAGCGGTTACTGCGCTGATGCTCTGATTCATGCGGATATCATTGCCCCTGAGAATTGCTGCGGCGCCCTGGGTAACCTCAATCCGGTCACCGTCTATGCTCAGCGCACCGACCTGCTGGAGTTCCACATGTCCGCCTTCAACTGCACGTATGGTACTCTGTTTTACATTGATAAACTCACCCTCGATGAATTCGTAGTTGCCTCCCTCAAGTTCCTTTTCTTCTTTGTACATCATGCCTCACCTCCTGCTTCTTTCAGTCTCTTTATACTCTCGGCTATCCGCTCTTTTCTGCCGGACAGTTCATCAAATTTTGCCTTTTCCTTTTTCACTATTTCCTGAGGCGCCCTCTCGAGAAAGTCCTCATTCATCAGCTTCCTGTTTATCATTATAAGGGACTCGTTCACTCCGTGCATATCCTTGTTCAGTCTGTTGATTTCTGTCTCGATATTAAGGACACCTTTAAGCGGCACGTATACCTCCAGCGCACTTTTCACCGAAGTTGCCGAACCGGCAGACTTTTCTATATTTATGCCTATCTCAATATTCCCGGCCTTTGCAAGGCGTTTTATATAGTGGATATTCGTCAGCAGGATCTCCCCTGTCTTAATAATGAATGTCTTCACTGACGCGTTAAGCTTGACCGAAGGAGCTATATTCAGTTCACCCCTGATGGTCCGAATTCCGGTTACCACATCAATAACATAAGACATTTCATCTTCAGCGGCAAAATCACGCTGCAGGGGTTTCGGGAATTCCGATACCATGATGCTTTCCGTATTATCCGATTCATTGTCTGCCGCCGCCTGTCCCCTGACAGTCTGCCATATCTCTTCAGTCACATAGGGCATAAACGGATGAAGGAGACGCAGGGCTGTATCGAGCGAATACAGCAAACACTTAAAAACACCTTTTCTTGCTTCCGGGTCTTCAATGCCGGATTTTGCCATCTCGATATACCAGTCGCAGAACTCATGCCAGATAAACTGATAGATGCTTCCTGCCGCGTCGTTAAACCGGTAATCTTCAAGTGCTTTATTGACTTGTTCAACGGTTGCATCAAGCCTGCTCATAATCCATCTGCTTGCAAGGTCATTAGCATGTTTGTCCTTTTCGCGAATATCCGTCAATTCTTCCGGGGTCAGGGTTTCAAGGTTCATCATGATGAACCTCGAGGCGTTCCAGAGTTTATTTACAAAGTGCCTGTAACCTTCAACCCTTTCTTCAGAGAATCTTACGTCCCTTCCCTGCGCAGCGAATGCCGCAAGAGTAAACCTGAACGCGTCCGTCCCGTAGCGCTCCATCATTATCAGGGGGTCAACGACGTTGCCCTTTGACTTTGACATCTTCTGTCCATGAATATCCCTGACAAGTGCATGGATATAAACATCCCTGAAAGGCACATCATTCATAAACCTGCACCCCATCATAATCATCCGGGCAACCCAGAAAAATATAATGTCAAAACCGGTAACAAGGACACTCGTAGGATAAAATGCCTTCAGGTCATTGGTGCTGTCAGGCCAGCCCAGGGTTGAGAAAGGCCACAGACCCGAGGAAAACCATGTATCGAGAACATCTTCATCCTGTACAAGGTCTGATGAGCCGCAGTAAGGACATACGGCTGGGGCAGACGCCGATACAATAATTCCCCTTTGCAGGGAGCACTGTTCATTTTTCATTGTTCTGCAGTACCATACGGGTATCCGGTGTCCCCACCATATCTGCCTTGAAATACACCAGTCCCTGATATTCTCCATCCACCCGAAATAGGTATTCTCCCACGATTCAGGCAGAATTCTGATCTTTTTCTCCCGGACCACCCTGATTGCCTCATCAGCAAGGGGCTTAATCCGCACATACCACTGCGGCGTCAGGAACGGCTCGGTAATTGTCTTGCACCGGTAGCAGTGGCCTATTCCCATGATATGACGTTCTTCTTTTTCAATGAGATCAAGTTTTCGCAAATCCTTCAGGACTTGCTTTCTGCATTCATAACGGTCAAGCCCCGCATAGTCCTTTCCGGCGTCCGCTGTCATACGCCCGTCAGCGCCTATAACGGTTATGAAAGCAAGTTCGGGGTTCTGACGTTTTGCTGTTGCTTCATCATTGAAATCATGTGCCGGAGTAATTTTTACTGCACCGGTGCCAAATGAAGGATCAACTGAAGCGTCCGCTATCACTGGAATAACCCGGTTTGCAAGAGGAAGCATAACCTGTTTTCCAATCATCGCCTTATAACGTTCGTCTTCGGGATGGACGGCAACACCGGTATCGCCAAGCATGGTCTCAGGCCTGGTTGTAGCAACAATAATCTGACCGCTGCCGTCAGAAAGAGGATATTTTATATAGGTAAGTTTGCCTTCAAGTTCCTCATGTTCCACCTCAAGGTCTGAAAGTGCTGTATTGCACCTGGGACACCAGTTGATGAGTCTCTTATCACGATAGATCAACCCTTCTTCATAGAGCCGCACAAACACTTCCCGCACAGCCCGTGAAAGCCCGTCATCAAGCGTAAAACGTTCACGCGACCAGTCACAGGAGGCGCCCAGTCTTTTGAGCTGACGTATAATGGTGCCGCCGGATTCGGCTTTCCATTTCCATACCCGCTCAATAAAGGCATCACGGCCAAGCGCGTGGCGGTCGATTCCTTCCGCGGTAACCTGCTTCTCAACGACATTCTGCGTCGCAATGCCTGCGTGGTCGGTTCCGGGAAGCCATAATACCCGGTATCCTGACATGCGTTTCCACCGTGACAGGATATCCTGCAGGACAGTATTGAGCGCGTGCCCCATATGAAGAGAGCCCGTAACATTTGGAGGAGGTATTACGATGGAATACGGAAGCCGCTCCTCTTCCCGGGCAGGCTGGAAGTAACCGCGGGATACCCAGAAGTCATACCATTTTTCCTCAATGCCGCTCGGATTATAGCTCTTTTCTAAAATTCTGACCTCAGTCTCTCAATCTCTTTGGAAATCATGGTCTCGGCCAGTGTTGGCAGGGTATCCCACAGCACCTTTTCAACTTCTTTTCTGAGGGAACCCGTCAAATCCGTCAGCATGTCTCTTGACAACTGTTCGATCAGGCCGGGAGCAACAGATAAAACAGCCTTCTCAACAGCCTCTTTCATGAATGGCGCAAGTGAATCACGGATAATTGCCTGTATATCAACTGATTCCATTTTTTCACGGAGCAGGTCTTCAAAGACCTCTCTCATGTCATCCTGGAAAACTAATTCAGTATCTTTTATTCCAGGTGCAAGCTCATGGGATATATCCTTATCAACACCGTGAAAGGCATGATTGCCGGGTATCGTTTCCAGATCATTTTCAATATGTTCGTGCAATTCCGGTTCGTTTCCTGGAACTCTTGAGTTTCCGCCCTTTTCACCCCAGACCTTTTTTCCAGGGACAGCGTCAACATCATCCATTTCCATTGCCCAGAGGTCGTCATCTGAAATATCCCCAGCACGGAGAGTTTCACCCTCGCCTCCTGCCTTTTCCATTGAAAGAACAGGGGCAAGATCAAGAGCGGACCTTATCTTCGAGACCAACTCCTGCGATTCAAAAGGTTTAATGACAACGCCATCAGCAGCAACGCTTTTCGCGCGGTCCCTGTCAATCGGCTCGAATGCGCCGGCAAGAAGGATAACAGGAAGGCTGGCGGTGTCAGCTGAATTCTTGATCCTGTCACAAAGCTGGTAGCCGTTCATCCTGGGCATCTCAATATCAGCGAGAACAATATCCGGCCTGAAGGTTGAAAGAAGCGACATGGCATCCTCTCCATTGCTGACAGACCTGACTTCAAATCCCTCTTCGGAAAGAATCAGTTCCACAACTCTTTGAATGGTAATGCTGTCATCTGCAAGAAGAAGCTTATGCGCCATTTTATTAACCAGTTATCCTTTGAAAATTTTATTTCCGCTGTCTGATAAAAGTCAAGACCGGACAGCCAGGAAAGGCATTATCTGTCCTGACGCTGTTCCCTTATAGTATAAACAATCCCAAACACCAATGCACCAGCGAAGTTAGCCATGCCGTCTCCCAGGGAAAATGACCTACACGGCAGAAAAGACTGGATGAATTCAATGACAAGGCCATATGCAGATGCCGAAAGTACAGCCAACCAAAAAGCTTTACGCAATGGCATGCTAACGCGAAAAACCTTCAACAGGAAAACCACGGCTATCCCGTATATAATAAAGTGCACCACCTTATCAAGAGGCAGATTTGACTCAAGGCCTTTAGACGGTATAACAGAAACCACGAGGATTATTAAAAGCCAGATTATGGTAGCTGTCATTCTCCGGCAAGGCTCCTGTCATACAGCTCTTTTTTGCTTACACAGTAGGCTGCCGCGACTCTTTTCACGGCATCCTTCCTTCCAAGTCCCTTTTTCATCAATGATTTTATCTCCTTAAGGGCATCCTCTGATGCAGGCTGCTTCACAGACTTTTTCCCCTCAACGGCAATCACATATTCGCCTGCTATGGTTGATTGCTCTGTTTTCCTGAGAATCTCTTCAGGGCTGCCTCTGAAGATCGCTTCATGGAGTTTGGTAACTTCGCTCGCAAGCACGGCAAGCCGGTCTCCCAGAATTTCCGAAATATCATCCAGTGTCTCCAATATTCTGTGAGGGGCCTCAAAGAAAACAAGAGTTCTCGGTTCGAGTCTCAGGTCTTCAAGTTTTTTTCTCCGGTGGCTGACTTTAGCCGGAAGAAAACCGATAAATGTAAATTCATCTGTATCGAGTCCTGATACAGACAGCGCTGCAGTAACGGCAGACGGCCCGGGAATGGGCACAACCTCAAGCCCTTCATCAAGCGCCTTGTTTATCAGCACAGCGCCGGGATCTGATATGCCGGGAGTCCCGGCATCGGAAATCAGCGCAACGGACTGACCTGACCGCAGCCGTGAAAGGACTTCCTCCGATTTCGTTTTTTCCTTCTCTCCCCAGTAGCTTATCAGAGGTTTTGCTATTTGATAGTGATTCAAAAGCTTTATGGAGTGGCGGGTATCCTCGGCGGCAATTACATCAACTATCCTGAGAGTATTCAAGGCCCGCAAAGTAATATCTTCGAGGTTGCCGATCGGCGTTGCAACTATGTAGAGAATGCCTGTCACTCGATTTTCAGGAGTTTCTTCAGACGTTTATCTGCTTTTATAATCTCGTCAACATCGTCACCGGAAAGGTCCCAGGTATATTTGCCCTCCGCAAGACGTTTCAGTTTGATCTTGACAGGTTTCTTCGGTTTGACCTGCTGAATCTCGGTCTGTTTTTTGAACTGGAAATTTTTGTCCTCTGCAAAAGCTGTCGAAAAAAGCAGCGCAAGAGAGAGAAAAATAGCCGGCAATAATAATCGCAGACCCATCAGTATCCCCTGTATTTATTTGTTATTGGAAAGCGTCTGTCCCTTCCAAAAGCCCGCTGTGTTATCTTTATTCCGGGGGGGGACTGCCTTCTTTTGTACTCACTGCTGTCAACCATCCTGACAATCCTGCGGGCGCATTCTGTATGACATTCGCGGGACAGGATTTCATCAAATCCAGCATCTTCTTCAATGTATGCCCTGAGAACCGGATCAAGCACCGGATACGGAGGCAGGGTATCTGTATCTTTTTGATCAGCCTTAAGTTCCGCAGAAGGCTCCTTCCACATTATCCTTTCAGGTATGACCGCCCTTCCCTTTTCATCATTTCTCCAGGTGCAAAGATCATAGACCAATGTCTTTGGCACATCCTTGATAACAGCAAAACCTCCGGCCATGTCTCCATATAAAGTAGCATATCCGACACTCATCTCGGATTTATTCCCTGTTGTCAATACAAGCCACCCGAATTTGTTCGAGAAAGCCATAAGGATATTCCCTCTTATACGGGCCTGTAAATTCTCCTCTGTCGTGTCTGCCTTCATGTTTCTGAATGACTTTTTCAATATATCAAGATAGCTCTGAAATACTGAATGAATTGGAATCTCAATGAGCGATATACCCAGATTTTGCGCGAGCACGCCAACGTCCTCCCTGCTTTCATCGGACGTATAGGGAGAAGGCATAAAAAGACCGGTTACATTGTCTTTCCCCAGTGCGTCTGTCGCAACGGAAGCGACAAGCGCTGAATCGACTCCGCCGCTCAGTCCAATGACAACTCCACTGAAACTGTTCTTCCTGACATAATCGGACGTACCAAGCACAAGGGCCCGGTAAACCTCTTCAGCGGGTTTCATGGGACTGTGAATAACCGACTTTGCTGGAAGCAATCCCCTATTCCTGCGCACAGGCTTTGTCATGGGAATTTCAATCTCTTCAACCGCTCCTTTGACGGTCTTGATACTTTTATGTTTCCCTCGCGTGGCGTGCAGCCTTTTCATGTCAACCGCGTCAAGGTCCAGGTCGACAACAATAAAATCTTCCTCAAACTGCTTTCCTGCCGCAACAGTTGATCCGTTCTGATCAACGACAATGCTGCTTCCGTCAAATACCAGTTCGTCCTGCCCGCCGACGGTATTCAGATAAGCAATAATTGCGGCACAGTCTGACGCACGGGAGGAAAGCATGTTTTCCCTTAATTTCCTTTTCCCGGTATGGTATGGAGACGCATTGAGATTTATAATAACCTCGGCACCTGACAGCGCCTGAATACGTGCAGGCCCCTCCGGATACCAGATATCCTCGCAGATGTTAACCCCGACACAGACATCACCAATCCTGTAAACAGGGCATCTCGTTCCAGCCTTAAAATACCTGACCTCATCAAACACGCCGTAATTCGGCAGATGTGTCTTATGATATGTATCAATATGAGTCTTTTTATAAAGAATTGCAGCGGCATTATAAATGTCATCCCTTTTATCCACAAAACCTACAATTGCGACAATGTCGGCTACCTTTTCCCTTACCCTGTTCAACGCGCTCATGTTGTCAGCGACAAACTGCTTCTTGAGGAGCAGATCTTCAGGCGGGTAACCGGTTATGGCAAGTTCGGGAAACGCGACAACCCGCGCGCCAGCCCTGCCTGCTTTTGCAACACATGCGTTTATCTTTGAGACGTTTCCTTCAAGGTCGCCGACCGTTGGATTTATCTGCGCAAGCGCAATCCGCAATGTTCTCATGCTCTTATTGCTGTCATAGGTTACGGCATATGCACGGAAATCTCGTACGTCCCGATTGAAACCTTGTCCATCATGCCCTTTGACCAGAGCATCTCAGTCACCTTCATCTTCATATCCTTCGGGCTCATTACAATAAGCTTCGCCCCAAGGCCCGCAAGTGATTTCCAGCGTTCAGCCTGCTTTTCTGATATGGTTTCAGTTGTCTCAACCTCAAGCAAGGCAAGCACAATGCCGTGGTTGCCAAGAATCATGTCAGGATACTGTCCCATGTATTCCGAGTCTTTTCTGTCTTTCCAGTTCACTTTTATATCACTATACTCCCGCGACAGTCTGCGCTTCAGGTGTTCAAGTATCATATCGTGCATAAGGTCAGCGTATTCCATGGCACATACCCCTTTTTAAAAGAATTGTACCCAAAATACACGTTACAACACAAGGAATTAACACCAGTCAGGACTCCCGCGCTTCCGCGTTATGGTTCTATTTACGACTTAGAGCCTTCCGGCAGGCAGGCAGGCGAAACATTTCCCGAAAGCTT